>Ga0070750_10001095_pt1 | contig 15205 bp, 9 predicted proteins | sample VirMetDEL_Nov_24_FD_77013 | JGI IMG/M metagenome (GOLD analysis project Ga0070750, IMG submission 77013) | Aqueous microbial communities from the Delaware River and Bay under freshwater to marine salinity gradient to study organic matter... | ecosystem: Environmental > Aquatic > Marine > Coastal...
ACCTGTCATTTCAAAACCCATACGAGGTAATGAAACCGCTACATCTTGATCTAAATTAGGATCTTGTGCTAATCTTACTAAAAACTTTTCTTTAGGACCGTATGCAATTGGTACTTTAAGAGTCTGAACTCTTTCATCGCTTGAGTTAAACCTCTGTACATAGATACCATTAAACATGTTGCCAAAAACAACAACATATTTTCTCATTGTTCCGTGATAAAACGTTCTACCAAACATAATTAGTACCTATCAATTTCTGAGAAAGGATTTGTCTCGCTAAAGTCAAGTATACCCTCTGATTCAATCTGGAAATATGTATTATTAGCTGACTTATCTGTTGTCTCAATTGTATACTCTTGTAGTAGTGAACCACCATCTTCAAGATTAACAACACCTGAACTATCTTCAAGAGTAAATTCATAACCAAGAGTATTAAGTGTGTATGTATCTTCAATAAGGTCAATCTCTGTATTACCAGTGTTAATACCTTCAGAGCTGTAGTCAAACAATTCACAACGGACATCATATGTTTGTAGTCTACCAGTTTGATAGAATATTTGCTCGTGTTCTACAAATTTAATCTCAAACAACTTACCTACCATTGGAAAGTAAATTAAATCACCTTCTTGCGGTCTATTAATTGTATTAAGATAGTCGTCACCTTCTAACATAAATGAATCTGTATCTTGAGAACCGGTTAGATATTGTCTTGATGGTGTGGTTGTGCTACCATCTTCAAATATCATATTATAACCTACTTCAGTAAGAATCTTTGGTGATGTAATTGATTGATCAAAACGTTTACGAGCTACAGTAAATGTAACACTATCTCTAATTTCTAATCCGAAACGTGAAAGTAGATCACCTTCACCTTCGAAACCTTCAGTATTTTTAATATACATTTCAATATCGATACCTTCGTCAAACGTAGACAGAGTATCTTCACCGAATAAATTATCGGTATTTACTCTTGTACGTGGAAGATATTTTACATTATGACCGTAAATTTTAATTGCTTCGATTGTTAAATCTTCAACTAAATCTTGTTCGCGGCCATATGAAAAGTTATTAAAATACTTATTGGTAGCCATGATTAACCTATCATATCATGAACTGGAAGCGAGTAGCTCGAAATCATCTCATCTTCTAGTTTACGAATCTCCTCCATGGATTCCTCCCAGATTTTTTGACCGTTAAAAGTCAAACCACCTGGCATTTGCAATCCTTCAAATTTCTTAAGATTCTCACCCCATTGACGTTTAAACAAAGCTGTAGTATATCTTAATAACCAACGGTCTGAATACATATCTGAGTTTACATCTGGATCAATTACTTGATAAGAATCTAAAATAATATATGAATCAACAGGAATTTTTGCAGACCAATCAGTATCAATGTAAACTTTATTGGTATGTCTATTATAACGAATTGGTTGCTTTCCAACAAATGTTTCTTCAAGCATATTAATATGCGTCATTGCCATTTGATATGGAACAATAGATGATTGAAGAAGATCGTATAAATCGTTTAGGTGAATTTGGTAGCGAACATTAAATAAGTTATTTACTGAATATGTTCCACCCAAAGTAAAACAACCTGTAACCCCATAGATAGAGTCAGGTACAGTAATATAACCGTTTGCTATATCTGATGCTGTTGCTTGATGTTTATAAAATATTCTCTCTGTACCATCAAAATGATAATCGCGATAATACTCTATAGCTTCATCTATTCTATCTTCTAGCTGCTCATTGTCAGCATTAATATCGATGACAGGGGCACCGAGATTACGAAGACAGTATGCTTTTAATTCTTCACGTGTAGTTGGTAAGGCCATAGGAAACCCCTTAGTTGTTTACCTATATTTATAAGCGAACTAACTAAGGGGTTGAGTTTAAGCTGCTGTATAAGCAGTATTAAAACTCGTTTCAATATCAAAAGATTCTATATCTGAAAATGTAGTTAAAGCATCAATGCTCTCAGAAACGCTTTTCTCTGCTAGAATACATTTTCTTATATGTTCAGCAATGCTTGTTACTATAACTTCATATTCTGCAAGATTTTTAGTTGACCAATTACCGTCTGTAGATTTAAACGCTGTATTTGCTATTAAATTTTCTTTTAGTGCAACATATGTATTAAAAAAAACAGGTACGTGTTGTCTAATAGTTGAAACTTCTTCATCACCAACAGTTATTCCACTAACTTCTTTTAAGAATCTAGTTTTCGAAACCTCGGTTTTTAAATATAGTTTATAGCTTGCAAGCTCTGATGTAAGAGTATCTGTATCTTTATTTTGCTCTACCCATACAGCGGATACAACATCTTCTTCTGAACTATAACTGTGATCACCAGCAATAACCTCTTTCCAAGGTTTTGTAGGCACTGGACGTTCATAATTATTAAAATATCTATATCCATATTTTCTTAATACAGTATTAGTAACTTCATTCTCTGCTGTATCAACAAAATTTACTGTTTTAAAATTACTTACTGTAGTTGGATTTCCTACAGGTGAACCATTATCTACCTTAATTACGTAATTAGACATGTTGATTCTCCCCTTCATGTTTTATCTCTTCAACAAGCAATATACTAAAATCTTCTGGTTTCCACACACCTTTTGCTGCTCGTCCTAAAAGATCTACAGCGACACTTCTAGCTTGCTCTTCATTTATAGCTTTCACGTCATGAATACGCCCTTTTTCTCTATTTGGTGTGCGATATGTTAAAATATAATTTTTCATAGAAACCTCTTAAACAGCACAACAAGGGTACGTTCTACCAGTTCCAAATACAACGCGCACGCCGCCGCTTTGACCAGCCCCTCCGGAGCCCCAGAAACCACCAGCGCCGCCACCGCCACCGAAAGCTTGTCCATTACCAATGTTAGTGCTACCGCTACCTCCTGCACCACCCGGGCCCGGATCACCTGTACCTCCTGCACCGCCAGTACCATTTGCACCTTTTCCGAATATACCAGTGCCACCGCCATTACCACCTCTGCCTGAATAGCTGCCTTGCCCGGGGTTGCCACCACCGCCGCCGCCACCAGCGCCTTGTGAACCAGGATTTCCCGCGCCGCCGCTTGTACCGCTGGTGCCGCCATTTCCGTCATATCCGCCTGCGCCACCGCCACCTGAGCCACCGCCACCTGGTGAATTTCCACCGCTTCCACCACCAGTACCACCTGTTGCTGTGCCGCCGTTGGTGCTGTTTCCACCGGTTGCTAACATAGTTCCAGTACTAACAAAATAGCTGGACCCACCGTCTGTTCGACCAGTATCTCCTTGAGTACCTCCAGATCCACCTGTACCAACTACAACTGTGTAAGATGATGCAGGGGTAACAGAAATACTATTTTTATATGAAAGAGCACCGCCGCCCATGCCAGCGCCTTGGCTAGAGCAGTAAGTTCCACCGCCACCACCAGCTCCACCACCAATAACAGCAGCAGATACTGACGTTACTCCAAGCGGCGCTTCCCACGAAAACGATCCAGCTGTAGCATATAAATCAGCACCTGAAAAAACAGCTACTGTAGTAAATTGTGCAGCGTTAGAATATTGACCATATCCAAATGTATTTGATGCATGACGAACTCTTACATAATATGTTCTACTGGGCTCCATAACCCCGCGAGAGAGAGTAAGTGATGTTTTATTAGTTGTATTGGCCAAATTTTCAAAATGTACATTAGCAAATGTAGGTGACTTAGATATCTGCCAATCTGAATATACATGTGTTTGCGGAATCCCTGCTGGATCCATAGCAAACGCGGCTGTTGTAATAGTAGGTTGAATATTTACATCTGTGTTTGATGGAAAACCACCTGATGTAATTACAGCTTTAGCTGGTGCAACAAACTTTGGATTGGTAGTAAATTGTGATGTTGGACCATAACTAGAGTATGTATTTTCATTATCAAAATGACGTGCTCTTAAATAATATGTTGTACCTGTACTCAAATTTGCTCTATGGTCAAATACTAAATTGTTACCGGTAAAACTAGATTGTGTATTACTAAAAAGCACTGGTGGAGTAAAATCAGAATCAGTAGCTATTTGAATCTGCATACCACCTTGTGGCACACCTAAGATATTTTTATATTGAGTTGACTGTAAACCAATAGTAGCCACTCCAAAACCTACATTAGCTGCGTTATTAGCTGGTGAGGTTATATTAGGAGAAACTACAATTTGTCCAATATCACCGATATTTTCTAGACCTCTTTGGTCATTAATTACTGTTACACCATTAATTTTTATCGCCATCTTCGTCTCCTGACTATTAGCTATTCAATTTATCTATTTTAGTATTTAGCTCTTTGATTGCTTGAATTAATACACCTATAATACCGTTATAATTTACAGATTTATGTTCATCTAATTGTGTAACTAGTTGAGGTAATATTTTTTCTACATCTTGTGCAGTTACACCAATAGAACTTCTTTCTTGATTTTTCCAATCGAATGTATAACCGGTTAGATTGGATACTAATTCAATTGCATTATCAATTGGAGATAAATTTTCTTTTAAAGTTATATCTGATGTAGCATTAAAATCTGTAGCATTACACTGACCAGTTGATGGATTAAATGTAAAACCGGTATTCACAAAAGTGTTTGCTTGAGGACCGCTTAGCTGATTAGTGAATGTAACGTTATATGCAGTTGAATCTGATTTAATAAGCACAGTAGATCCTGTACCTGTTAATGCAGACCCATCTCCAGAAAATGTACCGGTAAAATTGTTTGCGTTAATTGTAGGTGCTGTTATAGTACCGTTTGCTGCAATTTGGTTTGCTTTCACTACATCTATATGTACATTAGCAAGTTCAAATGTTGCATCAAGAATATTAATATTTGTATTTGGTTCATTACCAGCTGTTGTGTCTAAACGTCCGAATACATAAAATTCTTTTGTTTCCGAATCTCTGAAAAAACCAGCATGAGAGTTCGCACCAGTAAGATTGTAATGTCCAAAAAAGCCAATATCTAAGGTATCTGCAAATTCATTATTAGCAGCCAGATGCAGTAATCCATCTGTTGTTTCAAGTATTGTAGTATTAACAAATGTTGTATTACCAGTAAAATTAACATCGCCGGAAACGTCTAAAGAATTTGCTGTAATTTTTGCAGCTGTTACTAATCCTTTAAAATCCGTTGCATTATTAAAAGTGTTTAATGAGCCAGTAAAAACGTTATTAGATGTTAGAAAAGTCCCATTTTCCAACATTTGATTGGTAGTAATTCTCCAACTATTAAATGTGTCGCTGGTTTCAACGTTTGCAATAGGCTGACCTGATACATATAATGCCATAGTTTAATCCTGTACTTTTATCTATATTTATTTATTCAATATTTTAACAAGTATATCTCTAATTTCAGCAATTTCTTGCTTTAAACAATAGACATCATTACTTAAATTATCAATCTGCCTTTTTTGATTTAATCGAGACAGTTTTTGCTTTTTATAAGCGTCTAAACCAGAGCTATCTATATTAAGAATAGCTCTGCTATTCATGTCTCTTACATATCCCGGCTCATCTTTTACTTTTGTTACATTCATAGTTATACCTGTAGCGCTATAGCCATTAAATCTTTTACTCTTGGCACCACAGCATCTGACTCAGATGTTAATACAACTTTAATAGCCATATATTTAAAACCAGTGAATGTAATACCTTGACTGTTTGTATACTGCACTTCATTCAATGAACCGGTAAGATTTGCTGTTGGTATACTAAAATCAAATACTTTAAAGTCTTCTTCATTTTCACTATCTGAGTATACAGTGCTCAATGTGTCTTGAGTCATTTGAACCCATTCACGGTCTTAAAAGTTATCACTATCTTCACCGTTAAGAATTTTATAGTATACCCTTACGTTAGTAGTAGAAGGTTTATAAGCATTTAATTTAACTTTAATATCTTCTGCGTCTTGACCTTCCGCTAATGGAAGAATTCTAGTCATATACTTCGCAGCTGCATTACCACCAGAAGCATTAGTTTCTCCAGTAACATCATTATTAATTTTATTATCAACAATAATAGCGTTAATTCTTTCTAGGTCTAGCGCTGGAGCAACTCTAGGATCACTTGTTGTTAGATTAAAACTTAATTCAGCTGATTTAGCACCACTTAAACCACTTGTCTCTAACGTTTTAGATAATACATATTTAGATGTTTTAAAGTTATTATTCTCATTATCACTTATTCTTCTAAATGATGTATCTCTTGCAGTTGTAGATGTTGCCAGACGGATTGTTGGTGTTACTTCTGTTTTTTCAAAAGAAATATAGCCTGCATTAACATGTAATGTATCTACTTCTAATTTATCTATACTTTCTATAGTTGTAGTATAACCGTTAGTTTGACCTTTCAATTGCTGACCTAGTACAAATGTACCAGATGCATCTTGAATATGTAAAATAGTATTACCAGATTCATTTACTGTGTCATAGTAAATTACTTTACCTGTCGGTGTTGCTTGAGAACTAATTGCCCCGAAATCGGTAGCTTGTTTAACACCGTTAATTACAACATTAATTCTTTCACCGTCTTGGAATTTAGCTGAGGTTGATACATCTTTAACTCTAATAGATGTTGTACCCGAGTTATTAGATGAAACAATAGCATTAGCACCTGATGTGTTACCAACAAGCACCATATTAGCATTAACTGAAATACCGTTTGAAAGTGTTAATGTTGTTTCGCTGTCAATCTGCTCACCAATAATATTAAATGTGTTTGAACCGGTAATTTTAAAGAACTCTCTATCTTCATTTTTAAAGATAGCAGTACCAGTCAACGCAGTATTAAAGTTTGCGATATAGACATTAAATTTAAGATCTTCTTCTTGAATTGCATTCCAAGATCTATCGTTAGAAGAAGCAAACAATGTACCAACGTTTGGTTGTTGTACAATTCTTTGAGATGAAGAAAGATCGTTTTCACCTAATCTTGCTACAAATAATGCTACATTAGGATTTGCTGCAGCTGGTTTAATAACAATAGCATATTCTCTGTCTCTTTGTAAGAAGACAGGTGTGTTAAATGTTACCGGGGTTGGTTTAGAACCATCACTGCTTGTATTAATTTCAGAAGCTTCTAAAGTAGATTTACCAAACGGTATTACTTTATTAGTAATATATGAAGTACTTGGATCAACTTCACGTAGTTCAATAAACACTGGTCTGGTTTCATCTTTAGTAGCAAAATATAAATCAATTTTAGTAATAAATGCACCGGAGGACACTTTATTGTTTGTAAAGTCAGATATACTAAACGTTTGCGCAATTGGATCTCTACGCCACAGAGGTGTAACAGAAATTAAATCTCTATCAATTAATGTAGATGAAGAACTACTTCCAATTGTTCTTGATGATGTCAGTGTTCTAGAATCAGAAACTGATTCCTGTACAACTGTTGGCAGTCTAGTAGAAATTACTGTATCTTGAACAGTTTGAGTTAATCCTCGCGCTGTAAATGTCGCTTCACCTGATGTAGTGACAAGTCCGCGCCCTGAAGCGTTAGTCTGGTTATCTGTTAAGCGGAAAATTCTATCACCAACTCTAAATCTTAAACTATTATCAGCTGGTATTCTAAATTGAGCATATACATCACCTGATGAATCAGAATACAAAGCGGTACCTTCATTTGCTGTATTTGCAAATGCTGAGCTGGTCGGTGTAATATATGCTGCTACATCAGTATCATCAAAGAAGGAATATAAACGTGTATTAGGTTTAAAACCACGACCTGTAACGTTAATAACACGTGAACGCATAAATGGAATAATATTTGTATCTACAACTCTTGGACCAATGCGCTCCGTTTGAGTTTGAGGTACAATACCTGTACGAATACCTGTACGTGATTGTCTTTCAGTAGTAGTACGTACAGTTGCACTCGATGTATTGCGGAATGTATCTCTAACAGTAAATATCGCAGGTAAACCTCCAGTCTCGCGAATATTACGCACTTGCGTAGAAGTAGAGGTACTTGTCTGTGTAGTTGTTGATGAACCTACCCAGTTTGTTTCCCAATTGTTCCATTCAGTCTGCCAAGAATTATCTAACCCTGGCCAGTTATCAAAGTTACCATCAAAATTAATTTGTACATCAGCAGCTGTAGTTGTATCAACCCAGAAATCATTATCTGGTGACAGTGCTATTTCACCTAAGAAATTCCAAAACAGACCGGCCGCGTTTCTTGTAGTAGACGCATATGGCTGTGTAATAACTTTATTATGTGAGTATTGAATAGTTGCATATTTACCGTCAGATGGTGTTGATACCGCGCTAATAATACCAGAAGATGAGCTAGAACCACCCGTCGCAGTAGCTGATACAGTAAATGTACCAGATACATCTTCTAAGTACAATTTTCTATCTACTTGATATAATAATTTACCTGATGCAGCGCCAGCTGTAACAGTTTCACCAGTAGTAAATGTATCAGTACCACCTACAGTAACAACGGCATCTCTAGGTTTAATAATAATATTAGAACTATTTGCAGATGTATAATCTAAATCAACATTGTTAGATTTAAATAAAGGTCTTAATTCACCCTTATTTCTATCGATTGCTGCTTTGTAATCTTCATTTGAAACATCGCCAATATTATGCCCTGTAAAGGTGTCAACAATAATTCCGTTTTTAAATCTATCTACCCCACTACCGTCAGCAAAGTTAAGATTTTTTGCTTCTTGTTCTGCTAAAGACAGACGAGTAAAATACTCTACTTTATCAAGTCTATCACGTAAATCACCGATTTCTTTCATCGTGTAACCTTCTACACGAATCGGTTCAATATATGCAGCTAAGTCAGATCTATTATACTGACGCCCTACTTCCGGTGAAATAGATGGGTATGGCGGTACAAATACTTTAGCAATTGGAAGATGGCCGCTTGGTTCTTCTGGGAACACAGGTAGTAACGAAGGTTTACCCTTTGTAACTTTAAATGCGCCTGATGGTGAGATAGATACAATGTCTGCACGAGATAGATAATAATCCAGATCAGCAGTTAAATTTTCATTAGGCGCCATAAAGCGAAGACCGCCAGCTGGTGACGTGATCGCTGTACTTGTTGCAGGATTAATTGATGCACTACCAACAGATGTTGTATCTGTTGCTGTATCAGTAACTCTAGGACGAATATCAATACTATCTCTTAAATCATAGTTTGTTCCGTTTACTGGTGATACATGTACAGGAATTTCTTGTGTTGTAATAGCTGTTGTATTAGCAGTATTAGTATCATCTATTGGATAAGAATCAACTGAGAAGTATCCAACACCTTGTGAAGTATCATGTGTAAAGTAATTTAATTTAACTAGATATACATCACCGGCTGATGGTGTTAAAGAAGCATTTGATTTTAACTTTAACTTACCATGGTTGTATAGATTATCAGTCTGACCTGTATCTAAAGCAAAGCTTGTTGTAATATCTGTGCCTTCACTTGCTGTAGTAAATGCTGAGTTACCAGTTTTTCTTCTTACTTCAACAATTTTGTGAATATCAGAAAAACCTAAATTCCATGGACCAGTAGTATCAGTGCTGCCATTAGATTTATTAACAGTAACTTGTACATACCGTCCAGAATTATAGTTTTTAGCAATTTCTTGACCATCTACTTTAGTCAATTCTGTAATAACAGTTGCAGTAGCTGTGCTTGTTAGTGTTTCTTGAATATCAAAATTAGCAGAAGTTGATGTAGCTACAGTTACAGTTCTATCTGTACCATCGCCTCCTACACCTGACATGTCAATTACTTGACCTTCATTAAATTTCTTAACTATACCAACACCTGAAATAGCTGCTAGAGCAGGCTCTAAAGTAGAAAGTGTAGTTGAAGTTACAGCAGAAACAGTAAAGTTATTAGCATATCCAGTAAACTGAATTCTATCACCAATATTAAATTTAGTGTCTGCACTAGTTAAACCTGTTACTGTATTAGCAAGCCCTGACATCGAACCTGTATCTACAGCAGAAGCACTAGCTGTATTAGCGTTTAATACAACATAAAAACCGGATTGTTTTTGTGAGGTATTAAGAGCACCTGTAGAGAATGGATATGTTTCATCTACTGCACCTGTTGCTAGACTGAATGTACCGTCTGTTGCTACTGTAACATTAAAGCTTTTTACAAATTGGAAGTTGGTATCAATATTACCGTTAGTATCTCTTAGTCTGCGAATAGCCGTTGCAGGTACAGAGAAAATTGCTCGGTTAAAATCTGGTTCTTGTAAAGAAGCAGTATTACTAGAAGATACAACAACATCAGCAATACCGTTTGCTTGTGAACGGCTAGTGTTATCAATAGCTATTGATTTTACTTCAGCAAATGTATTTGCTGTCATATTAATATCATACAGATAAAGTTTATACTTTGCTTCCGAGGATCCTTTAGTACCGGCGTTATATTCAATAGCTCTTGCTCTCGCTGTACCGATCTGCGTACCAGAATGAGGTGCTAGAGAGTATTGAGAATTAGAAACCGCTCTTGAGAAATTATTAAAAAGCTTAACTTGATTGTGACCGTTAACATTCCACATACCAGCAACTTCTTTTACGTTAACATAGTTACCGTAGTTTGCAGATACGTTAGTTGCTTCTATAGATTCAAACGTGGTAGATTTATCAGTTGGTACATGAGATGTTACTAAGTTTTCCATATCATAACCAGCAACATAGGCTTTACCAGGATCAACATCCACAATTAGTTTAGTAGAATCGCCACCATTACCAGCAGAATATACACCTTGATTATTAGCTTGATTTAAATGCTCTCTTAAACGAACACCTAAACCTTTAACAATAAAATCACCATTAATATCTGATGTACGTCTTGCTAGATAATCTCTTATATCTGAATATTGAGCTTTATCTAGTTTTACTGAATTTAATCCTTGTTCAATTCTATAAATTTCAACAAAATCATCACCAGTATTAGCAGTAAGCTCATATTTCGCTAAAGTCGCTGTTAATTTTAATCTATTTGCACCAGGTGCAGTATAGTTAAATGAACCTTGTGAAGGGTCTAATAGAGTGGTATCATCTTCTGATGTAATTATAGTTTCTGATAAATCAAAACCTACTTTATAACTTACATTAGAAGAATATCTGCCTAATAAAAGATTAGCAGAAGGTACTCTAATAAAATGATCTTTCGCGAAAATCACACCTTCTTCTAATTTAATATGGCTACCAGCGCCAGTAGCTACACCAGAAGAAATAACATTGGCAGAGAAACTACCACTATTTGCAATAAGTCTTTCACCTAATGTAAAATATGTATTACCTGCTGTACCTTGTGTACCTGTATCAATATACTTTACATAAAGTGTTTTATAGTTTGGATTTTCCGCTTCTGATCCATCAATACTATCAATAACAATAGCAGTTACATTTGATGTTTGACCTGTAATATATTTACCAACTCCAGCTGATACTGTAATAGTATTGCCAGATGCATCACCATCTCTTACCTTAACAAACGTATATTGAGGATCATAGTTAACTTCTAAACCAGCTACTACACTACCTTCTTTAAAAATATGTTCGCCAAATCTATCAATCTGGTTTTGTAAGATAGTTTGCATTTGAGTAAGCTCGCGAGCTTGCACAGCAAAACCTGGACGGTAAAGAACTCTATGAAAATTCTTTGACTCGTCAAAATCATCATAATATGGATCAACATTAAAATTCGTATCTAAAGAGGCAGTATTAGCTCGTGCCATTCTTACTCAACCTTTAATTAATTAGTAGCGGACAACAATTTTGATATCTTCAACCTGATCAGCTGATCTACTTGTAACTGATCTATTCTCTCTATATATCACGTCGCCTGAATATGGTTTTAATTCACTTCCAGCTACTGTAGTAACTGTAGGAGTTGCTGATGTTGTATTACCGGTAATAGTTTCTGCTTCAAAAGTACCATCAACATCGATTACTTTTAGAACACCAGCTGTACCAGCTGAGTTAGTATTAGCAAATTCTACAACACGTCCGATTGCACCGTTAGCAGTACCTGTTACAACTTCATCCTGGAAGAATGGCCCACCAGAAATACCAGTAACTGTTAATTTCGTTGTAGTATCATAAGCAGCTGCATCAGCAGCTATATCATTAGCTGTTAACGGATCTTTTAAAATACCAATAATACGGAAATCGTTATTAGTAGGGAAATTATTACCTTCAGTTCCTTCTAATCGTACATTAAGCATAACATTGTAGCCGCCGAGCTCATTAACAGGATCAGAACCGTGACCACCAGGAGGTGATAATCTGGCTTCCCCTTTACCACCAGTACCGCCAGTACCAGAGACTTGTACATTAGCTTTTGAATAACCAGTTCCAACATTAATCATGTTAATATGAGAGATCTGACCTCCACCTGCATTAGCATAAGCCTTAGCTCCAGTACCATCACCAGTAATAAGAATTTTTGGACCTATGTGGTAAGAACTTGTACTGTTAGGCGTCGTAGAAAATGCAGGTGCTAATGTAAGTGTTTTAGAAGAACCAGTATAAGCAGTTACGTTTGCAAGTTGTCCTGATCCTAAACCAGCAGATATATAAATGGCCGATCCTGTATAAGCATCATCAACAGCACTAGCACCAGAATCTAAAATCACTACAGTAGAATTTGTTACACCGCCAGATAGTGTATTCGCCCTATATGCATACCCTGAACCGTTTGCAGTTACATCTATAATATCAATCGAATTATTTGTAGCTGCTTGCTGAACGTCCCACTGCGTTGTACCATCATCTGATGTTAACGTTTTTACAGGAATGTAAGATGATGTTACAAATTTGAGCGTGTCAGCAGCAGAAACAGAATACATAAACTTCCATTTATAACCATCTGATGTACTAAAAATAGATGTACTAGTGCCTGTTGGCTTTACTGTTGATGTTGCTCCACGGTTGTTAAACAAACATTTATAAACATTATAATCTGTTGTCATTACATAGAAAGAATTATCATATATAGTACTATCTGTATCATCATACTCAGTATACACAGTGCCGCTAGTCCAGTTGTAACGCGGAATAGCAAATGAAACATCTGATCCTGTTACACGTTTTGCAGCAATCATTTGCCGCCATGGCTCAAAATACGACTCTCGCACTGTATCTGTTGGAGTTGGTTCAGTATCTCCATTATCCCATGAATTAATACGAGCAATAAAAAGATACATTTTTGTATCTGCTGCTTCGCTAAAAGCTTCATGAAACTGTTCAGCATTATGAACTCTAAATCTTTTAGTAACTACACCTGGCATTTCATTCTCCGGAAGTTTATTCTCTACTTATTTATATACTTTCTACTACACTATTTCCTGAAACTAGAGTAACGTTAGTCATTCCAACTTCTTCATCTAGAGTACTATATTTTGTGTTTAATGTGTTAATATCAATATTTTCAAAGAAACTTATAATTTGGTTACTTAACGGTTTATACGCACTTATTGTAAACTCTAAGTTATCTATCGTAGGTATTATTACAGTAGAAACTATCGATTGATCAAGATCTACTGCTGGGAAGCCAAATTCTATTTCCGGTATACCTATTACGGATGTGTTTGATATTGTTTGAGGTGATGTTGCACGTAATAAAACTGGTGTTGCAACGTTACTTAGCAATAAAGTAGCAGTTACATCTAATTGAACTTCTGAGCCCGGCCCAATTACAACACCATTGTAAGACCATGGTTGCCCATCCATTTCTGCAATAGTTAACTCTAATACATTTCTAGCTGTATTAATAGTAACATTTTCTATCAACCGTTGTAGTTGTACAGAAATTATTTCATCGTTATCGAGTAGTGCGGATGTTTGAGCAGCAAAGAGTTCAATTTCAACTTGGATGTCAGAAGAAGTTTCAGCAACATCAATATCGAAGAACGATTCTATTAAGTTTATTTCTATCTCAGGTTGAGGAACAATTGCACCATCATCACCAGAAGATTCGTATTGATCAATAGAAGCAGTTACTACTGTTGGTATAAAAATTTCTGGAACAATTAAATCACCAAATTTAATCGTATATTCATTTTTAATACTGGTAGTTGTACTATTAATATCAATATTAATAAGAACATCACCAAATAATCTCATACCAGCTGGATGAACTACATTTTTTACTATTTCTTTATATGTATTTAAAACCTGGGGTGATCTTAGAACATAAGAATATTCTTGATAATATCTATTGTCTTGGAGTTTATTACTCCAAGATAAGAACCCTTTAACATCATTATATCTGCCTGTATAAGATATAGGCGCTGACAAAAGACCTGCAGCAGTAGCATTTACTGCAGATCTAGTTGTATTAAAAAGAATAAGTGGATCTGTTCTTACAAACCCAGATCCTGCATTTGTTACAGCAACTTTAGAAATAACACCATTAGCTGTTTTAGTTATTCTACCTCTACCGCCAGTTCCGGAAGCGCTTGTAATAGTTAAAAGGTCATTTTGCTGGTGACCAGAACCACCTGCAGTAACAATTACGTTTTGTAAAGAACCAGAACTTGATACAATAGTTCCAGAAATAGTATTTGCTGTGTTATCAATCTCCTCAGCATCTAAAAATATGCCGGATAGATTAGTAACAAATACTTCATAGACTTCTATATTATCAACAAATGTCTGTTGAACACGTTCGACTTTAGCTGTAGCACCAGAAGATCTACCAGTTATTTGGCCTGCTAGATTGTCTGGGTTGCCTCTAAACGGTTTGGTAATTCTTAATGATGTTTCTTTTATCCAGCGACCGTCAGATGCTCTAAGAATATCTTGTCCAGGATAATAAAAATCTAACTCTTCATTATATAAAATACGGAATAATAGCTTATATGATTCTTCTGAACCTTTAGATCTATAAAGATCTTTAATCTTTTTATATACTAATCTTTTATCAGCTAAAATATTCTCTGGAAAGTCAGGTAATATTTCTCTTTTAAAATAAGTTAAAAACTCTTCAGCAGCGAGATCAATATCTTGATTATTTAAAAGATTTTTAGACTGCTCAGTCATTTGACCGGTCTGCTCCATCCATTCGTAATATGCTTTTACGAATGATTGAAACTTAGGTCCTTCTGTATCTAAAAAATCAGGTAATAGCTGTTCTACTAATACTGATGTTTTATTATCCGTAGCCATTAGTATACCGTTGTTATAA
>Ga0070750_10001096_pt1 | contig 15197 bp, 6 predicted proteins | sample VirMetDEL_Nov_24_FD_77013 | JGI IMG/M metagenome (GOLD analysis project Ga0070750, IMG submission 77013) | Aqueous microbial communities from the Delaware River and Bay under freshwater to marine salinity gradient to study organic matter... | ecosystem: Environmental > Aquatic > Marine > Coastal...
ACACGAATCAGAAGAAACAGATTTAGTTTTTAAAATATGTGCATTGGCTGGTATAGTTATTAAGGATCCTATGCTTTACCAAACAGTAGCTGGTGAAGAATTAAAGAATATACAACAAGAAAAACAATAAGATATGCCATTATTTCAAGGAACACAAAGACAATATTACGATAATAGTCAGACTTTAGTTAGTAATGGTAACGCAGCATTGCCTGCTTTAACTTTTAATCCTCTACCAGCTTTAGAAGCTGATTTTGACGTTTTTATAAATGGTAATGAGATAAATTCAAACTTATACTCATACAATGCTAGTAATGGAGTTATAACAATGAACTCGGCGTTAGCTGCCGGTACTTCTGTTTTAGTTCAACAAATAACACCTAATGAGCAACTTGGTAATTACCAATATGTAGCTATAAACGATTTAATAGCTAACTTTCAAGTTAATTATGTTGGTGAGGATAAAATAATAAGAAAAGTTAAAGTCCCTGAAATATCTTTCCATATACAAAGAGCTATAGCTGAATTAAGCTATGACACGTTAAGATCTGAAAAATCACAAGAAATAGAAATACCACCATCTTTAAAAATGAGATTACCCCATGATTATGTAAATTATGTACAATTATCTTGGAAAGACAATGCTGGTATTGAAAGAATATTATACCCTGCTAGAAAAACAAGTAATCCAAAAGCTTTATTACAAGATAATGCTTTTGATTATTTATACAATGAAGATGAAACTTTGTTAGAAGCTATAGACTCAAACACATGGATAGATTTTCAAAACGCTGACCAACCAACAAACACAGTTGAAACAGTTAGCGGTCCAGATGTCGACGCTACTTTAGCAGAAGGTAGAAGATATGGTATAACTCCTGAAAACTCTCAATTTAACGGTTTATATTACATAGATAATACTAGAGGTTTTATATATTTTAGCTCAGGTATAAATGGTAAAACAGTAACTTTAAAATATATAAGTGATAGCTTAGGCACTGAAGACGAATTAAGAATTCATAAATTTGCCGAAGAAGCAGTATATAAATGGACTGCTCACGGTATACTATCCTCAAGAGTTGGTACTCCAGAATATATTATAGCTAGATTTAAGAAAGAAAGATTTGCAGCTATAAGACAAGCTAAATTAAGACTTTCTAATTTAAAAATAGAGGAGATCAACTTAATAATGAAAAACAAATCAAAAATTATAAAACACTAATATGCCAGAATTAAAGAGACAATTTGGTGGAGGTGCTATGAACAAAGACCTCGACGAAAGATTAGTTCCTAATGGTCAATATAGAGATGCTTTAAACGTACAGGTATCAAGTTCTGAAGGCTCAGACATTGGTACTGTGCAAAATATTCTTGGTAATAGATTACCTTATGGTGATAGTTTACAAGGTGTTAAAGGTTTATTAGGAACAAACCCTGAGACTGTTGGAGTTTTTGCTGATACTAAAAACGAAAAAATATACTGGTTTGTTGCTAGCGATAGTAAATCTGTAATAATAGAATACGATCAAATTACAGACGAATATCACCCTGTTTTAGTTGACGCTCTTGGTGTTTTAGATTTTAATATAAATTTTAAAATAACAGGTATAAATATAATAGATGACTTGTTGTTTTGGTCTGACAACAGAACAGAACCTAAGAAAATAAATATAAAAACCTGGAAAGGTTATAACGCTTCAAACTCAAACTTCCAGCATACATATATAGATGGCGCTGCTTTTACAGAAGATCAAATAACTATGATTAAAAAAGCACCATTAAAACAACCTAGCATGGTGATGTCTAACTCACTAAGAAGCGGAGTAATAGAAACAACTTTAATGCAAGTTAGTTTTACAGACAGTAACGGACAACCGCTACCAACAGGGCCATACCCTCTTGCTAATAGTAATTTAAGTTTTACTTCTGCTGCTAATTTTATAGTTGGTGACAAAATTAGACTAACTGTTTTAGATCAAGACGAAGAAGAAGCGACTGATGAAATAATAATAAGTATAGTTCAGGTTTTTCCTACAGCAAACTTTACATTTAAAATAAACATAGATGTAATGCCTGATGATATAGCTGATGGCGCTCAAAACTGGAAAGCTGAGTTAGTACAGAAAAAAGCTGTTTTTGAGTTTAAATTCCCTCAATTTGCTTATAGATATAAATACGATGATAACGAATATTCTGCTATAGGACCTTATACACAAGTTGCTTTTTTACCAAGTGATTTTAATTATGACCCTAAAAAAGGTTATAACAAAGGTATGGTAAACACTTTAAGATCTTTAAAAATAGGTGGTTTTACAGAAAACGCGCCTTTTGGAGTTAAAGAAATAGATATAATATATAAAGAAAGTTCTAACAACAATATATATATAGTTCAAAGTATTAAAAAATCTGATCCAGAATATACAGCTGGAACAAATGGTGAAATTGAAATAACTTCTGATGTTATTTATAAAGTTTTACCAGCAATACAATCATTAAGACCTTATGACAACGTTCCTAGATTAGCAAAAGCACAAGCTATGTCTGCTAATAGAATAATGTATGGAAACTATTTAGAAAACTTTAATATAAAAGATAGCTCTAACAATGACATAAGTGTAAAATTTAACATTAATATAACTCAAAATACTAACGTACCTGTTCAAATTACAGAACCTCAGAGATCAATAAAATCTATAAGAACATATCAAATAGGTGTTGTATATAGAGATAAATATGGAAGAGAAACACCTGTATTTACAGATCCATCAGGTTCTGTTACTTTAGGAAAAGAAGCTTCAATAAATCACAACGTTATACAAGTTAGCATAACTAGTCCTATACCTTATTGGGCTGAATCATATAAGTACTTTATAAAAGAGTCTTCTGATGAATATTACAATGTAGCAATGGATAGATGGTATCAAGCTGAAGACGGTAATGTTTGGATAAGTTTTCCTTCTGCTGAAAGAAACAAAGTAACAGAAGAAACATTTTTAATATTAAAGAAAAGACATGATGCTGATGAGTTTGTTCAAGATGAAGCTAGATATAAAATTATAGCTATAGAAAACGAAGCTCCTATATTTTTAAGAGAAGATAAAGTTTCTAAAGGTATTTTATCAGCTGTTAATACAGACACCACTGGTGAAAATATATTTAGAGATTTAGATGGTTTTCCAAAAGATGACGGTGGGCATGTTAATATTAATAGGGTTAAATGGGAAAAAGTATTTGGAGGTGCTGGTGTTAGTGATTCACACGGAAACGCTTTTCAAGTTCCAGTACATCAGTTATCTGATTTAGTTCTTAGATTTTTAGGTAACGGTGCTGTTTCTAGATATTACAATATAGCCAATATACAATACTTTGATTCTGGAACATCTGGTAATCAATTTTATAGAGTTGAAATAGAAGAGAGATTTGAAGAAGATGATATAAGATTTACTAGGCATAGTGACGCCGTAGAGTTCAGCGCTACTAACGATTCTATATCTATGGAAATAGCACAAAAGCAAATGAAAATTAAACCTGAATTTTCTGGTAGATTTTTTGCTAAGATAGAAAGAGACGGTGTATTGGAACAAGCTATATTAAGAAACGAAAACCCAGATAATTATAAAATAGCATCTACGTTACCTACTTATGACATGAGAACGAACCAAAACTCAAGTAAGTCATGGTGGCAAGATCATAACAAAGGAAGCTATCCTCACTCTGAAGGCTTGCACCTTAAGTCTGCAGAATGGCATATAGCTGATTGGGGTCAGATGTATAGATATAGAGATGGTGGTGGTACTTACGACACTACGTTAACAGGTGGTGGTAAGTACAAAGGTAGATACCCTACTGATAGTGCCGCTATAATAGCTGGTGGTTTAGGTTGTGTTGCGGGTAATGATTTCATGGAAATAGCATACCATTATTGGGGAGGTCGAAGTAGAAGCGCTAGATGGGGTCACTGGAATAATTTTGAAAGAGATTACGTGCCTCAATATAAAAAAGCTGTTTCATTAATGGAACAGAAAAATACGAAGTTTAGATTCGCAGACGACCCTGATCAAACTGTTTATACTATTTTAGCGTATAGAAGAAATTATTATGTTCCTTATAAGAGAATGAACAGAGGATATGCCGGTAAATACGGTAGTGAAAGACTTATAGGTTTTAGTCTACAATTAGATAAACAATTGACTTGGGTACCAGGAGATAATAATCACAAACTTAAAGCAACAGCTACTGCTATAGAGTTTTTAGATCCTTATATGGATGGGGACGGTTTTACTAGTAGAAACCCAGCTATATTTGAAACTGAACCAAAAGAAGTTGTTGATTTGAATTTATTTTACGAGGCTAGTGAAGCTTATGATAAGAGTACACACGGTAACCAAATTACACTTGATTATTCTAACTGTTTTAGTTTTGGTAACGGTGTTGAATCAAATAGAATAAGAGATGATTTTAACGCGCCTACAATACCTAAAGGTATAAAAGCTAATACTGTTTTAGACACTCCTTATGCTGAAGAAAGAAAAACAAATCAAGTTATATTCTCTGGATTATATAACTCAATAAGCGGTACTAATAATACAAATCAATTTATACAAGCTGATCAAATAACAAAATCATTAAACCCTGTTTACGGGTCAATACAATTAATGAGACATAGACATGGTGGCTTAGATGTATTATGTGAAGACAAATGTTTTAAATTACCTACAAATAAAGATATATTATTTACGGCTGACGGTAGTAAGCAAGTAACAGTATCATCAAATGTTTTAGGAACAGCAACACCTTATTCTGGTGAATTTGGTATTAGCAAGAATCCTGAATCTTACGCTCAATATGGTTATAGAGCTTATTTCACTGATAAAGCTAGAGGTGTTGTTTTAAGACTATCAGCAGATGGACTTGAGCCTATATCTCGTTATGGTATGTATGATTACTTTAGAGACAATCTAGCAGCCACAACAACAGCTATAGGTAGTTATGATACAAATAAAAAAGAATATAACTTAACACTTAACCGTGACACGGTTTCATTTAAAGAAGATACAAACGCTTGGTCAAGTAGAAAAAGCTTCATACAAGAAGCAGGTGTTAGTTTAAATAATAAATATTATTCATTTAAGTTTGGAGAGCCATGGGTTCACGATAACGAAACTAGAAATAATTTTTATGGAACTCAACATAGTTCTAGTATTGTGTTTATATTTAACGATGCTCCTGGGAGTGTTAAGCAATTTAAAACACTTAACTACGAAGGAACAGACGCTAGAATATTTATAGATCCAGGAGCTGACTCAGATAATGTTTTTGAGAATAGAGCTTCTAGAGATGGTTGGTGGAGTCCTTATATAATATCAGACAAACAAGAAGGCAACGTATTTTCATTTAAAGAAAAAGAAGGTAAGTGGTTTAATTATATAGCAGGACAACAAACCTTAGCTGAAAACATTGACACTAGTGAATTTAGTGTTCAAGGATTAGGTGGAGGAGCTGTAACAGCAAGTAGTGATTATACATATGGTGTAACAATAACGGTAAACGAAAACAACGACTAATGGCATTAATTAATTGTACTATAAATTCATCATCTGTATTAGTAACACCTTCTCAACAATTAGGCGGAAGTGTAGCTAATCAAGTTTTAACAATAACAGCTAACCCAGGATATAGGCTAGCCGCATCTTTGTTTACTAATAATACAGGTAGTTTAACTGGGGTATCAAGTATAACTTTAGCCGACAGCACGACTGCTTATGCTGAAGGTAATAAAGTTATTGTTACTGTTGATCTTGATGATAGTTTTAATCCAGGAACTAATAATCACACGTTTACTATTGATATAGATGGTAGAGCTGTTAGAGAACAAGACGTACCTATAACAATAGCTGGTTCATATAGCGTTACTGTTGATGATGTGACAGCTGTTTCACCTGGAACTTATACAGCAACTGGAAATACAGGCCAAGTTAAAGATTTGTTTCAAATAACTTTAGCAGCCACTAGTGGACATTACTTTATTGAAGAACCTACTGTTACTATTTCAACTGGTGACGTTAGCAATTACATTGTAACTAAAACACCTAATGGTACTGGAACTTCTTTTACATCTATGGTTGTAAATGTTGACGCTACTATACCATCTGAAAATGTATCAGGTGATGTTATAGTTATAAGTGCAACAGCAGAAGATTTACCAGTCGCGCAAAATAGAATAACAGCTTATGATATTCAAACAGAAATAATGCCTTTAAGTTCTACAAAAAGAACTTTAACGGTTTATGGTGATCCTGGTGCTACTTTTAGTTTAAAGCTACAGAATGATGCTAATAAGTATTGGAATTTTACTACTAATCTTTTTCAAACATCTGTAGTTGAATCATCTACACTAACAATACCTGCTATAGGTTATTTACAAACACTATTTGATTTACCAACTATATTAAGTGATGATGATTATGATTTTACAATAATAAATAAATCACCAACAGTAATGAGTTTATCCTCAAGCCAATCAAATCCTTTTACGTTACTTAGAAGAGGTTTGAAAAAAGTTGAGGTGTCAGTGACTTCTACGTCTAGAGGAACTTTTAGTTCTTACACTAGATCTTACACTAATTACTTAGGTAGTGCTATAACTCACACTGCTTTAGGACCTATATTTAATATGCCTTTATATGAGACCGGAGGTATAGACGGTGAGTCTTTATTTAACTATGTCGTAGTAATAGAAGATGATCAAACATTTGATTTTAGTACTACTAATAGTAACACTTTAGCGTTAACAGAATCAGACTTAACACAAACCGGAGATGCTAATTTAACAATAGGATCAACCTCGGCTACAATATCAGCAAATCAACTAGGTCAAGCTGATAAAAAATTAACAATAACAGGTACTTCGTATTATACAAATCAATTTGGATCTAATAATCATACTATAAATATTGATGTAGACGACTTTACAGTTGCTGGTGGTAATAGTCCTGGTAACTCAAACGTTCTTTCAATAGGAACAACTCAATTTGCAAATGTAACAAATTCGAACCAACATATATTAATATATCCTGATTCTTATAATCAAACTGTTACTGGTAGAACAGCTAACTCTACATCTGTTGTTTATACGTTTTCAAATGTAGTTATATCAAGACCTGATTTACCTCTAGGAACTGATACTCAAGGCGAAGTAACCGTAACCGCATCACCTATTGCTTTTGGTTCTAGTGCTAAGTTTAGAGCAAATACTAACACAACATACACTGTTAGTGTAACTGGTATTACATTTACCAACATAGGTGATAATACTAATCAAGCAATGTCAATGTCTGGAACTCTTACTGTTGCTAACTTTACACCAGCTGTTGCATCTGGTGATACTTTACAAATGAGATTAGATTTTGCTTTTGCTGATAATGTAAACCCTTAAAATAAAAAACTATGCCAAGTATAACAGTAAACTTTACTAACGAACTAAACGACTCTGTACAATTAGGTGATATATTGTTTTATGTAAACACTACCACTGATACGATGCAAGATGGTACTGCAATACCTCATAGTGATAATATAATTGAAGTTGGGATTATAACAGCTATAAATTATGCTACAGGTGTTATTACAGCCGAAATAGAAAACAGTACAGCTTTACCCACTAGCAGTAGCTTTTTTCTATTTGCAAAAGATAATAGAGCTAACATGACAAGTTTACTAGGATATTATGCTGAAGTAAAAATGAAAAATAACGCAACTATAAAAGCTGAATTATTTTCAGTTGGTTCCGAAATATTTGAATCTAGCAAATAATGTGTAATAATAATATAAAGAATTTTTAAATGAAAAAAATAATGAAAAAACCTTCTCCTTTTAAAATAGGACCTGCGGCGGCTTTAATTGGACCAGCTGTTCAATTAGGTATGGGGTTAATTGGTGGTAAGAAAAGAAAAAGAGCTTTAAGAAGAGCACAAGGCCAATATGACATGCAAAGAAAAAGGTATGAGAATATGGACACTTCTAACTTATATGCTAACCAACAGAACGTTTTTGAAGATCAAACTGTAGATCAACAAACTTCAGAGTTTGTTAAATCTCAGCAAATGCAACAACAAGCAAACGTAATGGATCAATTCAGTCAATCTGCTGGTGGATCCGGTATTGCTGCTTTAGCTCAAGCTATGTCACAACAACAATCTCAAAATGCTAACACTGCTGCGGCAGATATGAGAAGCCAAGAACAACAAATACAGGCTAATACATTAAATCAGCAAGCTCAATTAAATCAACAAGAAATAGCCGGTGCTTATGCACAAAGAGAAGCTGAAATGGGTAAGATAGAAACAGGTATGCAAATGGCTGGTCAAGACTTGGCTAAAGCACAAGCTGAAAAAGCTATGCATGATAAAATGGCTTTAAAAGGTGGTCTAGGGTTAGCTTCTGCTGGATTAAAAGCTTTTGGTGGATTTGGATAAAAATTATAAAGTAAAATTATGAATGTAAATTATAACTCAACAAACGGTTTTAGATCAGTCAATACAAAAACTGCTTTTGATATTGGATATGAAGAATCTACTCAAGGAATGGGAAGTGATAATCCTGCTATGAGTGTAAAAACTAGATATGAGCAACAACTTAGGAATTATTTAAAACAATTGCCTGATGACATGGATTTAACTCAAATACCTGATAAGTATAGAGGTAAAATTTCTGAGTTTCTTACAAAGAAAAAAGCTGAATATGTTAGAGATGCTGGTATAGTTGATGAGCTAGTTGTTGGCGCTGAAGACTATATGGAAACTGTTGCTAACATGAATAGAATAAAAAACACTTTTGAAAACTTAGACAAGCAGTTTCAAATATATGGTCAAAGTAAAAAAGCTGTAATTGAAGATATTGAAAACCAAACAACTTCTTTGTACGGTGAAAACCAAGCTAACATAAACTTGTTAAGATCAGTATACAATGAAGAGTATGATTTAAAGATAGATGACAATGGTAATTTAAGTTTTATTGGTGATGACGGTGAAATAAAAATGAGTGATTTACCTGATTACGGTATAAAAGATTATGAAACAGCTAGCGCTATGACTAAAGCTGGAGTAGACGTTTACAAAAATGGTTATAAAACAGGAATAGCTTTAAGTAAAGAAAATCCTCAGTATTTCCAAATATCAAACCAATTAAAGACCGCTATAGATAGAGGTGGTAAAAACACATTAATGTCTATATTACATGATGGTTTAATTGGTGATGTTGTTATGGCTAATGATCCTGTTATAAGTGGTTATATACAAGATTTCAATGCTGGTAATATACAGTTTGCTCAATTAAGAGATGTTGTTGTAGATAACTATATGAATATATTATTAAAACAATCAAAGCTTGGGGTTAGTAATAGACCTAAAAGTAGTAGTAGTGGTGGTGGTAAAGGCTCAACAGCAACAGCAAGAAAAGCATACAAAAAAATTAAAATGATAACAGATACTTTTGAAAACCTAACTAGTGGTGGAGATTTATCTGGATTAGTTAGATTATTTCCAACTAACTACAACTTATCATTTGACAAAGAAAACCCAAGTGTATTACTTATAGAGAAAAGCTCTGGTGATAACTGGAACACAGAAATGGAAATAGATATAAAAAATCCTAACGCAGTATTGGATCTGTATAGATATGCGGGCATAGATCCAAGTTACTGGCCAGATGTTGAAAACACTGGTTCAGATGAATCTTCTGATATAGAATTAACAGAAGAGGAACTGAATGAAAAATAAGACCCCTTAAATCCTAATGATTAAATTAAAAAACAAAACTTATGGGTGTACCTCCTTGGATAAGCGGACCAGCAGCAAGTTTATCAACACTTGCGTTTAACATATTTAAAACAACTGACAAGTATCAAGATCTTAAAAATAAATCTTTAAACGAAAAAAAAGAAAAAGTTTTAGATGATTATACTATAAACGGTAAGGTTTATAATAGAGAAGAACTTGAAAACAAAGCAGCTGATTATAATATAGATTTTCCAACTTATTTAAAAAAGCTGCAAAAAAAAGGTTTAAAACCTTATATAAAATCTACAGATACAGACGAAGAAGTTAATATAAAAGCAGATACTATAATAAAAAAGATAGATGATGAGATGTATAATACAGATCTATCTGAAGAAGAAATAAAAAAACATCAAAATTGGTTTTCTACAAAAAACACAATGAATGATAATGGAGAAGAAGTAGACGCTATATATGAATATGAAGACGGTAAATATAGAAGAAGTAGAGGTACTTTAAGCTCAGAACAAATAAAGGGTCAAGCAAAAAGAGTTTTTAATGAGTTAGTTAATTCAGATGAATATATATCTAATTACTCTAAAAACTGGATTAAAAATAATCAAACTTTCCTAGAACAACAATCAGCTTCGCTTCGTGAGAAATACGATGTAACTACAAAAGCTGGATTAGATCAAGCAAACAAAGAACTTAACGATATTTTATCAGAAAAAATTATTGAAGCAACTAAAGTAGATGATAAGTATAATCAGGTTTTAGATAAATATAATGATGTTGTAGCTAATAAGTATGGTGAAAAAATTAGAGGAAGAGCTATATTAGAGGGTAGAGAGGATTTAATAAGAGATTCTTGGGTAGGAGGAATATATGATGTTATGCCTGATTTTTCTGCTGGTTTATTAAAAACATCGTATCAAGTTAGAAACAGTTGGAACAATTATTGGTACGGTGACTATAGAGAAGATATTAGAAGAATGAAACAAGATCTTATTGATATAGAAACCAATGGTTGGAATAAAGCATACTATGATGAATACAGTGATAAATGGATAATAGGTCTTGATAGAAATCAAGGTGAAGATCTTAGCGCTTACGAGTATAGAAACGCTGTTGAGCAAGGTGGTTATGGCTTTAAAGATCACTCTGCGTCTGGTAAAACAAAAGAAGAAGCTATAGCAAACGCTAGAGCTAAAATAAAAGAGTTAAATAATCTTTCTACAGCAGAAGCTATTGATTCAATAGACATACAAGAGGACTTAACTTTATTAGGTAGTTCAGAGTTTTTTAATGAAGATATGGAGTTTGAGTTTGATGTAGATACTTATCAAGAAGTTTTAGGTACTCAAGGCGGACAAATGTTATTAGGTATACTAACATTTGGTGGTTCTACTTATTTTCAAGAAGCGGGTAATCAATTGTCTGGACAAACAGCTTATCATGCTGCTCAGCTTGCTTTCCCAGAACTAGAAGATGCTGAGGCTGCTGAAAAGTTTTTTAGCCTATCAGACGAAGAGAAGATAAAATATATGAACGAGGCAATTGATTCTGGTTTAATTAACTTTGATGATGCTGTTGCTAATGGTGCTATAAATGCTGGTTTAGACACTGTTAGTAATTTCTTTGTAATTGGTAAAGCAGGTAAAGCTGTTAAGTTTTTACCAAAAACTTTTTTAAGACTAGCTACTAAAGAAGGGTGGAGACAAGCTATGAAGTATGCTGGTAAAGGAACTTTAGAGAAAGTGTTCAAAGATATATTCGTGCCAACTTTTGGTGAGGTTTTTACAGAGATAGGTCAAGAGAGTGTAAGTGAATATTATTTAAATAAAAATACAGTTGGCGAGCCAATGATGGATGCTCTTACTAGTGATCACTTCAAAAGAGTATTAGCAGAAACAGCTGTTCAAACAGCTATGGTTCCGGGTACTATAACAACTGTTAGTAAAGTTGGTCAGACTGGTTATAAGTTTTTAGACAACACTGTTACTAATTACTTGGAAATGAATGATCCAAACTCTTTAAGTGCATATGTTAGAAAACGTATGGCTATAATAGATCAACAACTTTTAAAAGGAGTCATTAAGCCTGAGGTTGCTGAGAACATGAGAAGAGAGCTTGAACAAGCAGAGAGCGTTATAAGAAATAGCAAGAACAAATACTTAGACGGCAAGGGTAAGGAATATGTACTAGAAAATGAAGTAAATAAAATAAACGCTCAGAACAAGCTTAATAAACTAAAAGAAGATAACAAGGACCATTTTAACCAAAGACAAGATAAAAAAGGTGGTAGAAAATCAAAGCTAGAATTAGAAGCTCAAGCACTTCGTGAAATTATTGAAAACGCAGATCTTGAAATATTAAAAACCAGGTTGAAAGCTGGTATGAAGTCTAATAGAAAAATAGCTGAATTTATTAATAGTAAAAAAGATGGTATCTTTAAAGACTCTAAAATTAGAGTTTTTAAAACAATAAAAGCTGCTAATAAATTTATAAATGGTAGAAAAAAATATTTAGTAAGTGCTATAAAAAAAGCAAAAGGTGATAGAAAAATAAAACTACAACAAGAGCTAAAAGAACTAAATAATAAAGGTTTAGAAAATGTTTTAGGTGGTAAAAGAAATAACGGTATTAACTTAGGTAATACAGCTATTATAGTAGAAGAAAACATAAGCAACAACATAGACAGTTTTAACGATCTGTATGCTGCTAATACTTTTCATCATGAAGCTTTGCACTTTATGGTTGATAAAATGTTTAAAGGAGCTAATGGCGTTAAAGAGTTAAAAATATTAGAAAAACAAATAAGACCGTTACTGGGTAAAAACCTAACAAAGCTAGTAGATACAAAAATTAATGCTTATAGAAAATTCTATAATCAAAAAGTAGCAGATGGTAGTATAACTAAACAAGTAGCTGATCAATATATAGCTAATGAGTTTTTGACATCACTATCAGATTCTATGAGAATAGTAAGTGAAGGTAATTGGGAACAAGATGGTTTATTGCAAAGAGCGTTTGACAAGATTAGCGGTGTTATGTCTAAGTACATAAAACAAAAACAACCTAATTTAAACTTTGATATAAGCCAAATGACGGGTGCTGATGCTTTACAGTTTTTAAAATCTTACAATGATTTTAACGGTACTAAAAGAATAAAATTAAGACTACCAAAGTATAAAGGAAAAGCTTTTACTGAAATAGAGGATCAAATAAATAAAGATGGTAGTTTATCTATAGCTTTAGATTTATCTGACAAAGTTCAAAAAATATACGAAAGTGAAGGAATAGCTGGTGCTATGGAAATTATAGACATGTATAAACCCATGGCTATTAAAATATCTAAAAAGTATCAAAACGTTCCTGGTTACAATGAATACAAAGACATACTCGTAGACGAAATACTAACTGGTGAAAGAGGCGTTTTAGATTTAATAATGGCTTATGACCCAGATTCTAATGTTCCACTTGCCGCGTATGTTAATAAATATATAAAAAGTAGAGCTATAGAGATAGCTAACAGAGTTTTAAAACAAGATTTTACTGTAGATGTTACAGAGGCTAGAGGAGTTGCTACAAATGAATCAACAAATGAAGTTGTAGTTGACGCTGTTGATAATAGATCTTCTAAATTAAAAGACGCGTTGAACCTAGATGATACTATTATAAGTAAAATAAAAAATGCTGTAGTAAAAACATTTGGGATTAGACTTCCACAAGTTGGCTCTAAAGAGTTTAAAAAATCTTTACAAAATAGTTATAGAAACGAGTTGTTTAAAACAATAAAAAACATGATGGGCACTAGAACTGCTTATAAGATGTTTATCTCAAATAATGGTAGAAGCATATATAGAGCTTTGCCACAATCAACTATAAATAAAAGGTTCCCTCAGTTTGCAGTACCTGTTTTAGATAAAAACGGTAAACAGCTTAGAGAAAAGACAGCACAGGGTAATGCTATTTTTTCAAAAAAACCATTTGATCAAAAAGAGTTTGAAGATTATTTTACAAGTAACAATGTTGGTGCTTCAACTAGAGGAACTAGAAAAGATGCGTTAGCAGAGGCTATAGCACAAGAGTTAGCTTTTGATGCAACTATGGAAGTTATTCAACAACCTGAGGTTGCTAAAAAATTTAACACTGTTAATGATATACAAGGTTTTGTTTTACCTGACAATTACTTAGCTATATTAGATAAAGATATTGATAGAGATAGAGATGCTAAATTTTCTATAACGGTATCAGCTATGCCTACAGATTTATCTTATCAGTTTAATATTAATAGAAAAAAATTTTTTAATAGTATAAACGAGCTAGGTATGACTAAGACTGCTATTCGTAGAGCTTTAAACAATTCCTACGGTAAAGGCTTCTTTGGATCATATATGAATGGTATTATAAATGACTTTTATAAAAATCTTAAAAACTTTAGTTTAGCTCAAGAAGAATACAATAAAACAAATAGAAAGTTTCCAGGTACGATAGAAGAGTATATAAACAAAGTGGATAATCAAATGGACGACTACTTAAGTGTGTCTAATTATTTTGGTTTAAAACAAGGTATGGCTGCTGTATTTAGAGATGAAAGATATGTGCAGAGCCAAAGACAATATATAGGTGGTGAGTTTACTAATTTTTTAATAAACAAGTATGGTCCTAGAAAAACTATAGAATTACTTTATACAAACAAAGCTGCTTTTGAAAACGGTACAGGTAGAGGTAAAAGAGCTATGATATACGATAATAAAGGAGATTTTATAAGCATGTTAAACTCTATTGATCCTGGCTTTGTTGTCACGCCTCTATCACGAGGTATAGAAATAAATGGTCAAAAGTTTTTACCACCAGCAGCAAAAGAAAAAGTGCTACCAAGCCATTTAAACGAGACTGAAAACATAGAGCTAGGTGAAATAAAAGCAAAAGAAGCTCAACAGTTTCTAAAAGATATGTTTGAGTTTATGCGTTCAAATCCAGAAGGATATACAAAAATAAATCAAGCTATGACTGTAGCTGGTTTACTAGGTAACATGAAGACACCATTAAGATCAGCTGCTGCATATAGATACATAAGCACTGTTAAACCTTCTAAAAACCCAAAAGATTATAGATATGAACATATAATACCAGCTAGGGTCGTTGCTTTTTATATGGCAGAATCTTATTTAAAAAATAACAAAGACGTAGATGTTAATACATTATTAAATGATTATTCTGTAGCTATAATACCTATATCTATGGATAATATTATTGGTAAATATTTTGGATCTACTATGACTGTAGATTATGAAATAGGTATGCACCCTAGTAAAAGATACTATAACATGTTTACTAAAGGTGAAGTTCAATTTGCTATAAAAGATGTTAGAGATGGTAAAGTGTACGGTGAAGGTTATGTAGAAATATATAACACTG
>Ga0070750_10001100_pt1 | contig 15174 bp, 24 predicted proteins | sample VirMetDEL_Nov_24_FD_77013 | JGI IMG/M metagenome (GOLD analysis project Ga0070750, IMG submission 77013) | Aqueous microbial communities from the Delaware River and Bay under freshwater to marine salinity gradient to study organic matter... | ecosystem: Environmental > Aquatic > Marine >...
ATCATGGGGGGTAACTGGACTCACCCATGATTGGCGGGCAACTAGGCTGCGGCACACCCGGGGCCTGGGCAGCTGGGCTTATTGACACCATGAATTATTCGTATTAATATAAAAGGGAAAGTGAGACATGAGGTTTCACCACACAAAAAAAGTAATCACTGATTACCAAAAATGAGGGGTACAGATAGATGGATTTAGTTTGGGACAATGAGAGGCCGACAGTTACGGCAAATGGCATGAAGTCAGCGGGTACGTGTGAGCGTGTAGCCAAGCACCCATCACGACAACGTGAGGAGCAACTATACCCTGTGCTGCGCATGGGTGTGCTTGAGATGCAGAAACAGGCGCAAGAGGCACAAGAGGCGAACACCCAACGCAAGATGCAGGGTGTCATGGATTGGCTTGATACCCTATCTTGACATTCATTTTCTCGTGTTATACAATGAAAGAACAATGGGGAATGACTCATTGAGACCACAACCAAAAAAAGTAATCACCGATTACCAAAAAATTGAAAGGCAAGACAATGTACATACTATATGAAAATGCTTCCCTACTTGATGGTAAACCTATTGTAGTCATTGGCATACCCAAGTCCAGCAATAGCAAGACTGGTGGTATGTTTCAAACAATCATTATGCGGTCAGACATTGACCCCATCACCGCCAGCAGACTAGGTGAAGATTTCAGTGTGTGTGGTGAGTGCGTCCATCGTGGAGTACCGCATGAGGGTGACAGTGGTGGTGCTAAAAAGCGTTCGTGTTATGTCATGTTGCTCATGGTGCTATCAGTGTTCAAGGCATACAAGAAGGGTAATTACAAGCGTGTGCAGCCTGTGGGATTGCAATCTACGCATGATGCCCTTGCTGACATAGGTGATGGGCTAGTCATACGACTAGGCAGTTATGGTGACCCTGCGGCAGTGCCTAGCTATCTATGGGAAAGCCTTGTATCTAAAGCCAAGGGGCGTACTGGATACAGTCATCAGGCTACCCTTGAGGGTGCAGACTATCGGCCTGACTTAACAATGCGTAGTGCTGACACTATACAAGAAGCAGAACAGGCATGGGCTAGGGGTGAACGCACGTTTCGTGTCACTGCCAATGTCAAAGATATTGTGCAAGGCAAAGAGATTATGTGTCCTGCATCAGAAGAAGCGGGTAGGCGTACAACGTGTGAGCAATGCAAATTGTGTAGTGGCAACACTATCAATGCCAAGTCTATCGCTATCGTGGTGCATGGCACTGGTTCTAAACACTATGCTACGGCATAAAAAAAGTAATCGGAGAGTACCAGAAAATGAAAAGGAGAATGAAAATGACTAGAGTTAGCGTAATGGGTAGTATGTTTTGCTTGATTACATCGACAGTGGGTTTGGCTATCATCGTGCCAGAACTTCTGGCTTATGTACCAGTAGAGACAGGTTTGTTTGCAGCCTTCCTATTTGGGTTCGCCTATTCCTTGACAAACATTCTGAAATGCGTAAGATAAATCCTATAGCGAGGGCATTGCTTGTTACCAATAGACGTAGGCCACAAGCAGTGCCTGACAAGAAAAAGTACAACCGAAAGAAGGACAAAGACAATGCAAGTAAAAATTACACCAATGAAGAACATAAAGACTGACCGTCCAAACAGTTCGCGTGACCACTATCGTCACATCAACAAAGGCAAGACCCTGCTGCGTAAGCGTGGTCGCAAGGCCAAACAGTTTATGCAAGACTACTCACTGTCTGCATAAAATGGTGGGGCAAGGAAGGGTCGGATTGGCTCTGTACAAGTTACAACCTCTGAAGAAGGCCATCGTACTTGCCCCATCACTACCACAAGAAAAGGTAATCACTGATTACTAAAAACCAACCAACTAACTAATACAAAGGAGATTTCATCATGACAACTTTTAACATTGCGACTACAATTCCAGCAGGTAAGATTCACAAGCGGCAGACAGGTCTTTGGGGGCAGGTTCGTGCTTCAGCAGAGATTGAGGCGAAGCTGGCGAAGGTTGAACCACTGTACAAGGAATTACATGGTCGCAGTCTTAATCGGACTGCATTTTTCTCAATGTGTCGTGACCTTGCTCGTGAGGGCAAAGCAGACGTAGGTGGGTACTTGCAGTACATGGTACAAGACATGGCAGGTATTATCCTTCGTGAGTGGCACACTCAGATTGGCAAGGAAGTACGCCGCAACCGTAAGCTGAAGAACGCAGACAAACGTGCAGATGGTGTCGTCATTGAGATTGGCACATTCAACATTCAGTCTGCCGACTATGCCAAAAAAGCTACAGGTCGAAGTGGCTTCTTCGTTGAGGGCAGTAAGTCACACAAGCTGTACACTGCACTGGCTAGTCGTAAGTATCCTGTCACCAAGGCCACACTCATGAAAGAGGCCGACATGACTACATCGGCACACTTCTACACTACTGTGCTAGACCTGCGTTCCAGAGGCTACAACATCGAAACTCTGGGTCACAATCAAAAGGGTGTCAGCATGGTTGCTGTAGCACCTAAGTACCAGTTGGTTGGCTAACAACTAATGGCTAACTGCAACACACTTCTGTGCGTGTACAACCAGTTGCCCGAAGTGGGGGCAGATGACCTATTCATTATAGGTTTTCTGCTCTCTGGGGCTGCGCTGCTAGTATATTTATTCATTGACGCATGGAAAGAAAAGTAATCAGTGATTACCAGAAAAAAGGAGATACATTATGGAAGTAACACAACTAGACAAGCACACACTGCAACTCATCCGCAATCAGATTAATGATGTACTTGAGGGTTCTATCGAAGGTATTGAGTTCAGTGCTGGTAACTGTTCATACTCTGGCAACATTGCCACCTTCAAACTTGAAGTGAAGATTGCAGGGGCAGATAGCAAAGAGATGCAGGACTTGCGTAGGTATGCGTCTATCTATGACATTGACCTAGATAAGACACACCCTGTCTACACACTTGTTGGATACCTACCTCGCTCATCCAAGTACCCATTCCTCGTGAAGAAGGCTGGTGCTGATGGCACGTACAAGATTGGCGAGGACATGGCTAAGAAATACTTCGGAAAGGATGTAGCATAATGGATGAAGGTTTTGAGTATGAGGGCGTATGGATTACTGACCCTACAAAGTCACCGTGTGGTCGCTTTGACCTCACACCAGAACAATCAGAAGAGTTATACGGAGAACGGTAATGAATGTACTAAGTTTATTTGACGGCATGAGTTGTGGCAGACTCGCATTGGACAGAGCAGGTATCCCCGTGGATGCCTACTTTGCCAGTGAGATTGATAAGTATGCCATCCAAGTTGCCAAGGCTAACTACCCTGACACAGTGCATCTTGGTGATGTGCGTGATGTCATGTGGCCTGAGACATTTGAGGGCATGAAGATTGACCTGCTGCTAGGGGGTTCACCTTGTCAGGGTTTCAGTATGGCTGGCAAGCGTCTCAACTTCGATGACCCACGCAGTAAGTTGTTCTTTGAATATGTGCGTATCCTCAAAGAGTGCAAGCCTAAGTATTTCTTGCTTGAGAATGTGCGTATGAAACAGGAGAGCCAAGACATCATCAGTGAGTATCTTGGGGTGCAACCTGTCGCTATCAATAGTAATCTTGTCAGCGCACAGAATCGTTACCGCCTATACTGGACTAACATTCCATTCGATACACCCCAGGACCTGGGTATCAAGTTGCAGGATGTTCTTGAGGACAACTTCATTACTGACCGCGAGAAGTCTCACTGCATTGACGCTAACTACTTCAAGGGTGGTGGCATGTCTAACCTGCGTGTCTACTTCGACAAGAGCCGCAGACAGATTGTGTTCAGCAAGGATGGCCTATGTCATGTAGGTGATGCAGACTTGAAGGGTCACGGATACAACAAGCGTGTCTATCACCCCGAAGGTAAAGCACCTAGCCTATGTGCTGCCAGTGGTGGTAATCTTGAGCCGAAGGTCATGGTCAACCCTGCATCTATTGTAGGACGTAGACTGCTGGACGGTGTGCGTAAGGATGATGACAAGTCTGTGCCTATCACGCAGTGTCTTGAGGTACACGAGACTGACAAATCTAGGTGTCTGTCTACCATCAGTAAAGACACACTGATTTCTATCTTGTCAGAGGGCAGATACGAAGATGCCTACACAAAAGAGATGCGTCCTCTGTGGCGTAAGCTGACACCAGTGGAATGTGAGCGTCTACAAACTGTACCCGATAACTACACGAATCACGTGTCTAACAGTCAGCGTTATCGTATGCTAGGCAATGGCTGGACTATTGACGTAATTGCACATATACTGAAGGGCATCAAGTCACAAGAAGTAGTGACTAGAACGCCAGAACAAATGCAACTTATATAAGGAGAATGAAAATGCTGTTACATGAATTTTACAGTGACGAAGATTGTAGCCGTGGTGATGGCAGTTACCGCAAGGCTACTGTCTTTCTTGAGACTGATGGTAGCTATACTGTGTGCATGATGCAGGATGGTGCCATCATTGAAGAACGTAACATCAAAGGACACAGTGCGGTGTATGCCGAAAACTGTGCAGAGAACTGGGTATTAGGAGTGATACAATGATGACAATTAACTTACCGAAGAAACAAGTGAACGCAGTGCTAGTTGCGTTGGATGCAGAAATTGACCATCAATGGGAATGCAACAGACCTAATTGGGAATCATTTCCAGAGGTTGCAGCCATGTTGATGGCGTACTACACAATACGTTGTAAATTTGATGAGGATGATTGCAGATGATTAAATTATACAAACTAATCATGGACAGTAAACACAATCCGCTGTCACATATACCCGACACAAATACACGGCATCTGGTCATGCAGATACTCGCATGGATGTGGTGTATTATCTTTGGAATGTCTGTCGGCTCTGTCACTGTGTTCGGTATCAGTGCCATAGCACATGCCTTGCTGATAGCAGGTGTGTTCATTACGGCAGGTGTATTTGAGACAGCAAGACGCAAGCCACAGTATTTCGGTGGGCTAGGCAGAGGCAATGGGGGTGAGCATGAATAGATTTATCATAGACAAAGACCCAGAGGCTATTGCCCAGCAGTTATGTGACCAGCACATATGCAAGATGGTATTGGAAGAAGCACAGATGCTAAACACTGCTGTGCGTATCCATGCGCCTGAGTTTGCAGAGGAAGCTGGCTTATACAAGATAGCATACACCAACCACCCCTGTACTCAGTGGGCTAGAGAGACACGCATCAACTACAAGTTTGCTGTACGTCTTATGAAGGCTATGAATGATGAGTATATGTGGCGGTATCCTGAACGCAAAGAGAATGGCAAGTGGGTTATCAACAAAGGTCACAAATCTATGCGTCACTTCGATGCGCTTGTCGAGGCAGAGAAATATATACCTGACCTACACAACTTCATGACACCACACCCACAATGTTTCAGTGGGCATGACCAACTAAAAACAAATGAGGAGTGGCCTATCGTTGCTTATCGTAGGTTTTATAGAGTTGACAAGATGAGTTTCGCTAGGTATGACAAAGGCAGAGATATGCCACAATGGATGAAAGGAGACTAACTATGGCTAAAAAACCAGAGAATATGACACCAGAAGAACGCTATGCACATTACGCTAAAATACGTGCGAAAGAACAGCGTCAGCGTAAGAAGATAGCTGACCAAGTACCCCCGCAGCTTTACGTGCAAGTACAAGAACTTGTATCACTAGCTAGTGAGATAGCCTGTGATGGTTTATACAACGGTGGCCCTCGTTACATATCTTGTGACTTGTTTCACCAACTTGAAGAGCAAGCAGACAAGGTGAAGAACTTATACTGTTTTGACACTTGACATTGTGTCAATTTTTCTGTATAACAAAAGAACAGTTAACGAATTGGTAATCACTGATTACTTTTTTTCAATGAAAGGAGAATAACTATGCCACTAGATATTATCACACAACAGAGTAACATCGAAGATACACCCCTCAACCTAAACTTCTCTGTGCAGTTTGAGCCTACCAAGGTTCGTGACAAAAAGTATGTCATCAACGGTGATACAGGTGAGTACATTGGCGTTGTCGGTGACAGCTTCAACTGTGCATCTCACGATGACTTCTTCCAAGGGGTGCAGCACACAATGTGCGAGAACTTATCTGAGCATGAAATGTCTGGCGCGAAGGTGACTTGGCGTAATGCACGACATGAAGCGTGGGCATTGATGGATGTCACACTTCCTAATGTGACATCTAAGATTGTAACACCGAAGCATGAGACAGAGGTTGCACAACGTATCATTGCCCTGCACGGTATTGATGGCTCATGTTCTAACATGGTGTTCTTTGGTGCTATCGACTTCTTCTGTACAAACGGTATGATTCGCGGTGAGCATGACAAAGTGCGCCGTAAGAATACATCCAACTTCAGTATGGACAGGTTCATTGATGACTTGCGTGATTCCAAGCAAGACTTCTACGCACAGTCAGAGCGTCTGCAGCGGTGGGCTAACATTGACCTGACTACAGTTAATGTGAAGGATTTGCTGGACAGTATCCTGAAGTCAGACCGTAAGTCTGAGAAGATGTTTACCTTGTACAATCAAGAGGTTGCTAACCGTGGTCGCAATGTGTTCTCACTCTACAGTGCTTTCACAAACTATGCGTCCTACGCTGATGAGCGTAATGGTTTCAATCTACGTAACACAGGTAACGACACACAAGCAGTGTCAATGTTCCAGCGTGAACATCAAGTGTCTCAGTGGATTGCGTCTAAGCCTTTTGAAGCATTGGTCGCGGCGTAATGTTGTATGTAAACAAGGCAGAGATGGAGGCTCTTGGGCTTCCTCTCTCTTTTGGTGATGTCAGAGAGGATGGATATATCTTCAGACATTACTACCGAAATAAACCAGACGGTAAAGTTTTGGAGTTTTGGAACTCACCAGATACATGGAAGAAGATGGACGCACGTAAGGCTGCGGATAGGAAAAGACATTCAAAACGAATGAGGAAAATTGTGAAAAGATACAAAACAATGTATGGCTGTGCTTTTTGCGGATACAAAAAACATCCTGACGCTATACACTTTGACCATATTGACCCTGCTACTAAGACACGTGAGATTAGTACCATGTGGGGCTATAGTAAAGAATCCATCAAAGAGGAAATGAGCAAGTGTAGACTATTGTGTGCTAATTGTCATGCTGCCCATACTGCCACACAAAGAGAGGAAGGTGACACATGAAACTAGAAAAGGTAATCACCGATTACTATTCTTCCTACGATTACAGGAACTTACGTGATGAGACTAAGAAGCAATATGAATACTTCATCAACGTAATGCGCAACACACAGGTAGAGGATAAAGCCCTCTGCCAGTACAACGTAGAAGATATTAGTACTCGTATTGCTAAAGTGTCATACAACGAGTGGTGTGAGAAAGGTGTGTCAATGGCTAATCATATTATATCTGCGACACGTATTGTGTTTAATCACGGCTTACGTATGGAACTGTGCTTGCTTAATCCTTTCGCTAACGTGCGTAAGAGAGCCACAGAGAGGCGTAAGACTGTTTGGGGTAGGGAAGATGTACAAAAACTATTAGACGTAGCCTACAGCGATTTTAGCACACGTAATCTGGGCTTGATTGCACACATGGCATACGAGTGGTGTCAGCGTTTGGGTGACATGCGAGTACTTACGTGGGATAATATCGACTTTGATACACAAACAGTAAGTATTGAGCAGTCAAAACGCCGGGCAGATGTACATTTACCAATATCTGATGACTTGTTTGGTATGTTACAGCAGCAGGAAGAGGATTTTGGGTTTCAGCAGTACGTTGCACCACGTCCTAATCCTATTCGGGGTGAGTACAAGCCATATTCACTACAGAAACTGCCTCTACACGGACGTAAACTCATGCAAGCTGCAGGTTTGTCGGATGAACTACGACTAAGTGACCTACGCCGCACTGGTACAACTGAAATGGTTGAAGCGGGTGTCGGTATTGGACAAATTATGTCGGTAACAGGACATGCTAACCCAAGTAGTGTTAAACCATACATGAAAAATACTCTAAAAAGTGCAGATTATGCCTTGACGGAGCGAAATAAGCATGTTAAAAGCATTACAAGTGCCGCAAAGGAAAGTGTATAACATGTATAATATATATAACACTATAAGTGATTTAGACTTACGTAATGGTGAGACAAAGCGTATCAATTGTCCTAACTGTAATGGGTACAAAACATTTACCGTGACCAATAACATGGGAAACCTTGTGTGGAATTGTTACAAGGTATCCTGTGGATTGAAGGGCGGTAAGCGTGTACACCTGTCTGTGGATGATATACGTAGTGGTTTCGGCATACGTCAAGACAGTGATGCTGCCCCATTTCAATTGCCCTCATACGTAGTGCATGACACGAATAGACGTTCCGTACACCTATTCTGCGCACAGTGGGGTCTTGATGAAGATGAGTTGGGTCTTATGTACGATGTCAAAGATGACAGGCTGGTGTTCCCAGTTGTGCATGATGGTGTTATAGTGGATGCTACAGGCCGTGCATTAAACAAGCATTTGCCTAAATGGAAAAGATATGGAAATAGTGGCTTGCCATATGTCTCAGGACATGGTAATGTCGCCGTAGTTGTTGAGGACTGTGTGAGTGCCGCCGTTTTTGGTTGCGGTTCCTTTGTCGGGGTTGCTGTGTTAGGAACGTCTCTCGCCGAAGCACACAAAAGGTATCTCTCACAGTTCTCAACAGCAGTAATTGCACTAGACCCTGATGCCCTACCGAAGACATTGGCAATGGCAAAAGAGTTGAGAGGATATGTAGACGATGTGCAAGTGCTGCGATTGACAGATGACTTGAAGTACCGTAATGATGTAGATATAACCAACCTAACCAACATATTGAAAGGAGATTAGTACAATGGAATTATCGCTTGTAAGAAGCCTGATGGACAAAGCGTTCTACGAAGACCATCGTGGCGCACGTTGTCCAGATAGATTGTTTAGTAAAGATGTGCGTAAGATTAAGCAGTCGATTGATGACGCTATGGATAAGTATGACCGCACTGTAGCACCAGATGAGATTGAGGCACTGTTCATGTCGAACAACCCAACGCTTACTACCGCACAGAAGCAAGCATACAGCGCACTGTTCTCACAGATTAAGAAAGAACAGCCGATGGGCAGTGACGTAGCACAAGAGGTGCTATCTAAGTTGTTCCAGCAAGTTATAGGTGAGGATGTAGCCAACATTGGCTTCGATATGGTCAACGGTTCATCCAGTAGCCTAGAGGCAATCCGCAATCTACTTGAGCAGTATGGTGATGACTTCACCCCTAATCTCAATGTGGAGTGGGATGACATCGAATTGGAGACACTACTATCACGCAACGACTTAGAAGCACGTTGGACTTTTAACATCCCTAGCCTCACACGTAAGGTTGAGGGTGTTAATGCTGGTCACTTGATTGAGATTGGCGCACGTCCCAACACAGGTAAGACATCGTTTCACGCATCGTTGATTGCATCACCCGGTGGCTTTGCTCACCAAGGTGCAAACTGCATTATCTTATGTAACGAGGAAGGATACCACCGTGTTGGCGCACGTTATCTGACAGCGGCTACAGGCATGACGATGCAGCAGATAAAAGAAAACCCAAGCAAAGCACGTGACTTATATGCACCTGTCAAAGAACGCATCAAGATTAAAGATGCAACAGGTCGTGACATGAATTGGGTTGAGAGTATATGTAAATCGTACAAGCCCGACTTGGTTTTACTTGACATGGGTGACAAGTTTGCTAAACAGGGTGGGTTTGCAAGACCTGATGAAGCACTAAAGGCTAACGCTATTCATGCTCGTCAGATTGCTAAACAGCATGAGTGTGCCGTATTTTATATGTCTCAGCTATCTGCAGATGCAGAGGGCAAGGTTCTTCTGAACCAGAGTATGATGGAAGGCTCACGTACAGGTAAGGCTGCAGAAGCTGACTTGATGGTTCTGATTGCTAAGAATCCAGTAGTGGATGGGCAGGAAGAAGAAGATACGCAGAGACACTTGAACGTGGTGAAGAACAAACTCTCAGGCTGGCATGGCGTTGTACATTGTGAATTGGATTATAAAACAGCGAGGTACACAGTATGAAGCTAACACTTGACGTAGAGAACACGGTTACGCATCGCAACGGTAAGATGCATCTTGACCCCTTTGAACCAGAGAACTCACTGACTATGGTTGGTGTGTTGACTGACCAAGGAGTTGAGCATCACTTTCCGTTTGACCATTCCGATGTTCCTAATCAGAAAGATTACCACGAGCGTGTGCAGTGGTTCTTGGATGAGGCAACTGTACTTATTATGCACAATGCTGCGCACGACTTGTTGTGGCTGTGGGAGTCGGGGTTTAAATATGATGGTGCAGTGTTTGATACGATGCTTGCAGAGTATGTACTACAGCGTGGCATCAAAGAGCCACTGTCTCTTGAGGCTTGCGCAGAACGCTATGAGTTGGATACGAAGAAGCAAGACACTCTCAAAGAGTATTTCAAGAAGGGGTACACAACGAGAGATATTCCTTACAATGAGTTGTGTGACTACTTATCTGCTGACCTTCACGCTACACAGCAACTGTCTGACAAGTTGATGTATCGTTTGAATACACCAGCAGACAGCGGCCTACGTGGTACAGTAGACTTAACAAATGAAGTAGCTGTGTGTCTGAGTAAGATATACCAGCGCGGCTTTGCAGTTAATTTATCTAAGCTAGATGAGGTTCGGGATGAGTTTGAACAAGAGCGAAAGGAGTTAGTCAATGAGTTACAGAATCACATTCGCAATCTTATGGGCGATACACCTATTAATCTTAATAGTCCAGAGCAACTCTCTTGGGTCATTTATGGTCGTAGGGTAATTGATAAACCTGATTGGGCTAATCAAATAGACCCATACATGCGGGATAGTGACTTCCGCACTATGATTATGATGGGTACTAGGAAACTTATGAAGACTAGGGCAGAGCAATGTCCTGACTGTTCTGGTAAAGGATACGTCCACAAGATTAAGAAAGATGGAACACCCTTCGCCAAACCGTCACGATGCAAGTCCTGTGACACTATAGGTTTCTTATTCAAAGATACCAAAGACTTTGCTGGACTGCGTTTCAAGCCACCTTCAGCTAAGTGGGCTAGTGCCAATGGCTTCACTACAAGTAAGGTAAACTTGGAGATACTTGAGGGTGCTGCACGTGCTAAAGGTATGACAGATGCGGTGGACTTCCTACACAAAGTACGTAGGCTGTCGGCTGTGGATACATACCTATCATCATTTGTCGAGGGTATCTCTACTCACACAAAGAGTGATGGCAAGCTACATGTACGGTTACTACAGCATCGCACATCAACTGGTCGGCTATCGGGTGCTGACCCCAATATGCAGAACATGCCACGTGGCGGCACGTTTCCTGTAAAGAAAGTATTTGTGTCACGATGGGATGGTGGCAAGGTTCTTGAGGCTGACTTTGCACAGCTTGAGTTCAGAGCCGCCGCATATTTATCACAGGATGGAGTTGCTATTGAAGAAGTATCTACTGGATTTGATGTACACTCATACACCGCTAAAGTTATTAGTGATGCTGGTCAGCCTACGAGTAGACAGGATGCAAAAGCGCATACGTTTGCTCCACTATATGGAGCAACAGGCTTCGGTAGAACGCCAGCGGAAGCAGAGTACTACACACACTTCACGCAGAAATACCAAGGGGTCGCAGATTGGCATACCCGATTGGCTAAAGAGGCTATAAACACAAGCAAAATTATTACGCCAAGTGGACGGGAGTTTGCTTTCCCCGATGTAGTACGCAAGGCAACAGGAAAGGTCAGTCACTTTACACAGATAAAGAATTATCCTGTGCAGTCATTTGCTACGGCTGATATTGTTCCAATTGCATTGCTGCACATTGATAAATTACTTGACACGATGAAGTCATGTGTAGTAAATACAGTACACGATAGCATTGTAATTGACGTACACCCAGACGAGGAGAAGGCTGTTATTGAGGTAATAAACTCTACTAACAGAGACTTACCTAGTCTCATCACTACACGCTGGGGTATAGTGTTCAATGTTCCACTTCTATTGGAATCAAAAATAGGCAATAATTGGCTTGACGTAAAAGACGTAGCATGATATAACTATGGACTATTCACTCAGAAAGGAGAAATACAAACATGACACAATTGACAACAATTGACACTAACAACTTCGCAGCAATGGCGAAGGCAATGGGCATCGCAGGTGAGGTAGACTCAAAAGAAAAGTCTAGCACTCTTGCCCGGCTGCGCATTAATCATTCACCTATTATTGGTTCAGATAAAGTGCTAGTAAAGGGTGGAACCTACAAGCTGGACATTCCTGATGGCCCTACCTACTACGGTGGGTCAATTAAGATTCGTCCATACATGCAACGCTTCATGTACAAGCGGTTCATCAAAGGCAACGACAAGGTTGCAAATAAGTTTGTCAAGACTTTGATGGCAGACAATCTGAACATCGACTTGAAAGACAATGATGGTGGCTTCAACTGTGGTAAACCTGCAGGTTACATCAAGGACTTCAAAGCACTACCAGAGAAAACACAAGAGTTAATCAAGCAGATTAAACGAGTACGTGTTGTCTTCGGTACTGTTGAGATGACAGATGTAGTTGATGAGCAAGGCAAGAAGACTACAATTGAAAGTACCCCATTCATTTGGGAGATTGACAATCGTGACGCATTTAAGCTGGTTGGCGATAGCTTCAACAAGCTGGCTAAAATGAAACGTCTTCCTGTTCAACACGCGATTACTGCTAATACAGAAGAGCGTAAGCTGCCTAACGGTAGCAGTTACTACGTTCCTGTTGTCTCACTTAACGTGACTGAGACACTTGAACTGACTGACGCAGAGCAAGAGATGTTCTCTAACTTTATGTCTTGGGTAGACAATTACAATACCTATATCGCTAATGCGTGGGGCGAGAAAGCTAATGCCCACATGGATGAAGATGATGTTGATGTAGTTGATGGCCTAGTAGACATTGACATTGAAGATGAGGTGGCATAATGAAACACACTGCTGAACTAGCATTGCATCAATACATGGAACGTGCTGTCAAAGGCACGTCCACTATGGATGACACCACAATTAAACAGGTGGCAGATGACATAGCAGATGCATTGAAGCGTCAGTTCGGTAGTGGTAAATCGAGGGGTGACTTCAGACTACGTATGTCTAACATAGGTCGCCCCTCTTGCCAGCTTTGGTATGAGAAGAATAAACCAGAAGTGGCTACACCACTACCTACAACATTCATAATGAATATGATGCTTGGCGATATTGTCGAAGCTGTCTTCAAAGGTTTACTCAAAGAAGCAGGAGTAAAATATGAAGAACCAGAAAACGTCACGTTGGAATTGGACAAGGCATCCATTAACGGTACATACGATATTGTTATTGATGGTGCTGTTGATGATATTAAATCCGCTTCTAATTGGTCCTATAATAACAAGTTCGATTCTTTTGAGACACTAAAAGAGTCAGATGGATTTGGTTATGTGGCACAACTAGCTGGCTATGCTAAAGCTGCCGATAAGAAAGTTGGCGGTTGGTGGGTAGTCAATAAAGCTACAGGGGACTTTAAATATGTACCAGCATACTCTATGGACTTAGACGCAGAGTTACAAAAGGTGGAAGAGACAGTCGCTAAGATAGATAACAATATATTTGAGCGTTGTTTTGAACCAGAAGTAGAGAAGTTCCGGGGTAAAGAGACAGGAAACACAGTACTTAATAAAAACTGTAATTTCTGTTCTTACAAGCACGACTGTTGGCCTGACATGATTGAAAAGCCAGCAGTAATGTCTCAAGCTAAAGAACCAAAAATGGTTCACTATATTTCATTGGCAGAAGAATATGCTTAACGCAAAACGATTTGCTGCGGCAAAGAAGTATGGGTATCGCAGTGGGCTAGAGCAAAAAGTCTCAGACTATCTTAATGAACGCAACGTAAAATATGGATACGAGTGTATTAAGATTGAGTGGGAAGACCTAGCCTACCGCACCTATACCCCAGACTTTGTTTTGAACAACGGTATCATAATTGAGACTAAAGGATTATTCACTGCGGCTGACAGGCGAAAGCATTTGGCTATTAAGAAACAACATCCTACTCTTGACATACGCTTCGTATTCACTAATAGTAACAGCAAGCTACGCAAGGGAGCGAAGAGTACATACGCAGAGTGGTGTATTAAGAAAGGCTTTAGATACTATGACCGCATAATTCCAGAAGATTGGCTTAAAGAGAAGGGTAAGAACACACATCCATCTTTCATTGAGTTCCGATTAAAAAAAGTAAAAAGGAGAAGTTAGCTATGACAAATGACAACAAATTTACAATTGAGTCGGACGATTTCGTTATACGTGTTCGCCCATTTAAAGATGCATCAAACAAATGGAATGGGGAAATTGATATTGCTATTATCTCTCAACCGTCCAATGATTTAGATGACGATGACTACTACCAAGTTATGCATTTCTGTAAAATGGTAGCATCTACAGTACCGCTGATGGAATCAGAAAAAAGTATTCGTGACTTAGTACATGATTATGTTGTCAATGTTGTTGACAATGAAATGGAACTTGATGTAGAACTGGAAGAAGAAGTAGGTGTAGAGAAAACCTATGACGGTAATGTAGTTCATCTTAGCTTTAACAGTAATACAAAGGGGTCAGCATGAGTAGACATGAAGCATATATGAAAGCCAAAACAGAAGAAGAAGAGTTGCGCAGCATTCAAGGAAAGAAGAAGTCACATTCAAAACAGATGTGGCCTTCAGTTGATATGGTTAATAGTCCACCACACTACAATCAAACGGGTATTGAGTGCATTCACGCTATATCTGCTGCTACTAATGATGGCTTTAAGTACTACCTTCAAGGTAATATACTAAAGTATTTATGGCGGTTTGACTATAAAGATAAGCCACTAGAGGACTTACAGAAAGCCAAGTGGTACTTGGATAAGTTGATTGAAGAGGTAATGGCAGATGATAAGAGTTAAAATGTACATCACCATTAACGTAGATGAAGAAGAATACCCTGTTCCAGCAGATGAAAATGTAGCAGAGGAAATTGAGGATAGCATACG
>Ga0070750_10001102_pt1 | contig 15167 bp, 17 predicted proteins | sample VirMetDEL_Nov_24_FD_77013 | JGI IMG/M metagenome (GOLD analysis project Ga0070750, IMG submission 77013) | Aqueous microbial communities from the Delaware River and Bay under freshwater to marine salinity gradient to study organic matter... | ecosystem: Environmental > Aquatic > Marine >...
CAGATCCTCAAGCTTTGTATAAGCCGCGCCCAGATCAGCGTACAGAAGTACCTGTCGAAAACTTATTATCTATAAATCCTTTTTCCACAGGAGCACAGGGCTCTTCTGTTATAACAGTTATAGAAATGGATCATGGCAGAACCACGGGAGATGTTGTAAGGTTTCGAGATACTGTCGGCTTTGACGGGATAACTCAAGCTATGCTGGAGCTTTCCACAGGGTATACAATAACTGTAATAGATGTTAATACATACACAATAACTGTAGCTGGCACAGCTACCACAGGAAATCAACGTGGCGGCGGTAGTGTGTCTACAGCAGGGCCAGTAACGTTGGGGGTATAAATGGCCTTTACATACACAACACTGACGCAAGCGATACAAGACTATACTCAAAACGATGAAGCAACTTTCGTGGCGAATATAGATAATTTTATTCAAGCAGCAGAAGAACGTATTTTAAAACAAATCGACTTAGAGTATTTTCGCTCTAACGCCTCTGGCGTAATGACCGCGAACAATAAGTATCTACAAATACCCTCAGACTACTTGTCCTCGTTTTCCTTGTCGTTTACAAACGCGTCAGGAGAACAGGTTTTTCTTTTGCAGAAAGACGTGAACTTTGTTCAAGACTTTAACCCTGATCCAACGGTCACGGGTGAGCCTAGATTCTACGCTGAATTTGATATTGGAAACTTTATTTTAGGGCCCACTCCTAATTCTAACTATGCTGTAGAATTGCATTACTTCTATCGCCCACAGTCAATAACAGCAGCAGCAACTGGAACGACTTGGCTTGGTGATAACGCGCCTAACACCCTTCTGTACGGCTCTTTGCTGGAGGCATATACATTTATGAAGGGAGAGCCTGATATGCTTCAATTGTATAACACTCGTCTTCAAGAGTCTTTGCAGGGGCTTGCAAAATATGCGATCACTATGGAAAATAACGATGCGTACAGACAGGGGCTTGTTATAAGACCACCACAGCCGTAAGTAAAAGGAGAAGGGGCAATATGAAAAAAGTGTGTATGGATGTGTATCTTTCATCCAAAAAAACGATGTCACAAGATATCGATGAAGTGCCGTGGGTAGAAGAGTTTTTACCTACTGAAATGAAAAAGGAAAGACCAGATTGGTTTAGTAAGGTAAAGGGCGATCATACAATAAAGCAGTGTCCGTCTTTTATTAATATACTTAACCACGGTTTTGTGGTGAAAAATCCCGCCGACGTAGTTGTTACGAATGTTAATGGGAAAGCCTCGATTAATAGCTATATGAACGTTGAGTTGGGAAAACACATACTGCCTCACGGAGAGAAGCAGTTTGGGAGTGCGTACCCTTTTGAAGACGGTTTTGTAAAAGGCTCTGTTAAGTTTGAAAATCCTTTTATGTCCCGTGTTAACAGAAACATCTCCTTACTTATTCTGCCTTGCTGGTGGCATAAAAACTACAAAGATATAAGAGCTTTTCATGGCCTTATAAATTTGTCCCCCAGCCTTGATGTCTCACTCAACATAAACACAGCAATCAGGGCTCCAGCCAAAGGGGAAGAAATAATTATTCGAGCAGGAGATCCACTAGCTCACCTTTTTCTTGTCGACATACCTAGTGCAAAAATAAGTCATAAACAGGAACTTGCAAAAACGAGCCAAGCCAAAAGGTCTGTTGCACTTCCAGACCTTATAACGATGCGCTATAAATCCACCTCTTTTGTTGACAGAGTAAAAAGTTATTTTTTAGGAGGCAGTCATGGATAAAGCTCTTGAGGGGAAAGAGGTAGCGATTATTGGCCTCGGTGGATCTTACGCCGACTATGTAATTGCTAGAATAAACTCTAAAAAATTTGATGAGGTCTGGGGCATAAACAGCATTGGGGCGATCATTCATGTAGACAGAACTTTTATGATGGATCCGGCAGGCCGTTTTTTAGATGATGTAAAAGCAGGAACTCAGACCGGTGTTGCAAGAGAATTTCTGTTAGAAACCCCCAACAAAGGTCCCATATACTCATGCTGCCTAGATAAGCGTGTGCCAGAAATTATTGAGTATCCTTTAGCAGAAGTTATTCGAGAGCTTGGTTATGCGTATTTCAATAACACAGTAGCTTATTCAATCGCTTACGCTATCGCCAACAAGGTAAAAAAGATACACCTGTTTGGTATAGATTTTAGCTACAAACAGAATGTAAACTTCGCGGAAGCTGGTAGAGCTTGCTGTGAGTTTTGGTGCGCTATCGCTTTGTCCAAAGGCATTATTGTCGAAACAGCTAAAAGATCTGGATTTTTAGACACAAATGTTCCTGCGCATGAAAAGCTGTATGGATACCACAGATTAGAAGACCCTTTGGTTCAATACATAGAAGGGGGTAACTTGGTTGTTGTAAGAAAATCAGAGTACGAGGGACACGAAGAACCGGAGGAATCAGCGCCGGAGCCATTAGATGGAAAAAACCCGGTTGTCTTAGGGCTTCATGACATAGAAGGTGTTACTTATGTAGCAGAAAAGGAGCTATAATGTTTACAGTTGATATTGGGGCGTCTTTGGGAAGTATTAACGTGGCTACATCTGACAATGGTGGGCTTTCTTCCGACCAGCTTGCTGAAATGGCTCGTAGAAAAATTGTGTATGTTTCAGAGGATGCCCCTCCAGCAATTAAGGAGCAGGCTCAGGTTTTTGCCGACAAGGTAGAAAATGTTGTAAGAACGTACATTGACTTGGCTAAACGGGAAGAACGTGCTAGTATTTGTCAGACATTGCGTAATGCTGGTCATGCAGACATTGCTGAATATATTAGGAGACTTTGATGGCGATTACTCAAGCAATGTGTACCTCTTTTAAATCGCAGCTTTTAACAGGTACACACGATTTTACAAACGGTACAGGCAACGTTTTTAAGCTTGCCCTATTCGCCATCAGTGGTGGCGGTAAAGGTTCAACAACAGCGACCCTTGGTGCAACAACAACAGCTTTTTCTACTACGGGTGAGATTGCCTCTAGTGGATCTTACACCACCGGCGGCGGCACACTAACAAATGTGACACCGACAACAAGTGGTACAACAGCTTTCACAGACTTTGCTGATCTAAGCTTTACAACAGCTACAATTACGGCTCGTGGCGCTTTAATCTACAATTCATCTGCCACGAATGCATCTGTTGCTGTTTTAGACTTTGGCGCTGATAAGACATCAACGACAGGGACGTTCACTATTCAGTTTCCAGTTGCGGACGCTTCAAACGCTATTATCCGTATTGCTTAAATAACGGAGCGTACCAATGGCCCTTGTGCTTGCTGATAGAATAAAAGAAACCACTGCTACAACAGGCACTGGAACCCTTACGCTTACAGGAGCGCAAGCTGGTTTTCAGTCGTTTGCTGCTGTGGGTGATGGTAACACAACGTACTATGCGATACAGCACACTGTACTGAATGAGTATGAAGTTGGAATAGGTACATACACCTCTTCTGGCACTACTCTATCTCGAGACACAGTGCTATCTTCATCTAACTCAAACAACTTGGTGAACTTTTCAGCGGGTGTGAAAGTTGCTTTTGTAACCGTTCCATTTGCAGCAACCGTGTATGCGGATTCGTCCAATAATATTTCGGTCAGCGGGAAAATCACAGTATCGTCCGGGCCTACTGCGGCTCTCGATGTTGCAACAAAAGGTTATGTTGACACAGCCACAGCAGCAGCTATTCATATTCATCCTCCGGTACGGGTTGAAGAAGAAAACAATCTTAACGCAACTTATAACAATGGAACTGCTGGCGTTGGCGCTACCCTAACAAACGCAGGGGCACAAGCAGCCCTTGTCATTGATGGTATTACACTTAATGCAAGTGACCGTGTTTTAGTCTACAACCAAACAGATCAAACTCAAAACGGTGTCTATGTTGTTACAGACACTGGTTCTGTATCTACTAATTGGGTTCTTACTCGCTCTTCAGACACCAACACTTCGGGCGACAATGATGCTACTGCGTTAGATCAGGGTTCTTACTTTTATGTTCAAGAGGGAACCGCAGGTGCAGGTGAGTCCTATGTCTGCAACGTGTCCGGGCCTATTACATTTGGTACAACGAACATCACGTTTGCACAGTTTTCAGCAACACCAGAGTTTACTGGTGGCACAAACATTGACGTAACTGGTCAGACTATTTCTCTTACAGGAACAGTTGACGAGACCAACGGCGGTACCGGTAATAATGCATATACTCTTGGTGATGTGCTTTATTCTTCTGCCGCCAATACTTTGGCGAAACTAGCCGGAAATACAACAACAACCGGAAAGTATTTAAAACAAACAGGTGATGGTGCAAACTCTGCTGCTCCTGTTTGGGACGAAATAAATCTTGGTACAGACACGGCTGGCGATTTTATCGCAACGGGCGCAGTTAGCGGCGTTGGTCTTTCTGGCTCTGCTTCTGGAGAAGGTTCTACCTTTACTGTCACATCAAACGCCACAAATGCAAACACCGCAAGCACCATTGTTGCTCGTGATGCTTCTGGAAACTTTTCTGCCGGAACAATAACAGCGGCTATTAACGGTAATGCTGGGACAGCTACAGCATGGCAGACAGCACGAGATCTAACGCTATCTGGAGATGTGACCGGCTCTGCGACAGGTATAGATGGATCAGGAAATATCTCAGTAACCACGACTATCGCAGCCAATTCTGTGGCTCTTGGAACGGATACTACTGGAAACTATGTTAGCTCATTGGTAGCTGGTGCTCTTATAGATTTGCAGAACAACACGGGCGAAGGTGCAACTCCGACCGTTGATGTCGATTTATCCGAACTAGCAACATCCACTACGGATGCGGATGGGGATTTCTTTGCTGTAATCGATGCGTCCAATGTTCAGCGAAAGTTAACAAAGGCAAATATTAACCTTTCTGGATTTAATAACGACTCTGGATTTTCAACAACCAATGGCACAGTAACATCTGTGTCGGGTGGAAACGGGCTTACTGGTACTGTAACAACCAGTGGATCTCTTGCTGTAGGTGCAGGCACCGGGGTTACTGTAAACGCTAATGATGTCGCAATTGGTCAGGATGTTGCTACTTCAGCTAATGTTCAATTTAACAGCATAGGTGTAAACACCGCTGGCTCGGGCACCGCTGGTCAAATTAGAGCCACTAGCGACATAGTATCAAATTACTCAGATATTCGCTTGAAGACTATTGAGTCTCCCATTCCGGATGCTTTGGAAAAAATTAAAGCTATTGGCGGTTACTATTATACTGAAAACCAGAAAGCTAAAGAACTTGGGTATGACGACGATAAAAGACAGGTTGGTGTTATAGCTCAAGAGATTAAGGCAATAATGCCTGAAGTGGTTAAGCCAGCGCCTATTGATGAAAAATACTTGACTGTTCAGTATGAAAAACTGGTTCCTCTTTTGATTCAAGCAATCAAAGAATTAGAGGCTCGTGTAGCAGAACTGGAGGCATAATATGTCTTTAGGTTACGCCGCTATTGCAGAAGCAACCATAGCTGGTGACTCTGGTGGGGGAATTGCTGTAGCAAGTGTGTCGGGGTTTTCTCCTTCGCTCACACTAGGAACCCCAGTTATATCTGCTGGTGCAGTAGCGGTAGCTACGGGTGTTAATGCAACCGCCTCTGTAGGAAACGTAACTGCCGCAGCACAATTCATCGCTATTGTAAGCGGCTTAGAGGCTGTTGCAAGTCTAGACGCTGACTTTAAAGTAGATGCTGGCACATCCGCAACTCTAGCAGGTCAAAGCGCTACAACGCAGCTAGGATCCGTGAGCATCGACGGTGGTGTTACGGCTGCTGTTTCTGGGGTTAGTTCTACTAACTCCGCAGGAACTATAAATGCTATAGGCGACGCAGATTTAAACCTTTCTGGTCTTCTAGCTACAGCAAGCGTTGGTACGCCAACAGTTATTCCAAGTATTACAGCTATTGTCTCTGGAGTACAGGCGACCCCAGCCACAGGAACTGTTGCCATAGATGCGGGTGCTGTAGTAGTATGTTCCGGTGTTAGCGCTACTGGACAAATAGGGCAAGCCAACGTATGGGGTAAAATTATACCTAATCAGGTAGCTAACTGGGCTAACATAGCGGCATAAGGTGAAGTAAATGGCGTCTACATATACAGATACTACAGGCATAGAAAAACCCGGTACTGGAGAGCAAGCTGGTACTTGGGGAGCTACGACCAATAAAAACTTTGATATTATCGACAGAGCCTTGAATGGTGTTGGTTCTATTTCTTTGTTTGGAACCACACACAACCTAACAACCTCAGACGGAACTGTGTCTGACGGTCAGTATAAGTTGCTGTTACTCGGAGGCTCTCCTTCCGGCACTAATACAATTACTATTTTACCCAATGATCAGGATAAAATTTATCTTGTCCATAATGCTTCTGGTGAAGATGCTATCTTTACTCAAGGCAGCGGAACAAATGCAACAGTTCCTAATGGTTTTACCTCTATTATTTATGCCAACGGTACTGGCGCCGGCTCTTCTGTTGTTGATTTTTCAAGACTGCTTAATCTGCCCACATTTCTAAATAATATTGTTGAGGATTTAACTCCGCAGCTTGGAGGAAATTTAGATGTTAATGGGCAGGAAATTGTTTCCGCAAGCAACGGAAACGTGGTAATAAATCCAAATGGAACAGGGGGAATTCAGCTTCAAGCCACTACAACTTTTGCAGGTAACGCTGTTCCCGATACAGATGGAATAAGAGACTTAGGTACAACATCGGTGCGTTATGCAAACGTATTTGCTGATAATTTTACCTCTGGAGACATGATCTTAGATAACACAGGTAGATCATATAAAAACTCTATTGACGGTACTCAGGGGCGCTGGCGTATTCAAGAGGGTGAAAAAAATCTATACATTTTAAACGAGTTAACAGGGAAAAAATATAAGTTTTCACTAGAGGAGATTTAGTAGTGAAGGGGAATTATCAGGACTATATCGGCATCTACGATAACGTAGTAGATGAGTTTACATGTAAGAAGCTTATAGATGTGTTTGAACAAATAGCTGAAGGAACGTCCAACATTCATCACGGAAAAAGTCAGTTTGGAACTTCTTTAAAAAGAAAAGACTACGCTTTGTATTTTGACCGGGTTTCTTACGCAGAGTCTAAGTTTATTCATGAAAGGGTTGGGGAGTGTATGGAAGAATATATTTCTGTACATCAAGGACTACAGGATTTTAAACTAGCGTCGTGGGAATGTAAGGTTCAAAAAACAGAGCATGGAGGTGGTTTTCATGTGTGGCATTCTGAACACGGTGGGGCTAGAGACTCTTCTCGCAGGGTTGCGGTCTGGACTCTTTATTTGTCAACTCACGAAGGTTCAGGAGAAACTGAATTTTTACAACAGGGGTTAAAAGTACCACCGAAATCTGGTAGAGTGGTTATATTCCCGGCGTCGTTTACTCATGTGCATAGGGGAAACCCTCCATATGGAGAAAACCCTAAGTATATGGCTACCGGATGGTTTGAGCATTTGGATCATGAAATGATCCAAACAGTTTTGGAAAAAGAGAGAAATGAAAAGACTAGCTAAAATTGAAAACGGCGTTGTTGAAAATGTCGTAGTGACCGACGAGGACATGGGTGAGGGGTATGTTGAAATAACATCCTCAACCGGGGAATGTTCTGACGGAGACTCTTATGACCCAGCCACCCAGCAGTTTATTGCCGCAGAAGTACCTGCGGAAGTAGTTGCAGAAGCAGCAAAAGCAAAAATAGCTGAATCGGACTGGGCAATGCTACCTGATATTGGGCTAACAACTGCCTGTATTTCTAATTTTACAATCTATAGACAGGCTCTTAGAAATCTTATAAAAAATCCAGTTGATGGTGCAACACTGCCAACTAAACCAGAAGTGGAATACATCTAATGGCTTATCTTATTGGGAACACAACTGTTATCTCGAATAACGCCGCGCTAGGTTCCATCGACGGAAACGCACTTAATCTAAGCAACAACCCTAACCTAACCGCTGGTGGTGCAAGCGCAACATTAAAAACGAGCACTACAAACGCTGCTGTTGTTGGTTCTACCTACGCGATTGTTGTTAGCTCGGGTGGTGGTGGCGGAGGCTCTACCTATAATGAAGTTGCCTCGGGTACATCTAGCCTGACAAGTTTGAGTTTTCATGATGTTAGCGGCGGCGGTAATGCAACATTTACTGTTGGAGCAGCCGGAACAGGGGGATATCAGTCGCCATTTTCTAATAACAATATTAAAGGGTTTAATGGCGGAGCAACAGATTTTACTTACAACGGCACAGAGTACGGAAATCCGTACTCATCTGGCGGAAGAAGAGGGTATGACGTCTACACATCGGTCGCCAATCGTACTGGTTATAGTACAATACACTCTGCCGGTGGTAGCGGCAACCCGAACACCGGTCTCGGTTTGTTACGGGTTACTGGAAATTCAGGCTTTTTACACCCGTATGGCGCGGGAGGCAATGCGGGAGGCTACAATGTCACACAAGCCGGCTCCGGCGGTGCAGGAGCAATATTTATGCTGGGTTTCTAAATGTTTTTATTACCTAAGTTTTCTGTTAGAGAAAACGGAAAACAAGTTGAGACTTGGCATGAATCGGTCGGGGATGTTTTCTCCTACTTAAACAAAATAGAGCCAGAGGTTGGCTTTTTTGCTAAGACTCAAATTTCTATAAATGAAGCCTTAGAAGAAGCCGCTCGACAGCCTCATGATATACACTATCAGGGGCGTTGGGAGGATGCCTTTTTGTATCAAGGATATGAAAACGGTAAGTATAAATTCTTAACTGGATTGTTTTTGCAAAACATACAGGAGATTGGATTTACTTATTCATCAAGTGTTCATCTTCCAGAGTTTAAAAATAACGAACTTGGAAAAAACTGGATAGTAGTGAATCTTCATTACAGAAATGAGCCTTGTGTTCCAGACACAGATGTGGCTGGAAACAAAGTCATTGTAGGGGTGACTGAACCAAGACTGTACCTACCGGACATTGTTTGTAGAGTTTTAGATCTTGAGTTTGGTTATGATCAAGAGAGGAACCGGTACAAATGAACCGAAGTATAGTTATCGTAAAAGATGCGTTTGACTCAAGTTTTTGCGAAAAAGTTTTTGAACGGGCTACAAATCTATCACCAGCTAAAATATATGTAGGAGACACAAGCGGTTCGTCAATTGAAGAATACGATGATGCTGAGAAGCCTGATATGCGACGCAGTGAAACTCAGATTTTTTCAAGTATAGTCGAACACAAAGACATCTTCCTGCCAGTTATTGACCTAGTTTATAACGTAAATAAAGAGCATTACGGATTTGATTTAGTACAGCCTGAGCTTCTGCAATACACTCAATACGGCGCGCATAATCAGGGAATGTTTTCTCCTCATCAAGACAATATAAATTACGACATAACAGCAAGCCACACCAGAAAACTGTCTATGTCAGTGCAGTTAAGTGATGGAAATAGCTATGAAGGTGGTGATCTTGTTTTCCCGGAAAACGATGAGCTAGATCCAGCCTTACTGAGGGATAAAGGCACAGCTATATTTTTTCCCTCATATGTAGTGCACGGAGTTAACCCCGTAACTTCTGGTGTTCGGCACAGCTTGGTTAGCTGGTTTATCGGACCGCCTTTTAAGTAGACATTGCTTTGATTTTAGGGTCGTTTGAGTTAATATCCTTATACAAGGTGAGGTAGTACATATGGCCCTAACTAAATTACTGTTTAAACCCGGTATCAACAGAGAAACCACTTCTTATGCAAACGAAGGTGGGTGGTTCGACTGCGACAAAATTCGGTTTCATCAGGGATTCCCAGAAAAAATTGGTGGGTGGTCTAAGTATTCTACTTCATCTTTTCTTGGCACAGCAAGAAGGCTACATAACTGGCAGTCTAATGATGGCTCTGACTACCTTGGAATAGGTACGAACTTAAAGTATTACATTGAGCAGGGCGGTGCATTTAGTGATATAACCCCCATACGGCGGACAGGGGTTGCCGGTACTGTAACCTTTTCTGCTACTGACGGCTCTTCCTTAATTACAGTTACTGACAACGGACACGGTGCCACTGCTGGATCTTTCGTAACTTTTTCGAATGCTGAAGATCTCGGTGGAAATATTGGCTCTGGCGTTCTCAATCAAGAGTTTCAAATTTCTCGAGTTATAAACGCAAATAACTACGAAATAGATGTGTCTCCATTTGTTGCCAATTCTTCAGACACAGGTGTCGGTGGATCTGGTGTAAAGACTGCTACTCTGGCGGGTACAGGTGTGGCGGGTACAGGTGTCGGTACAACCTCTGTTGTGACTGGAGGTACAGGTGTTGCCTCAGCCAGCTTTGCGTCTCCAAGCAGCGACGGCGTTGGCAACTTAACTTTTTCGGGAGTATCCACGGGGACTGCTACTTTTACCACTATTACACAAACAAGCTCAACTGGTTTTGGGGTGGGCGCTGAGTTTACAATTACAACGAGTGGTGGTGCATATACTGTTTCCGTAACAAAAGTAGGTTCTGGTTACCGCGTTGGGGAAGAAATTCTTATTGAAGGTCAAAACCTCGGTGGGGCACAGGGCACTAATGATTTGACAATTACAGTAGTTGCTTTAGCAGGTGCTTCATCAGGTCAGGCCACACACACTGGCGTTACTCAAACTTCAACAAGCGGCAGCGGTACAGGGGCGGAGTTTACTATTACAACAGATGGTAATGGTAACTATTTTGTCGACATAACAACGGTTGGATCTGGATACGCTGTAAATGACACAATAACAATTGCTGGTACAAGTGTGGGAGGTACTACTCCGGCCAACGACTTAGTTCTTACTGTTACGCGCTTGTCTGGGTTAGCGGGACTTTCCAGCACTGGAACGTACACAGGGGTAACTCAGACAAGCACTAGCGGTGTGGGTACAGGGGCGGAGTTTACTATCAGTGCGGATGGGGCTACGGGTGTGTACAGTGTTATTTCTGTAACCACTGTTGGATCTGGATATGTAGCTGCCGATACAATCACTATTTCTGGCGCTGATTTAGGGGGCAATACTCCTGAAAACGATTTAGTTATTACTGTAGATACAATTCGGTCTCAGACTTTTACAGTCACACAGACAAGTACCAGCGGTAGCGGTACAGGGGCGGAGTTTGAAATTGTTGTAGATGGAACAGGGGTGTATTCACTTCAGTCTGTAACGCTGATTGGAACAGGGTACGCTGTATCTGATACAATAACAATTGCAGGAACATCGCTAGGAGGCGCTACTCCTGCTAACGATGTAACGCTAACGGTCACTGTGCTAGACTACCCAACAATAGCAGAGTACCAAGTGAATGCTGGTCTAAATTCTCAGGTTGGAGGCGTCGGTTACGGCGCTGGATCTTACGGTGGTGTGACGGGATTAGCGGCCACCTCACAGTTGGACGGTAGTATAACTGCTATAGATACCACTATTAGACTTTTAAGCGTAACGGGCTTTAATGTCGCTGGCGGTACTGTTCTTATAGACAATGAACTTATTACTTACACCGGTATTTCCGGTAACGATCTTACCGGATGTACTCGTGGCGTAAGCGGTACAAGCGCAGCCACGCACAGTAATGGTGCATCAACTCAGCTTGCAGTTGGAAACGCAAACCCGGCGGACGATTTTGTAGGCTGGGGTCTTTCCGCTTCTACTAGCGCGGTAAGCCAGACAGAGTTGCGTACATGGTCGCATGACAACTTTGGAGAGGATCTTCTTATAAATCCTCGGGATGATGGCATCTATTACTGGGATAGAACAACGGGTACAGGTACTAGAGCCGTATTAATTAATGACTTAGATGGTGCTAACGAAGCCCCTGTTATAGCAAAACAGGTTTTAGTTTCTGATAGCGACAGACATATAATCGCGTTCGGTTGCAATCCGCAAGGAACAACTAGCACCGCGGACCAAGATCCTTTGTTAATACGTTTTTCAGATCAAGAATCTGTAACCGACTGGGCAGCTACAGCAACCAACACTGCCGGGGATTTACGCATTGGATCAGGCTCAAAGTTTATTCAAGCTGTAGAAACAAAGCGTGAGACTGTTGTCTTCACCGACAAATCTATGCATTCTTTGCGATTCATAGGGCCTCCATTTACTTTTGGTTTAACTCAGGTTTCAGCAAACATTTCAATTATTGGCCCAAAGGGCGCCGCGTCTGTTGACGACATGGTGTTTTGGATGGGTAATGACAACTTCTATGTATACGATGGTAGAACACAAGCCATACCGTGTACTGTACGGGACTATGTGTTTCTTGACTTTAATTTTTCGCAGGCCGAAAAAGTTGTATGTGGAGTAAACTCACAGTGGACAGAAGTTGTATGGTTCTACCCTTCAGAAACGAACTCTTCTGCAAACGGGGGAGATGATGAAAACGATCGTTACGTTATTTATAACTATGCCGAGCGCGTGTGGTACTATGGTTCATTAAGACGGGATAGCTGGATTGATAGAGGTGTTCGCCAATACCCAATAGCTTCTTTAGAGGACTCAAACGGAAACAGCTATCTGTATAATCACGAGCTTGGAAACGATGATGATGGCGCAGCTTTAAATGCTTTTATTGAGTCTAGCCAAATAGACATAGGAGACGGAGACCGATTCGCTTTTATCGATAGACTGATTCCCGATGTTACGTTTTCAGGGTCGACAAGTCCTACCCCTGTAGCAAACTTCTCGGTTTCCGCTAGAAACTATCCGGGCGGTCCTTACCTGCAAAATGATGCGCAAGCGGTATCGCGGACTTCTACGGCTCCAGTTGAACAGTTTACACAGCAATTGAATATGAGATTGCGAGGAAGATCTTTTTCTCTGAAGGTAGACTCTTCTACCATAGGAACAAATTGGCGTCTGGGTGCGCCTAGACTTGGTGTTCGACAGGACGGGAGACAATAATGTCTGGAAATCAAGTACCAGCACCGAGACTTCCCACCCCTTCGGTGGAGTATTCGGTTGATTATATGAGCGATTTAGTAAGAAGTTTAGAAGCTTTTATTACTCAAGAGCGAAATCCCGGACCTATTCGAGGAACCACTTTGACACTAACAGATCTTCCTACAAGCCCCACTGGACTTGAGGCGGGGACACTGTATAATGATGCAGGTACGGTAAAGGTAGCATAATGGCTTTATTTGGTGATCTTGGAAAAGCTTTAGGGCTGGGCAGCGCAAAAGATGTTCTGCCCCTTATTGGCACGGCGGCGGGGTTTTACTTCGGCGGTCCTCTGGGTGCGTCTATAGGCTCTGGAATTGGCAGCCTAGCTGGCGGAAAATCTGTTAATGACGCTTTAACTAATGCTGCGCTGGCTTACGGTGTTACGTCATTCTTACCGGCGGATCTGTCTAAGTCAGGAAATCAAAGCTATTTAAACAAACAAATTTATGGGGATGTGGGAACAAAGCTAGCAAAACAGGGCATTCAAAGCGCAGCAGTTCCAGTGAATACAAGCCTTTTATCTGACGCAGAATTATACGACATGGCTACTTCCGGAGTAAGTAAAACTGCTAGCCCCGGATTCTTCGAAAAAGCTGTAGAATTTGCTGGGGATAATAAGATGCTCACCGCTGGAATTGCTGGAACAGCCCTTGCCGCCCTTGCTGGAAACGAAGAGGAAGAAGGCGTTACTCAGCGGCCATTTGCTGGCGGGGAAGCTTTTGGTACTGTAGTGGGGCCGTTCTCTGACAGGGTGTATGAGATTGCAGATTCTGATGATATGGAGTTGTATAATCAAGAGTTACAAGAGTACCAGAAAAAGGATTTTGATTATCGTAACCGTCCCGTTTATGCTAGAAGTGGTGGTGCAATGTTCGGTGACGATGATGCTTACGGTGCTATGCTCCCAGAAAAGTATGCTAGAAAGACAGAGCCAGAGCAAACTTATCAACATCCTGTAGGTCCGGGAGACTACACTGGAGAGGTTACTGGAAAAGGCACAGGAACATCCGATTCAGTGCCAGCTTGGCTGTCGGATGGTGAATTTGTTCTGACTGCTAAAGCAGTTGAAAGTGCAGGAAACGGAGATAGAGATATCGGAGCCGCACGTTTATATGATATGATGGCAGAATTGGAGGCCACAGCGTAATGGCAACACAAACACAAGAAGTAACCCAACGGTTAGCTCCGTTTCAGGAAAAATTTCTAGAGGATATTTTTGCACAAGCCAATGCATTAAAATCCTCTACGATGCCGTTTGCTCCGGAGCAAATGGCAGGTCTTTCCCCGCAGCAGCAGCAAGCAATCCAAATTGCACAACAAGGTGTTGGTGCTTATCAGCCTTATATGAATCAAGCTAGCGCAGCCTTATCACGGGCAGGTGCGTTTTCTCAGCCCGGCGCAGCAGCACAATTTTTTAATCCATATGAAAATCAAGTTGTTGACCAAACACTGCGGGATCTTTCTCGGCAGGGCGCAATTCAGCAAAATCAGTTAGGCGCGCAAGCAGTCGGTTCCGGTGCCTTTGGTGGTTCTCGTATGGGCGTAGCTCAATCAGAGCTTGCAGGAAGAACACTAGACGCGCAAGCTCGTGCCGCAGGTCAGCTTCGCCAGCAGGGTTATACGCAAGCACAACAGGCAGCAGCACAAGCAGCACAGTTAGCCAACCAACAAGCAGGGATGTACGGCAACCTAGCAGGACAAAGTCAGGCTATGGGTGTTCAGGATATTAATACTATGCTGGGTATCGGTGGTTTAACTCAGCAACAAGGATACACTGACCCGGTCACTGGTCAGGTATTTACTGGTCAGGCAGAGCTAGACCTGATGCGCCGAAATTCTCTTTCCCAACAGGCACTGCCTTATCAGCAAATTGGTTTCTTGTCGGATATTTTCCGCGGTGTTCCAGCGCTACAACAAACATATAGTCAGACAACAACACCACCACCAAGCACAACGTCACAGCTTCTTGGTCTTGGTATTGCCGGTATCGGCGCGGCAGGTCAGGCTGGCGGATTTGGAAATTTGTTTAATCCAAATGTGAGGCCAACACAATGAATCCATTAAATCGCAAAATGTTTCGTCAACCCGGCATGTCTAGACAGCCTATGGGTATTCTTGCCTCGTCACCTGAGCTAGCCAACGTAGCAGCACAGCGTCAGCCTGTTCGTATGGCACAGGGTGGAA
>Ga0070750_10001114_pt1 | contig 15102 bp, 13 predicted proteins | sample VirMetDEL_Nov_24_FD_77013 | JGI IMG/M metagenome (GOLD analysis project Ga0070750, IMG submission 77013) | Aqueous microbial communities from the Delaware River and Bay under freshwater to marine salinity gradient to study organic matter... | ecosystem: Environmental > Aquatic > Marine >...
ACCCTGCGTCCGGGTACAGAGACGGACCAGCGCCATGTTGTGCAGCGTCCGAAGGTCGAAGCGGGCGATGATTTCCGTCTCGATATTGGTGGGCAGGAGGCCGCGCGCATCCTGAACCGGAACGCCATCGTCCACCAACTTCGCATAGCGCTCCAGCGCCTCCGCCGCATATCCGGAGAAGCGATCCGCGTTGACGTAGGTTCCGCCCGGATCGCGCGGGACGGTGTTCTTGACCTCCATCTCCCGGACGTCAACCGTCCGCTGCGACTGCTGGGCATATGATCCCGTCCGCGTCCGGACAAGCTGGTGGGTGAAGGCGCGGGTGACGCCTTCGATGTGGAAGGTATATCCAACGAACTCCCATGAAGACTGGATGGTGTCCCGCATGTATGCGAGATGCTCAAGCTTCTTCTCCTCTGGCCACGCCCGGATATCATCCAGCGTCTCCGCACCCATCAACCGGGTGTTCTTGGTGTAGAGGAGGAGCGCAAGCGCATCCTGCGGATAGTCAATCAACGAAACTTTCATCGTACTCTCCTGTCATAGCTGTCCATTTCAAGCAACTGCCGGATAACTCCAACGTCATTCACAACATCATCCAGCAGGATGTTCCGCCACGTCGCGAACCGCCCCAGCGAATAGATGCCGTGGTCTAGGGTCAGCGAGTGAATGACATTCTTTCGCGCCGCGTTCTTGATGGGCGCTATCTTCCCGTGTTTCTGAACGGTGGCTTGTCGCTCCAGCGTTGCAGCGATAGAGGGAATTCCCATCGCCCTCTCCAGCGCCAGATACGTCTCATCAATCGCGGAGAAGGGCTCAAGCTCATCATCATTATCAAACCGCGTGAATTCCGCGATGATCTGGTTGCCGGTGATGGAAAGGCGATAGAGCGGGGTGTCCATGTCAGGGAAGTAGACCGACTGGTGAACGTCCGCGTCAACAATCTCTCCCCGGACCACCGTCACCGGGTAATAGTCAAAGCGCTCCGGCGGAGCGATCCCGAGCGCCTTTAGGGTGGCGGGCATCGGAACGGTGGAGATGACGGGATCGCCTGCCCCGAAGGAGAAGGCGGAGCCATAGGTGATCCGCGATCCGAGATGATCCAGCATCCTCTGGTGGAAGTCCGGGGGCGCAACGTAGCGTTTAACCGGATCCAAGTTCCAGATTGAGCGGTCAATGACGCGGCCCACGACCTTCTGGCTGTACATGTTCGCGAGGCGGATTGATGGGGCGACGAACTGCCCCTTGTGGAAGATGCCCTTGCGAACGGTGACCTCCCGGAAGGGGACGCCCGTCACCTTTGAAACCTCATCGGAGCGGAAGCGCAGAACCGCGCGATGATAGCTGAGACCATCGCGCGGAGACGCCTCCTTGACCGGGGATCGGGGGAGGATATAGGCCGCGATGCAGCCCGCCATCCCCGCCCCGATGATTGCAGGATCAGATATCATACTTGACCACCTCAACAGTCGGCTGGTGGACGGTAATGATCAGCTTGTTCAGGCAGGCGATAACCTGCGCCTTCGTGAAGCCGGTGTCCTTCACCGCCGCTTCGATGTAGTCCTCAACCTCAACCGGCTTCTTCCCGTTGTCGGTGAGGCCGCGCAGGACTTCGAAGCACTGCGCCCGCTGGGACCCCTTGTTGAAGCGCTTCTCCTCCCAGCCACCCAGAAGCTGGACCTCCTGCCCAAGGATGCGCTGCTTCTTGGAGCGCTTGACCGGCTTCGCGTCCGTCTCCGGCTTCGCGTCCGTCTCCGGCTTCGCGTCCGTCTCCGGCTTCGCGTCCGTCTCCGGCTTCGCGTCGGTGTCCTGCACCTCCAGCGCGGAGAGCGACTTGAAGACGCGCTTGACGGCGGTGGCCTTGTCCGCGAACTTGTTGACCTGATCCGAATTCTGCATGTTGTAGAGGGTGACGAGCTTCGCGTTGGAGAGAGGCCGGAGGTCATCCGCCTCCTTGATGGCGAGGTACTCCGCCGGGTACGGGTAGTCAGCCGGGACGTTGTTGAAGACGCTTGCCACGGCCATGTTCTCGGTGTTCAGGATGATCGTCTTGGTCATTTCCATTTCCTTTCGTCGGTGGGGGCGGCAACAGCGCCGCCCCATGACTAGGAATCTAGCCGCACCTGACGAGAAAGTAAACCCCTATATCAGAAGCTGTCACCAGTTTCTTCCGTATCCTGAGAGGCCATGGCCTCCTCCCCAGCGACCTGAACGCGATCTTCGCGGAGGGCGAGCTGGAATTCGTTGGCCTCCTCCAGAAGCCCCGCATCCTCCATCGCATCCGAGAGCGGGGCAATGGTCCACCCGGACCAGCTTCCCTTGTCGTTGCTCTCCCCGACTGTCCCGAACTTGAAGGTCAGGAGGTTGCCCGCCTTCCGCTGCTCCTTGAGCATGGTCATCAGGCGCTTGGACTTCTTCAGCTGGGTGGACGTCATGCCGATCATCGCAGGCTTCCAGTGCCCATCGCCTTCAATCGGGCGGAACATGACGTAATGCTGGCGGGTATCGACCAGTTGGTTGGTATCGCTCCCCTCCACCATCCAGAGGCGCTTCCCGCTGACCTCCCGCTCACTGTACTCCGGCGCATCCTCCGGGAGGTAACGCGCGACGATCCCGCCGCCCTTCTCCCGAAGCACCCACTCGATGAACTCCCGCTTGAAGTAGACCGGGAACACCTCCAGCGTCGTGAACATCTCCTGCGTGACGGTGTCGAGGATCATGCCACGCTGCGCGCCTTCGATGTATGCCCCGTCCTGCGGATCGCACTGGGGGGAGTTGGCCTGAAGGATCGTCAGGAAGGGGATCGCGAAGCTGTCAGCATCCGCGTTGCCCATGGAGTTCTTCAGGAACTCCGCAGCAGCCGCCTTGGCAGCGTCATCCTTCTTCGCGACGGCGGTTCCGCTCTTGGTCGTCTTTGCTGGGGTCTTGGCCATTGGTTATCTCCTTATTTGACCTTGATGTGACGAATGTGTTGCAGTCCAAGAAGGTCCATTGGAACCTCCTGCCCCTTACCAATCATCTCCTTGGCAGCGGCCTTGACTGAGTTGGTGTTGATCTTGAAATCAACAGTCGGGTTGTAGTTGGAGAGGCGATTGAAGATGTCATCCGCCAACTCCCGATCCTCCCAAGAGAAGGATACGCTGACATCGCGGGTGACAAGAGCGCCGTTCCCGGTGTCCGCGAGCCAGCTTGAGATCGCGGGCCGGTTCCGCTTCGCGATGGAGCAATAATACTCATCGACAACCGAGACCTTCTCCCCGCCGGAAAGGGTGATGGACTCATACCCAAGCTCATCCATGAGAGCGGGCATCATGTCCTGATCAACCTTCTTGAAGGCTGCTTTCGCCTCCTTCAGCGCTTCTTCGCAATCGTCCACATGCTTCTTGGCGGCATTGTAGCGGCGGAGCATCTTCGAAAGGCGCAGGTCATCACTCATGACACGCCTCCGATTTCCAGCATGCGATTGGATGAATGCTCCTTGAGCATGTCAACGATCTTGAGAGCAAGGCCCGAGACCTGACCAAAATCCTTCGCACCGCTAAGGATTATCTCAAGCATTTCATCAAGAAAGGCTTCTGCTGAGTCGCCAGAAAGGTCACGGCCAATAACAAGATATGACCCTTCAATGTCAACCCCGATGTAAATGCCCTTCACCTGCGATGCGCGCTCTGATAAGGCGCGGAGAAGGTCTGGAATTTCAAGATCATCCCATTTGACGTCTTGAATCTTTTCTGGAAGTTCATCTGCCAATTCTTCTCTCCTGTGCTTTCAGTTGGCCGAAGGGGGATCGTACCCGAGGCGATTTACAAAGTAAACCTAGAAAGTCTCCTTTGCGAATATCACTTTTTCTTCACGGTCGCGCTTCTCCTCCATCGAGGCCATGACTTTTTCATCGCGCGACCGGAGAGCGACAAGGTGGGTCATGATTCGGGGCCGCGTCTGGAGCGGGCCGGACTGGCGAGCGCAAGCCTGCTCATACACCTCATAGTTGTAGTTCGGAAGCGTGTACCAGATCATATGCCTGCCCGCAGCCAAGTCAATTCCGCGTCCTGCCGCCGCTGGGTTGGCAACGAAGAACCGACACTCCGGATCGTTGGTGTAACGGTCGATGGCCTCATTGCGCGCATCCGCCTTCGTTGCCCCGTAGAAATCGACCACGGCGGCTTTCCCATAGACCTGACGGAGAGTATCGCGAACCGCCTCAATCTCAGGAATGAAGTTTGCCCAAATGACGACCTTCTCATCGCTGTCCATCGTCTCGATGAAGTCAAGCAGGCGGCGCATCCGGTTGCTCTCAATCTCCTGCAATTCCCCATCGTCATCGTTGACGAAGCCGCCACCCAACTGGAGCATGCGAAGGGCGGCGGTTAAACCGTTCTTGGAGGTGACGCGAGCGTTGGCGTCCGTAAGCATCCACTCAACAAGATCATCGTCGCTGAGGTGGGGAGGCGGGTTCTCAATTGTTGAGACTGCCTGCCTCTTAAGCTCATTGTACATGCGGCGCTGTTGAGGGGTGAATTCGAAGTAGATTGGATCCGCCTGCACAGCGGGAACGTCCGCTTGAATCTCCTCCAGCGTCACCGAATAGGCCCACGGCTGGACTAGCTCGCGGAGCTTGCTTTCGTTCTTGAAGCCCACGGTGATCTTGATGAATTCCGGGGAGCGCGGATCGCCCTTGCGGTGGTATTTGTTCTCAATCTCCTTCTGAATGCAGAAGTCCGCGCGGAAGGCGGTAAGGGTGGCGTGGGGGATCGCGTTGGGGGAGAGGAACTTCAGCTGGCTGAACAGATCGGGCGGACCTTGCGGCTGGGGCGTTCCGGTTGCGATCCGGCGGAAGGGCGCGAGCTTCGCAAGCTGGAGCGCGCCGCGCGTTGCCTGCGCCGTTGGCGTCTTGATGATCTGGCTTTCGTCCACCACCATCATCGTCCGGTGTTCCTGAAGGAGCCGCTTGTAGAAAAGGAACTTTGGCGTGGGCTTCCGGGAAAAGCGAATTGCCTCAATGTTGACCGCGACCACCTTTAGGCGATCCGGGGAAGGGGTGGACGCAAGGCTCTCCAACTCCTTCTTCTCCTTAACGCGCATTGAGGAATGGACCGCGATTGCCCAATGGGGGCAGGACAGATGCTTCGGTATCTCGCGAAGCACCCAGTTGTGTTGAACGTCATTCGGGCAGACGACAAGCAGCAAGTCAATCTCCCCGGCGGCAAACTTCGCGGCGGCGTCGTCCAACAGCATCTTGGTCTTGCCCGTCCGCATCTTGCAGAACAAGGCGAAAGCGGGGTTTTTCTGGAGCAGCTCAAAGCCGCGTTTCTGGTGAGGTCTTTGCTCAGTCTTAAACATGCAGTCCGCGCCCTTTTCTTTCTCGGATCGGGAGAGTATCCTCTACGGTTCCGGAAAAGTAAACGGTAAACCTATGAAAGAATCAGACCTCTGGAAGCGGATACGGGACTGCCCGAAGAATGTCAACGCGAAGATGGAGCGAATAGAAACATCAACCGCGCTCGGGGTTCCCGACCTCTATGCATGCATTGAGGGGGTAAGCGCTTGGGTGGAGCTTAAGGCGCTAGAGGAGACGCCCACAGGCAAGTACAACCTATCTCTCCGGAAGTATCTCCTCACCCAGAGAATTTGGCTAAAGACCCATTCGCTCGCAGGCGGCTCCAGCTTCCTTTGCGTCGGGATCGGGCGGAAGATATACTGGCTGAAGCCGCCTTATGCCTTGACAATCGTCAAGTTTACAGAAGATGAAATAAAAAGAAGGGCAATCGCGACGGGACCGCAATTGCCCTTCTAGTTGGGACCGCAAGCTGAAACACAGGGAGGACAGCTATGGCAGAGAGCCTAGTTGAATTTGTTGAAGAGTACAAGAGGCTTGGCTGGGTTCTTGTTCCGCTTAAGGCGGGGGAGAAGAAGCCGCTAAGGGAGGGTTGGGGGAAACGGGAGAACTGTGTCTCTCCTTCGCAGGAATGGCCGCAGGAGGCGGGCGGCGTCGGGCTGGCCCACGCCTATTCCGGAACCTGCTCGATTGACCTAGATGACCTTTCTAAGGCCACCAGTTGGTTCCTAGCGCGCGGCGTCCATATCGGGAAATATCTCAACGCTGATGAGGCAGTGCGGATTGTCTCCGGCGCTCCCAACAAGGCGAAGCTGCTCTATCGCCTCCCGCCGGGAACTGAACCCCTGCCCCACGTCAAGCGCGACAGGGATGGGTTTGAGCTTCGCTGTGCAACCCGGAAGGGCTTGACGGTTCAGGACGTCCTGCCACCCTCTATCCACCCCGGAGAGAAGAAGCCCTACAAGTGGATGGGGGACTTCCGCGCCCTCCCGATGCTCCCGCATGACATCGCTGAAATCTGGTACGAATTCCTCCGGGCCAATTCCGAGCGACAACCGGAGCGCAACGCGGAGCTTCTAGACAGCTTCATCCGATCCGCGATAAAGGCGCTTGATCCGGGGATGGAGTACAACGACTGGCTCGCGGTTGGGATGGCGCTGCACTCGGTCTCCCCGGAGTATCTAGACCTTTGGGATGAATGGAGCGCGGGAGATAGGAAGTATTCCGGCGGGGATTGCGAAAGCCGTTGGCTTGGGTTTGAGCCGGGAGGCGGGATCACGCTGGGCACCTTCTTCAAGATGGCGAAGGATGAAGGCTGGAACGCGACGGAAGGCGTCATGGAGTTCATCGGGAGCTACAATGGCGATACTGAATCCCTTATACAGGACGTCGCCCGCCTAAAGGTGCAGATGGGCCTGACGGCGGTTGCGATGGACGCCGCCGCGAAGAAGATAAAGGAGGAGCGCGGAGCCTCCCTGAGCGCGATCCGGGAGGTTTTAAAGGAGAGCGAAAAGGAGGAGCGGGAGGATGAGAGGCTTGACCTTGACCACGGGGAGATTGCGGAGGAGTACTGGAAGCAGACGCCGCCGGGGACGGTGAATTGCGGGGGAACGCTCTGGATGTATCGCGAAGACCACTACAAGGTCTTTGACCATGATAATCTCATGGTTGACATCGCGAAGAAGTTCAGTGAGCAGAAGGCTTGCAAGACCCGCCCCCATTATTCCCAGATCGCCGCGCAAGTGATATCAATGAACCGGCAAGATGGGTTCTTTGATCGGACGGCGGAAGGGGTGGCGACGGTGGAGGGATACTACCGGATTGATGGGGATCGCCTTGTCAAGGAGTTCAACACCCCTGAGCACCGGAAGCGGTGGCTGATCCCGGTGACACCCCGCAAGGGGGAAATGCCGCTGTTCCGGGGGATGATCCGGAACGCGCTGGGGCACGACCCCAGCCAGATTGACGCCCTCCAGCGGGCGATGGGCGCAATCCTCTTTAACAAGCTAGTCGGCATGCAGCGCGCGATCCTGCTCTATGGGGCCAGCGGGACGGGGAAAAGCGTCCTGTTGAAAATCATCGGGGAGCTATTCCCGCGCGAGAACCGAACCTTCATCTCCCCGGAGGAATTCCGCTCTGAGTACAACATCGCGGACCTCGCGAAGTCCGCGATCAATCTGGTGGCCGAGCTTCCCGAGATGAAGGCCATCAACTCCAAGGCGCTGAAATCCCTTATCGCGGGCGATCCCGTCCGGGGCAGACCGATCTACGGGAAGCCAATCGACTTCGTTGCCAATACCTCGCATGTCTTCGCCTCCAACTATCTCCCGACCACGGAGGAGGTTGACAACGCCTTCTTCCGGCGCTTCCTGATCTTCGAATTCCGCCACCCGCCGGAGCAGGCTGATGACCATCTTTTTGAGAAGATACGCGACCAAGAGCTAGGTGCGATTGTCTACTGGGCGCTGATGGGCGCGGTTAAGATCGCGCGGGAGGAGAAGCGCCTTACGTCCAAGTCCCATGAGAAGTTGATCGTCCAGTGGATGCATGGCGCGAACGTCGCGCTGGAATTCCTCCATGACGATGAATGGGTGATCCTGAACGCTGGTGAAAGCAAACATGTTCGCGGATCGGCCCTCTATGGTCGCTTCAAGCTTTGGTGCGCTGCGCAGGGACGCACCCAGATCTCATATAAGAAGTTCTGCGAGCGCGTTCTTGAGTTCCAGAAGCTCCCGAAGATGAAGGTTCTTGACGGATACAAGGGCTTCCGGGGCATTGATATCGCCTTTGATCCGCCGTCCGAATAACACCCGGTAATACCGGATTTGGGGCGCTTCCGTTGCAGCGCGGCGGTCACCCACATCAATAACGCCAAATACTTAGCAATCTAAACTTTCCGGAAATTTGGGTTTTTAGCCCCACTTTCGGCGTGTTTACCGCCCCTTCCCGAAAATGTGTCTTTCATAATTTCCCGTTATAGGGGAGAAAATATTTTGCTGCGTCTTATGACGAAAATTCGTAAACCCCGGAGAAATCCCGTTAAAGTCGTAAAACTTCCGGAGACAGCAGGACCACGGGTAGGGATTTCGAAAATGAAGGCCACTTGTGGGCCACTTTATTTTTCTGGGAAACTTGGGTTCGGAAAAAGCAACTCCACTTGGGGCCACTTGAAGCTGCAAGCTAAGTCGTTGAATTTATTGCTGTTAGTTTCTCATAAGTGTCCTAAGTGGGGAAATCACTCCTCCCTTGTCTTAAAGGCGAAAAAAAATTCCGGTTTTTTCTTTTTTTTCCTAATAAAAAGGGAGGGAGTGGGCAACGAGACCACTTCACGGTAAAAGGGGAAATTCGGCCCGGTACGGCGGAGCAGGTACGGCGGGGATCGGTGGTCCGGATCGGGGAGGCTTTCGAGGCCGCATTGGGGAGGTCTTCTGTACGAAGGGACCGGAGGAGGCGCAGCGGCAATCTAGCTGTGTCCGGAGTCAGCCTATCAGGGGCTTTACGCCGGAGGTTGGCGGGCGTATCCTTGGCGATCTTCCCTGTGGTCCATTGCGGAGATTGAATTGCCACCCCCGAACCGAAAGAAGCCACGTCAACCGAAGCCGGAGAAGGATGTGACTGAGAAGGTTGGAAGCTGGAGGGCCAACCATTGGCGACGGCGAAACCTTCCGGAGACCGCAACCGCCTATGAGCCTTCAGAGGATGAGCGGATTCTGGTCACCTGCGCCTCCATGAATGGCGTTCCGATTGAGAACATCGCTGCCATCATGGGGATGGATCATGTCACCCTCCGGAAGCACTATCAATTTGAGCTCGACTATGCGACTGATGATATCGTATCGCGGGCGACTGGAATTCTCTATCACAAGGTGTTCCATGAGAAGGACAGCAAGGCGCTGTTCTTCCTGTTGCAGACGCGCGGGAACTTCCGCGTTCGGGAGGAGCGCAAGCCTTCAGAGGAGCAGAAGGACGCGGTGGTTGAGACCTTCGATTTCTCCGATCTGACGGAGGAGGAGCGCCTTGCGCTTCGTCAAATCCTGAGCGCCCGCGTCCAGACGGACGGCGGCGCCACCCGGCACTAGGCGCGGAATGACAGTTGAGGTTGACATCGCAAGGGCGCTCCGCTCTCCGGAGGCGGCACTGGAAGCGCTTCTCCGGGAGGATGCGGAGCGCAGCCTAGCGGAGTTCACGCGGCAGGCGTGGGGCGTTCTAGAGCCTTCGCGCCCGCTCGCTTGGGGCTGGGCGCTGGACGCGATGTGCGAGCATCTAGAGGCTGTCACCTATGGGGAGATCACGCGCCTCCTGATCAACGTCCCGCCGGGGATGATGAAGAGCCTTCTGGTGCGCGTCTTCTGGCCCTGTTGGGAGTGGATCACGCGCCCGGACTTCCGCTATGTTGGCGCGTCCTATGCCTACCCGCTGGCAGTCCGCGACAACCGCCGCGCGAAGATGCTGTTCACCTCCGATTTCTTCCAGCGCAATTGGGGCAAAGACGTCTCAATGAGCGATGATCAGAGCGCGAAGGGGAAGTTTGAGAATGATCAGCGCGGCTGGATGCTGGCGACTTCCGTCCACGGCATCGGCACGGGCGAGCGTGGTGACCGCTTCACCGCAGACGATCCCAACAACGTCAAGGAATCAGAGAGCACAACCATCCTTGAGGAGACCTTGCAATGGTTTTCCGAGGTGGTCCCGACCCGGTTAAACGATCCGAAGACATCAGCCCGGATCGTCATTCAGCAGCGCACTCACGCTCGCGACGTTTCCGGGTACATTCTCGCGGGGGAGCTTGATTACGTCCACCTATGCCTGCCCATGGAGTATGAGCCAGCGCGCAAGTGCGTCACCAAGATCGGCTTTCGCGATCCAAGGACGAAGCCGGGAGAGCTTCTGTTTCCGGAGCGCTTCGACCGGGAGGATGTTGACCGGCTCAAGAAGGAATTCCGCGCGTGGGGCGGAACCTACGCCGAGGCGGGCCAACTTCAGCAGAACCCCTCCCCGCGTGAAGGCGGCATGTTCAAGGCGGAGAACTTCCATATTGTGCCTTGGGTAGAGAACGCGGAGCCGGTGAAGACGATCCGCTATTGGGACAAGGCCGGGACCGAAGGCGGCGGAGCCTATACCGCTGGCGTTCGCATGTCGCTGCTGTCTGATGGGCGATACCTTGTTGAGAATGTTATCCGGGGCCAGTGGTCCGCCGGGAAGCGCGAGCGCATGATAAAGCATGCGGCGATTGATGATGGCGAGGCGGTTGATGTCTGGATTGAGCAGGAGCCGGGATCGGGCGGGAAGGAGAGCGCCCAATCCACCGTCCGTGGTCTCTCCGGCTTCAACGTCCGCGCCGACAAGGTGAGCGGTCGCGGCAGCAAAGAGCGACGGGCGGAGCCTTACGCGGCGCAGGTTGAATTCTCCAATGTCCTGCTAATCGAAGGGCCATGGAATACGGAATTCATTGAGGAGCATAGGAACTTCCCGAAGGGGCAGTTCAAGGATCAGGTGGATGCGGCGGCGGGAGCCTTCGCGCGCCTTTCGCGAGGTGGTGTAAGGACGGATGGTCTCGCCATCATCTCTGAGTCAATCGAGAACAACGCGAGGGTGCCAAGTTGACCGAAGATGTTGAGAAGGCGATCTCCCAGTCCGAAGCGCTATCTGAGGTTGGGTCCACGGGTGCAGTCTCCGGGATGCAGACCAGCGGTCTAGGCTTCCGGCAGGATGAATTCCTGCCCCGCCTCCGGGGAAGCCACGCCATCAAGACCTATCGCGAGATGAAGGACAATGATCCGGTCATCGGGGCAACCCTGATGGCAATGGACATGATGCTTCGCCGGGTGGAGTGGCACGTGGAGCCGGTGTCTGATGCTCCCGAGGCGCAGGAGGCGGCGGAATTCGTTGACAGCGTCCTCATCGACATGAGCCACACCTTTGAGTCCTTCATCAGCGAGGTGTTGAGCTTCCTCCCGTTCGGGTGGAGCTTCTTTGAGAAGGTCTACAAGCGCCGACTTGGCCCGGATCAGAGCGACGGTTCCCGGCGCTCGCAGTTCAACGATGGCAAGATTGGAATTCGGAAGCTTGCCCCGCGCGCCCAATGGACGCTGCGCCGCTTCATTATGTCCGAAGATGGCGGGATTGAAGCGTTTGTGCAGGAGGGGCGATCCTCTACCTCTGAGGTGGTCATCCCGATGGAGAAGGGGCTTCTGTTCCGGACCACGACCGTCAACGACGATCCGACAGGCCGAAGCGTCTTGCGGAACGCCTATACGCCTTGGTACATGATGAGCGCCGTCCAGAATGTCGAAGGGACCGCGATTGAGCGGGAGTTGAATGGCCTCCCGGTGGCCCGCATCCCGAAGGAGTATCTGGCCCGGAACGCTACACCGGAGCAGAAGGCGTTTGTTGCGTCCATCACCCGGACGGTTCGCGACATCAAGCTCAACAGTCAGGGATCGCTTGTCCTTCCCTCCGATCCTTGGGTTGACGCGGACGGGAAGCCCACCAACCTTCGCCTTGTTGATATTGATCTCATCGCGAGCCAAGGGACGCGCGCCATCGACACCGGGGCGGTCATCACCCGATACCAGCAGGACATTGCGCGATCCGTTCTGGCGGACTTCCTGACACTGGGGCAGAATGAGCGCGGGAGCTTCGCGCTCTCCAAGTCCAAGACTGATCTTTTCTTGACGAGCCTTGAGGCGTATCGGGACAACATCGCCTCAATCCTCAACCGCTATCTGGTGACTCAGCTTTGGCGGTTAAACGGGTTCAATATTGACCTGATGCCGGAGCTTGTCCCCGGAGGCGTTGCGCCGGTTGATCTTGCGGAGCTTGGGGAGTATGTGCAGCGTATCTCCGGGGCGGGAGCGAGCCTGTTCCCGGACCTTGAGCTGAACAACGAGCTTCGACGGGCCGCGAGCCTCCCGGAAGCGGAAGATGATCCCGACATCATGGGCGTGGCAGCAACGCCCCAGCAGATTGAGGATGACGCTGAGTGAGCTACATCGGCTTGAAGCGCAGGGACCGGGTATCAAAGGAGGATACTCCTGAAGACGTCAAGCGCTTCCAGTCGCTTGCCGCGCGCCAAGAGCCGAAGATCGCCCGCGCCTTCGCCCGAAGCATCGCGAATGTCCTTGACTCCGCGACCATCACCGAGACCGCAGCGCTCATAGAGGCGGGGCAGGTTGAGCAGGTGGTCGCGTCCTACACCTCCGATCCTGAGCTTGACTTCGCGCCCTTCGCCGCTGCAATCTCAGAGACCGCTCTGGCCGGGGCGAAGCTGACGGCGGAACTCATGCCGACAATCCGGAAGGCGGAGCTTGTCGAATTCGTCTTCAATCCCGTCAACCCGCGCCTGACGGACTTCGCGCAGACCATCACCGCGCAGCGCATCCGGGAGATCAACGAAGGGACGCGGCAGACGATCCGGGAGGTAATTCGTCAAGGGACGCTGGACGGAGAGAACCCGCTCACAACCGCTCGCACCGTCCGCCAGAGCATCGGCCTGACCCAGAAGCAGGCAATGGCCGTCCAGAACTTCCGACGCATGCTTGAGACCGGGAGCAGCGAGGCGATGACGCGCGCCCTTCGCGACAAGCGCTTTGATCCGACGCTCCGGCGGCTGATGGAGGGGGAGCGCGTCTCCCCGCAGAAGATTGACACCATGGTGGAGCGATACCGCCAGCGTTACATCAAATATCGCTCCGAGACAATCGCCCGAACGGAGACGATCCGGAGCCTTGGCGGTTCCCAGCAGCGCTTTATCCAAGACGCGGTGGACCAGAAGAAGATTGACCAGAGACAGGTTAAACGCTTCTGGCACTACACCCAAGATGAGCTGACGCGCGCTGAACACCGACAGATCCCTGCGATGAACCCGAATGGCGTTGGACTTGAGGAGCCGTTCCGAACGCCGCTAGGCCCACTCCAGTTCCCGGCTGACCCCTCCGGAGCCGCAGCCAACACCATCAATTGCCGCTGCGTCGTCTTCACGCGGGTGATTGCGCGGGAGCTTATCGAAGGGCTGGACGATCCGGGGACCACCCCGCCGCCGCCGCAGCCGAAGCCGCAGGGGAGGCCGGAGACTGGCGGAAGGGCGTCTGTTGGCACCCTTCCCCCAAATCCAATCCCGTTCCCGCCTATGCGTGGCCCTAGCGCGAGCATACAGGAGGTTATCTCCTCCCGCTCGCTTGTTGACCGCGACCGGATTGCAAGGTCAATGGCTGAAGCGCCAGAGAGCGCGGTTCTTGATCGCATTGCGCGCGTGAAGTCCCTCAAGAAGGTGGATGATGGGCAAAGCGGATCGTACTATGAGACTTGGAACAAGCGCATCGCAATGCGGCTTCACTTCAGCGATAGCACCGCCGAAGGCGTATCAAGGTACAACAAGACCTTCCGCCATGAGTATGGGCACCATCTAGACGGGGAGTTGGGAGTGGCGGCGGCGGCGGAAGGTCTCCAAGTCCGTAAGGTCTTCCGGAGTTGGGCGGCGGTTGATGACTTAGCGGCAGATGGCGCGGAGCTTACCAAGGCGCGGACGGGTATCAGTCTTCGGGGGTCAAAGACAAAGACGGCTGCGATGGGGAAGCAGCTTGACAAGGTCTTCGGGACAGTTGATGAGCTTTTCGACGGGATTGTGAAAGGACGCTGGACGGCGGAGGAGCTTATTGAGAGCCGGGGCTTCACGCTTGCGGAGGTAACTGAGCTTTACCAGAAGGAGATGGCACTTGGACTGAACCGCTTTGCCTCCCGCTTTGCCGCTGCAATCGACCACAAGGATCATAATTTCCTCCTTGGGAAGGCGCCAGACTGGCGAAACAACATCCTTCTGGCTGGTGTATCGGACACCGTTGAGGCGAGCGCCGCCGGAGCCTTTGGGCACTGGTTTGGCCATGGCAAGTCCTACTACAAGAAGTCCATCACCTACTACAGCCACCCGCGCACCGCGCAGGACTATGGCGGGCGCGGGAACCTGCCATTGAAGAAGATTGGCCAGCGGACCTACACCGATTACAACACAACCCAAGCCTTCGCCAACTGGACAGAGGCGCAGACTTCTGGAAGCGATGCAGTCAAGAAGATGTGGCGCGTCCTGCTTCCAAGGACTGACTCCGCCTTCCGGAAGATCATTGATGAGGCGGATGATTACCTTGGGGAGCGGGTTTCATGAGCGCAATCGTTCTGGCCCTAGCGGTCGCATATGAGGAGCAGTTTGGGGAGGAAATCCCGGACATGTTCGTAATGGGGGAGGATAACATCGTCAACCTCAAGGAATTCCTAGAGCTTGCGCTTGAGCGGGGATCGCCGCTGCGCCCGTCCGACTTCGGGCTAGAGCGGGAGCCTCCTGAGGCGCGGCCTATGTCCAATGGGTCTCGGGTGTGGTAGGAGGGGGAAATGGGAACTGACGGCTGGCAGAATAGGCTCTGGAGCATCTTCAACGCGGTTCGCGTCCGGGGGCGCAACGCGATCCGCGTCATTCAGGAGAATGAGACCCAGTTTGGGGAGAACCTTGTCGCAGCGCGAACGCCCATCATTGAGCTCAACAGCAGCTATGGCCAGTCCCTCCTCCGCGATGCTTCGACGGTCACGGGAAGCGGAACGGTGACGGATGGAACGGGCGTCATTGTCGTTGCGACGGGCGCAACCGCCTCAAGCACCGCAAAGCTGGAGAGCGCTGAATCAGGCCGCTACGCTCCCGGCTATGTTGCACAGCTTGGCATCGGAATACGTCTCCGGCAGAATTCTGTGACGGGCGGGCAGGTGGCGCGCTGGGGTGGGCT
>Ga0070750_10001117_pt1 | contig 15091 bp, 18 predicted proteins | sample VirMetDEL_Nov_24_FD_77013 | JGI IMG/M metagenome (GOLD analysis project Ga0070750, IMG submission 77013) | Aqueous microbial communities from the Delaware River and Bay under freshwater to marine salinity gradient to study organic matter... | ecosystem: Environmental > Aquatic > Marine >...
ATCTTATGAGTAAAAGACCTGAAGATTACTCTTGGGCCAGACCTAATCGTAAGATTCTTTCTGCATTAGACTTGTATACACCCAGCATGATCTCTCATTCTGTGGGTTCAATTGCAGTAGTGCTTGACACCTCTGCCTCTGTATCCCGTAAAGAAAGAGAAACTTTTCTTGCAGAGCTACAGTCTATCAACGAAAGTTTGAAGCCTGAAAGCATTAATGTTATTTGTGTTGATACAGAGGTAGCCCAGTGTTACTCCTTCACTCCTTATGATGACATTAGTGAGTTAAAGTTAAAGGGCGGAGGAGGTACTGACATGTCTCCTGGTTTCAAGTATGTAGAAGAATGCTTACCTGAAACAGAAACCTTACTATGCTTTTCTGACTGCGAGTTCTTTAACTCGTGGCCTGAAGAACCAGCCGTACCTGTTGTATGGCTATCCACAGGTAGTACTAATAATCCCTATGGTACACTTGTATCTGTAACTGTCTAAGAAAGGACAATCAAAATGTTTAAAGATTATTCAATGTTTGCAGAAGTAAATGCTAAGAATAACACAATAAATAAACAAGCTTATCTTCATGGAGAGCTTGTAGAACATCTTAGTATGCTACGCAATAAGCTTAATCTAACTAATATAGAACAAGCATATGCTAACTGTATCAAGGAGGTTAACTCTACCTTTAACCATAACAGACAAGTTATACCGCTTGAAACTGAACTTGGTTGTCTACGTAACTCAAGTAAATACTACTATAACTATCATGCCAAACATTATTCTGCTTCAGTAGGTATTGACATGTGTGAAGATGTTTTACCTGACTTACGAAATCTAAACAACAGAATCATTAACAAGGTAATGTTAGAAATAGTTAAGAAAGAGGTGTTCATTGACTACCTGCTCAATGACACAGAAGAAAAAAGGATGGCTTCTAAAATACAAGATACTGTTATTAAAGCAAATCATGTACTGAGAAGTAAGCTTGCTAATGCAGACTTGTATCATCTTAGATACACCAATGCTTACGATGAAGATTGTGGCCCTGGATTTGTACATCAAGTTATAAGTCAGTCTGATACTGCTATAAAAACAAAACCTGAGATAGGTATTGACAAGGATTGGTGTGAAACGGTGTTTGATAATAACCTTATGCTACTTGAGTTTGAAGGAGCAAGAGCATTCACAATATCCGCAGATGTTAAATCAACTGATCAAGATAAAACCTTATACAACGTAAGTGTACTACAGATAACTGGTACTCGTGAAGAAAAGAATAAAGCACACGGTTACTATTACAATAGGGACTCAGTAGACGAGGCTATACGTAAGCTGTTTAAGGTAAAAGATTTGGTGCTATCAATGTCAGCAGACAAAACACATTGGGCACTGGGTACAGATGAAGTAAAAGCAGAGAGGACAATGAGACGCAGACAGAAACTGTCAATGATGAAACAACTAAATCTATAGTCCATTATTAAAAGGGACTGATATTTTTCATTCTAAACTAAGGATACACTATGACTCGTGAGAAAATACTAGAGCAACTGATGCATGCTAAGACAAGCTTTGAAACTAAATTCTTGCTTGACGAGCTATCAGATCTTGATAAAGAAAATATCAAGGAGTTTAATAAGAAACGAAAGGAACCTGTATTCCACGGTAAGTTTACTGACATGGATGATGATGAGCAAGATCAAGTAATTAATCCTGCTCACTATAAAGTAATTCCACCGGGTAATTATCCGGATGGCTTAGAGTATATGGATCTTATGTCCTATATTCTATCACACCACACAGGTGTTACATCTCATATCCTCGGTCAAGTGTTTAAGTATAGCACTCGTCTGGGCAAGAAAGATGCTAAGTTACAGGATGCCAAGAAGATACAATGGTATGCTAACTATCTTGTCAAGGTAATTGAGCAAGAAAATGAATCTTAAAGTGATATCACTACATCACTACAAAGACTTCCCGGTTTACTGGGAGGTCTTAGAAGATCAAACAACTATAATGTCCTCAGAGCTGTTTGATCTAAATATAAATCATGAGGTCAATGAAGAAAATGTATCAGAAGTAATCAACCAGCTTATAGTAGAGCTATACTCTGATATAATCACAATCCATTAACATAAGGAAGATATATAATGGCTAATCAAGTAATCGTAGTACGTGACGTAACATTCAACTGGCCTAAACTGGTTGATAAACATTCACCTTTCGGTACACTCCAGTGGGATGTACAGGTGGTTACAAATAACGATGCAACCAAGGCACAGCTGGAGTCTGCTGGTGTCAAGATGAAGAAGGGAGATAACGGTTATTACGCTAATATTAAACGTAAAGCAGTTAAAGCTAATGGTGAACCACAAGAGCCCCCCAAGGTTGTTGATACTGATAAAGAAGAAATGGCTCCAAGTAAAATTAAAAGCATGGGTAATGGCTCTAAAGGTCATATCAAGCTATTCTCCTATGACTGGGAAATGGCAGGTAAGAAAGGCGTATCAGCTATGCTGGTTGCTATGCAAATTACTGACTACGTTAGTTATGACGGTGCTGGGGAAGACTTCTAATGCCCGCTAAACTAATTAAAGTTGATACCAGGAATGGTCCAGCATGGATCCTTCCTGAGTACAACACTCAATACTATGTAACTCAGTTAGCTCAAATACTTTGGGCTAACCGTTTCGTTAGAGTCCCTAAGAAAGAAGGTAAATAAAATGAGTGACTATGTATATACTGCTGGAGCCATGGAACATGTTAGTACTTCTGACATGATGGATTGGCGAGAGTATGTTGATCAGGCTCTACAAGAGTTCGATATCAAGTGTCTACATCCTACACGAAGAATACCTTTGCATCTATCAGATGACTATGATGATGCAGATATATCTACATATAACAAGCTCAAGCGTATTGAAGCTCAAGATATGTTAGATATAAAGAACTCTAAAGTAATCTTAGCTGATCTCAGAGATAGTATGCCCGGAAAAAAGTGGGGTACTGTTATGGAGGTAGCTAAGGCTAAAGAATGGGGTAAAGTTATTATTGTTTTGGTAGATCCAGGTCAATTTAAACACCCCTTTATTTACACCTATGCAACAGAGGTACACTATGATCTACAAGAAGCAATCGAAGCAGTGCTAGATTACTACGATGGATCTGAATAATCTATTAAAACAAATAAAGCCATACAAGCTATACGATAACCAAGGTCATTGGAGAACACAAGACCCGCTAGATATCACTGGCTTGCATGGCTTTGTTTACCTCATACATAATATTCTGGATGACCGATATTATGTAGGTAAGAAAAACTTTCTGCATGGTGGAAAGAAAAATTACGTTAGGAAAGGAGTTAAAACACCTAACTATAGGTATGGTACTGAAACTAATTGGAAGACCTATACCGGATCTTCTGCCGAGCTTAATCTCGATCTGAGTAAGCACGGTAAAGATAACTTCTCCTTCACTATAATAATGATATACAACACTCGTGGTGGTCTATCTTATGGTGAAGCTAATATTCAACACAAACTAGATGTGTTGACTATGAGGGATTCAAATGACAAGCCTAAATTCTATAACGGAAACATCGCAGGAATCAAATACATCCCCAAAGAAATCGGACGATCCGCATGATCATTCAGATCATTGGATTATACCTTTAATAAAAGAGAGAAAAGAAAATGAAAAAATTGACAGTGAAAGAAGTAAAGATCATTCGTAAGCTTGCACGTGAAACAATGCTACGTCAACATTACATTGGCTCATGCTATAATATCAGCCAAGCAATGGTCTCTTATATCAAGAACAATCGTCGTCATCAAGGAGTACAGTAATATGTTTGAAACAATTTTTATTTTTATGGTAGGATTTAGCGTCCTAGTAGGTGTCACAGAAGGAATTGTAGTACCTACAGTAGAAAAAACAGTTGAGGTTACAACAGAAGTAATCGAGACTACAATTGATTACATTAAACCAGAAGAAACTACTGGAGAGTAATCTATAAAAACAAACTATCCTTAGCTCAACCGGATAGAGCAACTGCCTTCTAAGCAGTAGGTTACAGGTTCGAGTCCTGTAGGGTAGGCCAACAATCGAAGGAAACACTATGACAATATATGCGTGGGACATCGAAGCAAACGGCTTCCAAGATGTAGCGGACACAATATGGGTTTCAGTAATGCGTAACTTACACACTAAAGAGCTACATATCTTTAGTGATCATGATGATCAGTATCCTAATGTATCTGAATCATTTAAATTATTCGAGAAGGCCACCGGAATTATAGCGCATAATGGTATGCGTTATGACCGTGTGGTCTTCGAGAAGGTAACGGGTTATGCTATCGATCGTAATAAAATTATCGATACAGTAATCTATTCTCGTCTTAACGACTTCCATCGTAAGAGGACAGGACGTAGACACAGCCTTAAGGCGCTTGCCAAACAAGCTGGTCAAGAACAGAAGATGGACTATGATGGGGGGTTTGATAACTACTCTGATGAAATGGTTCAGTACTGTATAGCAGATGTTGATGCTAACATTGCTGTATACGATATGCTTATGCAAGAATATGATAAGATTATAGTTACTAATCCTAACTATAATGATGCCATTAATATCGAACATCAGATGGCCTATTGGTCTAGTGAACAGATTAAGAATGGCTGGCGTATCAATGAAGAACTACTTAATACTACTGTAAACAAAATAAAAGGTGAAATGAATGAGATCGAAGAAAGAGTTGAACCACAACTTGGTAGCCTCACAATCACAATCGATAAAGAACCCAAGACCGCTAAGTACAAGAAGAACGGAGAATACACCGCTGTTTCTGCAAGGCTCTTGGGCGACTATTTTGGGCGCTATATTGATGTGTCTGATTCTCTTAGCAGTGATCCCCCAATAAAACCAGGAGAGGAGTTTCAACGTAAAGAAACTATTGAGGCCAGACTAGGTAATCAAGAACATCTCAAAGAGTTTCTTTATACTCTTGGGTGGGAACCTACTCAGTGGAACTGGAAAAAGATTCACAATGAGTTTGTCAAGGTTAGTCCTAAGTTAACTACAGATAGCTTGACTAAGCTGGGTAGTATTGGTATTGATATTGATCGTTACTTTACACTACGTGCTCGCCATAGTATTCTTTTAGGCTGGAAAGAACATATCCGTGACGGTAGGTTGTACGGTGATGTGATAGATATCGGTGCTGCTACAGGCCGACAGACCCATAAGATTATTGCTAACATTCCTTCACCTAAAGCAGCTTACGGTGCTGATATTCGTTCTATGTTTATTTGCCCCGATGATAAGCTATTAATCTCTGCTGATGGTGCTGGCTATCAAGCTCGTGTTGTTGCTCACTTCGGTAGAGATCAAGAGATGTCTGATGAAATTCTTAAAGGAGATATACACCAGAAAAATGCTGATGCTATTAATTGTACTCGAAACGAGGCTAAGCCTTTCTTCTTTGCCTTTCTATTCGGCGCTGGAGGTAACAAGCTTGGTACAATCTTAGGTCGTTCTGCACAAGCAGGTAATAAAGCTAAAGATGCTTTCTTACAACGATGGCCTGCACTTGCTGCATTAACTGAACAAGTAAAGAATGTAGCACAACAAAGAGGTTATCTGCGTGGCCTTGATGGCCGTAGAATCTATACAGATGAGGCATATAAAGCCTTTAACTATCTGATACAAGGCACTGAAGCTATCTTAATGAAGAGAACTATTGTGCGTATCAATGAAGCCTTTGAATCAGAAGGCATTGAAGCTAAACAACTATTGTTTTACCATGATGAATGTACATGGGAAATCTCACCTGAAGATACTGAAAGAGCAGAAGCTATTATCCGTAAATGGTTTGTAGAAGCGCCTAAAGAACTTGGTGTAACCATTATGGAAGCTGGTGACTGTAAAGTAGGTAAAGATTATTTGGAGGTACACTAATGCCATATATAACTAAAGAAGCACGAGAAGAATTGTATGACCGTGACCCTGAAAATGCAGGTGAACTACAGTATCTTATCGCAATGATGATTTCTGATTATATCTCAGATAAAGACCAGTATGATTATCAAACACTTAATGATGTAATGGGTGCTCTCGCTGGGGCTCAACAAGAGTTCTACCGAAAGATAGTTGCTCCCTATGAAGAGAAAAAGGAGTTACTCAATGGAAGCGTATACTGATAAAGTCTACAACGTTACCATGTATACAATGGCTAACTGTGAATTTTGTGAGATGGCAAAAAACTTATTGTATTCCCACAAAGATTATGTTATATATGAGGTTGATCTAACCAGCAAACCTAGTGTAAAACAAAATGTAAAGGAAAAACTAGGTACTACTGTTCCTCAAATAGTAATTGACGGTGTTCACATCGGAGGTTACAAAGAGCTACAGGAGTACTTTGATCGATGGAAGTAACAGAAATACTATTAACTTTAATAGGAATAACTATACTCCAGGCCTATCAGATATGGAACTTAGAGAAACGCAATCAAGACCTAGCAGAACTAGTTGTTGGTCTACACTTAGGTCTTATTGAAATAGAAGAGGCAGATGAAGATGAGTATTAATATATACATCGATGGCGATATTCTAGTATACCAGTCTATGTGGGGTGCTAACAGTACTAAAGACATTAAGAAAAAACTAGATCAGACTATAGCTAGTATTATGTCTGAACTTGAAGGCAGCACAGGTAAAATAGCAATTAAAGGAAGTGATAACTTTCGTAAAGAAATTTACCCTGAGTATAAGGGTCATCGTAAGAAAGAATTAACTAAACAAGAAAAAGAATTCTTTGCTTACAGCTATGATTACCTACAGAACGGTTGGGGCGCTATCGCTGCTAATGGTATGGAAGCAGATGACTTGCTTGCTATTTGGAATACAGAAAAGCCCGGTATTATTGTTAGTATAGATAAAGATCTATTGCAAGTACCGGGTCTTCACTTTAATACTCGCAATAAAGAATACACTAATGTAACTGAAGATGAAGGATCTTTACTACTACACACTCAAGTACTTATGGGTGACTCCGTAGATAACATTACTGGACTCAAAGGTATTGGTAAAGTTAAGGCAGCCAAGGTTATGGAAGGAGTACCTGTATCTCAACATTTATCTGCTGTAAAATCCTTCTGGCAAAAGACTTTTGGTCGTGGTTGGGAAGACGACTTGCAGCTTAACATGGACTTAATCTATCTTAAAAGGAGCATGGATGACCGATATGACATCCGAACAGGAAAACGATTTGTTAAGACAGTTCGGAATAGTAATCGAGAAGGACTGGAAGTTAACACAGATGTATCAAGCAACGATGGTGTTCGGGTGGGTACACGCAACAGCATCAGCACCAACGAAAAAGGAAGCAGTAAAACAACTAAAGAAACAGATAGTATCGGAAGTATCGTGGCTGAATTCTGAACTAAATCTTGACGAAGCCTTCGAACAATATATAATGTACAAAAAGCTAGGAGTATAGTGATATGGGTAAGATACTAAGAAAAACTTCATGTGATTCTTGTGGATCAAGTAATAACCGTTGTGAGTATGATGATGGTTCTACTTGGTGCTTCACCCCTAATTGTGAAAGTAATAAACGTGCTTTCAAAAACAAAGTAGAAGAGGAAAGTAATGTGATATCATTTGATTCCCTACCATTCGGAACCTCTGCTGACCGTAATATCTCAGTTAAAGTATGTGAGATGTTTGGTGTTAAAAGAGAAGTATCTTCTACAGGAGGTACTAGCGCAGTATACTATCCTTACTATGAGAATAACGTTGTAGTAGGTAATAAGAAACGTTTGTTCCCTAAAGACTTTAGAGTAGAAGGTAAACTACCTCTTACTCTATTCGGTCAAAATGTATTCCCGGGTACAGGTAAACGAATTGTTATTACTGAAGGAGAAGAAGATGCTCTTGCTGTAGCCGAAGCATATTCTAATTATAGTAACGGTACAATTTACCCTGTTGTATCTATTCCTTCTGCATCTAACCTGAAGGCTGTTGTAGAGAATCGAGACTATCTACGTTCTTTCAATGAGGTAATACTATTCATTGATACGGATGAAGCAGGTGATATAGCAATAGATAAGCTAGCTAACTCAATTGGCTTTGATAAAGTAAAGGTTGCCCGTACTAAATTCAAAGATGCTTCTGAAGCTCTTACTGAAGAAGGATACATGGCTGTACTCAGAGGTATCTGGGATGCACAACAATATAGCCCACAAGGTATTGTTACTGGTGAAGAACTATGGAAGAAGCTAGTAGAATACAATGATGTTGAATCACTGCCTTATCCAGACTGTTTCTCTGGTCTTAACGATAAGATTAAAGGTATGCGCCTTGGTGAAATATCTTTGTGGGTATCAGGTACAGGTGCAGGTAAGTCCACTATGTTACGTGAGATTGTTCTTGATATCATAGATAAGACTCAGGAAAAGGTAGGCATCATTGCCCTTGAAGAAAGCCCTGCTGAAACAACTCGTAAGCTTGCTGGCATGGTAATTAAACGTAATCCTGCTGCAGAGAAGATTGAGCTAGATGATCTTCGTGTGGGCTTCGATACCTTTAAAGACCGGGTTATGGTGCTGGATCACTGTGGTTCTATGTCTAATGGTATTATATCTCAACTAGAATATATGGCCTTATCAGGGTGTAAGTATTTGTTCATTGATCACATTACTATTCTTGTGTCTGAAGGTTCAGAAGGACTAACTGGTAATGAAGCTATTGATAAGGTAATGAATGACTTACTGCGTATATCTAAACAACACAACGTGTGGATCGGCTTGGTGTCACATCTACGAAAGATGTCTACTACAGGACAATCATTTGAAGAAGGTAGATTGCCAACAGTCGATGACATTAGAGGTTCAGGTTCAATTAAACAAATCTCACACGACATCTTAGCTTTTGCCCGTAATATTACTGCTGATAACGAAAGTGAACGTAATACAATTAGGCTATCAGTACTTAAGTCACGTTATACAGGCAAGACAGGTCCAGCGGGTACGTGTACTTATGACTATGATACAGGCAGATTACAAGATGGGCTATACGATGATATGCTGGGTAACCTTGGCATATGATTGAAGTCCATTATTAAAAGGGAATAACTGATGGAAGATAACATGAAAGACCCTCTAAATGAAGTGGTGGATTATCTAATAAACAAAGTTTCTAATGTAAACATGAACAACCCTAAAGCAAATAAAGGAGCACAGATATTACGTACTATATCTAAGTTCAGAGATAATATTCCTAGCATTGTACAAGTGGCTTTCGATAAGATGTCTTCTAACTTTACTAGAGAGTATCCTGAACAACCAGTAGGCCTCGCCAAGACCACACAAGTTAGTGTAGGTATTGGTGAGCATGTGTTTACAAAATACTTTAATACTAAATGTAGCTTCCATCAAGCAATCAGGACAGGTGATCTTGTACTAGAAGCCTATGTTCAGTCAGGCTTTATTAATGTTAAAAGAGCAGAGGGGTTTGGTGCGTATAACGCCCAAGCTCCTTACATGATTGAACCAACAGAAAGATGGGAAGAGATAGGTGAGTTTAAGTTAATTGAAAGCAAAGGGCTACTCGTATATACGGTAGATGAACTACCTTCCGATATCAGTAACATTATGCAGCCTAAGAACTATCCTTTAATTAAACGATGGGGTATCTCAGCTCCTCAAGCTCAACGGGATGCTTTCAATAACATTTATATTGACTCCCCCTTTGTAAGAGCAGTAAATAACTTACAACAAACCCCATGGAAGATTAACTCAAAGGTACTGGATGTACTATTAGATAATCTAGATGACATCATGCCATCAGATATTCCTATGTATGACAAGGCTATACCTAAGAGTTTACTTAAAACTGCTTATGAGAAGTATCAGAAAACTCCTTCTGCTGCAAACAAGAGTGCTTATAATCTTATTGCTAAGGAATGGGAAAAGACTTTACGCCCATTACAAGTAAGAGCCAAACGTGCTGAGATTAAAACTACTATAGGTAAGGCTAAACAATTAAATGAGTGGGATAAGTTCTACTCTTTAGTTGACCTGGATTACCGAGGCAGAGTATACTATAAAGAACCTTATATGAACTATCAGGGTAATGATATTGCCCGTGGTCTTATGAGCTTCAGTGAAAGTAAACTCATTGATGATGCAGGTAAACGTGCATTAGCTATTCATACTGCTAACTCATACAATGAAAAGTATGAAGTAAACAATATACCTTCTTGGGTAGAAGAAGACTATAAGTCTATTCTTATCGAAGAAGGAGTTGATACTATCAGTGTAGATAAGTTTTCTCTTGAAGATAGAATTAACTGGTTTAATAACAACTGGGATCTGATTGAAACCACTGCAGATCAAGGTATACTACATGACTGTGAGAAAACAGTTGTGTTCTTAGCTTGTTGTATTGAATGGTGTAACATTGCTGATATGGAAACAGAAGGGCTTGCGCCTACTTCAAGTATACCTGTAGCTATTGACGGTACTTGTAATGGCTATCAACACTCTGCTGCATTGTCTCGTGATGAGAAGACAGGACAACTAGTAGCCCTGGAAGATAGTAATGTGCCCCATGACCTTTACGTTAAGGTAGCACAAAAGCTGGTAGAGTTAGCTCCTGACTTCTTTAAGGATAGACCAATGTCTTATGCAGAGATACGTAAGTTAATCTCTAAGAGGGCTACAATGACCCGTGCATACTCTGCAGGAGCACAAACAATTGCTGAGTCTATGTACTCTGATTGTGTTCAAGCAGGTGCAGATGATCTATATAACATTACTCAGATTGACTGTGATGAGTTAGCTGTTCATATCCTTAAGGCTATTGAAGAAGTATGCCCGGGATCTCAGACAACAATGAAGTTCTTACAAGACTTAGCTCAATGGGAGCTAGGTACTTTTGAATACCAAGATAGTAACGGAAAGAAAGTCTCTCATGCTACTATAAATAAGTATAAGAAGTTAGCAAGGTTAGCTAACAAGAAACAAAGGGATGACCCAACAATAGAAAACACTCTTGAGTTAAATAAGATTAACTCTAAGATATCAGAATGTAAACTTGTGTTAGTAAAAGGACATGCGGGAGAAGACATTCGTTGGATGACTAAATCAGGCTTCCCTGTTATTTATAAGGTAAACGCTACAAGACAAGACACTTGTAAGTCTACCTTACGTGGTGTAATCGGTGGTGCTTCAAAGCAACCCGGTCGTATCAATCATGTAGCTAAAATATATTTAGATACAACAAACAGGAGGGAAGCTAGTGCAGGTATCTCCCCCAACTATATTCATTCGCAGGACGCTACTCATATGGCTCTTGTAATAGATGAATTCGGAGTTAACTTCGGTGCAGTACACGATAGCTTTAGCTGTCATGCTTCCGATGTTGATAAATTGAAACAATTAACACAAGATAAATTCGTTGAAATGTACAGTGACGATAACCCCTTGGAAGCAGTTAAACGTTATATCACTAACAATGACTGCGATATAGAAGTACCAGAGCTAGGTAACCTAGATATAACAAAGGTTATTGGTTCTCGTAACTTCTTTTCATAGGTAAAACATGACAGATAAAACCCACTACAATTGGTTTGCTTTGCGTGATCGGTATCTACTGAGTAAAAATAAACTACCTTTAATGACCGATGAACGTTACTGTGAGATTGAAGGTATTGACCCTGAAGTATATGCTTACAGTAAAGATAAAATGAGAGATTACTTTATCTCTAAACAAGATAACCCTAAAGAAGGGGCTAGACAATATGATTTGTTTTTAGCTCACAACGGGATATTAAAAAAAGAGGAATATTAAAATGGCAGAAAAGAAATCTTATAATGTTGGTGCTGAAATGGCTCGGCAAGGTATGATTCCAGTAGAGTCTGAAATGAATATGGATGATATGGATATTGTAGAGGCATTGGACCTAACTCCTGGCCTTGCTTACACTCCTGAAATTAATATTGAGGCAGCCAAAGCTCAGAGACAAAGGAACATTATTAATGGAATGGCAGGAGGCAAAGGTAAAGGCGTATCTATTGCTGCTGCAGATAAAGCATACAATGATGCAAGAAAGCTTGCTCGAAGTTTGTATAAAAAGATATAATAAAAATAACCCCGAAGTACATAATTGTACCTCGGGGTTTTTAGTTTATCTTAAATGTAATATTTCATTTTCAAAAGTAAGCATATTGTTAATTACAGCATTCCTTTTAGCAGTCATTTTAACAAACATACCACTAGTAGCAGCGCCATTATCTCCGTTACTGCTTTCATTGTAGGGTCTCATATGTCTTGCAGTAGCGTTGTTTGAAGGTCTATACTCTTTAGGTATCTTATCATAAGCCTTCTTTAAAACAAGAGGGGTATCAGAAGGGCTTAATAATAATCCACTAGCTGCTCTCATAATATCAACTAAATCTTTGAACTGATTACCATCTACCTTATAAAACTTTCTTTTATTTTCATTCTCAGAAATAGGTGGTAAATAACCAGATCTAAAGGCAGCCTCTAATACTGCTTTGTTCTTAAGATTACGTTTAATAACTGACAGCTGCTTATCAGGTCGTCTTTCTAATTGTCTTTGACCTATAAAGTTACTCTTTTTGTTACCTTCTAATGACAAGTCAGGGTTGTCTACCTTAGCTTCACTATCTGGACCATAAACTTGATCATATAGTGTATCAAAATATCCTGTGAGTCCGTGGAAAGAAGAGTTAACACTATCACCACCGACAAACTGGGTACCTATATTAGCGCCATACTTAAATTGATTATTCTTTAGTTCATCTAATCTAGAGTTATAAGTATCCATAACTCCTTGAATTAAAGAAGAGCTATTTAAAGCAAAAGACGGCAAGGCAATGTTGTTGTAAGCGTTAGCGGCAATCAAGTGCCCTTCTGGTCCAGTAATTAATGCGTCATGCACACCAATTGCTTGTGTAGGAACACCATCGAAACCAGAGCTAGGGCTATTCATAGCAAGAAAAGCTAGTTTCATTACTACAGAGTCTATCCCTTGAATAATGTCTACTGGCCAAGCATTTCTTATAGCAGAACCTGCTCTTTGTTGAACTAACTTTTCTCCATCATCTAACCTTGATTTAGCAGCAGGTGCTCTGTCTTCCATTGTTTCAAATTGCATAACATCCATGCCAGCAATTCTTTCTGTAACAAATGCATCAGTACCAAACACAGTATCTTCTATATTATCACTCAACACTCCGGAGTAATTACTGGCAGCAATATTTTGTTCGTCTCCTAACATATTAGTAATAACGCTGGGAGCATTTATTGCGGCCATTGCACCACCTAAAGACTTCATAGCAATTTGATAACCATTAAGTTTAGACATATGCTTTTCACTTGCTTGCACAAGAATATCTGTTATATCATTTAAGGTATCCATGCTATTTAAATCATTATTATATAGCTCACTTAACTCTCTGAAAGCAGAATTAAATTCTTGCTGGCTAACAGAAGTAGAGGGGTTATTGGCTACTGCTCTCATTTGAGACACAATATCTACTGCTTCGCTATACATTTTTTGAGGGGTCTTACCGTACAAACCTGCAACAACAAGCCCTCTAGAATATATCTTTGCTGCCTTAGATTTACCAACAACTTCAGACAGCTTATCAAAAGCCTTTGCCCAAGCTGCAGCCTCTTCCCTTGCATTAGGTCCAAAGGCTGCTTCAATATCAGAAGAGGCGGTATCAAAGAGTTTTTCTCTTAGTCCTGCAAATTCTGCCTCTGCCTCGCCAACATCTATACCAAGAAGAGCAGCAGTATCTGTATCACCAATCAATATAGATATCATGCCGGCATTAGATTGTCGTGCATCCTGCTCCATAATGTTTTGTAACCTAATAGATTGACCTGGGCGGGCCTGAGATATATTATAAGCATCTACAATTACACTAGAAGGATATTGCCATTCTCCTTTATCTGTCATCCAAGAATTATTTTGTGCAAACTCAGCAATATTCTGATTTTCTACTGCGTCTAAAAATTCTTTTCCTTTAGCAGCGGCAGCTTCTTGTTTAGTAATACCGTATTCAATAAAATCTCTGGTAGACCAGGCATAAACGCTTTTATTATTTAATTCTCTTTTAGCATAGCTATCTGCGTCATCGCTGTTTATGTGTTTAGCATATTGATAACCTAAATTATAATAATAATTTAATGCTTGCAATGCATTAGGCTCTGTCCGTTTTAGAGTATGAAGTTTATCATTAATAGTAGTACCTCTGGCAATACCTTTATTTCCTCTACCGAATATACCCTCGAGCTGATTAAGTATTGTTGTAGGGTTACTCCCAAACAAACGAGAAGTAACAGCAACAGGTCTAGTACCTGCAAAAGAAAGGGTTGCCCTTGTAGTTCCTTTTTGTGTAGTAGGGTTTAGGTTATTAGTGATAGGAAACATTCTGTTTGTAGGTCCAGACAGTTTAAGCATCAAGTAAAGAGGTAGATTAGAAACCGCCCTCCTAGCAATATCCCCTATTTCCTTTGAAAGCTTGTCTTTTGCACGTCTCATTATAGTTTCTGCAACTTTTTTCCCATGTTTAGATAAGTATTTATTATAATTATCATCACCTAACTCGCTTAATGTATTACTAAATATATCAGAGTTCTTTTCTTCAGCCATCATGTTTAACACTTTATTATTTAAAAGGTTAACTTGAAGGCCAACAGACTCTTGTAAATTAATAGCAAGCTTAGTTGCATCTTTAACTTTAGGTCTACCTTTTTTATCTAACAAAACTTTATTTGTGGTTTTATTAAATAATCCTTTAGTATCTCCCAATGCAGGAGTAGCTTGTGCAGGAAAACCAGCAGCTACACTACCTCTAGTACTAACATCGTACAATTTACTTAGTGTATTTGCTGCAGATAAAAATCCGTCTGGTAAAACTGATTCGCCCTCTACTGGGATAGCTTTACCTTTTTTATTTCTTGCCCAACGAATATAACCTTGATCAGTTAAATCCTTGAGATACACAAGAGCATTTCTTCTTATTTCCCCTTCATATTGTGCTTTCTGATTTTTAACTTC
>Ga0070750_10001121_pt1 | contig 15075 bp, 33 predicted proteins | sample VirMetDEL_Nov_24_FD_77013 | JGI IMG/M metagenome (GOLD analysis project Ga0070750, IMG submission 77013) | Aqueous microbial communities from the Delaware River and Bay under freshwater to marine salinity gradient to study organic matter... | ecosystem: Environmental > Aquatic > Marine >...
AACATCAGCTAAACGCAATTTTTTTAACTCGCTTATTGCGTAATCTATTGCAGTACCTATTTCAATAGGGCTTTGCATTTCTGTTTTTGGTGGTACGTTTTTGTCACGCCTCCACTCTTGATGTTTTTCTAATATTTCAATAACTCTTTCTAATTCCATTTTATCTGATTTAATTTACAAACGCATTGAATCCGATGCCTTTAAAAAACAAGGGGGCTTTGGGTGTTTCAGGGTTTCTTGTTGAGTGCAATGAGGAACGTCTACCTACTACAAACCCTTTTTCGGCAATTAATCCACTCTACCTCTCAACTAAAGCGTACTCACCCCCTTGTATGTTTTTAATCCTCGTAATCTGGTTCAATACCCTCTAATAAATCCGGAAGCATATCATCAAACATATCATCTATCATCTCTTTTGTAATCCAAGATGGTATTTTATCCTCGTTGTAAATTTTAGTTATTTCAGCAGTTTCTTCTGGAGGATAACCGGGGTCGCCGTTAGGCATATAATACCTTCCGGGGTCGTAGTGATAGTCAAATTCAATTTCTATTTCGTGATACTCATTTGTTTCTTCATCTTCAAAATATAATGTTCCGTACATTTTATTAGTCTTTAAGGTTAAATGAATTTTTAATAATATCAATACACAAGTTCAAAGTAGCCTCTACCAGCTTCTTGTGTTCATTATAAGGCTCACAGTCAACTTGATTGATTCTGTCAATGGCTAATTGTGCCAGCGCTTGTGAGTAATCTCTGGCTGCTTTAATGAGTTCTTTTTCTTGCATAGGTGGTTGGTTTAAGAAAGATAAAAAAGGGGGCATATAAGCCCCCGGTTGGATTAAAATGGGAGGTCATCACTCTCCAGAGCATCTAAAACAGTTTCTTGCTTAGGAATATCTATTATCGTATCAGCTTTAGGTAAAACTTTTTGTTCAAATACTTTAACCCAAAACGAATCATCCTTCCAGTTAGCTTTTACTTGTTCTACTGGAACACCCCAACTCATTTTCTCGTCATCCAAAGTACAAAAGCAATTAGGTTTGTCGTTTTTAACGTACAGCCTAAGGCTTAACTTCTTGCCGATAAACACCTTCTCGTTTGATAGGTTGTTGATAATTCCTTTAGAAATACCATTAAGGTTCATTTCAAGCTTACTGATTCCTCCATCACCGAGGTCCAACTCCAAGACTAATTGATTAACCTTGTCGTTGCGATACTCATAACTCTCCATCTTTACACCTTGAAGATACCCTGCAATGGAACTTGCTTCTCCTTGTGCAACCCACTTGCCATCTTCATTCTTTTCCAGCTTCTGAAAAACTGGAGTGGTTTGGTTTTTAATGGTCATCTTGTAAAAACCCTTGAAAGTGCCGCTTTCGACACCAAATCCAATGTCTGCCATAATATTGTGATTTAATTGTTTACTTCTTTTTCTTTGCTTTAATCTTTTTTTCTTGTTCAAGCATAGCTTTTGTTGGTTTTTTAGGAGTAGCACCAGTTCTTTTATTCTCTTCTGCTTTCTTTCTGATATTGTTCCAAAGACTGTTCTTTACTCCAAGTTTGTTCTTTTTCATAGCAAATATATAGTTTAATAATTAAAAATACCACTCTTCCGGAATATTTCCGCTTGCCCAGACAATATTATTCTTGTCGCACCAGTCGGCATAGGTCGTCTTACTACCTTTATTTATCTTGCCAAATGGATTCTGGAACACTATGCGGATGTCTAATTCTGGATTGCTTTCAATAACATACATTATTTTTTTGCGGTCTTCGAGTGTCCACCTGCCTTTGATTTCGACCATAACTCCAGACGGGAGTGTAAAGTCGGGAGTGTATATATGCTCTGTTGCCGGAATTGTATATACAATCTTTTCAGTTTCATACGATACAGCAATGCCTTTTTGAATGAGGTCAGCTGCAATTTTAGCCTCGAAAGCACTCCTATACCCTTTTTCTCTTGCTTGTTGTGTTCTTTTTGAATCATTGAAAAACTTTTTTTTAGCGTTAGGAATTTTTGTCCTTCTCTTAGAATGGGATGTCGTCTTCTTTTTGCCCATATTTGTCTGCATAAATTTGTGTTGGATTATTAAAGCCAACTTGTTCACTATCATAGTAGTTCCCGCCACTTGCCCTGTCAAATCTAACTTTAAAAAATCCTTCTGAACCAACAAACTCTTGGTGTCTTACTTTCCATATCTGTACGTCTGTATGGTTGTCATCTTTTCTTAAACTTATGCCATTGTCGGTAAGATTATAAAAGTGAGAACTACTGTATAAGTCATAACCAGTAGGCATCACATATCTACCATCATCTTTTTTCTGTAACTTTCTTGGGTGTACCACAATAAAAACGTGGCACTCAAACTTCTTAGCAAAGCTTGTGAACTTACTAAGTATTTGCCCAAAGTAATCTCTTGTATCTACATTAGCCGGACTTGTAGTGTCCATTGTGGTCCAATTATCAATAACCAATATGCGTATATTAAACCTCTTGACCAAATAGCTTGCTTTCTCTATCAATGTTTCTGGCTTATTCTCTTGTTCTGATAAATAAAAGATATAGTCTTGCAAGAAGTTAATGCCATTTAAGAACCTACTCTTATCGCTATCACTATTAGGGTCTAACGTATCTCTACTGTGAGCAATATACTTATAAACTAAATTAGTTAGGTGTATTTTAGGGGTCTTTTCTCCGGAGTAAAACGCCGTTGCAAAGTTATGCCTCTTAGCGTATTGCACAGCCAGATAATCTACAAAGTTAGATTTACCAGCACCGGGAGTTCCAGTTACTATTGTTATATCGCCTAAATTAACAGTAAAGTATTTATCCAAGCTGATTAATCCAGAATCATAGGTATCTGGATAACCCTCCACAAAGAATTTCATAGCATCGTCAGCAAAACTGTTTACTCTGCTTATACCCTCAATAGGAAACGGCTCTGCCTTTTCAAATAACTCCCTTAAACTTGCAGCGCCCTCATTAACCAACACTTCATTGGCATCATTATATATACCGTAATCAACTATAAAGAGTTTACTTCTATCAAATCTCCTTGCTAAAGCATTTTTATAAGCTATGCCTTTGTCATCATTATCTACTGCTATGTATATCTTTTCCAGCTTATCCAACTCTTCATATAGTCCAGTAACCCAGTTATCGTTTGCTCCGTTTTGACCACTAATAGTATATAAGACTCCAGCTTCCACCCAACTCGCTACATCTATTTCTCCCTCTGTAATAAGTATATAAGGAGCATTTTTAATTACTCTGGCGTTATATGGACTGGGTTTTGCTCCGGATAGCTGACGCATATCCTTTTTGTCTGATACATTGCGGTACTTGATATTAACGTGAGTATTGTTCTCATCGTAATAATTAAAGGCAATATATTCCATATTGCGATTTACAATACTGCCAATACCTAAATCAGATAGCGTTGATTCTTTAATAGAGCGACCTTTAAAGTAATCTACCACAGTCTTAGATATACCCGTAGGTAAATTAGTAGGTGTGTTGTATTGCTTTTCGTTTCCCATTTGTATTTTACCTTTTGCGTCACAGTGATGACACTTATAAACACCATTTATTAAATCAACACTTAATGGCTTGTCGTTTCTATTCTTAGCACTTCTTGTGTGTTGACAAAAATGGCATCTTATCTTACATCTTGCAGATGCACTACTGGGTATATCAAACCCTTGCTCAATAAACTTTTGTCGATACATTTTTTTGGCTCATCCAGTATTGTTTCGCAATTTCCCTATATTTCTCATACTTGTTAGCGCTACCAAGTAGTGTTGATGCCCTAACGTAATCTCTCATATCATTATTAAAACCCCAATTCTTTACCGCCCAGCTTATAATTAAATCAAGGTCTGCCTCTTCCACTTTGTACTTCTTTTGAATTACTGAAATCTTATTGGCAACACTCTTAACACTTGCTTTATTGGTGTGAGGTGGTGGACTTATATATCCACATCTAAATTCCTCTGCTATCTCTTTGAGTCGCCTTAAAAAATAAGAACCAAGTTCCATACTGCGAGTGTTGGTTTGTTCTGTTTCTATATCCATATACATTGCAGATAAAGCAGTAATACTTGGCGCTAATCCATCTGGAGTATGCTCCACTAATTGCTCACTTAAAAGCCTGCGTAAGCTTGCAGCGACCATAGCACTCCCTACACCCAATGATTCCCCTATAACACTATTATTAGCTTGTATAGGCTTAAATCTACTGTTAATGGTAATATACTCTAAGATAGCATAATCTACTAAATTAATGCCTAAATGCACCCTTATAGAGTGCAGTACGTTTGTTACTGGATAGTCTGTTTTCATATTATAAATTTAAAAGTTCCGATGAATCATAAAACGGCTTGTACCGGGCATACTTTATGTAGTTATTCACAAGATTATACTTAACGTAAAATCTATATGCGCCTTCGTCTAAGCTATGCTTGCCCTCTCCTTCTGCAATATCTTTAAATATGGTTTCAATTACTTGTTTATAGCACTTGTATTTATAATTAAATTCAGCCTCAGTGTTTATATCCCAGAAGTCCATTATTTCATACTCGTCAATACCCCAGCTTTTAGCGATACCAATAGCCATAATAATAGGCTGTGTGGTCCAAATGCTTATTGTTTCGCCTTTCTTGTCCGGGTTAGGGATTGTGAAAACATCTTCATAGCTTGTTTTCTTTAGTTCAATCGCCCTTAATGGCTTTTGATAACCCTCCATACCTTTGCGATAACAATGGAAGTTAGCGTCTATTGCTTTGTGTATTAAAATTAAATCATTCATCTTTTTTGTTTACTGATAATCGTTTTTTATACTTAACATTGTAAGCACTTCCATCGTATATCCAAGTATCTACTTCATTTGCCGAACCCTCTGTCAAAGTCTTTTTCAATAGTGTTCCGTATTTAGTTTTTTCAGCCTTGTACTTTGACTCTTGCGTTGACGCATCGTGATAATTCTTAGCCAACTCCTCTATAGTATCATCACTTGCTATCTTTTGAGTTCTCAACTCTTCCATCTGCGGTTCAGCATAAAACTCTCCAAGCTTATCATAAGCACTAATCTGCAACACATCAAAACTATCTTCAATAATAACCAATTCTTTCATTTTATTATCCAAAGATATATTTTTTTTCATAATATCTCTACCTAATTCGACTGCTTCTCGAAATTGAGTACATTTTGTTACAATTTCATCCACTATTTCTTGGTCGTATAGATAGCCAACACTAATAAAATGATTCTCTCCAACTAAAGCAGCGATATATCCGTAACCAGCATTGATAGACATCATATAGGATTGTAGCTGGTAAATGTACTGCGGTGGTATTCCTCCTAAGTATTGCTCAGACGCTTTTTTGCTTATCTTTTTAATCTCTAAAATACCATACTGGCTTATATAGTCATAGTCCGGGTCTTTAGTGATAAATCCATCTGTATTGGCAGCAAACCAAGGGTAGTCCGGGTTAACTATTGTCCATAGTGGGTCGTTAGCCTCTCTGATAGGGTTTACTTGGTTGTAGTTCATAGTAATCTCATCCAAAGTGTTGCCGTACTTCCACATCTGCCGTATGCTTTCTTCTAAAAAAGAACCTAAAGTGGTGTAAATGTTTCCAGCAAAATTATCTTGCTTTAATCCAATCTTTTCATAGAACAGAATCAATGGGTCTTTATACTGGTTTAGTCCGCAGATGGTTCCCACTTCCGAACCACCAATTCTGTCAAGACTACTTCTAAATCCTCTCCATTCGTCAACAGTCATCTTGCTGACATCGTAAATATCAACTTCCTTATTGTTTAATAACTCCTTTTTTGGCTTCATTCATTTGTATTTTAGACATTATAGAATTGTATGCTACTTGTAGTTTTCTTTTTACAAAGTCAATTTGTACTGCATCTACTATTTCTTTGAGTTCTTCTAAGGTCGCTCCATTTTTAGCGTAAGCATAAAAAGACTTCAATCTTACACTTGCCATTTCAATCAAATCTTCTTCTGTGTGAATAACTTCCTTTCTTAACAGGAATCCAATGGCTCTACTTACTGCTCTTGTTTCAGCCCAAGCAGTAGCTTCTTCTTTTACATCGCCATTGCTATCAAGCCATTTGTCGCAATGTCCAGATGCCATAAACTCTCCATCAATAAATATCTCTGCCTTGGCTCTAACGCCAAACTCAATATCTTTAATGTCAGTTTTAATGGCGACTTTTTCTTTTGGGTATGCTTCCTTTAAGTCACGCATACGGTCTTGGATGGTTTCAACTTTTTGCATATATATAGTTTAAAATTACAAGTTTAATTTCCGGGGTAGAGTGTAAATGTTTCCAGTCAATTAATGGCTCCAATCCTTTGCTGGTTTTTTTGACTGATATAAGGCAAGGCTTGACCAGATGATAGTGTTCTTTGATTAAATATTTATTCACTTCATCTAAATCAAAACTTTTCTTGTTGTGTGTGACCTTGTTTTTTATGTAATTAAATTTCACAGTTCTTTGCTTTTTATTATATCCATACTTCTTTTATTGTTTCCGCTTACATAATACTCGTCAAAAACTTTGTAGTTTCTATGTCCAGAGTAGTTATCCATTATCGTTTTTTCATCTATACCCCAATGCAACAGTAAATTGATTCCAGTCTTTCTTAATGAATGTGGGGTTGTTTCATCGTACACAGTTGACTCACGAGTAAATAGCTTTCCATCTTTGTCAATATCAAATACCTCTGTGGCTAAATTTCCAGCGACCAGCTTCGTAATCTCCTTTACATCTTCATAGTAATTAAAGTAATTACCATAAGGCATAAGATTGAAATAGTTATCAGCATAAAAATAAGCTTCCTTCCATATACTTTCCGGTATAAGACTCTTAACAATAAAATTAGTCTTTTCTGATATGGTTTGTATATAATAACCATCATCTTTTTTACTAAAACTTTTAAAGTTCATCTTTAGTAGGTCAATTGGTCTTGAGCAAGTAAGTATCTGGACTTTCATTCCAGTTACAACTCTATGCTTGTGTTCGGGTTTCCATTTTAGGAAATCTTCTGTGAACTCGGGTGTCCACGACCAAACTGGCTTTGTAGGGGTTTTTAGCTTGATTTGAGGGAAGTGTAGCTTGATTCCTTCTGTTTGCTCTATGGCTTTATTTACTGCCTTAAATTTGCTCATTATCTGCCTTATACTGGATTGCTTGTAGTTGTTCTTTTTAAGCATATCTACATAGCCATTCCAATGATTGTTGCAATTCTTGAGCGCCCTTTGTTTTTGCTTTGACAAGTACAAATCGTTTACCTCTAAGTCTAAATCCCCGTGTTCCTTACAAAACTCTACATACTCATTATAAATAGTAATGTACTGTCTATGGGTGTTGTACTTCAAAGAATCTAATGTTCTTAAATGCTTTCTAAAATACTCTGCAAATGTCATTTTCATTGTTTTTTACAAATATAAACTAATTAATGGACAAAAAAAAGCCAGTCAATTACACCTTGACTGGCAGTCCTCGGTAGCGAAATATACACAAACTCGGACAAGATTTTTAAAAGCGGTAAAACTTTTTAAATATTTTTTTTGGTATCTTTTCTTCCTTTTTTTCTGTTTTTACGGTTACGGTCTTTTCATCCTCTGCAACTACTACCCCGTCCCCGAATTGCTTAACGTCAATCGAAAATACCTCTTTGCCTATTACGCCAATGTGTTTCTTGTGGCTATCTATATGTCTAAATGCTTGGCTTATACTGGTTTTTTCCATAGGTAGCTTATCGGGATTACCTCTGTATGTTTCTATGGTTCCTATTATTAAGCCTATCTCGTCTATTATATGCTTTATCATAGCTATTGCAATCTCAGGTTTTAGATTCTTTTGCCCATTCATTATCATATAGGCATTGTGTCTATCTGTGAAAAACTTTTGACCAAAGTGTTGCGTTGACAAAAACTCTCCAGCCTTTTTAGGTGCAATCTTTTTTGCCAACGCTACCTTTTGTTCATCAGATAGGTTATTTATGATAATATCCAGTTCTGACTTGTTAATCATCTGTCAAGTGTTACGCAGTAATCGCCTTTAGTTGCTATAATCTTTTTAACAAGAGAATTGCTATCAAAGTGCCATACTGGCTCTATGCCATCGCAAAGTTTATAAAACTCTACATAGGCTTTTTTATAATCTTTGTACTTATGACAATAAATTACTTTACCGCTCTTTGTTGCTGTTACTTTCAATTTTCAATCGTTTTTCAATTTTACAAATATAATAATACAAATCATCAATGTGTTTGCCAGCCAAGAATCCGCACAGACCTCCAGATACCTCCCAAATGTCGTTATCTGTTTTGCGTACAGTGTAGCCCATTTTTTCAATCTTTTTTACTGTCGTCATTTTTCGTTTTTAATTTGTTCAATATAACTATCTCTAATATAATCTATGACAAAAAAAACTTGGTTCATAACCGATTCGTTTGTTAACGCATTTTCCAGTATTTCCATTTTATCTTCATCGGTTAAAATTCCTGCATCATCTCTTACATCGTCAATGTGCCACAAGTTATACGTTTGGTAGCCATTGTTTTTTAGTAGCTTTTTTGCTTCTTCAATTTTAAGTTCTAATGATTTATCCATAATAATTTAGTTTAAAAAGGTTCATTTAAAAAGTTTTCTAATTGTTCTGCCATTGCCAGTCTAATTGTTTCTTTTACCTTTTCACTGCGCAAGGCTCTGTTGATTACTTTCATTTTTACGATGTCTGATAGGTTGTCTTCATTTAAATCAAAAGCATGCCATAGTACGTCAACACAATAACCGTTCTCCTCAAGGATGTCTTTTGCATACTGGACTGGTTCTATTTCAGTTGATTCTGTGATAAACATTCTGTACTTTTTGGCAATCTTCTCAAGGTGCGGATAAATTTCGTCGTAATAAAAATCATCAATTAGACCAACGTCTTCTGCGTGATTCTTTGATTCAAAATAAATTCTTGTCATTTCATAAAAATTTAAAGGTTTAAAAAATTGGCGGGATTGCTCCCACCTAAATTTCCAGCGACCCTATGCCATTTGTCCATCTTCATAAAACTCGTAATGATTACCATAGCAATGTTCTCTGAAATATTCCTCGCTTAACTGGTATGTGTAATCTTTGCACATATCACTAATTACAGCCCCACAACAATCCATCATTAACTCAATAAAGTTTCTACTGTCAGGTCTTTCAATAAACCTATGTACTTCATCTAAAAATATCTCGTCTGCACAATAGCCAGTATATTCATATACCCTACTTACCATTATTCTACTTCTCCTTACTTTGCTTCCTTTCCTAAATTCCAAAAGTTTATAGATATTCCAGTAATATGTATTGTAGATGTATTTAGCTAATCGCAGTCCAGTTAATTCTTCTACTGCGTTCTCGTAGTGAGGTGATTCTAACTTTATATTGCTATAACCGTTAATCAAATCAATGCTGTAATCTTTAAGGTAATAGTCGAAAAGCGATAGACCCTTTTTAATGGTTTCCAATCCCTCATTAAGCCAAAAATATTCTGCACTACATTGGTAGTCTTTAAGTGCTTTCTCTTTTGCCTTTTGGCTCAATTCATTGTAGGTTAATAGTTTTACTTCAATCGTTCTCATTTTTAAATAGTTTTAAGGTTATGGCGGGATTGCTCCCGCCTAAATGATTAAATTTGATGGGTCTGAAAGCTAAATAATTCCTCCAAATGCATACATTCTTCTGCGTCGTCTGATTGCTTCTTTGCGATTTCGTGAATAGCTTCTCCAACGTGACGTTCGGGCGCTATTATTCCCGCTTGTATAGCATTTGTGACAAAAGTAGCGATAAAATATACTGGCTCCTGATAATAGGCTTTTAACTGCTTTGTTTTAGGATAAATATGAATCCAATTAATTTCTTCCAAAGCTTCTGATTTTTCAATGATTTCAATTAATTTCATAGGTTTTCGATTTTAAAAAATTAAGGTCTTTAAATAAGGGTAATTGTATAGTCTTCATTTAGGTCTGACAGTTCTATGTCATATTCATCTGTCATCATTTCGTATTGGCAAGTAAAATAAACTCTAATGGATTCTTGGTTGCAATTATCAAATAAGTTTTTAACTGAAATAATACCAAAACCATATTCATACATTTGACCAATAATCATATCGGCTAAATTAATTTTTAATTCTGTTTGCTCTTGGTCTTGTCCGTGGGCGAAGTACCAGTCTAAAAACCTATTCTCTTTAATGGTTAATTCTTTCATAATAGTTTGATTTTTTTATTTTTTTAAAATAGGTTCCTCAATCTTAAATTTTTCTCTATATGCTTGTTCAGCCAATTCGGTGCATTTCATAAAATTATCAGCATTATTTTGATATTCCTGTTTTTTGACATCATCTGAATTTTTAAGGAAAAATATATATTGGTTCCAATCTAAAGTTAATTCTCCATTTTGCATCCATACATCTATCCAAATATTCATTCCTTGGTCTTCAATTAAGACTGCATCTTCTGTTACTTTTTTGACTTTCATTTTCAATTATTTTAAGGTTTAAAAAATAGTTGTGTGGCATTAGGTTTCGGATTTCTTATTTTCCAAAACTTTATAGCCTCTTTGTAGGTCCAAAACTCGTGAAGTGTATAGTATCTTTCACCATTTTCTTCATAGGCAAAATCCCATACTTCCCATTTATTTGTTTTTTTGTTTTTTACTGGTCGTTGGCAGTCCATAATTTTTAAAGTTTAAAGATAGGCGGGATTGCTCCCGCCAATCAAATATAGAATATTATTCCATTTCATCAAAAAATTCATCTACACTATTTTCTTCAATGAAAAACAAATCAGGGCTTCCAATTCCATAGCATAGCACATATTTATTCCCTTCAATGATAAATGTTTCATTATTCATTAACTCTAACCAAGTTTCGTTATAGAACTCATATTCCGGATTACTTAATTCATCTTTATAGTAATCTCTGCGCTCTTTGTTTTTTATTAAGTAACCGTAATGCTCAATAAAATACTTTGGTTGGTAGATTCCGTGCCTATCGCTTACGGCTAAAATTGGTTCAAATTTCATAGTTTAGTTATTTTATGGTTTAATTCCTTTTTTTGTGATTCTTGGCAGTGTCGAGTTGAGTCTATACAGTAGTCTAATTTTATATATTTCACTCATATTTTCATAGCTTTTAACTGCTATATTAAACTCTACTTGCTTGTTAAAACTTAATTTGCCTAACAAATAATGCTTTACTTTCTTAAAATTGTCGTTTTCTTTAATAGGCAACAAGTCTAATTTTTCCCACATAGAATAGCTAACTACTCCAATTTCACCGTTAAGTTTCTTATAGCCAAAGTGAAGTTTTCCGCTATCGGAGTCTTCCCAAATACTTCTGTAATTTTCCATTTTTATAGATTTAAAAGGTTATAAAATAGCGGGATTGCTCCCGCCTAAATTTCGAGCGCCCTATCCCTCCCACTCTCCGTTCCAATTGTGGATTCTAACATAATAGTAATTCATTACTGCCTCTGTTTCTTCCTCTGTGTACTCTGCACAAATAGTGCAGTAGTCCTCAATAGTCTGCGACAAATCAAACCAGCATTGCTCTGCTGACTCATATAAATCTGACCACTCACTCATTACGTCGCTGACTGGGCAATATAGATAGCCATCTTTGTGATTAATTCTTGTTCTCATTTTATTACAGTTTTAAGGTTAATTAATTGTCCATTTCTGAATAATACGTTCCATCGGGAGATATTATCAGATTATCGATATTTTCAATTTCCATTATTTTTGCGCTTGACCTTAATTTACTAAAAGTACTTTTATCTGCTGTGCTTGGCGTTAGATTTCCAGATGGATGGTTATGGCAAGTTATGATTCCTACGGCATTGCATTTTAAAGCTATTGCCAAAATTTCTCTGATTGGCGTGATGGTTCCTACTATACTTCCTTGACTCATTTTCTTTACTCCAATTACTTGGTTTTTTCTGCTCAATAACATCAAATAAAAACTCTCAATAAAGGCTATTTCATTATCCCAATTTTGTTGAAATATCTCTTTTGCTTCTTTACTGTTCTTTACTAATGGATTTCCGTAGAATGTAGGCTTATAGCCTACTTGAATTTCATTAATTACGTTTATCATTTTCATAAAAATTTAAGGTTTAAAAAAAATAGCGGGATTGCTCCCGCCATATAAATTTAGTAAAGTAAATCAAAAATGTAATCGGATTCGAGTCCGACTTCCCATAATAGTTCTTCGGGGTTTTCCCCCTCTAACATTCTTTTGCGCATTTCGTCAATTTGCTCGTCGGCTTCCTCTTGGGTTAAGCCATCTCTTTCTGTCAATACTTTTTCTAAATCATTCATTTTCATAAAAATTTAAGGTTTAAAAAAAATAGCGGGATTGCTCCCGCCCAGATTGCTAATAATTAAGGTAAATTATACTTTCCTCATCAATAGGCAAAACTAACGTATTTCTAACAAGTTCATCAAGTGAATCAAGTTCGTAATATTCAAGTGCCTCCTTTATTGTGTTTTCCGTAAAATCGCAACAAATGGCTATTACGTCGAGTTCAACCTCTACACCCGTTGATTCCTCGTAGTCTTGCAAATAATTGAATAAAACTTCCAAGCCGTCATAACTAAAATTATCTTCTCTGCCGTAGTCCATAAATGCTTTTCTAAATTCATAAAGGTTAATCATCTGCTTCATTTTCATAAAGTTTAAAGGTTTAAAAAAAAATAGCGGGAATTTCACCCGCCTAAATTTGGAGCGCCCTATATCGATTCAAGCGAAATTATAATCTCCCGCAGGTGCCGTAGGTTATAGGTGTCTGCTCTGCGAACAGCCTCAAATAAGTCGTTATCATTAACTGCTTTAGCAAAGTGTCCACCTTGGAGGACTCTCTCTCTGTCGTAGATTACTGATGCAATTTGGAAGCGGAGTTCCCCCTCAATATTGTTTGCTTCGCAATAGTCGTCAATTCTGCGCCTCCAATAGTCGTAGGTTTTTTCTTGTTTCATTTTCAAAAGTTTAAAAGGTTAAAAAATAGCGGGATTGCTCCCGCCCTAAATAAATTACTTAATTACTTCTTTGTAATCTATAACTTTCCAGATTTCAATCACGCCCTCCAAACCAAAATCGCATATATACCCCTTTATCTTCAATTCTCGCGATATTCGGGTGCATTCGGTGTAATGGTCGGCATCCTCATTAAAAGTGCTTAAAATCGCCTTAATTTCGCTTGGAAGTGCATCGTACTGTTGTGGTGTCATTTGCATATAATTTAAGGTTTTAAAATTAAGGTACCCAAAAATAATTGACATACAAGTCTATTAAATCTTCTACGGTGTAGCCCTGTGCAATGGCATCTCTTTGTTCTTCAACCGTGATAGTCTGTGTAATCATAGCGCCCTCATAGGTGCCAACAGTTACAACTATATCTTTTAATTCTTCTTTCATTTTGATTGGTTTGTAAGTTATGGCGGGAATTTCACCCGCCTAAATTATTTTCTACTCACTAACATACTTTGAGCGCCTCGCTCGTGCTTAATGACTGCGGGGTATAAGTTTCTTCCTTTGATTCTGATTAGGCAATCTCCAATATCTAATGTGAATGTGTGTTGCCCAGTCTTTTCGCCATAAGAATGCCGTATAACTTTGCCAATTTGGATTTTATCCGCGCCTAAATTGTAGAATTTCAGTACACACCCCTCCCGAATGGCATAAGGGGTGCCGTAACAAATTTCATCTCTTTTGGTGTATCGCTTGGCATATTCCGCTTTCTGTCCTTTGCTGATTTTATACATTTTCAAAAATTTAAGGTTTAAAAAAAATAGGCGGGATTGCTCCCGCCGTTTAATTAGTCAATTAGCCAGTCAATTAAGTCGCTTTGACTTATTGGACAATTCATATCTCCGTAATAGTTGAATGTTTGTAGGTTTCCATATCCATCAAAAAAAACGTAATTATCTGAGTAGGTGTAATCCCCGTAGCTTATTGCACTTACAACTTTCATAACATCATTACCGAATAGGCTAAAAAAATCCTCATCATTAGGATAAATTCTGCTGTCTGGGTCGTTTGAATCTTCGCTAAATTCGTTCCATAACTCAATAGCTTCTTCATCGTCCATATCGTTTAGCATTTCTTCCGCTAAATCTGCTCTACTGCGTGGGTCTGCTTCATCGTACTTTTCCAAAAATTCATCGATATTAGATTCGTCTAATTCCTCGAGTTCTTCAAGTTCCTCATCGGTCAAATCGTGAGCGTTTTGGATGGCTTCCTTTGTTTCCTCAATTACATTATAATCAAGGTCGGTAATAAATTCTTGCTTTGTCATTGTTTTGATTTTAAGGTTTAAAAATTGGCGAGGTTTCCCCCGCCCAGTTAACTAAAATTCAAATACATCGATGCCCAGACCTTCAAGCGCTTTTAAGATTCCTAAAGGAAGCGCAAACACTCCATCGTAATCAACTAAAACGCCATTCTCGACAGTCAAGCCGCCCTCTACGTAAAACTCCTCAATCTCTTTGCCGTTTTCGTCATAGCAAATTAATTCAAATCCGCAAGGCACATCGTTTTTGTCGCTAAAAATTTCAGCTTCGCAGTTGCACCTGATGAAATCAGATTGCGGACCAAAAGAAGAATCTAAAAACAGGACTTCTGTAAATTCGTAAATCATAACAAAAATTGGTTTAAAGGTTTAAAAATTCAATGAACTTGCGCCCTTGTGGCGCTTCGCGCCTAAAGATAGGCTAAATTTAATATTGGAGCAATATTTTTTTGAATACTGGGCAAAAAAATAGTGGCGCCTTCATTCTGCTGGAGATTGCTCACCAGAACCGAGGGCGCCTAAACTTGGAGCGCCCACAGGAACCCACATAATAGAGATATACATAAGTACCGGTATAACTAATAGGGGATAAACGTCCGCAATTGTCCGCAATCAACAGGAGAACAGGACAATAATGCCAGGACAATAATGCCAGGACGTTGATGCCTGGAGGTGGATGCCAGGACAATAATGCCAGGACAATAATGCCAGGACAA
>Ga0070750_10001123_pt1 | contig 15052 bp, 6 predicted proteins | sample VirMetDEL_Nov_24_FD_77013 | JGI IMG/M metagenome (GOLD analysis project Ga0070750, IMG submission 77013) | Aqueous microbial communities from the Delaware River and Bay under freshwater to marine salinity gradient to study organic matter... | ecosystem: Environmental > Aquatic > Marine > Coastal...
CCACTCCAAGTAATGTAACGATGGATTTTGACAGCAGTAACGTTTCAGCTCTCGGGACTTTTAATTTGTACTTTGTACTTGGTGCTTGTGGAACCGCCCCTGCGTCTTATTCAGCAGGTCCGGGCAACCCTCAAACAATTTATAAGATTTCAAAAGCCGTTTGTAACTCTGTTACAATGGATTTTGATATTGATGGTATTCTTACTTTGGATTGGAGCGGTCTTGGTTCTCTAATTACAGAAGAAGCAGCAATGCCTGTTGGATGGGATAGTAATATCATTAGTGATGGTATCGCCCACAGCAACGACAACTTTATTCGTAATCGTCTTTCAACGCTTGCGATTACTACGGCAGGCGGCAGCGCTCCTTACTCACAAACTTCCTACGAGCTTACATTGACAGGTGGTAGTATTTCTTTCGAGAACAATCTTACCTTCCTGACTCCAGAAGAGCTTTGTGTTGTAAACCAGCCTCTGGGTAATGTAACAGGAACAAGAAATATTTCAGGAAGTTTTACGTGTTATTTGAACGGTGGAACTGCTTCAGGTGCGGGTACTAGTGCGGACTTGTTTGACGATCTTGCAAGCGCAACGACGATTGTTAGTAACTCAACTGATTTGCTATTTAGCATTGGCGGTTCTAATAATCCAAAACTTGTAATTGACATTCCAACGGCTCACTTGGAGATTCCAACTCATCAGATCGAAGATATTATCGGTCTTGAAGTTAATTTCCATGCGCTTCCTTCAAGCTTGGATCAAACCAACGAAGCCACTCTTGTATACCATAACGCATAATAAAATATTTAACTACTTTAAAACGGGCTACGGCCCGTTTTTTCTATTCACCTTCTAAAAATAATTCTTGACAAAACATCTTGAATGGAGTAATATACCATATTATGAGGAGATAAAAAATGCCGGCCTTTAACTTTCTAAAGAATACCAAATTAGCTTTGGTGTACGGTAGTAATATTTACGAGCTTCAGCCCGAAAATGATATATCTTTCTCACAAACTTTTACAGAATCTACAGAATCTGTAAATACAGTACACTCTCCCCAGTACTTTGAACGATCAACGATTGTTAAAGCAAATCCGGCATCTTTTTCATTTACTGTAAATATTATAAAGGAGAGTTCAGCTAGTCAAAGTATAGTGTTCGATCGTCTTATTGATTGTAATGCTTTTGACTTGTTTTTTATAAGCGACGAAAGTATTTTTCAGCTGCAAAATGCTGTACTTACAAACGGTGAGTTTGCCATTTCTAAAGCTAGCATACTAAAGCTAACCGTAGAAGGCGAAGCTGAAAAATTAATTCGATCAGCTACAAACAACACTGATGGGACACCACAAACAAATTTTAATAACTTTGTTAGTGCTCGCTCTGAATCACTTGTATCCAACCCCTCTTCTTTAACGCGTATTATACCGAATATTTCAGTAACATTAGATTCAACTGATATTACTGATTGTGTATTCGGTATTTCGGCTGAGTTGCAAAATGATATTGAGTGGGTTGGCTATGAAACAGTGCAAGGCGGATTAGCTGCTACAGATAATTCGAATGCAATGTACCCCAGCGGTTTTGTCATAAAAGGCAAGATATTCTCTGGAAATATTCGAAAGTATTTAAAGGATGGATCAGAAAGTACTTTTCTAAACTTTGATACTAATACAACACTTAGAATTAAAGCAGGGCAAGAATATTCAGGTACTTTTGCTGGTTTTGATTTTAATATGCCTTCTGTTTCATATACTAACAGGGCAGCTTCAGGACCAGTCTATGCACAAATGTTTGACTGGAGATTAACAGACAATACTACGCTAAGTAGTATTTTACAATACAACACTATTTAAGGAGTGGTTTTAATGGAATTAAAAAAATTAATGGTCGACGTTAAAGAAGTCTGGGTAGATTTTCCTGGGCTTTCTGGCTTTAAGGTCAAGGTTGCAAATCTTTCGCGTAAGGAGCTTACAAATCTTCGAAAGCGCTGCACAGTTCAAAAGTTTGATCGAAAGACACGTCAAGTAATGGAAACATTAGATGAAGATAAGTTTGTCGTAGAGTTTAGCTCTGCAGTTATTAAAGGCTGGGAAGGCTTAACTCTTGAGAATTTGGAAACCCTTATTCTTATTGATACTGAAGGTAAAGATATGAGCCAAGAGCTCCCTTATACCGCTGAAAATGCAGAAGTTCTTGTTTCATCCTCAACTGAATTCGACACATGGCTCAATGAGGTAGTCTTTGATCTCGATAACTTTCGTACAGACCGAGATGGAAGCACTTCTAGAGAGACTGGGGAAGCTGTATAATAATTTAGAAGCCAAAATGACGAAAGATCGTTATTTTGAAATGATGGAACAGCTTGGACAGGAGCCTATTGAAGAAGAGATTCCTCCAAGCTGGGAAGATTTTCCAGAAGAAGTATTAGATGCAATATCTATTTTTAATGTTTTAGGGGATAGAGTTTATCCAGATATAGGATACGTGGGTAAAGACTACTCAACCCTAAAGTACCTAGCAGAAGTATTCGAAGTTGATAATCAAGAACTTTTAGTCCAAGTACTAAACTTTCTTGACTCAAGAGCTATCAAAAAATCCTCCGATGAATTAAAAAAGGAGCGTGATAAGCTAAAGAGAAAAACAAGTGGCCCAAAACGAAGTTAAGATTAGAGTAAAGATCGACGACAATGGCGATCTTTCTATCGTTGCGAAAAAAGCCAAACAGGCCGCTGACTCGACGGATCAACTTACAAATTCACGGAATAGATACCAGCGAGGCGAAAAAGGTGTTGCGGGAGCGACTTCCAATAGCACAAAAGCATTCAGTAAGATGCAGCAAGCAATGGGAGGAGGTTTGGTACCTGCCTACGCAACTCTTGCTGCAAACGTATTTGCTTTGTCAGCTGCTTTCGGAGTATTACGTAGAGCTGCCCAGGTAGAGCAGCTTACGCAAGGATTATCAACTCTGGGAGCTGCATCAGGTCTTGCAATGGGAACATTGTCCAAAGGATTACAGGAAGCTACAGGACACGCACTCAGTTTAGAAGAAGCTATGAGATCTACGGCAATGATTACAAGTGCCGGGCTAGACTCTAGTATGATAGAACAGTTTGGTGTAGCTGCAAAAAATGCTTCCATTGCTCTGGGCAGAAACACTCAGGATTCTCTAGAACGCTTTACTCGCGGTGTTACAAAACTAGAACCAGAACTACTTGACGAATTAGGTATTTTTGTAAAACTAGATGAGGCATACGATCAATATGCAAAACAGCTAGGTAAAGGTGTAGAGCAGCTTACTAGCTTTGAAAAGCGTCAGGCGTTCGCCAATGCGACCCTAGATGAAGCAACTCAAAAGTTCGGGGCAATTTCAGACGTAGATGCAAATCCGTTTGATAAGCTTGCAGCAGCTTTTGCTGATGTTTCTAAAGCTTTTTTAAGTATAGTAAACACTGGAGTTATCCCCTTCCTTACGCTACTACTTGAAAATACTGGCTTACTTGTTGGTGCAGTTCTTTTATTCGGCTCTACAATTTCAGGTAAACTTCTAGGAAGTTTATCGGAGTATGCTGAAGGAGCTGCGGATGCGGCAGGGTTCCAAAGGCAGCTTGCGGCGTCAAATATTGAAAGTTTGGACTCAATGAATCGATCCTCCGGGAGCCTTACTAATCTAACAACCAAACTAGCAGACGGCACTCAAGCCACAGAAGATTTTGACGCCGCAATCAGAGGCCAAGAAATGTCAATGGTTAGTAATGCAAAACTTCTAAAGCAAGGTGCGGAGGGAGAAGCTGAGTATGCTAGACGGAAGAAAGTATCTGGACAAGTTGTAACAGAAGTTAGAAAGGCTCAGCTTGCGAGTACTTTAGCAACTACTCAAGATGCTCAAGCTACAATGTTTGCAGCTTTAGCTTCGGGCAACTATAAATTAGCTAAAGAGCAATTAAAAGTTACAGTACAAGGGTACTCAACAGCAGTAGGCGTCGCAAGACTACAAACAACTCTTTTGGCTACAGCTATGGGATATGCAAGAATTGCTGCTATGTTAGCCGCTGGAGCTTTCCGACTAGCAGGAGCAGCAGTATCGTTATTGTTGGGCCCTGTGGGTATTGCTATTTCTGTAATGGCAATGCTCTATGAAGGCATAAAAGCTGTTTTTAATTATTTTAAATCTGCAGAGACAAAAGCACTAGAAGAAGTAGTATCAGACGCTGCGGAAACCGCAAAAGAGTTGGACAAGAATTTTAGAGAAATAAACTTAGCTCTACAAGGTAACTCAAAAATAATTAATTCAGTTACTCAAAGATATAAAGCATTCGGAAATGCAACCTCTCAAGTACTTCAAGTTCTAGACAAGATGGAAGCTACACAAGCAAGTGGCTCTGCTCAAGAACAAGTGGACTTTTTAAATGAGCGAATAAAAGGAAGTAAAGAACTCCAGGGCCTATTAGCAAAAGAAGGAGTTAGCAAAGTAAATACAGCTAACCTAGAAACTGCTAAAACAGTACTGCAGGAAATAGTAACACAAGGGCAGCAAACCGCCTCTGTAGAAGAAGCTCTCAAAAACGTAAATGACGAGACTACTAAATACTTTAATACACTAAGCAAAACTACCCCTATTGATGGTATGACCGATGGTCTTAAGTCTTTGATGAATGCGCTTGCAGGTACTGACGATATTGCCGAAATTACTAAAATAATTGACGAAGGGATAGGAAGCAGTGGCAGACTTCGAGAGATGCTTGATGCAGCCGAAGGTAGCAGTGATAAAGAGCGTCTTGCAAATCTTACAGAAACTTTAGCTGCAGAGCAAGAGCGACTGCGAAATGCAAAAAATATTATTCAGTCAAAAACCTTAGAAGTAAAACGACTAAAAGCTGTAAATGATTTAAGTGAGGGGGGAGTAAGAGCTCTTATCGCGGCAGAGCAGGAGGTTAGAGATGCTAAGATATCTCAAATAGACACTCAATTAACTTTCTTGAACCAACAAAAAGCAGCAGCAAAAGATGCAGATCAGCGTAAAGAAATCGAAGTAGAAATAAATAGATTGACTGGGGAAAGAAAGGTTTTAGTTGCTGAAGAGCTTTCTGTAGCACAACAGAATTTTCAAGTTGGTATTCAAAGGCATAAAAATCTTCAAGAGCTTCAAAAGACTCAAAAAATGATTCTAAGCTTTGCGGAAAAGGAGCTATCCCTACTCCAAGCAAAGCAAGGATTAGAGCTAGCATCTGCTCGACGAGCTATAGAGCTTAAGGCTGCCACTCAACAAAGATCAGTATCTGCCGCGGAAGAAGCAGACTTAGCTGCAACAGAGGCTGCAAACTTAAAAGCAACAGAAGAAGAAAGAATTAGGCTGCGTACTGCTACAATTAATATGGAGTATGCACTTTTAGAGTCTCAGTTTGAGTTAGAAGCACTAAAAATTGCAACTCTGAAAGAAAGTAGTGTAATTACAGAAGCTCAGTTTAATAAACTCATGGGAGCGAAAGGGGCAGAAGGCAAAGCGGGCTCTGGACTATTGGGAGCTATGCAAGGCTTAGAGGGTCAAAGAAGTGCTGCAATAGAGGTTGCTACTGGAGAGGAAAGAGCAAAAACCGCAGACGCGGCACTAGCAGCAACTCAAGCTCAAACAGCAGCAATAACAGAAGCACAACAGGCTGCATTAAGTTATGTTAATCAATATACTGCACAATTAAGGGAAAACGGTGAGTACGATAGGGCTTTATCGCTCGAAAAAGTGACCAATGAAGCAGAAATAGCTCGATTAAAGGATTTGCAAGCAAAAACAGATGACCCTGTAGCAAGGCTTGAAATTCAAAGGCAGCTGAATGACTTGACTCAAAAAAATGTAGCGTTGGAGCGAGAAAGGCTTGGACTAAACCCAAATGAATCTGCTGCTATTGCAGAGGCAGAAAGTAGAATTGCAATTTTACGAGAGCAGGGACGTATTCAAGATGCGATCGCCGCCCAAAGACTCTTAAATGAAGAGGCAATTACTAGACTAGAGACCGAAAGAGAATCTGCGGTAACTACTCCAGAACGCCGTTTACAAATTGAAAAAGAAATTGCAGCTCTTCGTCAAGGGAATATTGGACTAACTCAAGAAAATATTGGTATTGCGGGACAAGAAGCAATACGTTTGGGCGCTCCTGAAGGCATGACAAATGCTATAACAGGAATAGCCCAAGATCAAGCCGATCCTGCAGGCGTAATGAATCAAGGTACCACGGGCGAGAAGTTTGCGTTCTTAAAAGAGCAAACAGAAGGCTTCATGTCAGAGTTAGCTCAACTAAGCCCTGAAGGCGCTCTAATGTCTTCTATTGCTCAAGGCGCTCTTCAAATGGGAGAAGCCTTTAGTAATGTATTTGACGAAATAAGTGGCAAGGGTTTAACAATGGAGACTGCAATGCAAGCAGTCGGAGCTACTATTTCAGCCATCGGAGCAATGCAGCAAGCAAAAGCAAATCAAGCTGTGTCAGCAATTGATAAAGAAATTGCCGCAGAAAAGAAGAAAGATGGCAAGTCAAAAGAAAGCATTGCAAAAATCAAAGCACTAGAGGCAAAAAAAGAGAAAATTAAACGTAAAGCATTTGAAAAAGATAAAAAGATGAAAATGGCTCAGGTCATTTCATCCACAGCTTTAGCTGTTATGAAAGAAGCAGAAAAAGGGTTCCCTGCAGCAATTCCAGGAATTGCTATGATGGTGGCCATGGGAGCCGCCCAACTTGCGGCAATTTCTTCTACTTCTTATGCAGGAGGTGGAAGCTCGGTAGATGCAGGATCAAGCGCCCCCTCCCAAATTACAGTTGGAGAACGACGTACAACAACAGACCTTGCAAAGTCGTCGGGAGCTGGAGGAGAGCTTGCCTACTTCCGAGGAGCTAGCGGTATCGGAGGCCCAGAAAACTTTCGGCCTGCAGCAAGCGGCATGAAGTACCGTGCAAATGGCGGAAACACCGCCTTCATGGTAGGCGAGCAAGGGCCCGAAATGTTTATACCAGAGCGGCCCGGCACTATTGTACCTTCGGATCAAATTTCAGAAATGGGCACTCCAATTAATGCAAATATAAATATTACTGCACTTGACGCTGACGGAGTAGAAGATATCTTAATGAATCAAAGAGGCAATATTATTGGTATGCTAAGAGACGCAGCAAATGCAAATGGCGAGACTTTTCTTGAGTCTGTAAGCATTCAGGAGTACTAAGCATGGCAGTTCAGAATATACTACCAGATCCTGTTAATACAATTGATGAAGCTGGCGAAGATGTCAGTGGCGGAGTTGCGGGCCCTGGGTACAAGACCGTAAAACTTACTTCCGAGCAGCAAGTGCTTACTAACCGTTCTCGCTCAGGAATTACTTACCGTCGGATTAACCAATACCATCAATGGAAAGTGGATATATCGTATAATAAACTGACTAAATCTCAGTTTAATACTGTTTACCCATTTCTTTTACAACGTCAATCTTTTCAAGAAGCGTTTTTTGTAAATCTTCCTCAATACCAAAAAACAGCCACTATCAATACGTCTGTAGTGGCTGGACTTTCTCAACCCGCAGGGCAGCAGTATTTAGCTGTACAAAACTCTGCTAATATAGAAAAAGGGGATTTACTTACTGTATCTGATCCTACTGATACCACACATAAAAAAGCATATAAAGTGACCGCAATTGATAGCAGCAACCATTATTTATATGTAACACCTACATTACAGCGAAAAGTAGATACAACTTCTGCAAACGGAAGCCCTACAATATCTTTTAACGTGACTACTCCAAAAATTCGTGTAATCGCCGTAGGTAGTACAATAGACTATACTTTAGACTCTTCTGGTCTTTACTCTTTTTCTGTTAAGCTAGAAGAAACTTTATCATAAGGAATTTACATGGCTCTTCGTAATGTAGACAATGCTCTCAAAAATGCACTTGTAGATAATGTACCTCTACAGGTGTATCATCTTGTTAAATTTGAAAAGCCCTCAAATATTGACTATGAAAAAAATAATCAAACTATTCCTGATACAAACTATGTGTATCTTACGGACGCTCCCTACCCTGTAGATTTTGAAAATCAAACATATAACCCGACGCACTTTGGAAAAGTTGGAGATGTTACAGAAGATATAGAAGCAAAAGCTACGGGAATGACTTTAACTCTTAGTGCAAATAGCTTAGGTCGAGATGCAATTGTAACATTAACGTGCCCTCAGCTTGCTGTAGGAGGTTCTGCAACTGCTACTGTTGATTTAGATTTATTTCAAGCAGGATTTCAGGTAGGAGACGAAGTAAAGTTTGAAGGCGGTGCAATAAACTTTACGGCTAGAATTGATCGTATACGTTCTGCTACAAGTATTGATATTACAGCAATAACAGCTACAAACGCTATTTCAGCGGCACAAATTACTGTTACTTATAGTTCTGCTTCTGTAACTGCTTTAACCTCTTCTGCTACTGCTCTTAATTTTCAAAGTTATATAAATAAAACTGTAGATATATATCGCTGTTTTGCAAATCCGAAAACAGGGTCTCTTTACGGTACTCCTGTTTTACTTTTTAAAGGTATTATTGCAAAAGGCGCTTTAAAGGAAAAAGGCGAAAAAGAATCTACCATGACTTGGACTCTTACAAGTCATTGGGGTGATTTTGTTCGAGTACAAGGCAGACTTACGTCTGACGAGTTTCACAGAGCTTTAGATGGCTCAGGAACTTCAAATGTTGATGCTCTATTAAGCCCTCGTTACGAGCACGACTATGGATTTGAGCACGCTGAAAAATCTTTAAATGTTTTAGCCCCTTATATAGCTACAAAGACTCGCCCTAAGCTAAGAAAAAGAAGTAGCTGGTTTGGCCTTAGAAAAAGCTATAGCATGGAAGAAGAGTCTTACAAAGTAGAAGAAGAGTTAGATTTAAAAATTAATTTAGCTTCAAAATTTATTCCTGTTGTTTATGGAGTAAACAGAATTGATCCTAACCCGGTATTTGCAGATGTAGAGTTGGGCGCATTGGGCACAGTAGAAAATGGCCAAGCCGCAGTAACTACAGATTTATATACTGTCAACGTTATTTCTGAAGGGCCTATTCGTGGAATTTATGATATCATAACCGATGAAGAAGGCTTAGTGTGTAGAGATGAAAAGGATAAAGCTACTAGGTCTACAGGGGCCGCAGGAGGAACCAGATGTGTAGGCGTAATGACAAAAGGAGATGTGCTTCAAGGAAACTACCAGTATCAGTATAATACTGCTAATAACAGGTTTATTGAAGGTATGGTTTTTGGCGGACAAGCACAGATCCTGATAGTTGATGAAGACTATGATGGCGCTTTTAATGGAGAGCCGTATGTTCCTGTACCTGAGGAAGTAACTCCATCTGCAAGCGCGCAGCAATCCGTAGGCCAAGTAGGTATAACACATAAAAAACACTATAAATTTAATTTTGGCGGAGATACTGACACTGTTGATGTTACTCTGCACGCAGGTCTCTATAATCAATCCGCTGACGCTACTCTTAGAAAAATAGCGGAGAATGAAGGATTTAAAATTCAACAAAGTTTCTATGACGGAAAAGCGATAGATTATTGGGGTATTAATCATAGACTTTTAGATACCTCATATACTGTTCAAAAAGATATAATTTCTGAGTCGTCAGGGCAGCAGCCAAAGTTTGAATATATTGTAAAAGGAAAGTATGTAAATTGTGGTCATTATGATGGCAGCTACAAGGCATCCGTCCCGCAAACAAGAGAGTCAAATTATCAACTTGGAGATATTGTACATGTATTTGTTGGGCCTTCTAATACTGGAGGCACAACTGCAAAAATTATAGATAAGTGGTATCAGTACGACCCTTGGGGAAAAATAGATTGGAGATTTAGATTTGGGCCTGACTCTACCAATTCTGACACAAATATACTAAATGCTATTACAGGAGGCACCGCAGGAAAAATAACCATGCGCCCCTTCTCGAACACTCCTCTAGTTCCTACTACCTCTGACTGGATTATGAGAAACCAAAGCTATACCGGCGATGACTCTAATCCTGTGCAAACTGATACCACTACAAGTGAAGGAGGCTCTAACTTATTTGATGTAAATGGTCTCGTATTTGATAATAGTAGCGATTTTGTACTTACTTCTATTGATTTTATAGTAGAGAGAAGAACTACTTCATACGAATATGCGATAGGAAGTGGCGAAGGTCATGATATCGACGTATGGGAAGCTATGGAGGACGTCGGTATAACTACTGGCTATAATGATGGATTTGATCCTAATCAAGAAACCATTACATATTCTTACTACCGCTTTGATTTTGGAGAAATATACGGAAATACGTCTGTAGAAAATGCAATTAAAGCTTTGGGGTCTAGAACTGTACGAGTAGAGTATTATATAGGAGATGCTAAAAAGCATTTTAATTTAAGAGCAGATTATATTGCTGCTTCTTTTAATTCGACAGACCAAGGCAAAGTTAAAGTAGGCATTCAGTCTTCCACAAACGGAATAGTTGTATGGGAAACTTTAGCTAGTACGTTAAATACTGCTATTGCCGCAGGAACTATAAGCACAACTAAAACTACTACGACCACTTCTGAAATTGACGATAGCAATGCAGAGATTATAGTTAACTCAACATATGCGGTTACTAAATATGAAAATCTACCGAGTAGTACTCTTAAAAGTTGGCAATTATTTTATCAAGACTCTTCTGATACTTTTGTTCCATCCGAAGTAGACGGCTTAAGTATTACTTTTTCAAGAACCGACGGCGGAGATTTTAGAAAGCAAGCTGATATACAGCAGCCTGAAGATCCAACTGCACGAGCCTATTGTGATAATAATAAGATTATAAGACTTTCGCAAGCAGTTCTAACAAGCTCTGAGCAGGAAGGTCTTCTCACAGGGCTACAGTACTCTTATGGTACAAGATCAGATACAGTACTAGAGGATCAAGAGGGAGGTACTACTCTAGACGAAGCTGTGTTCAACTCTTACGATGCTAGAGTAACAAATAATCCGGCCTTGATACTGTTAGATTATTTAACAAACAAAAGATTTGGAAAAGGCCTTTCTGGTGATTTAATAGACGTAGAATCCTTTAAGGAGGCTGCTCGTACTTGTGATACCCAGTCCGATGTTACAGTACTAGTTACTGCTCAAGATAGTACTATAAATAATTTTCAAGTAGGAGATATTTGTAGATATCCTGCTAACACTTCTGAGCCTCTTCTTTTTGAAGGAGAAATTGAATCTATTACAGAGTTTTCTTATTTTATTGACCGAAATGTTACTCCTATTACAATTCAAGACAATGTTCGACAAATTACTTTTAAAAACTGCATAGGAAAAATAGGTAGAAAGTGGGAAAAATTTAAAACTTATTCATTGAATGAAGTAGTATGGAATGTAAATGGGTACACTACTCTTATAAGTAGTAGTAATGCTAATAGCACTATTAACGAGCCTAGTGCAGTAGAAACAAACTCTATTACATTTAGAAATATTACACGGTCTGCAACGTTTAATATAGATCATACTAAAAGTCAATACACTCAAACTTCGCCTACTCTCGTAAATGGAAGTCATCAGTATGGATTTACGTTTTTTGCTGCGCCTTCTGGCAACCCTCTTGTAAAACGAATAGATCTCCGAAATAATGGGTATAGAATTGTTTCTGGATACTCTTTATATGATAGCGATGAGATAAAATATTGGAAGTACGTTGGCTGGGAAAGTTGGGAGCAACGGTGGGCTACAAGACACCAAATCAATCCTATTATAGATACTTCGCAAAAGATATTTGACAATGTAAATTCTTTATTGCAGCAGTTTAATGGAATACTACGATATAGTAATGGTAAGTATTACTTGGATATGCGTGTAAAAGCAAAGCCCATTTCTGAGTTTGATGCAGATACAGAAGTTATTACAGAAAAAGATATTATTGGAGATATAAAACTCGACGATAAAGGCATTTCTAAAACTTTTAATGCTTTTAGTGCTCAAGCATCCGATCCTGCATTACTTTTTGAAAATAGAACTGTATCGTTTTTTAACTCAGAGTACTTAGCTCAAGATAAAGGAATACAACGTCAAGGTACTTATCGAGCACCTGCAATTACAAACTATTTTAATTTAAGAATGAATGCAAAACAAGCACTAGATGAGTCTAGGGCTGGATTAACTATTTCTTTTCAAATGCCTCCAAAAGGCTATTTACTCTTAGCAGGCAATTTAATTGCTATTACATATCCTAACTTTAATTGGGAAAATAAGCTGTTTAGGATTGAATCTTTAAAAACTAGAAGTGATTTATTAGTAGATGTAGTAGCTAAAGAGCATAATGATGATGCGTTCTCTCTTCAGTATATGGCTAATGACTTGATTACGCCCTACGGAGAAGAACCCACAAATCCAGATACTGTTATTACTCGACCTATAAATCTACTTGCGAGTCAGATTGTAGAAACAGAAGGCGCAGTAGGAGGTATACAGCTTACTTGGCAAAATACAGGAACTTACTCTCCGTCTACCCATGAGATTGAAGTCTGGATGAATCCAAATAATGGTAATTTTAGTGGCGCTTCTCTAATTCTTACGACTACAGGCACAACTATTGTTGACCCTATTCTTAAAGAACAAGGAACCACCGAGAGATGGTATTGGGTTAGGTATAAAACTCTTAGAGGTTTAAATTCTGACTCAAATAATTTAGACCCAGTATTTTCAAGATACTACCCTTCTACAACAGAAGAGGGTATACGAGGGCTTGGCACTGCAAGTTTGCCAGAAAGAGTTCATGGTGTTCCAAAGGGAGCAAATTCTAATACTGTTGCAAAAATTACTGCCAGCTCTTCAGAGGAGTTCTTTTCCTTATCTGCTGCATGGACCACAGGAAGCATACCTTCTGGAGCATATGCAGTACAAAGGCTTACAGAACCTGGGGGAACCAAACAATACTCTTTTGTATGGAATGGGGCACAAGTAGCTAGTCCTAAATTACGAGGGCCTAATGATACTCATACCCTGAGTGACATTAAATTAATTGATGCGGGAGAAGAGTATACGATCGGATCGTTACAGTCAAGTTATAGTACAACTACAACTACTGCCAATGGTACAAGAAACTGGGACTACTACGCTGTAAAAACAACTAGAACAGATGGCATTTCTCAAGGGAGCGAAGAATTTATTTTTGATACTTACCCTGCTTCTTTATCTAGCCAGGGTGCTCCTGGAAACTTTGCAGAGGTTGCTGAAGCAAATGGAGTTCTCGATCTTTCAAATGTTGCCGATAACGATGCCAGAGAGTTATACGTAATATTTGATCACAGTGTGCCAAAGTGCTTTTTGGCGCAGTGGGACACCACAACAAATAATTATGGTCCAGACTATTGGAGAGATGTAGGTGATGGAAGTGCTACTCTTGATACGGCATGGACAGCTATATCTGGTACGTCTTTTACAAGAGATTCTGGATATACAATTACCGGAGTAGGAACGACATTCACAACAGACTTCGAGGAAGGAGATGTAGTAGCTTACTTGTCTACTCCTCTTACTAGCTCTTCTACTGTTGTAGGAGAGGCTTCAGCGTTTGTTGTAGAAGTAGTCTCAGATACAAAACTACGATTAGATAGAGTAAATACAACATCTAGTACTATTAGTTATTTATACAAGACAGCGTATCGTCCTGATACAACAAACGATGCTGTAATCGCACAAATTGATAGGGGAAGTTAATGGCAGGTAAGATTGTTGCAGAAATTTGGTTAGATGTTCGCCCCTTCAATGGAGGACCAGGAGCTGGTCCTGGAGAAGGTGTAGAAGATACAGGCGTAATTAGTATAGCTGAAGTCTCCCTAAATCAGGGTATTATAGTTGACACTCCCGGAGGCGGAATCACAATCATGGGAGCAGGCTCAATAAAGGGCGGCAAAACTTCTTATGATGTAGGGCAAGGTTTTTGGCTTGGGGCAGACGGTACAGACCCCTTATACTATAAAGCTGCCATTGGCGACCCTAACGGAGACACATTTAACTGGGATGGCACAGAAATAAACTCTAAGATGAATAACTTAGAGCTTCGTGGATATCTTCGTGGCCCTGCAGAGTTTGTTATTGATCCTGCTACGCATGGAGATGCAACAGGAGAAGTTGTAATTGCGGGCGACATGGAGATTGAAGGGACCACTTTACAAGTTCCAGATGACTTTACTATTGATCCTGCCACGCATGGAGATAATACTGGTGAAATAAACATTGCAGGCAACTTAGAGGTTGCAGGAGGGACAATAAAGGGCCCTGCAGATTTTGTTATTGATCCTGCTGCACATGGTGATGCTACAGGTGAGGTAACTATTGCTGGTGATTTGGAAATTGAAGGGGATACGTTAAAAGTTCCAAATGAATTTACTATTGATCCTACCACGCATGGAGATAATACTGGCGAAATAAATATTGCAGGCAACTTAGAGGTTGCAGGAGGGACAATAAAGGGCCCTGCAACTTTAGTAATTGACCCTGCTGTTGTAGGAGCAAATTCAGGTCTTGTACAAATACTAGGAGACTTGCAAGTAGATGGCTTAACCACTACTATTAACAGTAGTGTAATGACTGTTGATGATAAAAATATTGTCATCGGTGAAGGCGCAACAAATGCAGCAGCAGTTAATCTTGGGGGTATAACTTTAGAGGGTGCAAATGCTACTCTACTTTATACTTCTTCTGACGATGAGTGGAATTTTAACAAAGGTTTAAATGTAACTGGAGATATTGACTCTACTGGGGACATAACTGCAACAGGCGCACTTATAGGGGAAACTCTTGATATTGGTGGAGGCGATCTTACTGTAAATGCAAACGGAGATCTTGTAACTGCAGGCTCCATAAGTGTAGCTGCTACTTCTAATCTAAATGGAAATGTAAATCTTGGCGATGCCGATACTGACGATATTGTATTTAATGGTCTTGTAAATAGCTCAATTGTTCCTGATGGAACTACTCATGACTTAGGAACATCAACAAACAAATGGCAAAATCTTTATGCC
>Ga0070750_10001144_pt1 | contig 14873 bp, 12 predicted proteins | sample VirMetDEL_Nov_24_FD_77013 | JGI IMG/M metagenome (GOLD analysis project Ga0070750, IMG submission 77013) | Aqueous microbial communities from the Delaware River and Bay under freshwater to marine salinity gradient to study organic matter... | ecosystem: Environmental > Aquatic > Marine >...
TTCGCTTTTAAACTGACGGTCGCTCCGGTCCCGTTCGCTCTGAAACGTACCCAGTGCCACTCATTCGCCTCTTCGTAAGTGAAGCTTGCAAGCCCACTTGACAGGACCAGTGGGCTTGGCGTCCCGTTAGTGTCTAACGTCGCCAGTGTTGCGGCGCTACCGCCATTAACTCGACGTATCGTAAGGTCCGAACTTGAGATGTAGGCTTGATAGCATGTTTCGTTTGTCGATGACCCACTGGCACGCAACACGGCTTCGGCCATTGCTGTCCAGTCAGCAGTGTTTCGATACTTGATCAGCACTTCAGAGTTATCACGATTAGCATCACCGTCGACATCATCGAATGACTGAAATATCCACCCGCTGTCTGTTGACCCGAGTTTGAGAACTCTATCGTCCTGCTCACCCACTGCCGGGTTTTCAATACTGACATCGGTCTCAGCAGTATAACGGTCGGTACAATTGGTCGCATTGGCACCCGTAGTTTGGCCGCTAAACGTTGTACTATATGTCGTCATTTTAGGTCTCCAACTCGTAACCGATTTCCATCGAATTCACGGTGCTTATCGTCCAATCTGACCCGCCGGGGTCTTTTTCAAATAACGACTGTTTGTGGGAGTAGTCTGCGGGTACGTACCGCCCGGCACCCGTAGCGTCAATCGAGCTGCTACGTACCAGTTCTCTCAAAAGCCGACCGCCACCTGCATCACGTTTAGCGACCGTCGTCACTTGAACTGCATAGACGCTACCCGCAGTTGCAGACAGGTTGCCGCAAGTGAACGAATCTTTGTGGCCTGCGGTACTCGAACTGTTATACGTCGTATCATCGTCGATAGTCGGCGCTTCGTCGACGTTCTGATAGTTAGACCCGGTTGAGGGGGTGAACTGCGTATAGTTACCTGCGCCGTCTGGCAGCAACATTTCGATTGAGCAGTCGCCCAACAAGTCCGTCTGTACGTCACCGGGGCTCCCTGTGACGTCATCACCGATAACAACGTCATCCCACTTCATGTCACCGCTAGTGCTGACGTCATCGTTGTGGTGGAAGCGCACTGCGCCTACGCTTGTCCCGCCGTTGATAGTGTCGACACCGGAAAGGTTGAGCACTTCAACACCGTCGACTTTAACGAGCACCGTACCTGTCGACGCATTGAGTTTGATCTTAAATTCGTAAAAGCGCCACGTACCTGTCGATATGGCAGCGCCCGACGAGGTGCCTACGACCGTCCCGGTGCCTTGCCTGACTTCTATTTCACCGTCGGCCTTAACGTAGATGCCTGACGTGACCGTCCCGCTTGTGTCATATATCCAGATCATTTCTTCGGTTGATGTGAACGTCCCGGCGGTCATATTCAAAGCGAACTGTATCCACACTGTGTCAGACGTCCCGCCGACATGCACCACCCACTCCGAAGAGGTACTTTGCGTCAATAAGCACTGACCTGACCCGTTCCGTCCAGTTCTGAACTCGTAGCCACTATCCGAGTTGTTTGATAAACTGATCCTGCCGTCGCCTCGGAATGCAGCGGCATCTTCATATCCGTCGAACCCTTCCATAAATAAAATAGCCATTAGCCTCTCGTCCCCTTAACAAATATCGATATATCCTCTAACGTCGCGTCTGCCGACGAAGGCGCTACGATCGTTAGCTCATCGTTTACGGCTATTGATTCGTCAGCCGCGATGTCAAACGCCCACGTACCGTCGTAGTTAGTCGGTGACCCTGCACTCCACGTCACGGTGGCGAACTGCGCTCCGTTCTTACGTACACTGAACACTGCCGATCCGGTCGATTCGACACGTGCGTTAGCCGTACTACCGGGCGCACCGTCGGCTATCGTAAAGGCTCTTACGGCCTTCATTCTGAACACCTCTTGACTGCTAGTCGGTTGACCGCTGAAGAACACGCCGAAGTCATAAGGGGCATCGACGGTTACGGTGGCCAAGCCCCCTCCGCTATCGACAACCGACACTCCTGCGCCCACGAAATCGATTGCACTCGCAGTGCTGAGCACTTCCGGTGACCCGCCGTCTCCGACTTGAACGCCTTGCGTTAGTTGAGAGGTAGCCCCCGTGTTAACGTACATGACGCCCATTTTCATAGCAGTGGTAGCGCTATGGAACGTGTTGTCTGATACAGTAGGGTTAACGCTAGCGTACCTAATTGCGGCTTGGAACGTTAACTCGGTCCCAAATAGGCCCTCTTCTATGGTTGATCCCGGAAACACCACTTCACATGTGCTAGTTGACGTCCCATCAGTCCTTACGATCATGCACGCGACTGTTTCTCCGCTTGCAACATCGATCGGGGGGCTAAACGCAAAAGTTAATCCAACATTGTCGGATGCCGGGGCGCTCTGCGTGGCCGATTCACCTAGAATGGCGGTGATGGGGTCAGTTGACCCGTTATTTGTTACTGTCGCTAACACCGCCTTGTACGTTGCAGACCCGTCTGTCCCGAACTCAGCGGATATTTCATATATTCGAATGTCATCGTTAGCTAAGTATGAATTGCCTTTAGTTGCGTAGGCTGAAGTTGATATGATGGTTTCGCTGACATTGACCGCGTAAGTTTTTGGGCCTGCCAGCACCCCTCCGGGTACGTTAACGGTCGCTCGGCCTCCCCCTGCGTCGGTAACGGTCACCCCTTCACCTATAAAATCGATTGCACTCGCTTCGCTGATCACTTCCGGTGACCCGCCGTCACTGACTTCGAGTGTGCCGCCCCCGCCCCCAGCGGCCTGATCGATCGTAACTGTCGCTACTCCCCCGCCGCTGTCAGTGACCGAGGTAACGGCACTGCCGACAAAATCGATAGTCGTAGCGCCGACGACGGTCGTCGGTGAGCCTCCGTCGCTGACATCGACGCCGCTTGAGCCGACGGTATCATTGAGTGTGACGGTGACGAGGCCGCCGCCACTGTCAACGACTGAACCTACAGCGGTACCAATGAAGTCGATGGCGGTTGCATTGGAGACAACTTCAGGTGATCCGCCGTCTCCGACCTCGATGCCCCCGGCGATCGTTACTAACGCCTCATTACCTCCGTCATCGGTAACCACTACACCTGCGCCTGCAAAATCGATGGCGGTCGCAGCGGATACGACAGAACTGTTATCATCCTTAACGTTTATGCCGGTAAGTGCGCCGCCTAGCCCTGAAGCTGTCCACGCTAATACGGACGGCGACCCTTGATCTGTCCAAATGTAAAAGTCGCCGTCTGGCTTGGACCATACCATTAGACCGACCTGTTCTTCACTCATCTCGATCTGCGTACCGTCCGAATCGAAACCGGGCACGTAGTACCACTGGTCTTGATAGTACGCTGCGATACAATTCTCTTTACCGACCCACACGCCGGTCGGTGACGTGCCTACGATATAGGCATCGCCGTTTTCCGGTGATCCGGGAGGGGTGTTAAGACCGACCTGCCATACGCCGGTCGACAAAAGAACCTGAATCATAACCAAAGCGTCGTTATGCGTCACGTCCGGTTGTGATTGGTTCGTACTGATATACGGTATGCCTAGATGTACACTGGTTGTCATACTGTTGCCCTCGCTGGGTAGCCTCGACCCTTGGTAGCTGAAATTTGATAAACACTGACGTCAACCGGGTCGCCGGGCGTCAGGCCGTCATTGAATTGATCGGACCCGCTATATGTGATCGTTTCACTGGCAGTGCTAACCGTCCGAATCACTGCGCCCCCTGCGCCGGTTATGTCAACCTCATACGCTTCTGTTTCTTCGTTAATAGCGTCAGTCCCTTCGCCTAACCCGTTCACCTCGCCCCTGACGCGACGTTTCCAAGTGATAGTTAGGTTATTACTCGCGTCTCGTGACCCGTGTACGTGAACAGGTGATAGCGGCTTCGATCTGATCCCTGTATTAGTCGCAGGCACAACGTCGTCAAATATCTCGGTGTCGTAAGATGATGAGGCCACGTACAGGTACGTTTGATTCCAATCCGACCGACCGAATGAGGCCGACCCGACAGCCGATGAGTCCATGACGACTAGCAGTTCGTCGGCACCGTGATTATCGACCTCATGCTCGGTACCGTACCGGCCACGTAGTAACGTGCTGAGCGTATAGGTCGTGCCTGAAACGAAAGTAGCGTCCACGAACTGAATCATCTCGCCACGGCTGCCGTCAGATGCCCCTAACCATAACAGGTTCGCGCCGTTAAGCACTTCGGTTTCAGTCGCACTCGATAGCGTTACAGCTTGTGAAAATAGTTCGACCGTGATCGTATTAGTCCGGTCCCATGTCACTGTCGTCCCTGCCGGTAGCGCAGTGCTAACCTCACCCATAGCCGCTTCAGTATTCGAGTCGGCTATCTCATAGTAATCGCTGTCACCATCGGAGTAGAGTATGTCACATCCTGACCACGATGATCCCGTACCGCACGCGGCCCAGTACACTCCCCCGTCGTCGTCCTCTGTGACGATCAGTGGCGCGTCTAATATCGATAGTACCGACGTAGCGCCGTTGATTATCTCAGAGGCGGTGTAATCGCTAGACTCGCCCTCGACAATGATAGACCCAACCGATACGTCTTCGAACTCAGCGGTTACCTCAAGTACGCCGTTATTCCCCCTCGCGACACTCGTTATCAATACGGGAAACATCTCATCGTCGAATGGAATACCTATCGTAACCCCTGCTACCAGTGCGGCGTGCTTCTGACTCACCGAAAACGAGACGCCCCACTTTCTCGACCACATATCTTTTCCGACTTGCTCAGCGGCTAAGCGTGCTTCGTCAGATGTCATAGCCAGCGGGATATCGACAGTATAGTCGTTGTCGCCTCCGCCTACTGCCCGGAAAGCATACTGCGTATTGGATTGATACTCACGATTGATGTCGATGTACCTCACCATAACGCGATTAGGTGATTCAAATTTAGGAACGATAGAGTACATGATCGGGCCGTTGCTAGACTTTCTGCCTCCTGCCGAATGTGCGCCGAGCGCTTCAGTGCTGAGCGAGCCCGACATCCCAGACGGACGTCGTATAAACCGAATGTCTCCGTTCTGTTGCACTGAGTGGAACTGATACCGAGCCTCTAACATAGGCAACAAACTAGACAGCGGGGCGTTCTTGTGAACAGCGAACCCATTGATCGAACTCGTATCGAACAGCACCGATCGCTCACTCAGCCCCGCCCGTGTGCATAAGTCATCGACTAAGGTACTGACCGCTAACGACGTATCGGCTTCAATCTCGAACTCAAAATTCGGGACGGAGTTACGGAACTCAGTTGTTAGGTCTAGGTTCTGAAACACAACATACGCTATACCTCGGTACGCAGGTACGTTACCGACGCCCAGCGCCGCCTCCATCGTCGGGTCAGCCGTTTGCGTAGCCGTACCCGGATAGACCGTTATACCGTCTGCAACGGATACGTGAGATGATGATACCCTCACTCTCGGGTACCACCCAAGAAAGACACTGGTGTTCACCCTGTTAGTCTGGTAATAAATGGCAGCGTCCGTGTCGCCCGGAACCGGCGTGACTGACCCCGGAGGTAGTTCGTATGGGAAGTCTGGCGCGGTCAACGCGACGCCTGCTTCATACTGGTCAACGATCGCGGCCCACTCTGCCGATACGTTTCTGATCCCGTCGCGTATCTCATCAGGCACCCAACTGGCAACATAATTCGTACCTCCCTCAGCCGTAGCCTCGAAAGTAGGGGGTGGGTCAGTCGCTACGTCCGCTAGAAACGTGTTACGAGCGGCTTGGTTCGCGAAGATGTCAAAATGATCGTCTAACGCTATGACAGCCTGCTCGAACTTAGGATTAAACACGGGTGAGGGTACTGCACCGCTTGAATCTTGAGACTCAAATATAACCCGGTTATTGGCCCATATCCTAGTGACTCTTGAAATCTGCCGAGCACTGAGCGCAATGGCAAAATCGCCTGAATAGTTATAGGTCGTGACTTTAGACGACCCGCCGAATATGTTACCCCCGACTTTCTTTCTACGGCGCGTCTCGACGACCCCGCTTGTCCAGATGATGTTACCGGGGATACGATTGCTAGGCCCATAACAAATGGGGATAGGTATACCATACTCGGACTTAGTGGCCCTGAACGCATCGACACGTTGGCCTTCTTGGTCCGTACCACCGACAAGTGCCTGAACAATGAGTGAGTCAAGGTACGCACCTGCCACGGATAGACTGAAGCTTGCGAATGTACCTAGCTGAGCGGTTGCTGCTATCGCTGCGAAAATCGGAGTAGCCATCTGTTACGCCCCTTTGTATCTGTAGAACCCGATTGGACCCATCTTTTTCGGTATGACCTCTTCAACCACTTGGGCTCTCGGAAACCCCCTCGAATGCACCACCGTGACTCCTTTGGTACCGTAACTCGTTACGATGCCAGCGTGGTACGCACGACTGTTGTGCGCCCACGTCATGTGTGCGATCGCCCCGACGGCGCACTCCCCCTCTTCAAGCACTTTGATCTTCAATAAGCGTAGCATCTTAGGCACGTCAGGTATTAACCCGTATTGCGTTAATGCCCTGAGTTCCCGCTCATTCAGATCGACGAGTTCGAGTGCCATCGCAACGCCTAGCACGACCCCTAGACAGTCGACTGCAACGCCTTTTTCTCGCCCTTGGTGTCTAAACGGTGTCCCGAGGTACGACCGGGCTTCTTTAACGATATCATCTGACTTCAGTGGCTTTGGGCCTCCACCCTAATAGTTCATCTTTTCCGGGTATGGTCGGGAAACCTCCAAAATTTACGTAATTGCTGAATTTATTTTTACACGTGTCACCTTTTTTATCACATCCGGGAACGAGAGTGTACTGGTCTCCGACCTCTATTCGATACGCGCACGCATCCCACAATGTGATTGTTGACCCGCTGAAACTTTCGACTTGATGAGATTGTCCGGTATTATCGCCCGTAACCCACGTCAGTATGCCGAACGCAAAGTAGTCGTCATCCTCAGATCGCCCTGAGTCGATCACCACGCGCTTTCTGGATAACCCCGGCGTCGTTGGTACCGTAACCGCCGTAACCGTCCCTGAGACTGTTAGAGCGCCCGTATTGACGGTGCATAGTGAGTCACCTAGCTGGTGGCGACATGACGGGGAGTACACGTCCAGCATGTTGCGCTGTTGTGCGATAGCCGCTTGCGACACGATATCAGCTTTGAAGCCAACAGACCCCTTCTCGACCTTACCTATCTCACCGTAGAACACCCTCGACGGTGAATCATTCGAGTTCGCCTCCCACGGTACGTTCCACGCCTCGACGGTCGCCCCTTCGAACCAACCTGCCAGTAACTCTTCATCTTGGATATGACTCGAATTAATAATCGCATTGACCTCGACACTGCCCGTCTCTGAGAGTCCAACTGAGTCTTCAGACGCAGTAGGCGACATTCCCCCGCATGTCAGGTAGGTGTACCCGCGCCACGTTACGTCGACGTCATGAGTCGTGAACCGAAATACTTGCCCGTCAGTTCGGGTTATCACCCACGCTTGAGTCCACCTTGTGTTGCAAGGGTTACTTGTAGCTAACACTAACAGTGCTGACTGGCTTACCTGCATACTCTCGGACACGTCGCCCCACAAGGCAAGCAGCGCGGTTTGTGAGACCTGTGCATCTGCGTCCAATGCATTGACGGCTTGTACCGTAGACTGCGTGACACGAGTCGTAGCGTCCAACTTGTTAACTGCCTGAACGACGGACTGCGTTGTTCGCAACATCGGATTGACCCCCCTAGATTAAATTACGTGATTCGACTCACTCTGAATTCAAGAGCATCTACCGCATCGGTAGTGAAAGCCGCCCCCGTGGCAGGGTCATACTGAAATACGTCCTCGTGGTAGGTGAAGACCGTGTTCAATGGATGGACAGCGCCTTCAGTCTCATTCGAGTCCGATAAGATGGCCGCTTTTAGATCGGCGGAGCCCGCTTCTGTTTTCTTAGCCCTGTTCACTAATGAGACGCCTGTCACAAGCCCGGTAGTTTTCGGTAGCGCATCGAATCCAAACTCTGAAGAGGTTTCGTCTGGGGAACCCGGCGCACCCGTACTGATATAGTCCGCGTCATCGAGGGGGGCGTTCAAAGCGTCGTACCCATTGACCGTCGTCGGTGTCCAGTCGGCCTGCGCCGTATCGACATTCGGGTAGAGTGTGAAAACTCGCCTGTCCCCCTGCCACGAATTATTGAACAAACCGTCATCGTCGTAAGCGTATATATCTGAGTAGTAAATCTCAAAGCCGTTGTCAGGGGTCGATGACGGTCGCCACGGGTCTCGACCTGACAGTGCTATCTGACTGCATTGGGCGTTTGCATCGGTACTGAAACCGTAAATCTCGCTCGCCGCTGCAACGGTGTCAGTGCCCGTTATTGTCAGAACCGTCACGCCATTGATACGAATCTCGACTGCGCCTACCGATGAATCAAGCGTAGCCATAACCTCTAAGTGTTGGAACCCACCTGCTATCACTGGGGGTGAGGTAGTCTGAGCGAGCTTAGTTCCTGAGTAGGTGTCGCCCCTGTAGATGGCAAGATCACCCGTTGACTGCAGAATGATCATAACATTCGGCTTATTGTCAGCATCTCTGAATTCGAGTAATGTTGAAATATCGTTAACATCCGGGAGAATCGAGTAGTAGAACGCGAAACCGACGCCGACGGTCGTTTTAGCGCCGCCTAACACTCGCCTCGCCACTACGTCCCCGTTTACCTGAGAACTGCCACGCTTGAGCGCGTAGGTGCCGGTCCTAGCTTGCGTTGTGCTTAGGCTAAAATACAGTGAAGAAGCGTCATAAATCTCTGCCCATGTCCCGTCGAGCATATTAGAAACCGAGCTGCCATAATGATTGAACCCGTCACACCAAATTAATGCCATGTCACGTCACCCTATTTAACTGTAGAAGCAAGTTGTTAATGTTAGTCGGCGTGAATGCGACCCCACTGTTCGGGTCAGTTTCAATAACGTCCTCATGGTACGTATAGACCGCGTTAATCGGGTGGGTAGCCCCTCGTGTCTCAACTCCACTAGACTTAACACCGTTCTGCAAGTCAGCGTTGCCTGCGTCGTCTTTACGAGCGCGGGTAGTCACGACGATACCGGCCACTGTCCCATTCGTTGAATTTAAATTTGTGATGTCAAACTCAGACGTCGACTCTGCAGGCGAGCCCGGCGCTGCGACATAAATGTACGTCGAATCGTCGTCAGGACCGTCGTCATCGATGTTTTCGTACCCAGTGCCGCTAAGTGGCGTCCAGTCGGCCTGCGCCGTATCACCTGTCGGGTATAGTGCCGTTACGTAATGGTCCCCGAGAAAATCATTATTGTACGAACCTGAAGTGTCCCAACAAACTAAGTCGCTGTACCGGAAAGTGGGGTCGTTCAAAAGAGAAGTCGCACCGTTAGTTTCATTCGACCCGCCGAGTAGCGCGATCTGAGAACATTCGGACAACCCTGCGGCAGTGTTCACGCTCGAAATTGATATGACCGTCACGCCGTTGACTCGCACCTCCACGGCACCTACGGTCGCACTCATGGTGGCCTTGACTTCGATGTGCTGATAACTTCGGGTCTTTACACAAGGGGAGCTGCTAGTGGCGAGAAGGGTGCCGGTCTCAACGTTACCTCTCTTGATAGTGAGTGTGCCGGTCGACTGTAGCCCGAGAGACAGGTTAATCGTATTAGCCGCGTCCCTAAAATCACATATACAAACTTGATCGTTAAAGTTCGGTAGCTTCGACGGGTAGAGTGCGAACCCCATCCCGACCGTGCCCACAGATGTCCCTAGCGCCCGTCGAGCGATCTTTAACAACGTCGACGTCCCTCTAGTTAGGCTGTATGTGCCGCTTCTGCCGGTACTCGCAAGTGAAAAACTAAGAGCCCCCGCGTCTAGCTCCGCCCACACTCCGTCGAGCATAGCTGTCTCATCTAGCCCGTACTGTTGCAAGCTGTCAGCAAATAGTATGGCCATGTATCCTCCTTAGCACGGGCGCACTTCTATTAATTCGATATCGGCAAACCCGCTGATACCGTAGGTTTTCACAATCCCGTCAAACGTCTCATCTGACGCGAACCTGACTTCAACGTCGTAGAGGAACCCGGCAGTGATGATCGCACCGTTCTCAGGGGGTATGTCAAACGTAACGACCCCCGTCGTGCGACTCACACTCCAATCGAAGTTAGGTGAGGCGACCTCGGGGTCTTCCCCATCGATCCCCACTAATACGGTGCTTACGACAGGGTGATATATGCTTCGACTATAAGTCTGTGAGCCGACAGTGTATGTTTTAACGAGCTGGAACTGTGTCGTAGTCCCGTCGCCTGTACCGATGTCGCAATCGGTTCGGCTCAGCGTGGGCGCAATGTTAGGCGTCTCTAATGCCACACTCGCGAAGTCCAGTGGGTCTTTGAACGGAAACGTGTAAAACGGGCCGCGCATCGCCATCCAATGTTCACGTATGGCTTCAAACGTGGCGTGTTCTCTGATCGCATCGGGTAATGAAAATCGGTGGAGTGCATTCGACCATCGCTGGTTGACCTGCTCCACGCCTGAATCGACTGTCACAATGTCTGTCGACCAACGAGGTGTAGATATGCAGGGGAACCCCGGCACCTCGTCAGGTATATATTCGTCTATGAACCGAGTCATGACACCGCCCTTCTAGCTTGTCGAGACAACTGACGCTGTGACCGTCTGAACGAATCTGCATCAGGCGTGCTGACGTTGAATGTTATATTAGTCGAACTTCTTTCCCGACGACCGACCTGATCCTTCGGTACCACCTCTTCGCCTTTCTCTAGTATCGCAGGCACTTCATTCTGACGGAGCCCGTCGTGGAACCGTGGTGCGTTTATCGCCACCGCCGTCGGTATCTTACGGGTCTTTGCTATGCTACCGACCATGCCGCCTTGGTGCGCCTGTATGCCCGACATGTAGCTGAACGATCCCTGCCCATTGACTAAGTTAGACGCGACGTTACTGTCGGTTGCTGCGCCGCCAAATGCTTTACTAACAAGGCCAAACAGTTGACCTAACGGGTTCATCCTCTCGCCCGGATCACCTCCGGTTGAAAACTTAATCGCCCTTAGCGTTTCGGCCTGAAGTATCGCCTCCGCTAACCGACCGATGATGCCAGCGAGCACCTGCTTGAAGTTGTCGCCCGACATTACGAGGTCGGTGAAACCTGACGCTAGGCTCTCTTGAAACTCTAACTCTTTCTCATGCGCTCGATTCCGGGCGTCCTCCATGTCCTGAGTCGCTTCTTCGATACCCCGTAGGTGTTGCTCTTTAGTGACCAGCAGTCGAATCTCTTCACGCTCGGTCGCAATGGCAATGTTATTTAAGTCCTGACCCTGCGCTGCGAGATCATTGAGCCGCTTCTGAAGCCGTAGTTCTGTCTCGATCTCGACGTTGGCCGCTTCTCTAGCCTGATCAGTCTCATCGACAAGTGCCAACTGCCGCTGCGCTGCTTCGATCCGCACCTCTAGGTCTGCTTTGTCCACCTTGAACCGATCCCGACGTGCTACCGCTTGCGTGTCCTGCTTCTGAAGGGCCGTGAGTTCCTTATTGACTTTTAGTATGTGGTTCAACTCATTGAGTGTCTTCGCATTTTCGATACGCTGCTTAATGGCAGCGGCAGCTTGAACGCTTTTTTCATCACCGATAGCGAGCAACCTTTCATACTCAACTTCGAGTGTCCGTATGTTCTCATCAGCTTCCGTGAGTCCGAGCCTAACCAACTTCGTGATTCTTTCCCGTTCATTTCCGAGCTGGCGTGTGGTCTCGCGCCGATCAGGATCGAGCGTCATGATTCTAGTGATAATCTCGTTCTCTTCTCGTAACGAGCGAATCGATACGTCTCTGAGCGAGTTGAGTCGGTTCTGGTCAGCCTGCGCTTTTTGACGCGCTGCCGCCAGCTTTGCCTCGGCATCAAGCCTTTTTTGCTCTGCGTCAGATTCACGTTTGGGTCGTGCTTCTTCGTCTTTAGCTTGCTGGGCTTTGGCGGCTTTCTCTTTTTTCAATATGTCTAATCGAGCTTTTGCGATCGTCAGCAAGTCGCCTTGCATACGTAACGCTGGACTATTGGCATCGACGCCTATAGCCAATAGCTTTTCGACGATCCCAATTTGCTTGACGTATGCCTCGGTAGCGGCCTCTATGTTCTCATCGAGCGTCGGTGCAGTGGTCTCTCTCATCTTCTCAGTGAGCATGTCTAATGCTTTGCCGAGACCGTTAATCGTTCTCTTCACGACACTAAACGACCCTATGCTGTCAGTGAGTTGCCGTTTGAACTCACTCCATCGCAAGCTGAGGGTATCAAGCTGCCCACCTAACCCTGTCGCCATGCTCTGTGCAGTGCCGTCGGTGGCCGCCTGTAGCCGCTGTAAAATGATCGATTGTGCTTTTGCGCGTTCACCGATTTTAGTCAAAAACTCGATCGCCTCCATCGCACTAGCGGGTAGGTCGACGCCGAATTTGCGCTGTAATCTACCTGCCTGAGCGATAGGGTCTTGAAGCGCTGCACCTAGACTCTGTATGTTAGACGAGACCGTACCGATACCGATCGACGCGAAGTCCTGCGCGACTTTCAAGGTGCTCTTGAACGTGTCACCCGCGACGCCTTTAAACAGCAACAGCTTGCCTGCCGCTTCTTCGATCTCCAATGAACTTCCTAGTGTCGCGAGGTCAAGTGATCTCGCAAATGCACGAATCTCTTCGGCTGAGACACCTGCCGCCCCGCCCGTAGCGCGTATGACTCCCTGAAGCCTGAGCATTGACGTTTCGAATTTCAAGGTCTCTTTGACACCCGCGAACGCTGCCGCCCCTAGTGCAGAGAGTGCAGTTGCTAGCCCCACTACGGCAGCTAACGGGCCTGAAGTCACGGCACGCCTAAGCACGGTAATCCTCGAAGCGACACCCCCTAACGGGCCTGTCGTCAATGCTGCAGAGTCAGCGAGTCCGGTCAGAACCACTTCGAGTCCTTTGATATCGCCGGTTGCAGCCTTGATTCGCTTACCGGCATTCTGAGCGCTAGTACCGGCTGTTTTAATGCCATCGCTGGCACGGCGCGTAGACGTAGATACCTTACGGTTCGACGCTGACAACTCCTTCATCGCTTGAGTAGTCGTCGTAACTCGATTATTGACGTTTGTTAGACTCGACCCCACTTGCAACATCGCCATAGCCACGTCTGATAAACTCTTGGCTGCATTGGCCCCCGACGTCGTGACAGCATTAAGTTTTGTCGCTAATTGGCTGAACGCCACGCTGATAGGTCGCACTTTCTGTGAGATTTGAGTGAGAGGTTGTATGAGTTTTTTAAACTCGGGGAGTAACTTCTGTACGGCGTCAACGTCTTGCTTAACCGACTTTACGAACTCGCCGGTACCGCCAGACAGTTTCTTACTAATGTCCGCGCTGAACTTATCAGCAGCCGCTCTAGCCGCTTGTAGCTTTTTCTCAAATGGTGCGATGTCGGCAGTGACTATCGCTTTAATTTCGCCGTCAGCCATGCTGTTTCGCCCACCGTATGTTGTGATCCCGAGCAAATGACCGGAACTTAGGCGCTGCTAAGCTACTGTCGGTTCGCTCTGATATTAGAGAGGGGTTCATCATCTCGACTTTACCCTCCATCGCTATCAGTATGCAATTGACGTCTGCGGCTAGGGCTATGTCTGGACCCCATCCGAGCCACCCCATTGCGTACTTTGCTAACTCTCGATAGTAATCACCTAACGAGAGTTTTGGCCCAAAGGGGCGTCATCGCTACCTTCCTCTTTTTCCGGTGGCCTGCCACCACTTGCGAGGTTATTTAAGTACTCGATACAGGGCACCATAAGGTCGATCATGCCTGTTTCAAATATTCTCTGCTTAGTGGTCTCATCGACTGTCACCTCACCCCCGATTATGATCACGTCGCATATCGCATCGAAATCAAGATCAGAGCAACGTTGGACCAGTTTGCTGAGCCCACCTTGCATAGTGCTAAGCTTCATTGCCGCGCCGAGAGTCGGTCTGAGTACCACTGTTTCGGTACCGACCTTTATCTCTACGTCACCCGCACCTATGTTCGCTTTATTAACCATGTATCCGCCTTTTATGGTCTATTATGTGGGGTCGACTTCGATGATCTCGGAGTTAACACCGACATTAAATGTACGTCTTAGTACGTTGTTCACTGTGCCAACCGCCAAACGCTTTGACATCACCTTACCTCTGAAGTAGTGCTCCGAGGGGGTGCCACCGTCAGTTAGCTTATCGTTTAGTACCACTTTGAAATTATAGTCGAGCACGTCAGCTTCGGCGGTTACAAGTGCCGCTTGACCCGAATCACTTGGATCATCACCTACGATGACTGCCATCGTGCCTGCGTTACGTACACCTTTGAGTTTACGCAACCGGCCATCCGCAAGAGACGCAAAGGTCACTTCCTCTGCCTCATCGCCGAACTCACCAATATCTTCAACCTCTCCGACTTCTGTATAAGTGTCCGAGAGATATTGCGATAGGTTCTCTGCGCTAATAGTCGTACCGATGAAGAACTGTACGCCACTCCCTGTGCTTATAGTCATGTCGAACTCCTTAATCTAATCGTCAACGTTACTACTCTGCCTATTATCTCGTCATCGCTGGAAGGTGCGGGTATGGGTCCGTTCGCTACTAGGTCCACCACATCGTACCCTGTCACGGTTAACGAGGTTTTTTCCCTATGAAACATGTTTCGTAGTTCATACGCAACCGTTTCAACATCTCTATAATCGTCTTGACGCGAGCTACCTGCCGCGCCGTACACGAATACGTCTCTTATGACCTGCGGACGGTCTGACCGCAGACCATCATAGTCGGTCACGGAGACGTCAGGGCCTATAACAA
>Ga0070750_10001145_pt1 | contig 14871 bp, 23 predicted proteins | sample VirMetDEL_Nov_24_FD_77013 | JGI IMG/M metagenome (GOLD analysis project Ga0070750, IMG submission 77013) | Aqueous microbial communities from the Delaware River and Bay under freshwater to marine salinity gradient to study organic matter... | ecosystem: Environmental > Aquatic > Marine >...
CATATAACGATACGCAACCTTTTTGACCATAGGTATAATGAAGTCATCCTGAAACGATGCCATTGCCACACGATTCTTCTTGACAATAGCAGACATAGCTAACGACATACCCATACCGTTATTCTGTCCTCCTCCACCTGCTGCACTCTTGACCAACTCTGCCGAGTCTAGTGTGCCTGTTGCTTGCAGCAGCATTGCTTCAAAACCTTTTGCTGTTTCATAGTTAGAAGCATCCGTACTTCCGAATTTAAACGGTTGTAAGATTTCTGCAGGGTTTCCATTAGTTAGGATGTTTTTACCAGGTCTAACTTCGAACTTCATACCTCTCGGTAATCTTGTTGCATCAATACCCATCATAGGCGCAGTAGTTAGTGCTAGGGAGTCCATATGACTACGTAGCTGGGCATCAATAGCTTTTTGCATGTTGTACCCCTTCTCAACTGTTCCAACACCGTAGAAAAGCCCTGGTTGAACCTCCGGTCTATATGCAATAATGGGTCTGTCTTCCATCATGTAAGGAGACTTCTCTGCTTTTAAAAGAGTACCATCGTTTGCAATAATAACAATTGCTTCAACAAGACCAGATAGTTTAGCTTCTTCAGAATTTTCTGGGAACAATTCTACTACTTCATCGCCTTCATTTTCTATGTCATCTAAATACTCAGCAGGTACAAGTCCGTAGTAACGAATAATTTTAACCTTATCGTCTTGATAATCAGTTTTTTCAAGATGGCTAGGATCTAAGTCATCACTTTCGTAAGTTGTTTGTATATCTGCCTTACGATAAACACCTGACTCCATTCCCTGAACAATCTGATACAAACTGACATATTCTTCTACCGCAACACCCATTGAGTCATCAATAGCGTCAGCATTAGGATCAATTAGTAAGTTTCTAGGATTGACAGGCTTGACTTTTACTACAACTTTTTCTTGCTCGGTAACGCCAACAGCAGCCATACCCTCCCCAAGCATAGGCTGTGTTGTTGGAATACGCTCCATTTCAGTCTTAACTAAAACTTCACCTATACCCGTACCGTATATCTCTGCTAGTTTAACAATAGAACTGACGTTATTAATGTATGCGTTGTTGTGTGTGTCTTCTAACAGAAGACCTTGCATTACCTCAACATCAGTTCTATCCTGATCTAAACCATCGTCAGTTACTTCAAACAGTTTTCCGGATCCAGCAAAGCCTTCCATAGTTTCCGCAACCCTGTTATCAACAGCTTGACGGGTAGCAGGACTAATGATTTTACTACGCTCACTGTCTCTTGTACGATCTTCCGCGCTCCAAACTCCATAATATATCCTTTCATATTCATCCCACTTGGTTTCATAGTTAGAGTCTCTCCAGTCTCTCCACTTGTCACAGTGGTCAACCACGAAAGCTACTAACTCCTTATCACTTTGAGTGACTACTTCTTCTTCCTCGGTAGTGAATTCTGTGTCCATACTATACTGTTCAGCCATATTATTTTCCTGGTTTAAATTTTTCTAGTGGAGTACCTTTTTTATAATTCTTTGCATAATTTAATGCTTCAGTATCTGTCTTAAACTCTTTATAGTTTCCTGTACGCAAAGCAAGGTCTGCAGCATTTCTAAAATCTTTAAATTCATATAGTTCATTACTAAAAGGCATGAACTGAATCATAGGAAAAGCAATAAACTTTCCGTTTACTTCGGTATTAGCCATCTTATGCGTAGAAAACGTACCATCTTTGTTTTGAATGTAAGAGTACTTTTGTGGATTGTTTATCCTATCTATAAATTCAGGTACGTTTTTATCCATATTAATATCCTGATATAATGTCTAAGGGTTCGTAATCTTCATCAAAATCATCTTCAAAGTAAACTGCTGCATTTGCTATACTTGCTATTAAACTAACTGAGTCAACCATGTCATCATGCACACCAGTTGTAGGAAAATTAAGTAATTCTTCTTTAAACTCTCTTACCCATTCTCCATCACAGAGTTCTACCTGCCTGTGTTCAAACCTACCTTGCAACGCACCTACAACTCTGTCTACTTTACTTTTATTGCCTAACGCTATTTCTTCTATTCTGGGGTATACACCTTGCTTTAACATCATCTCTGTTAAGTAAGGTAATACTGCTCTCATTAAAGAACCTTTTTCTATTCCAATTACTTGAATGTCGTATAATTGGACATGATTTAAGATTCTCTCGCATACCTCTTTAATGTCCCACCTTCCTGCGTCAACCTTGTCTACCCACCACTTATTGTCATCACCTACTTTGACAATAGCTATAGACGTTTGGTCTAAGTACTTCTTCTTGTTACTGGCTTGCTTAGACACGTTCTCAAAACCTGCCAAGTCCACAGCCATGTAGTAAGTACCGTGCTCTGGCTCATCGTCTTTATCCTTTACTACCACCCAGTCTTCTTTAAATATGTCTGACTGTGGTGCTTCAAAACTAGCCATGAACTCCTGCCTGTATGCAAACGTAGACATGGTGTTCTTTGCTACATTAATCTCTTCCTCGTCTAACAGTGGGTTATCAAAACTAGTAAAGTGCCAGGACTTCCAGTCTTTAGTTTCTGGTTTCTTACTCTGTCCCATCTTGTAGGTATCATAGAAGTGATTACGTCCCTTCGGTGTACCAATAAATATACATTGACCCTTCAAGTCAGCTAACGCTGGTCTAAGAATCTGCTCAAATACTGTAGGTTTAATATCTGCATACTCATCGAGTACAACAAACTTTAAAGCTACACCCCGCATCGTCTCTGGTCTGTCTGCTCCCTTTAACGATATCATCGAACCGTTAATTAACGTGACCTGCATATTGTTTATATGGCTACTTGCTATCACTGGGTGTCCTAACTCCAGTAACTGTTGCCACATAATGTCCCTAGCTTGCTGTTGCGTAGGGGCTACATACCACACATGACCCTTCTTAGCTTCTAACGCAGACACTATAAGTCTCCACGCTGCTAACATACTCTTACCTGTCCTACGACCAGCAGCTATAACCTTAAACCTAGACTCATCTGTCCAGACCTCCTGCTGCCAGGGTAGTAAACTAATCTTCAGGTCTGACATCTACAGTCTCGTATTCAATATCTTGTGGCTCTTCTATTACTTCAGCTTTCTTATCACCAACCATTGATATTTGTATGTTAACACTACCTCTACCTGCGTCTTTACCTTTCTCAAAGTAGGACATTGGCAGCACACGATCAATACACATCTTTAAGCAAGCAACTTGGTCTTTATCATCATCATTAAGTGCTTTACTAATGATAGTATTAATTACCGTCTCACCGCTTGTGGCTAACAGCCGCGCATGGAACTCTTTAATTCTCGCGGCTTCGCCTGGTGGTCTACCGACAACACCTCTTTTCTTTTTTGCTTCTACTTCTGTCTTTTTAGGTCTTCCGCGACCCCTTTTCTTAGGGACATTATCTTCATCAGACAAATGTTTATCCTTTTTACTTTGGTTTTTTGTTCATGTTCATTCTATATTTTCTTATCATTTTCATTTCTTGTGCGGATATTTGACCCAAACCTTTATTTGTCTTAGGTTTACGAGCTATTCTAGGTTTAGCTTTTTTTAACATCTCTAGTTCTTTTTTAGATACTTGACCTAGTCCTGTTAGTTCTTTTTTAGATACTTGACCTAAGCCTTTCATTTTTTTATATGGCATGTTAATCCTTATTTAGTTTATTAATATCTATGTAGGTTTAAGACATATCGTGATGGTGGTTTTTGTCCACAAGTTCTCTTAGTTTTACATAGAGACGATATTATAGCATACTTTTGTAAGTTTGTCAAGCATTTTTTAGTAGGGAACCTCTTCTTACTAGTTCTAAATGTCTATTTCACACTTCTATTTAGCTCTTTTTTGTTCTTAACGTAAAGTATTGATTCTAAAACTATAAATACTGCTTAAATATTAGTCAATTTATGTAGTATTTATCCTATTTTACTCTTTTTTGTGTCTGTTAAGGTACTAAATTAAACTCACCAGCCGCCCTGGACCCTCCCCCCAGGTGCAAAGTTATCCACAATCTGTCCACAGGCTACGAAGTTATCCACAAAGTATCCACAGCACTATTTTGGTGCATGTAAATGCTAATGAGAATGATTCGTATTCAGCGCGCACTATGTTGGTGCAAAAAGTCTAGGGATGCACTACTTTGGTGCCTGGGAAGTTATCCACAAAGTGTCCACAAGTTATCCACAATTTCATATAGTAAAAAAGAATGACTGCGCGGCAGCCTATAGAGACACAATAGAGAAGCTATAGAGACACAACAGAGAAGCTATAGAGACACAATAGAGACAAGCTAAAGCCGTTTATCTAGTGTTGTATAAATAAAACAGTTAAATATTTATTTACTTATATTTATTGACTAGGTTAAAAAAACAATAGTACTATTTCTCTGTCGCAAGAAACAAAGCAATTAATGACGCAATGCAACATAAACTAAAAGGGAATAAAATGAAAAGATATAACGAAATACTTAACGAATTAATGAATGATTCTATTGTCATAGATGTAGTTAAACGCAAAGCGACTGACGAAATGGCGTATTGTCTCCGCGCCTATGGTGCTGTTGGTAGTTTATTTGACGCTGTAGACGCAATGGACGCAATAGAACAATTAAAAGGAAAATAAAATGAAAAGATATGAAGCAGGCGATAGAGTAAAGGTTATAGGTCAGGACATTGTTGGTATTGTGTTGAGAGTACACTACGATACCAATGAAGTTGTGATTCAGGATGAGTATTCAGAATATGAAGCACCTAATGATCAGTTAGTTTATAGACACGATGAGTTTCAGTTGTTAGACAGCGAAGGTAAAGACAATGATTAAAGATTTTATATTTTATGTTCTACCACGAGCTTTTGTTATAACTGTTTGCGTGCATTATTTTTGTAACTTTATAAAGGGTTTATAGTCATGATGTTATTTTTATATAAAAGTAAAAAGGAATTAAAAGACGCCATTGGTGAAAAATTACGCTATCGTGAAACTTCTATTATGGTAGGTGATGAAAACATAGCTAACGGAAACATTACAGGCGCGAATAGACCCCATTTAACAGGCATAGGTAGAGAATTTTTTGCTACGGTCACACTAGAAAACAACATCATTAAAAAGGTTAAATAGTCATGATTACATTATTAACAAAACAAGCCGCAAAACTTAACAAGTCACAAAACGAAACTACATTAATGAGGATTCAATATCTAGAACCGGATTTTAAACCGGACCCAATAAAACACGCTAAAGGTATAACGCTATTTGGCGCGATGGTATGTCCGGCTGCTGGCAAGTGTCGCGAAGTATGCCTCACAAGGTCCGGACGTATGCGCATGACTAATGCTATAGAGGCAAGGTTAAAGAGAACAGAATATCTATATAGCAATCCTGATCTTTATCTAATGCAATTAAAAGGTGAAATTGCTAAAGAGTTAGCGAGCGCGACAAAGCAAAACAAAAAACTACAAATAAGGTTAAACGGGACTAGTGATCTAAATTTCAGAATGATTTATGAAGCTTTTCCAATGGTGCATTTTATCGAATACACGAAAAGAAAAGATTTAATCTTAAAGAATAGCGATTTACCAAATATTACCTACACGTTTAGCGATTCGGAAAAAGCTAAAGAATCAGTTTTAAAACGTGTTTCTTTTATGGGTATTAATGTTTCGGTAGTGTTTAAGGATAAATTGCCAAAACGATATAAAGGTTTAGAAGTAATTGATGGTGATGAACACGACAGAAGAAACGAAGATAAAAAAGGTGTAATTGTTGGTCTTAAATTTAAGGGATCAAAAGAAGATTTAGAAAAAGCAATTAACGCGGGTTTTGCGGTATGAGTGCTACATGCGATTTATGCGGTCAATTAGAAGACGAGCGCGCGCTTCAAATATACTGTAACGGGTGGTTATGTATTGACTGTTCTAGCTATTACACCGAAGAAGAGTTGACAGAACGCGGTTTTATTTTTGAAAACACAAAAAACGAAAGGTAACAAAATGAAAAAACACATAATAAGTTTATACGACTTTACAACAGAAGCCGTTAAACCGTGGGCGGAAGCTGGATATTCTTGTTTCTGTTATGACATACAACACGAAGAAACAGAACAAACAGAAATTTTTAAAAGTGGCGGAAGTATTACGAAAATTAAAATGGATCTACAAGAAACAGAAACACGGTTAAACCATGTGTTCTATCCATTTATTTTTGAATTGCTTAAACGTCATAGTTACAAAACAAAATTTTTATTTGGCTGGTGTCCATGCGATGACTTAGCAGTTAGTGGTAGTTCACACTTCAAGCGCAAGGTAGAAAAGAACCCACGTTTTCAAATTGAAGCGACAGAAAACGCAAAAGCCGTCGCTATGTTGGGCTCATTGTTGGAAGTCCCTTATTTAATAGAAAATCCTGTAAGCCGTCTCGCTACGCTATGGCGAAAACCTGACTATTATTTCCATCCTTTTGAGTATGGTGGTTATATTCCTGAATCTGAAGCAATCCACCCAAATTATCCGGACCATATTGCACCACGTGACGCCTACAGCAAAAAAACTTGTTTATGGACTAGTGGCGGTAATTTCGTCATGCCTGAAAAAAAGCCTGTAGAGTGTGAGACCTTCGGACAAAGCCGCCAGCATAGATTGTTAGGCGGTAAATCACTCAAGACCAAAAATATCAGAAGCGCGACTGCTAGAGGTTTTGCTAGAGCCGTTTTTGAAGCAAATAAAGGGAGTGTTTAACTATGAGAAATTTAATTTTATTATTGGTTTTTTTAAGCCTTATCCATGTTGGAGTTCTTGTTTATATGGTTTGGGGGTTATATGCGTTTTGAATATGTTATTCAGGTTTTAGGAAGTCGCGGCAATTACCTTAGCGCGGTTAAATTTGAAAACGAACAAAGCGCGCAAGACTTCATCAAAAAATATCTAAAATATAAGCCGCCAAATTATTGGCGATTAATGAAAAAAGAAGAAAACCTTTTACCCGCCTAAGCGGGTATTTTTTTGTTTGTCATAAACCCGTAACACTAAAAGAACATAATAAACAATCATAAAAACCTGGAATTTAAACGCATTTTAAGCCTTTCTAAGCCGTTTAAATTGTTTATAAGGGGTAGTACTATGGTTAAATTTTAAGTCGCTTAGAAGCTCTTAAAATCGTTTTAGCGCAAATCGTGATAGCGCACTATATTGGTGCATACTAAACGAGAATAATTCTCATTTGCATTTAGATGCACTATTTTGGTGCATAAAGTTATCCACAGACTTGTTCACATTTTTGATTTTGTTGGTTTGTGTAATTTTTCTGAAAAAGAGGTTTGGATTCTGAAAACCGTTTTTACGGGTAAATTTTTTTGAATTGCTCTGCGCTCACACGACCCTCAAAAACCTGGAATAGTTTTGTCAAGTGTTGAGTGTAAGTTTAGTGTATATTCCTGGGTAATAGGTACGATTAAAAATAAGTGTATGACATATAGTGGTAGAATTTGTTTTTGAAATAAAAAGTTTAGGGGGGTTGACATGATTGTTTATTTTTGATCTAATACATGTGCTGGTTAACAAACAAGGAGAAAAAATGTTATATTTAGATGCAACACAAGAAATCGAAGAGTTGGAAGCCTGGGTGATCAACGATCCTATCAATGCTGATGATTATCGTGATCAGATTGAACAAGTTAAGAAAGAAAGTAAATGGTTTTTCACTATCGATGGTAGTATAGAGTCTGGTTGGGATACTTATGAAGCAGCAGAAGAAGCAATGAACGATTGGATGTTAGATCACAAACACGCAGACGCAACTGCAGATGTAGAAAGGTTATACTAATGAAAGATATGTCACCATTTCAGTGCGGTCAGGAAGATTCATTCTTTAATCGTAAACTTAACCCTCATATGATCGAAGACGGAGTGATACATACTTTGTCTGAGGTAGAGTTAATTAAGCAGTACATCGAGGGTTACGTCGATTCGGAGGAGTTTTATGAAGGTTGTTGAGTTACTAGATCATATGGGATCGGACCTTACTGTTGTCAACGCGGCTAGAGTTAGTTTTAATAAACAACACGACACAGTTCAAAAAGGAGATTTTAATTTAATTAAGTATTTAGCAAAGCATCACCACTGGTCACCATTTGCTCACTGTTTTGTGCAATTTAGAATCAAAGCTCCTATCTTTGTTGCAAGACAGCTTGGGAAGCATCAGGTGGGTCTGTGCTGGAATGAAATAAGTAGAAGGTATGTCAACTATGACCCAGAGTTCTGGACGGCTCAGGAGGGCTTTAGAGCCGTTACAGCAGATAAGAAGCAAGGGTCTGGTGGTCTATCACCGTTTAACCAAGAAGCTAAGGACATTCAGAACAGGATACACCGCTCTTGTCTCGCAGCATATCAAGACATGTTAAAGATAGGTATATGTGAGGAACAAGCCAGGACTGTTCTACCGCAGTCAATGATGACCGAGTGGTTTTGGTCTGGTAGTTTATTCTCTTTTTCAAGAGTATGTAATTTAAGAATGTCTGAGGATTCACAGAAAGAAACTAAAGAAATAGCTGTACAAATAGATAAAGAGTGTGCTAAACTTTATCCACACTCTTGGAAAGCACTTACTTTTAATTACGAAATAGGAGAAGGATAAATGTTTGAGATAGAACATACTGATGTATTTAAGACCATTAAAAACCATTTGATTAATGAAAAAGGATTAGAATCATGCGATGTATTTCATGCGACTCGTTACTTACAGAATTTGAATCAACAAGAAGATCAGGAAGAACAAATGAATTTCTTGACATCTGCTCCAGATGCTTATACGATGTCGAAGACGATATAACAGTAATTGATCGTTTAGATTTAAAACATGCTTCAGACGAGATGTATCACGGTGTCGAAGAGCTTGACTTTGGTAGTTTAACTTTTACAAATGATTTTAAAGAGGAGTTTGAATAATGGATGACGAATATTATGATAGAGATGGACATGACGATGGTCAGTTCTTTGCAGATACCGAGGAAGAAGCTCATTTTTTCTCTGTAATCTACGACTTCATTGGATTGATGGATATCTATTCACCTGAGTTAGTCATGAAGTGCGTGGATAAGATAAAACAGAAAGAAGAAGTTACTCTTAATAGTATTAATTAGTTATTTATTATTATATGGTTATAAGTTCTAATAAGATCTTATAAGAACTAATTAGTTTTTAGGGTATTACTTTTATAAGGATTTGTCAATGGGTACACAATTAAAAGCGCATCAACCGTGTTCTTGTGGATCGTCAGATGGTAGGACGTACTACGATTGGGGTTGGTTGTGCTATGTCTGTAAGGAAAGCCACTCAGAGGCTCACCACAAGGACGGAAAGGTAAACATGAGTAATGTATCAGATATTCAAAAGAAAGCCAGTACAGCGTCTTTTAAGCCTCCTGGAGAGGATGCTATAGCTCGTTCCATGACTGAAAGAGGTATATCAAGAGCAACTTGTGAGACTTACGGTGTTGTTTCTGACGGTAATGAGTATTGGTTTCCATACACAAATGCTGATGATAAGGTTGTTGCTTATAAGAAGCGCGGAGTGGAAGAAAAGAAGTTCTCGATCACAGGTGACTGGAAAGGAGCTAGGTTATTTGGTCAGCAGCTTTTTGGTAAAGGATCGTCACGCTTTGTGACTTTGGTAGAGGGCGAGGGTGATTGCTTAGCAGCCTATCAAATGATGGGTAGTAAATATGCGTGTGTCTCTATTCGTAATGGTGCGGCTAGTGCAATTACAGACGCTCAGACTCATTATGAGTGGCTTGATAGCTTTGAGAACATTGTCGTTTGTATGGACAATGATGATCAAGGTAAAGCTGCCGCTAAACAGTTATCTGAGTTGTTTGGTGCTAAAGCTAAGATAGTTAAGTTCCCAGACAATATGAAAGATGCTTGTGACTTTCTTGCACAACAAGAAGAGAAAAAGTTTCTTGAGTATTGGTGGGCGGCAGAGCGTTTTGTCCCAGACGGTATTGTTGACGGGTCATCTCTCTGGGATGAGGTATCTAAACCCATAGAGAAAAGCCTAGTTGATTATCCTTTTGCTGGTATTAATAAACTGACTTACGGTGTCAGGGATAGTGAGTTAGTTACAATTACTGCTGGTTCAGGTTTAGGTAAATCTCAGTTTGTTAGAGAGATAGTTTATCATGTGTTAAACAATACTGAAGACAACATAGGCTTAATGTTCCTGGAAGAGTCAACTAAGAAAACAGCTAGGTCTTTAATGTCGTTACATGCTAACAAACCTTTACACTTACCTGATGTTGAGTGTGATCCTGAGTTGTTACGTGAATCCTTCGATGCTACATTAGGAACAGGCAGATTGTTTCTTTTTGATCACTTTGGTTCTACAAGCACTCAGAATATTTTGAGCCGTATAAAATACATGGCTAAAGCTTTACATACTCGGTATGTGTTTTTGGATCACATAAGCATAGTAATTTCAGCGCAAGGTGAAGGAGACGAACGTAAAGCAATAGACGAGATGATGACTAGGCTCAGGATGCTTTGTCAAGAAACTGGTATTTGTTTGTTCATTGTTTCTCACCTTAAACGTCCTGAAGGTAAAGGTCATGAGGAAGGCACTGCCACAAGTTTGTCACAATTACGCGGCTCTGGTTCTATTGCTCAGTTGAGTGATATTGTCATAGGACTAGAACGTAATGGTCAGCACGAAGACCCTATGGAACGTCACACCACCCATGTCCGAATACTAAAGAACAGGTTTTCTGGACTTACCGGACCTGCAGGGCGGTTACTGTATGACTTAGAATATGGTAGGATGGTGCAACGTCACGATGAGGATGAATTATGAGAGAAATAATTATAGATGTTGAAACTAACAGTACAGCTACTCATATCTGGTGTGCTGTAACTAAAGACTTATCCACAGAGGAGGTTAATGTATGGACGGAAGCAGAAAAATTACAAAGTTATCTGGCAGAAGAAAGTATCTTGATTGGTCACAACATCGTAGGCTTCGATGCTCCAGTATTGAAGAAGCAGTGGACTTTGAATATCGACATACACCAGTTAAAAGATACACTCGTAATGTCAAGATTATTAAATCCAATACTCGAAAATGGTCATTCATTAAGAGCTTGGGGTCAACGACTGGGAAACTATAAAGATGATTTTAAAGACTTTGATGGTGGGCTTACAGAAGAGATGGTCAGCTATTGTAAACAAGATGTTTCCGTTACCGAAGCATTATATAAGCGTCTTAGCAATGATCTATTGGATTGGGGTGACTCAGTTTCTATCGAAAATAAAGTGGCTATTCAAGTGCAGATTCAAGAAGAAAACGGATTCAAGCTTGATGTTAAGAAAGCAATCTTCCTTCTTGTTGACTGGAGGAAGAGACTGGCAGAAATTGAGGAAGAATTACAAGAAGTTTTCAAACCTATTGTAACTGTACGTTTTAGTGAGAAGACTGGTAAACGTCTTAAAGATAAAGTGGAAGTGTTCAATCCAGGTTCACGCAAGCAGATAGCAGAACGTCTGATGGTCATGGGTTGGAAGCCAACTAAACACACAGAGAAAGGATCGGTTATCGTTGATGAGAAAGTCTTACAAGCTATTGACTTACCTGAAGCTAAACTCATTGCAGAGTACCTACTCATTCAAAAACGGGTGGCTCAAGTTGAATCATGGATTGACCATGCTGATAACTCCGACAGGGTTCACTGTAAGGTCATCACCAACGGTGCAGTCACAGGACGAATGACTCACAGCAAGCCCAATCTCGCACAGGTGGTTCGTGTAGGTAATCCGTTTGGTAAGGAGTGTCGTGAGTGTTGGACAGTGGATCAAGGTAATGTATTGGTAGGTATAGATGCTAGTGGTCTTGAGTTGCGTATGCTTGCACACTACATGCGTGACGAGGAGTACACCAACGAGATACTGAGTGGTGACATTCATACTAAGAACATGAAAGCAGCAGGTCTTACTAACAGGGATCAAGCTAAGACTTTTATCTATGCTTTTCTTTATGGTGCAGGTCCAGCTAAGATCGGACAGATTGTAGGTGGTGGTGAGCGAGAAGGTAGAAAGTTAATCGACAGCTTTCTTGCCAACACACCAGCCTTACATAAACTAAAAGAGAAAGTTAATAGACTTGCTCAGAAAAACTGGTTACCTGGCTTGGATGGTAGGCGATTAATAATTAGATCACAACATGCCGCACTTAATACATTACTACAAGGAGCAGGTGCAGTAGTAATGAAACAAGCGCTAATACATTTGACAGATGAGTTAAAATCCTGTAAAATATTGGGTTCGTTTGTTGCAAATGTTCATGATGAATGGCAGATTGAAACATCGAAAGAATTTGCTGAATCTGTAGGTCAATTAGGCGTTCAGGCAATTCAGCAAGCAGGACTCACATTAGGGCTACGTTGTCCACTCGACGGTGAGTATAAAATTGGTTCTAATTGGGCAACAACACACTAAGGAGAAGTAAATGGCAAAACTCGATCTAAGTCCTTTTAAAGTTAAAGGTGATATTATGTGGGCATTTTTAGACACACCCAACCAAATGTCCGAGCGATATCAGGTTGACATGTGTAACCTCTCACCAGAAGCAATAAAGAGAATTGAGGAAGCAGGTATTGATGTTAAGAAGAAGGATGAGAAAGGTTTCTTTATCGTAGCGAAATCTAAAAATTATCCTATCAAGACTGAAATGTCTGACGGCTCAACTGTTAATGTTAAGGTAGGTAATGGTTCTAAAGGAGTGGCTTGGATACGTCCTTACACTTATAATTTTAGAGGTAAAGACGGTGTTGGAGCAGGTATCAATAAGTTGATTGTTACTGACTTAATTGAGTACACTGGTGTCAGCCCTGCTGAGTTAGAAGAAGCAGAGACGTTGTAACTTGTCTAAGTCAATGAATAAGGCAAAAGCCCTCATTGACGGAGACATCCTTGTTTATAGGATAGGCTTCTCTGTTAATGATCCAGAAGATGAAAAGTTCGCCATAGCACGTATGGGTAATTTTGTTCAGAATTTGTTAGAACTGGACGATATAGATTCATATACTGGATTCATTACAGGGAAGTCTAACTATAGGCAAGACATAGCTACTGAGCAGGAGTATAAAGCTAATCGTAAAGGTGTTAGAAGACCTATACATTACGACACACTTCGGTCTTATCTTATGAGCAAATGGTGTTTCGAGTTAATTGAAGGACAAGAAGCAGACGATGCTATAGGTATTGCGGCTTATGCTCTACCTGAAAACAAAAGCTGCATCATGTCTATTGACAAAGACTTAGATATGATTCGCGGATGGCATTATAATTTCGTAAAGCAAGCTCTTTATCATGTCACAGAAGAAGAAGCTATAAAAAACTTTTACATGCAAATACTAACTGGTGATCGTGTTGATAATATTCCTGGACTTAAAGGTATCGGACCTAAGAAAGCAGAGAAGATACTTAAAGATTGTATAGGTGAGCAACAGTTTTTTGAAACCGTGTTAGAAAAGTATGAAGGAGATATTGATAAACTAACTGAACGTGGAAGGTTGTTATGGATAAGAAGACAAGAGAATCAATTATGGAAACCGCCAAACATTTCACAATAGGTTATGTCCAATGGGTTGATGCTGTGTCTGATAGTGGTTGGGAAACAGAAGTAAAAGTAGATGTACATCCTTGTCTTAGTATTGGATTTATTGTTGACGAGACAGAAGATGCTATTTGCCTTGCTGCTGTTATATCTCACGATCAGTCTAACTCTAGGATACACATACCTAAACAGTGGATTAAGAGTATTAAGAAAGTAAGATTAGATAAGTTTTTAGATTTAAGGAGAAAGCCATCAAAACCCAAAGTGCAAAAGCCAAAGGCAGAAAGTTACAACAGTGGTTCAGAGATCAGCTTATTGAACAATTCTCGTTTTCCAGGTCCGATGTAAGATCAACTAGCATGGGTGCTGGAGGTGAGGACATACTGTTCTCTCAAGAGGTAGGAGATCAGTTAGGCATATCAGTAGAGTGTAAGTCAAGAGAGTCAATGGCTGTTTATGCTTTCTACTCACAGGCTGCTGACAACTGTCCTGAGGGTAGACAACCAACAGTCATTGTCAAACAGAATCACTCTAAGCCTCTTGCTGTTATTGATGCTGAATATTTTGTTACTTTATTGAAAGGAACCAATGAGACATTTGATAATTCCTGATACACAATGCAAACCCAATAACTCATTCGAGCATTTAGAATGGGCAGGTGAGTACGCTGTCAAGACTAAGCCTGATGTTATAGTTCATCTAGGAGATCATTGGGACATGCCAAGTCTCAGTGTCTATGACGTAGGTAAGAAAGCATTCGAGGGTAGGACATACAATGATGACATCGAAGCTGGTAACAAAGCTATGGATGTATTCATGAAGCCTATCATCGAGGAGCAGAAGAGGCAGCGTGTCAATAAGAAGAAGGTATGGAAACCTAAGAAGATATTTCTTATTGGTAATCACGAGCAACGTATTGATAGAGCTATCGAGTCAGATAGAAAACTAGAAGGGTTGATTGGTTACAGTGATTTCAATCTAAAGAAATATAACTGGGAGGTTCATGACTTTCTTTCTGTACCTATTGTTAATGGCATAGCATACAGCCATTACTTTACATCTGGTGTGATGGGTAGACCAGTTAGTAATCCTGGTTTACTCTTGCAAAAGAAACACATGAGTTGTATAATGGGTCACGTACAAGACCGAGCTATCTCCTTCAGCAAGAAGGCAGATGGTAAAGGTATCACTGGTATCTTTGCTGGTATCTTCTATCAACATGACGAGGACTATCTAACTCCTCAGACTAA
>Ga0070750_10001146_pt1 | contig 14870 bp, 17 predicted proteins | sample VirMetDEL_Nov_24_FD_77013 | JGI IMG/M metagenome (GOLD analysis project Ga0070750, IMG submission 77013) | Aqueous microbial communities from the Delaware River and Bay under freshwater to marine salinity gradient to study organic matter... | ecosystem: Environmental > Aquatic > Marine >...
ACCCTTGGGTGTGGTTTGCATTTCTATCTTCGCCCGGCGTTCCGTCTGCTGTAGCTCGAGGAACCAAGTCTCTCTTCGAGGGATCAAGATACGGAGCATACATTAGAGAGAACACACCTTGGCTTATGAGCATGGGTCTTTGGAACTCCAATGCCCATTTCCATGGCAGTCCTATCGGCAAGGTTCTGAACTACGTAAGTGAACAAAGAAACAAATTTCTTGGTGGCATTCAGTCCCAGGTGCATGGTGTTGAGCAGAACGTAATTCAACAACTGCGGGCTCAAGGCATCAAGGTCGATTCACTTGACCCGATGAGGGCACCTCTGAAGCATAGAGCTGTGCTCGAAGAGATTGACATGACAATCTACGGGGCACTCAATAACTTGGGTCGATCCGGTACCAGCTATGTTGCAAAACAAGAAGGCATTTATGTAACCGAAAGGTATGCACGAGTGTCTCCCGAGGCAAATATACCTGGGGTATCTGAAGGTGCTCGAGAGGTAACAGATGCTGACGGCAACATCTTTAGACGAGTATCTAGTGAAGAGAGCACGCTTACTCAGGCAGAGTATCTCGCTAGAACTAGGAAGGGTGAGGACCTCATCAAGGAGGGCGCGGATGAACGCCTCTTTGTCACCGAGAAGGTTAGTCCCCAAGCTGCTCCCGTAACTGCAGAAAGCAAAGCAGTGCCTATGCTGATGGATCAAAAGATCCTTGACGCAAAGATTGCTCAGTATGGCTTGGGCGATCTTATCCAAGCACATCGAAGAACGTTTGACGATAGCTTTATGAAGCTGTACGGGATGGATGACCTCGTAACTAAGTACGGGGGTGACGCTTCTAAAGTCATGGCTGCGTTCAGGAACGGTAGCATCCCCACTAGTGAACTGATCGATCTGTCGAAGGTCAAGCGGATCTCGAGATCGTCGTCGAATGACGCGTTGACAGAGAACTTCCAGGACCCGTTGTCGGGTGACGGAGTGACGATGACTGCGGGCAAGAGGATGCTTGCTGAGTTCTTTGACATCACTCCCGCACAAAGCGCGTCGATGACCACACAGCAGTTTGAAACAAACTTGATGGACGTGTTCGATACACACCTCAAGAATGGTCAGTACTTCCCCTTCGGCTTGAGGGAGAACATTGACAGGATGGGTAACCCTATCTATTCGAGGGGTGCCAAGGAAGCTTCGCAACAAAGACAAGCGGTTGCTGCCGGCATGAACTTGCCCAGGACTAAGCACCCTAGCACTCACATCTACCACCCTGATGATCTCCAAAGGATGAGGAGTTTTGCGGGTAGTAATGAAGAGGCAGTCAAAAACATTGAGAAGCTTGAATCCGCCACACGCATGAGGCTTGATGAGCTGAAGCCTGATCGTGCGTTGTCTGTACGTAGGACCAACGCCAGCCGTTCTATTCACTTGTACGGTCAACGGGCTGCCGAGACGTATGCTTTCCACGTAGCCGGTGTTCGTTCTACAACAATCAACGGCAAGAGAGAACTGGTCTACGACAAAGAGTATTGGGATGGCATCTCTGACTACCAGCAGATTGGTCGCAACGATCTTAATCTGACTGAATCAGGAAGAATGAGAGCCCAGTCTGCTGTGTATGACATTGAAGAGTTCGGGCCGGCTACTGTCGGCGATGACTTCATGGCCATACCCCAATCGAATCACGCTCCCGGTGGCTTCTCGTTTGCTGATGTAATCAATCAGGGGTACAAGGGGCTTCACGAAAGCCAGGACTTCAGTAGGAAGCTGATTAAGGAAACATTGATTCCACGGATGATGGGAAGAAGGACTACTCAGGAGATGGCTGCAAGCAGCATTAGTTCTCTTGTTAAGTCTACGGCTAAGTCATTCTCTGAGGGAGCAATCGGTAAAGCTATTGCTGACTCACACCCTATGGGTAAGCGGTTTGTCAACGAGATTGCAGAAATGGGTAAGCCCCAGTCTCCCTTTACTTCACCTCGAATGGCTTCCGGTCAGATAGCTAAGTACCTGTACGTTACGCACCTCGGTACAAACATGGCTTCTGTTGTACTCAACTTGACCCAGCCATGGATGCACACAGCCACGTGGGTTGGTGTACCTAGTGTCCTGAAGGGATACAAGGAAGGGTTCAAGGAACTGTTTTCCTACATGGACGACCGCATCAGAAGCGGTAAGTTGATCTTAAACGACGAAGAAAAACTCTCACTGATTGATAAGCACTTCAAGCATGCTAAGGACGGCAAGCTTGGTATTGGTCCTGACGTGTACCAACTTGCGGATAAAGCAACTAACTGGTCAGCACGTGGAATGCCCACAAAAACAAACGCGCTTATCTTTGAGTTCCCGATGAAACTATTCGAGAAGGCTGAGTGGTTGAACCGATTGGTTTCTGCTCATGCCATCGACGATGTATTCAAAAAGGCTGGCAAGTACACCGACGACGTAGCGTCTGGTGATTACCGTTTTCGTATGGACTCCATTAGAACGACGGTCGACGAGACCCAGTTCGGTGGTAGTGTTCTCAACACTCCGACCGTGTTCATGGGAAAAGGAATGCTTGGACAGCTAGGTGATAGCCCCCTGGTGCGTCAGTTCCTTACGTTCCCTACCCGAACACTGACTGCGGTTACTCCGGGCATTGGCCACGTATCCAAGATGGTTGGGGGCGGCAAGAGAGAGCTGTTCGGTAAGACGATTGATTCAGGGCCATTCACTAACCTGTATGACTTTACTCGTGGCATGGGTATCGCAGCTGCTCTGTACTACACCGGCAAGAACTTCTTGGGTGCAGACATGAGCCGAGGTCTGATTGCCAACGCTTCGACCGATATGTTTGGCGGTCAAGACTTCCTAGAGGGAGGGGAGTACGACTGGTTACCCATGCCTCCTGCAGTAGACATCCTTGCACAGGGTGTACGATCTATCCTTTCGGAAGACATGGACGTACTTCGTCGGACCCTTCCTCGTGTGGTACCGATGGGTGTCGGACTTTCAAGAGCCCTATCTGTTGTACCCCAGGGATTAGTGGGGAATAACTGGATGGGCGATATGGTCCAGAAGTTTACCCAGAGAAGTTACGCGGACTGGAGCAACCCAACGCCAGAGGGACTGGTCCCTTACTTCAAGGGTGACGGTACCTTCGTAGATTTCCGCAAGCCTGCTGACCTAATCATGCAGGGATTGGGTATGGACCTGGGGAGGTCACAGATTTCGGGGGAGCTGGATGGCTACCTTGTAAAGCAGCGAGAAGAGATTCTTAATTACCGAAATAGATTCCTGAACGCTATGTTTGCTAACAACATGAGCTCGGCTATGGGTATCAAGTCAGAGTTTGAGCGTAGGTTCAAAGTACCTATGACGCTGACAAAGGAGAACCTGCGATCAAGGATGAGAAACAGGAACATCACTAGGACTGAGAGGATCATGGATAGGATCCCGCCGGAAGCACGGAGCCAGTACATGTCATACGTGGCAGCACGAGGAGAAAAAACTGGTATTGATCCGTCTGCATTCGGAGGAGACTTGCCTACCTCAACCTCTCGTAGCAAGGAGTTCGACCGGCCTCAGACTTACGATCTTGATCCGGAAACCTTGAAGGCCCTGAAGCAGATGATTGAAGAGGGCAAGAAGGATCCGCCTCTTAAGAAGAGATCATTCACAGAAGGCTATAGTCCGTTCGACTGGCAACCATGAAAAATGCAACGTTCGTAGCAGTCTCTTGTATACACGTACCTCATCATCGAGAAGAAGTTCTTAACTGGCTTATCTCTCGAGTCGAAGAAATACGTCCAACTCATTTCATCTTGTTGGGTGACTTGTTTGAAGCCGGCAGTGTGTCGGTGCATCCCTCTGAGTACTGGGAGTCTCTCGAAGAAGAATACGAAGCGGGTTCCAATTACCTAGAGACTCTCCGCAAAGCATTGCCCGACACCACTGAGCTGGTATGGACCCTAGGCAATCACGACGACAACATCCAATGCCCCGATCCTCGCCGTACTGATTGGCGTACCAGGAGCTTGATCCACTGGAATAAGAATCTCCAGTGCGGTCACATGTTTCAGAAGTGGAAGCAGATCCCCTACGTCAAGGGAGCACAGGGTGTGTACCGATTGGGTCCCTGTCGTTTCTACCACGGCTTCGATGCGGGCATGAACTCAGACGAGCTCGAGGCTCTGCAGATGGCGATGGCCCTGAAGGATCCGGGGTGGGGGCTATACGTTAGGGGTCACACACACAGACCGACACCCGGTGTAGTCCAGTGCAAGAGGACAGCGAAGGTCATGCTGCCCTACTGGTATGCCAACCCCGGAACACTAGGCCCATTGAAGCCTGGCTACATGGCACGCAAGGACTCCAACCTCTGGGGTGCTGGGCTAGTTAGTGGGGAATGTACTTTAGGTAGTCCACGCAGACCATCTCGAAAAGATTGGGATGCTAACGTAGAGCATTTTGAGTAGAATTCAATTATGTCCTCCGACTTATCTACGATTAAAGCTCTTAAGGATGCAGCTCCTCTAAGTAAAAATATACTTAGCAGTGGTTTAGGGCCTCACGTATTATCTCAATCGGATCAACGACTTCTTGGTTCGGTTATGCGGGATGTAACTAAAGGAAGACCCGGTATAGATTTAAGATATCTATCTTCTTTAATCCCCAACACAAATAAAGTAATCGGAACAGGGGGCTTCTACAGATTGGGAGCTCCGGGTCAACCTCTTCAACAATTTCCCAAAGAGTCAATAAACCTGTTCTTGAACCCTAAGAATGTTCTTCCGGGAACAAAACACATAGACGATCTTGCATTCACGATGGCTCACGAATCGGGACACGCCGATGATTTTTATAGAGGTGCGGCCAGGGGAAATGTAAATAGATGGGCTGCAATGAGCTCGGCTGAAAAAGAGTATGTTGCCAACGAAAAAGCAATGAGGTATCTGGCAGATCGGGACATGAAGGTTGGACCTAAATACAAAGAGACTTTTACAGACCCGAAGTTTAAATCTAAATATCCACGTGCTTATCACCACATGCCTAAGATGGCGGCAAGGTTTGGGATCCTTCCTATGTTCGCTGGGATGTTAGCCCCAATTTTAATCGAATCACTTTTGGACTCTGAGTAAAATCTAATCATGAATACTTTCCAAATCGGTATCCCGTTCAACGCTCGATCAATTCGCTCCCTCGGGGGAGAGGACTTCTTCGATGAGTTCTTCAGCAACTTCCCTACGCGTGGTTATACAGGCGGTCCTTCCGAGATGATCCGTCCTGGATCTCTTTACGCAGATAGGATAAAGGAAGCCTTTAAGGAGATGGATCCTTCTGCCATCAACGACATCATCGATGAATCTGTAGACGAGGTGAAGTTAGATTTTACTGACGAGGAAGACCTCAAGAAGGTTGATGACCTTCTTAAGAAGTACGACGACAAGCAGATGGAGAAGGCCATAGACAAATTGGCCGAAGACCTGCACGGTAAGCCCATGAAAGATCCATCCCCAGCTGCTCCGAAGAAGACCGCAGGCAATCGTGCAAAGGACATGCTGGGCAAAGTAAAGAGCATCGACCCCAAGCATGTGGTGAAGGGGTTGCTGAAAGCCTCTCCCGCTATTCTGGCTGAAGCGATTGCATTCGAGGGCGGAAGGATGGGAGGGCGAGCCTTGTCCGACAAGATCTTCGAGCCGATGCCCGGTCCCGGTGGTCCAATCGATGGGTTGCTTCCGAGCTTCCTGTCTTACATTGACCCGACTGCGGGCGGCAGTACTCCGTACGTCCCGAACCCCTACGAGGTCACGCGGACGACTAAGTCCGGGAAGGCTGAGCCGGGCGACCCTGGCTTCGATGACCAGATGGCCGTTGATATGCTCATGAGACTCCTGCCTGACGCCTTTGGTAGGGGCTCTTTCGTGGGCGTTGAACCGGGGAACGAGAAGCCCTTCCAAGCCAGGTCCGCTGGAAGGCGGTAGGAGGCTGTGTGAGAGCGTTTCTGGGTAGCAGGGGGAGACTACTACCTACCGAAGAAAGGGTCTTAGAATGGATCCTATGAGCTCTGAGGACAAAGGATTCCCCACTGTTAGAGTCGAGTGGGTGGACTCCTGTGAACCGGCGGACAATGCCGAGATCGAGAAGCACGAGATCCCTGAGTGTCAGACGATTGTTCAGGTAGGCTTCCTCATCAAAGAAACCAAGACGAGTATCTCTGTGGCTGGGGCCTGGAAACCCGAGACTGATACGTTTGATTACGTGATAACGATCCCGAGGTTCGCTGTCACCTGCCTAGATATCTTGAAGTAAAGCCCACCCCCTCGGTTAGGAGAAGGTGGGACTGCGTGGTGGACCTGGGAGTCGACTAATCGGCGAAGAAGTCTAGTCAGGTCCAAACGGAAGGTCTCCGCAAGAGCGACTCAGCTCTCCTTAAAAAGAATAAGGGCAACGAAGACCTCCCTACAGAGGTGGTTCTTTTGATTCCGATGGTCCCCCTCGCACCGGGAAGGATTGAGGGGGACACTAGTGGGGAATCAAAGTAGGGGTCACCCACTGAGGAGTGACTGGAGGTAATCAGTACGGTACGTACGGTCGTTCCTTGTAGCATACTTGCAGAGGACCGAGCATACAACCGACGTTTCGCCGGAAAGCATGCTGGTGATCTCTTCCATATCGGAGCCGACATCTCCGGGCTCACGACCGAGGAGGGTCTTCATCGAACCCTTGAGACGCTGGGTCTCGATGCGGGCACGAATCTGTGAGCCTTCGTGGGTAATCTGAGTCGGGTCCTGTGGGATGCTGATGGGTGCACCCTTGAACTCGAGCGGCTCTGCGTGGTCAGGATCCTCTACCAGTTGGTAGGTGAACTGGACCTGCACAGCAGGGAACACTTGACCGTCACCGGCCTGCTTGAACTCTGACTCAGTGGTTGCAACACCAATGACATAGCAGTTGTGAACACCTGCGGGTGGCCACTCACCGAGGGAGCCGAGGCCCTGGTCTGCGGTAGCGTCTTCGAAAGACTTCTGCATACTTGCGAACATGGTTTTGGTTTGATTCATTACGATACTTCCTTACTTGGCTGAAAGATACTTGTCCTCAAAGAACGACCACGCGTCGGTCTCAGGAACTTCAATACGGTCAGGTAGAACCACCCGGCACTTCGTTATGCCGGCGAGGCTTTCATCATTGACAGTGATGAAATGTTCTTTGTACTTGACGGAGCGAGGACGCTTAGGTCCCTTGGTTCCGTCCTTGTTAGTTTGTTGGACCATCTCAGTCCTGTTACCCATGTCACACTCGAAGGCCATGACCAACTCGAACAGAGGGAAGAGCCTCTTGTAGAAGGAGTCGGTAATCGTGAGCTCCGGGCGAATGACGTAACGGTCATCACCGAGAGGGATCTTTGCGTTGACGAGGTGGCACACATAGTAGAACCCGTACCCGTGCTGACGTAGATCTGCAGGGAACCGTACCAGTTCCTCGTACACATCATCCCAAGCACGACGGCCATCGAGTTCCTTCCACTCGCTCTTACCCATCTTCTTGGTTACATACTGTTTGACAAGAGCAAGGGCTGGGCCAAGGCTGTCTACGACAATGGTCTTAGGTCTAGGCTTATTGGTCTCTGCCATCTCGATCAACTGCTTCTTCTTTTGCAGCACGCCCTCCCAAGTAAGAACCATTGGGATACTGCCATTGGCTTCTGTACTTGGACTACATGGTCGCCCATCCGAATCCATTCCGGGCCAGATGCAGGCTTGCGGTTCTTTGTTGGTGGTGCTCGAGAGATCGGTGTTGATGATGAAGGCTTCGGGGTGAGACTGTATGAAACAACTCTTGCCTACCCCAGGCATGCCAACGATTAGTCCGAACAGTTTGCTTGGCGGTGACACCATGCTAGTAGCGTGGAACCCAAGGTTCCCGTACTTCTGCTTAATGGTTTTTCCTACCGCTAATTCCTGGTCCATTAATTATGCCTCCTGCCCAGTCTCTTTGGGCTTCGTTATCAAACCCGTCTTCTCCCAGAGGTAACGCCTCCGGCTGAGAGACAGGTGAGGTTTGCTTGTAGTCCTTGTTGGTTACCATCTCTGTACACACAACTAGTTCGTAACCAAGTTCCTTCATCCATCTCCGAAGTATTGTGTCGGAGATGCTGCACTTCCATGTCTCTCGGAAGCGGTCGAAGAAGTCTTTGTTTGTGGTGAAGTTTCCTTGGTGAGCAAGTATCTGAAACTTAGGCTCGATGATGGACTTCATGATTTGATCGTGGAATTCGCTGAATGCTTTCATGGTTTGTCCTAGTTATAGGGAGGAGGTGGGGCGTTCACACATGACGCCCCACCTCTACTACGCAGAAATGTGAGCTTCTACGTCATCCCTGTCCTCCTGCTGGAAACCTTCTGAGGTGATGATGCTTGGCCAATCTTCTACTCGAGTGAGGTAGAAGGGAGCAAATGGACTCAAGCGACCAAAGTTCCTCAGATGATTTGCAGACATTGGAAAACTTCCTGGCGTTCCTTCGCGGGTCGCAAAACTGTGGACCCACTGCAATCGGCTATGGTACTCGCAGGTACCCTCTCTGTCAAGGGTCGACGAGGCGAACGTATGAGAGAAGTTGACGGGCGGGTCACTTACTCGCTCCGGCTTCTTGTCTTCGTACTCACCTTCGGCAAGGAACCAACGCTTGCATCTGTCTCTGTAGTTTTCCCATCGGGGTTCACCTGAGTAGATGCGTCGTTGTTCTATCTGTCCCTTGCGGGGTCCTCTCTTCAGCTCATGATTAACCAGCTCGAAGTCCCGGTCATTCATACCGAACTCAATGCTAGGTTTCTGTACTGCAATGTGGATCATTCCTCCGACACGTACGTCTTCGGGTAGATCGTATTGCTTAGAGACTTCCCCACTCTTCACAAGGAAGTTGAGGATGTGGATGTAGTGCTGAGTTTGAAACTCGATGGGGCATGTACTGAGGCGTTGTATCGTGGACCCAGTACAGGTCTTGGCATCTACGATGTAGAGTGCGTTCTGTTTCTTGTGGTACAAGAGGACATCAAACTGTGCGAGCAGCCTCCCGTACTCAGGGTGGTTGTACTCGCCAACAATCTCTGATCCAATCACACGGAACCATGGCTTGTGCAGGTAGTCGATGACTGAACCTTTGCCGGGTACCTGGAATTGTTGCATTGCTTCGAACCAAGAGAGGGCCATCAACATGTCCTTCTCTTCACGGTCGAATATGTTTGCTTTGGTCGAGGCTTTGACGCCACGATTATTCAACAGCACCTCAAGTTTCTCTTGAGATTCTGCGAGCCACCTGAGCATTTGCTCAAAGGCTTCTGCCTTAGTTTTTTGGAAGAGCTCCAACCTGCGGTGGAACCAAGATCCTCTACTCAGAGCAGCAGACCACCTCAGTGCCGACACGATACCGAGCCGACGACTGAGGTAGTACTGAAAGGGGCATGAGAGAATACTCTCGAAGTCTGATGATCTGAGTGCGGGAGTCCTGGCCACCAAGCCTTTGTCTTCTAGCCAGAGTCTGGCGTTCCGACCTTTACCGTGCTTGATTTCCATGTGTCCTCCTTACTTCTTGCAGCAGTCACCCTTACCGAGCATCTTCATTACGTGGGGTCGTGCCCAGATTCCGAAGACCGTGCCGCAGACTGCGACAAGGATCGAGAACCAGAGCGTTCCAAGGAAGGCCGAAGCAAGCATGTGTTTTTCCTTTTGAAGTTCAGTACGTAACGAACAGTTCTGTAGGTTACTGCGATACTGATGAGTCCTGTCCCCACTAGAAAGGGAACATAGATGTATGGGAGATACTCCTTAACTCCGATGTTGAGGAGGATCAATACGATGCCGATGAGTATAGCAGTTCCGCCCTTGAGATTCGAGGTGCCGGGCAGCACCATACAGATAACTCCCCCGATTATGCAGACGCCTCCGATAGCTGACAGGACCGATAGATCCTGCATTGACTCCGCACTTACGTGCTTGGTCAAAGGATCACTGAGTCCCACGTAACTAGTGGGGGAGGTAGATTTACAGGAGGAGAGAAAGAGGATGGCTAGGACGATAGGTGCCCAGTCCACCAGGATTCTGAAGCGGGGCCAGAAGAGCATTACTTCTTCTTCTTTACCTTCTTCTTCTTATAGGGTGCCGGCTTCTTCTTGCCCTTCATGTGTCCTTTGCATGGACCCTTCATGGCGATTCCTTACATGAGTTTGACTGCTAAGGATGTCCCGGTTGACAGGACAATAGCAAGTAGTGACATGACAACCCAGGCTCGACCACGGTCGAACTCGTTCTTGAGCTTGATCTTATGAAGGTCTACCTCGATCTTATCGAGCTTACCATTCACACGCTTCAGCTCTGAGAGTACATGGATCTTGTACTCTTCCCAGCCATTGGGAGTAGGGGACATTGTGTTTTATCCGCCGTATCCGCCGCCAGTTTTACGGACACGGCCTACCGTGCCGCCTCTTCCACCAACGCTGGTTCGGACAGCCTTTCGACTACCGCGTCCAGCCATGCCGCGTCCCTTGGTAGCGGGACCCTTGCGGGTTGCTGCTGCGGCTGTTGAGATAGGGGGTGCCTTCTTACGGAGGGCCTTCTTCTTTGACTTCTTTGCTGCTTTCTTCTTCGCCATTTGAAACTCCTTAGCCGATGAACCGGCCAACAATTACAGCGTTGTCTACGTTGTCTGCTGCGGTAGCAACAACACAGATAACACGAGTACATCCAGTAGTTGAAACTCTACGGGGGCAACCCATTCGAATGCCGGTGGTGTCTCCACCATCTGAATCTACGGCGACTATACCTGAAGGGTTCAGGCCGATGAGGTTGCTTGCGTCTGCGTCCTTCTCGTCGGTCTGGTATTCGTATGAATCCCAATCCATGAGAGGTACCCAGATTGCGTTGTCGTAAGCGGTGCCGTCGGCAGAGGTCGGCGTGATGGTGGCGTCGACATCCTGGGGCCAGAGCCGGGTAACCGTCTGACCATTCCACGGGATCTCGCCATAGCATGCTACGACAGGGAGGTCGTCCGTAGGCTTGGTTCCCCAGTATGCAATGTTGATCTCGAGATGCTGACCCATGCCAGGTACGACGATAGGCTTGCAGAGATTGTTGTTGTTGCCTGCGCCGTAGACAATCTTATAGGGGTCGGTTGCTTCAGAGCTTGCCGTCTTTGCATTAGTCCACATAGTGAACATGGTGCTTGAGATAGACGATGCACCTGAACCAACGATAGGCTTACCGCGATTGTGTGGTGTAACGTAATCAGGAAGGATTGCCATGGTGGAGGGCTCCGTTTATTAACAGGCGTAGTGCCCATTCCCCACTAGCTCGTCTGTGGGATGCTGTCTGTGTTGGGAGTAGGAACAATCGTATGCCGTACTCTTGAAGTAGTCTCATTAGTGCGTCGACTGCAGCTGCAGGTTCCGGCACATGCCTTGTAACTCTGGTCATACCCAGAGGTGTGCCCTCGAGGAGGAGGACGGGATCTTCACAGGAATCTTTCATACGCTTCAAGCACTCGATGAACCGTGGCCTGTCTTTTCTGGTCAGGCAGTTCTGTGCTATCTCTCTGAGAGATCCCTTACGCTCAATCATAGTACATCCTTCGTACCCTCTGAGCAAGTAATCTCCTGTCTTGAGAGTTTCTCTGACTGTGTGTATCCGGACTAACACACTCTTCTTTTTGGTGGGCAAAGAGTTATCGTCCAGGACCCTGATATTACCGGGGAACAGGAGGGGTTTCTTCTCTCGGGTGTCTTGGATAATGGTCCAGTCTCTGATCATCAGGACTCTTCCATAATGCGGTTGCGTGCATTGTCAACGGCTTGCTTGACTGCAGCTGGGGACATCCGGAAGAACTCTCCGATGGCCTCGGTACTAAACCCTGCGAAGGTTAGGTCAATGATCTGACGTTCCTTCACTCCCTTGGGTTTGATGGGTGGGTTGTAGGGTAGCCCTTCTCTTTCCGCATAGTCGTAGATTCTCTTCCTGGAGATGCCTACTTCCTTAGCTACAAAGGTGACTGAGTTGCCTGCCCACAAGAGATCTCTGATCTTCTGTTGGCGTTCAAGCACTAAAGGATCTTTTGGATTCATAAGTGTAGGCTAGTCACTAGTGGGGGAAGAGTCAACCCATCTCTTCACAGTCATACTCGAGGGGGATGGTGCGGCCACACCGTTCTTGTAGCCAAGACCAGTAGCCCTCGTGTTCTACGTAGTTGATTGCTTGTTTGACTAGTTCCTTGAGTGCAGGTACTTCACTGTTGCGGCAGTCAAAGTAAACAGCGTCATAGATATTGAGGAACATGTAGGCGTTTTGTCTGCGGGCATTGAATGCACTGATTGTTTTGTTGAGTCGTGCTTGGATTCGTAGCAGGGTATTGCCGGCTGTTGTTTGGATAGGGAAGTTGACGATCTCATTGACATCCCACTTCTCACCACCCATGAAGTAACGTGACTGACCCGTGAAGGGGAGGCACACGTACCCATTTGACCGGGCTTCACGTATGCGTTCCTCTTGCCACTTCCAGAGGCCAGGTCTGTGGTGCGGTCGGGAGTCGGCTACGTTCTTGAAGAACTCGACCGGATGTTTCTGTCCGGTCATAGCCAAGAGCTGCGATTGCATTGTGGTGGGGCCTGACCTGAAGAGGTCGGCGAAGTTGATCATCTTGCCTGCTTGTCGGTAGTCATTGAACTTAGGACTAGCTTCAATGTCTGGCCCGAAGATTTGTAGAGCTCTTTGTTTATGCAGGTCAGCTCCTTCTGAATACGCTGCCATGAGAGCTGCGTCTCCAGAGAGCAGGGCTGCGACCCTAAGCTCAACTTGGCTGAGATCGAATCCCAGTATGGAACCCTTTGTTCCGAACCGGGATTGGATGCAGGCTTTGATTGTTTTGGGGAAGGTTTGGGCTGAAGGTTTCTTGCAGGTGATACGACCCTGGAGTGTTCCGCCTTGAGATCCGCCTGAATCTTTTGCGAAAGTTGGGACGCAGTACCACGTTGGGTAGGCGAACTCAACTGGCTTGTTAGATTTGGGGATGATGACTGATGAACGGTCACTTGGGTAGTTCCTGCGGTGTCTTAGTAGGGGATAACAATAGGACGACAAGAGCTTCTGACTTGCGGCGTGTCGCTTCGCAAGTCTTAGGACTTGTTTGAGTATGTGGTTCTCAGGAAGGAGATCGGTTAGTAGGTTTCTGTTCTCTTCCGAGAAAGAAATGATTTTCTGTTTGGGTGTTACGGTCAGTAGAGGATTGTCCCGCACTGACATCGAGGATGAGGAGCAGAAGGAAGAGGATCGACACGAAGAGTAAGAGTCGAACGACTCCTCTAATAGCTGCATCAGTTTCCTGCATTGAAGTGTTGTACTGCATTCGATTACTCCGTCGATTACGTCGCAAAGGATCTCGATGAATCCGGCCTTCGCCTTGCCGGAGCCAGGCCCCTCCAAGAGCAGGCCATACTTCTTGCTCGCTACTTCTCGACACCGTGTAATTCTTTCTTCCAATCGCCGCTCGATGTTGGATAACATCGGACGACTCATGGGGATTCCAGATTCGGACATACGAATGCACGTCCAAATAGTATCGGAATAGAATTCCAAACACCACGGTTGAAGTTTGTCGGTGTTCGGGAAGTCTTTACTGATACGTCTTGACAGTTCCCTTACCGCAAGCAAGGTGTTGTGGGTGTCTTGAGCGTTGTATTCAGCTAGTAACGGGTCAGAAGGGGAGTTGAACTTACTATCCTTAATCGTTCTTGAATAAGAATGAGTGCGTAAAACTGGCCCCAAAGATTTTAGAGATTTCTCTGGACGAGTCTCGTCATGTAGGTAGTTGAGGACAGATAGGTCAACAAGAAGTTGTGACCCATCGAGAACGAAACGAAAGAATGGATCAGCTCTCAGGTACTGGAGATCGAACTGGAGATTCATCCCCAGGATCACGCATGAATGGGAACACCATTTGCGCAGTCTCTCCCTCTCCTCCGGACGGTCCATCCGGAACACCATTGTGTCTGAGGGTTCCAATGTCGGAAGAGATATCCACTCCGAGGGCGTAGATAGCTTGGATGAACAAGGCAATGACTGTGAGTTCGCTGGAGTTGAGTGCTCCTGCCTCTCTGAGTTTCTTTGCTCTGTTGAGTATGTCTTGGTATGCGTTGCTAGGTGTTGCTTGTTCCATGTGCCTACCTTTGGGATAGTGATTGCCACTGTAAGAATTGCGTCTTCCAATTGCACCTTGTCGGTATGTAGTGATCGAGAAGGATTGAAGACAGTCTGATTGTTTAGAGGCTTACCTTGGTAGTTAGTGTAGCAGGCACCGTAGGTTTCGATGTCAAGACTGATTACGAGAGGATCCGAACTCCTCGTCCATTCGTTCGTGCATGAGCTTGAGTCTTCGTTCGAGATTATTCGATTGGAACTTTGAGTCATTGGGCCTCCCTTCCTCAATCCAGTTCTTTAGTTCCTGCGTCCCCGAGTAAGGGCTTGGACAGAACGGTGGGGTTACAGGTATACCCTCGCTGTCAAGAAGTGCAAAAGATTTCTTGCATGTGTCCTCATCTTCATCGATGAAGTCTACATAGATTACCCAGTTGTTTCCCTTGCTATCCGTGAAGGGTGTAACATCCAGTGCCTTGTGGTGTTCAAGGGATCTATCAATCTTGGAGCGTTGTTCGTCTGTCATTCCTCGGAACATCCTTGTTCCTTTCAATAGGTTAGACCAAGTCACACCATGTCCTCCTCATCGTCATCCATATCCTCCTCGTCTTCATCATAATCATCTTCATCGTCATCGTCTCCTGGATCCTGCTTATCAAGAGCTTCCTTGATTGCTTCGGTGATCTGGCATCCATGTCTCTGGATCCAGCC
>Ga0070750_10001151_pt1 | contig 14844 bp, 14 predicted proteins | sample VirMetDEL_Nov_24_FD_77013 | JGI IMG/M metagenome (GOLD analysis project Ga0070750, IMG submission 77013) | Aqueous microbial communities from the Delaware River and Bay under freshwater to marine salinity gradient to study organic matter... | ecosystem: Environmental > Aquatic > Marine >...
TTATAATAAATTTTGGTTTAATATAGAAAAGATTTTAAAAAGACTTCCAAAAGTAACAGTAAATATTATGGCTGCTTTTAATGCACTCTCAGTCTTTACTTATTCAGACTTAATAGATAAGGTATATGAATTTAAAAAGAAGTACCACAATGATCAAAGGTATTGGGTTGAGAGTCTACAGTTAGATACCTCATATCTAAGATGGCCTACACATTTATCTGTAAAGATATTAGAACCACAACACAAGGAACTTATATTAGAAGCAGCAAAAAAAGCATTATACTACGGTATGAAAGATACTCCAATGACAACACATGGATTCTCAGATATTCAAATACAGAAAATTAAAAGAACATATGATTATGCTGTGGGTGATAGTGATTTTGATGTAGAAAAATATAGAAAAGATTTTGTTAAATTTGTTACTGAATATGATAGAAGGAGAAATACTAATTTTCTAGAAGCATTCCCGGAATTAAAAGACATGTATGTTAAGTATAAGAAATAAAGAACCATGGGCTTTTTGGCCTACCAGAGTCAGTCCCTCTTTTTTTGACTTTGCAGGAAATAAGGCAATTAGCGGTAAGTACAACTTTAAATTTGAGTTAGACTTTACTATTCGTAAAACGTATGAGGATAAAAGTACTATTTTCTCAATCTTACCTATATATACTTCTCTAAATTATTACAATGAACATATGAGTAATATTGATGTTCATACAGAGGACGGTATGGCTTGGAGTGAAATAAAGGATACGATATTTATAAATAGAAAACATAAGGTCACTATTGAAAACAAAGTAGGTAGTAATTTTATTGCTTATATAGACGGAAAGGAAGTAATAAAGGCAAAAAATTTTAGTCATGTTGATGATCCGCAGTTGTTATTTGGAGCAGGAAACTTTCCATGGCATAATGAAAATCATCATTACTGTGATTTAGATTTACATGAATTTAAAATGTATCATAATAATAATCTTATATCACATCATTTATTTGAGAAGTTTATATATGAAAAATCTTTTGACTTAACAGATAATTGTAATTTAATACATAAAGTATAATGGGAGTTTTTAGTAAAAAACCAAACGAATCATTTCAAGAGTATAGAGATAGAGCAATAGATAGTTTATCTCCATCATTTTGTGGAGCAAAATGGTATAATGCCACAATATGGTTAGGTAATGGTCAGACAACCTCTTGTCATCACCCTCCTGCACATAAGATACCTTTAGATGAATTAAAGTTTAGCTACAAAGCACTCCACAACACTAAATATAAGAAAGCAGTTCGTAAGCAGATGATGGAAGGTATTAGACCTAAAGAATGTGAATACTGCTGGAAGATAGAGGATTTAGGAAAAGACAAAGTCTCTGATAGAGTTTATAAGTCCGTTATATATACAGATGAAGAACTTAAAGATGCAAAAGAAACTATGGGGTACACAGAGGACGTTGACTTAAAGACGTTAGAAATTGCATTTGATCCTAATTGTAACTTTGCCTGTTCATATTGTAACTCCTCTTTTTCAACTACATGGCAAAAAGATATAAAAGTAAACGGACCTTACCAAAATTTAGTATCCGATGGAGCATCAGCCTTTCAACATGATGGTGCACATGCTATGCCTTACGGAAGAAAGAATGAAGGTAACCCATATATAGAAGCATTTTGGAAATGGTGGGAAGCTGAACTACAATTTAGTCTAAGGGAATTAAGAGTAACAGGGGGTGAACCTTCTATGTCCCCAGACTTTTGGAAACTTATGGACTGGTGGAAAAAGAACCCAGACTGTAAAGTGCCTTTTGCAGTAAACTCAAATCTAGGTCAAAAGAAAGAATTATTAGATGCTCTTATTGAATCATCACATAGTTTTAAAGATTTTTCAATTTATACATCTAACGAAGCTACCGGATTACAAGCTGAATATATTAGGTTTGGATTAGATTGGGACCTATGGTTGAAGAATATGTATAGGGTAAATGAAGAAGGTAATATGAAATCTGTTAATGTTATGATGACCATTAATAGTTTATGTTTATTCTCTATAACTGAATTTATGGATGAGATGTTAAAATTAAAAGCTAAATTTGGTCATAGTGCAGCTGTTATGTCTTTTAATATTTTACGTTTTCCTTCCTTTCAGTCTATAGTTACCCTACCTAGTCACATAAGATTAGAAAGAGCTCAAGTAATGCAAGATTGGTTAGATAAAAATTGGAATGACGGTAAAAACGGGTTTATGGATATAGAACGAGATGGTCTTATAAGACTTATAGAATATACTAAATCTGTAGAAACAGGACATGAATTTACATCTTCTTTAGAAACTAGAGTTAGAGACTTTAGATCTTTTTATTCGCAATACGACAAAAGAAGAGGTAAAGATTTTCACGCAGCATTCCCTATGTTAACCAACTGGTTTAAAGGTATACCAGAGACAGAAATTAAACAACTAACAGGTGTTATAAATGGAGACGATGCTAAGTCTAATAAGTATGTAAAAGGAGTCTTAGAACAAGCTGAAAAAGAAGGATGGATACTCAACCCTCAATGGGCTAACCCAGGAGCACAAGACTATATAGAACCAGATGATGAACAACAAGACGATATGATTGATTTAGTTAAACAGTTAAATAATGATACACAGTAGTTTTTGGGAACCTAAAAGGATCAAATTACATACCGGAGAAATATTATTTGTAGAAGAATTTTTCAATTCAACAAAATTACATCGAGTACAACAAATTATTAAAAATTTTGCTGAAAAAGAAGGATTTCCGTGGACTATGATGGACAGTCAGGAGGAACTACCAAGAAGAGTTATTTACTTAGGATCAGCACCTGAACTTACTTTCATAATAGAACATTTAAACTCCCATGCCATTAAACAAAAACTTTGTGAGCTATTAAATGTTACATATATAGGTTTTATTGATGGGTATTTATGGGAAGACTCAGAAGGGTTTGAAATGGCAATGCATAAGGATAATAAAAACGTTGATTGTTCGATGCAAATTTATATAGGGGATGGGATAGATTTGAGATTAGGAACTAGTTTAGGTCATGATTCTCAAATTCCTTTCGTTACTTTACCCTACATTAAAAATACAGGGTACATAATGACAAAACCTCATGAACTGGAACACGGAGTACTAACACCAGTCCCAGCTGGATTTAAAAGGTATTCATTTTATTTTTATTTACCATCTTAGTATGAACATTACTTCTTTAGATTTTGAACTTTCTTCTTTATGTAATGCCGGATGCCCTGTATGTCCTCGTAGAAGGTTTGGTACTTTTCAAGAATTTGAACAGACTTATTGGCCGCTAGAAGAAGTTAAAAGAGTAGTAGATAAAGAATTACTCCTCAATCTAAAACATTTCAATATTTGTGGTAACTTCGGAGACGGAATGGGTAACCCAGATATTGTTAAAATTTGCAAATATATAAAAAGTGTTAATGAAAATTGTGAAATACATATAGCAACAAACGGAGGTATCGGATCAAAAGAAGATTATAGGGAATTAGCTAAGAATAAAGCTAACCTTACATTCGGCATAGATGGGTATGGGGATAAAAATGAACTTTATAGAATAAATGCAAAATGGGATAAAGTATATGAAAATTTAAAAATTTATACTGAAAGTATTGAAGATGATTATACACATTCTAGAATCCAATTTCTGCTTTGGGATCAAACAAGGGATCAAATTTTACCTATATTAGATTTAATGCAAGAGCTTCAAGTAAAAACTATTATGTTAATGGAACCTTTTACACAAGGTGAATTTACTAGGGGGTACGACATGAAAGGTGTATATACTCATAGTTTAACTTTTAATTCTAATGAACTTACAAAAAAGCTGAATTCTAAAGTATGGTATTTACAGGAACTAGATGAACTTAGGGAGCTTATACAAAAGGAAGAATTAGGAAATAGACCTATAGTAGTAGAAGAGAATGAAACTCATATATATTTATCTCTTCCTCCTGGAAAACCTTATACTAGAAAAGAGGCAAGTATAAAAAGGGAGCAAAATACGAATAAAAAACAATCTTGTTATTCTATAAATTATGAGGACAATTTTAATTTAAGAGATTCAATACATAGTCTATATATAACTCATAACGGCTACTTAATGCCCTGCTGTATGATACCTCCAGAATTTTCTACTAAAATTAGACATTCTTTAGGTAATGAAACACCAGAACAAGTAGAGATACTTAATAAAGTATTAGATTTAGGATTAGATAATTTTAGTTTAAAAAAGAAAACAATTTTAGAAGTATTTCAAACAGGTATTTTACATAAATTTGTATACGATAATTTAAGAAGCAATTCTCCTTTAGCATTTTGTGAAAAAACTTGCAGTAGAGAATGTACAACAGTATAAGTAAATGGATATTTTAGTAACCGGTGGAGAAGGAAAATTAATAAGCGAACTAAAAAAAATTAGTTCCACTTTTAATTTTTATTACACCAGTAAAAAACAATTAAATTTAGATTACATTAATAATGCACAAAACATAAGAGATTTTTGTAATGATAAAAAATTTGATATTATCATAGCAAACGCCTGTAAGTATCAAGGTACAGAGGTAGAAAAAGGAATGTTTAGTACAGAAGGTATGAGTATAACATTAGGTCACTCTCACTTAGTAAAATGTTTAAGTACACCGCCTAAATACTTTATTAACTTTACTACTTCTCTACATTATATTGATGAATATTATTTTTATAGAGCTCAGAAGACTTTTAATGAAGATTATTATTATAGGTTTTTTAAAAGTCAATACCCTAATGTTAAATTTTACAACATACACCCAGGACATATTGATGATACCGATAACAGGAAATCAGCAGCTAACCTTCTTATGAACTTTTTAAAAGATATTGATAGTTATGAGCTATTAAATTATGATTTTAACCATAAAGACAGTATAATAACAAAACATGAAAATAAAACCCTCAAATGGGAATAAAACGTTCTGTATGGCACCTTGGTCTCATACTTACCTTTCACCTCAAAGTGAGAGAAGAATGTGCTGTGCCTCTAGAGAAAAAGCAGAATGGGCTACACAGTACCTAGACTCAGATAAAGCCGACAAAGACTCATCTTATAATCCAGGAACATTAAAAGATCATTGGAACTCTGAATATATGAAAGGTATTCGAAGAGATCTTATGGCCGGTAAAAAGATACCTCAGTGTCAAGTATGTAACGACCAGTTACTAAATGTCTCTATCTATAGAGATTACTTCAACAAGACACTATTTCCAAATAAAATAGATGAAGCGTTTGAGAAGACTAGAGACGATGGTCATACTGATATGAAACCTATATCATTTGATTATAGAATTAAAAATCTTTGTAACTTTAAATGTAGAATGTGTGGGGATCAACTATCATCATCTTGGGAAGCAGAAAGAAGATCGATGGGAGATTACGATCAAGAAGAAAATACTGATTTTTGGGCGCAAAAAAAGAATAAACCAGCTATAGAAGCCTTTCAAAGAGATGTAGCTGAAAAAGAACTATGGGAGGCAGTAAAAAACGGGACTATAGAAGAAATTTACTGGGTAGGAGGAGAGCCTTTAATGTGGGAAATACATTGGGAAATAATGCAATACCTTATAGACCATGATCTTGCAAAAAACGTTTGGATAAGATACAATACTAATTTTTCTAGGACTACCTATAAACATTGGGACTTAAGGAATATGTTACCTCATTTTAAAATGGTACAAATATGTGCTTCTATTGACGGTACAGGTGAAATAGTAGAATATGTTAGACACGGTATTAAATGGGATCAGTGGATTAGTAATTTTAAAGATTTCATGTTCTTAAAAGAACAGTACGGTGACTACGGTATAGCTTTTGATCTTACAATTACTACACCGGGTTTATTTAGTTTAAAAGATCTGTTTGATCTATCTGTCGAACTGGATATAAATACTTTAATTAAGACTACATTTGCTTTTGACAGTAGTATAGTAATGTGTCCACAGGTTTTACCTAGAGATTTATATAATGAAGTAATAGATGATATAATTAACTACATAAAACCTACTGTAGAAAAAAAACCTAAATATCAATACTGGATAACCTGTTTAGAAGACTTGAAAAATAGAGAAGTATTCTCTGAAAAATACGAAGACTGGAAAGAAGGGTTAGAGAAAGGTAAATATAATCTAAGAAGAGTTGATAAATGGCGTAATAACGAAGAATTACTTAGTAGAATATTTCTTAAATATAATAAAAAAGTGTACGACTGGTGGAACAAAAAGTAAAAACATCTAAATCATTCTGTGCACTACCTTGGATACATCTAGCAACTCATCCAATAGGTACAGTTACACCCTGTTGTGTGACTGAAATGAAAAACGGAGCATCAACTGCCGTAAAAAAAGGAACAGATAATATAGGCTTATTTTTATCTAAAGATAGTTTAGAAGATATAGCAAACTCAGAACGCTTCAATAAAGTACGTAAACAGATGGTAGAAGGGGAATATCCTGAGGTCTGTAAAAATTGCTACCTAACAGAAAAAGACGGTGCAGAATCTAAACGGGTTAGAGATACTAAAAGATTCGAAAAGTATATTGAGCAGTGCTTTAAAAACACTAACCCTGATGGTAGCTTAAAAAAAGTAAGTTATAATTATGTAGAATTAAGATTAGGTACAGTTTGTAATTTAAAATGTACAACCTGTAATCCTTTTTCATCTAATAGGTGGCATCAAGATATACATGCATTTGCTAACACGGAGTTTCAAGAGCTCTATTACAAAAATGATATTAAAACAGAATGGTATAGAGATTTTGACTTTTATGATGAACTACATACTAGATGTAGTGATTTGCAAGAAATTTGGATAAACGGTGGTGAACCTACTATGATTAAAGAACATGGATATTTTCTTGAAAAATTCATAAAGGATGGAACTAGTAAAAATATAGACTTACATTATAGTCTTAATTGTACTCAATTTCCTAATAAATTTATAGAAATATGGAAAAATTTTAGAAATATTAGAATACATTTATCTATAGATGATTTAGAAGAAAGAAACTACTACGTAAGATTTCCATCGGACTGGAATCAAATTATGACATCTTTTGATAAAATCCTAAAGTATAGAGATGTTTTTAATTTAGAAGTATGTCAAACAGTTAGTGCTTTAAATGTATTTAATATAGATAAATTTAAAAAATTTACTTTAGATCATGGATTACACATAGCTCATAATTATGTTCATTATCCAAATCACTTACAAGTAAACTTAATACCTGATAATATGAAAGAAGAAATTCTAAACAATATTAAACTTCTCACAGAAGAAGAAATTGCAAAACTATCAGGTGAACTTTACAGGCCGTTAGAGAATCAAGACCCTGCAAGATTTTATAGATTTATCAATATTTTAGATAAACACCGTAATGTTAAGATAGGAGATTATTTACCAGAGTGGAAACAATATTTTTAATATGAAGTATGCATGTCCTTTACCGTGGGTTGGTTTTTCCAATGATCCTGATGGATCAGTAAGACCTTGCTGTATATATAAAGAAAATATTAAAGATGAAAACGATAATATTTTTTATATACAGAATACTCCTGTAAAAGATATTTTTCATAGTAAATATATGAAAAAACTTAGAAAAGAATTTAAAAGAGGGGAAAAACCTTCTGGTTGTTCTACTTGCTGGACTGATGAAGAGAACGGATATACAAGTAAAAGACTTAACTACATAGATATTCATAGAAATATTCTAGATTTTGATAACTTACCAGAGTATCCTTTAGATTACCAATTAATTTTAACTAACGCGTGTAACTTAAAATGTAGATCTTGTAGCTCCTCCCATAGTACCGGATGGCTGACTGAAGTTAATAAAATGACTGAAGAGGATAAAAACGAACTACATCAAAGAGATTATGAAATGCCTCACGGTCAATCTGGAGATCAAGAGAGTGTGTTTCTAAAAGATATAGACACTTGGGGTGCCAATGTTAAAAGAATGGAAGTAGTAGGTGGTGAACCATTTTATACTAACGTTTGGGAAAAAGTATGGGATAGACTAATAGAAAAAGGTTATTCTAAAAATATAGATTTAACTATGTCCACTAATGGTACTATTTTTAAAGAAAAATTATTACACAAGTTAGCTAAAAATTTTAAAACTGTCGGTATAGCATTAAGTATTGACGGCATCGGAGATATGTTTGAATACCTGAGAAAAAATGGGGACTGGAATAAAGTTAAAGATAACCTTATAATGTTTTATAATTTCCATAAGATTGCTAACTACTCTAACATCTATTTAAACTATACATTTACGATATCTTGGATTAATGTTATAACTTTACCTGAAATGACAACCTGGGTAAGAAAAAACACACCAGGATTCAAAATTTGGTATAATTTAGTACACGCACCAAGTTTTATGAGTTTATGGAATATTCCAACAGGACTTAAAAAAGAAATTATCAAAAACCTATCTACTTACAATTGGCAAAATAATAAAAAAGATATAGAAGGATTGATAAATTTTATGAACAGTAAAAGTATAGATGATGAAATGTTTAATAAGACTATGAAAAAACTTTTACTTTTAGATAAATATAGGAATGATAACAGTTTAGAACTTTTAAAAGAGTACTATAAAAATATTTACCAATATGTCGAATAAATCTTTTTGTATACTTCCTTTCAATCATTTGGCAACACACCCTGATGGTAGAGTTACCCCGTGCTGTGAATCTAAATTATGGTCTTCTAATGGAAACAAGAACTTACAACTTAGTAAATCTACATTAGAAGAAATACGTAATAGTAAAAGCTTTACATCATTGAGAGATGATATGTTAAATGGTAGATTAAATGATTCATGTAATTTTTGTTATAGTAGAGAAGCAGCTGGTTTAGAATCAAAAAGAATAAGAGAAAATTCTAAACATAATGTTGATTATAACGATATAGATAAATATAAATCTTTACCGTTAGAGTCTATAGAATTAAGATTGGGTAATATATGTAATGCAAAATGTGTGATTTGTCATCCTTTTGCAAGTTCAAAATGGAATGAAGATATCACAGATGAAATTCAAGCTATAGACAAAGACTATAAAAAAGCAATACTTAGTAATACCTGGTTTAGAGATAACGATTTTTATGAAAGTTTATTAGAAAAAAGTGATCAAATAAAGTACATTTGGTTTAACGGTGGAGAGCCTTTATTGATTAAAGAACATTTAAAGTTTTTAGATAGGTTAGTAGCTTTAGGAATCACTAAAGATATAGAGTTAGAATACCATACTAATGGTTCTTTAATTACAAATAAAATAATAACTTTATGGCAGAAATTTAAATTTGTAAAAATTACTTTATCTTTAGATGATATTTTAGACAGATTCCACTATGCTAGATTTCCATTAACTTTTGATAAAGTCGAGAATGCAATTAAACTTTTAAAATCTAATAATATCCATTATGATATAATACCGACAGTTAACTTGTTAAACGTCTATAATATTACTAATATATATGAGTATTTCTTTAATAATTATAATAAAGAGTGTATATTTAATTATTTAAGGTTTCCTAAATTTCAAAGTATAGTAAATTTACCTGAAAAATTTAAACAGAAAATTATAAACGAAAGTAGATTACCTAAAAAATTACACAACGAATTAGAATACGAACTCTACTCAGAAGAGAGTATTGGATTATCAAAAGCAGTAAGTTTTTACCGTACATTAGATAGACAAAGAGGAGTAAAACTAGAAAAATATCTACCAGAATGGAAATTTTATCTCAATAGTGAATAATTAGTATGGAAGATTTTAGTAAGTATATTTGTACTAATCCTTTTAATTATACGGAACTAACCGTTAACAGTCAACATATGTGCTGTAATGAGTGGATGTCTCTGGATATTAATACAAAAGGAACTCTACACGATAATTGGAATAGTGAGAAAGCAGTATCAGCAAGACAATCTATGTTAGATGGTTCTTTTAAATATTCTCAACAGATAAATGCCCTCATTTAAACGAAGTAGCACACAGAGACAGGCCATCTGGACCTATTAAATTAAAAACAGACGAATTAGTAGAAAAATTATCTAAACAAAAGTTACCAAGTTCTATGAAAGTAGTATTTGATAGTGCATGTAATTTAGCATGTCCATCATGTAGAACTAACTTTATAAAAAATGAGGATTATATTACTAATAAATCTAGAAACATTTTAGAGGATGTTGAAAAATCATACGGTAATTCGTTAGAGTTTATATCTATGTCTGGATACGGTGATCCTTTTTATAGTGAAGCACTATTTGAATGGTTAGTAAATTTTGATAGTAAAAAATATCCTAAAATGGATAAAATACATATACATACAAACGGTATGTTGTGGAATGAATTTAATTGGAATAAAATAAAATCAGCACAGCCTTTCATAAAGACAGCAGAAATATCAATAGATGCAGCTAGTGCTGAAACTTATCATAAAGTTAGAAAAGGGGGAAAGTGGGATCTTCTAATTAAAAATCTTAAATTCATAGATACATTAACTCAAGTCCACAGTATGATTTTATCATTTGTTATTCAAAATGATAACTACAAAGAAATAGTACCTTTTTATAAACTTATGAAGGATATATTTAAAAATCAAAAAAATATTACAATACAATATTATAAGATACTAAATTGGGGTGTGTTATCAGAGGAGGAGTTTACTAAAAAAGCGGTATGGAATAAATCTCATACTAACTATAAGGAACTTGTAAAAGAGATAAAATTACTAGATTCATATAACGACGAAAGAGTAGTACATAGTTTACATGGAATATAATAAAAAAGATTTAAAGAATTCTAATACCTTTTGTATAGCACCGTGGTTGTCTATACATACATGGCCTGATGGCAAAACTTTCCCTTGCTGCTTATGGGACTCAGGAGACCCGTTAGGTAATATAAACAACGAAAGCCTGGAGCAGATATGGAATAATGAAAAAATGAAACAAACCAGAACTGGAATGCTAAAGGGTGAAAAAATAAGTTCCTGTAAAAGGTGTTACCATTTAGAAGATACCGGTGATATATCCTATAGACAGAGAATTAATAAAGAGCACTGGGATAAAATAGAATACATAGACAGTACTGATAGTGACGGTAACCTCAAAATAATGAATTTACATTTATGGGATATTCGTATATCTAATTTTTGTAATTTTAAATGTAGAAGCTGCGGTTTTGGATTAAGCTCTTCTTGGTACTCTGATGCAAAAGCGTTAGGACAGACCCCAGAAAAGGCTTTAATAAATATAAACGACAAGGCATCTTTTATGGATATGTTAGAACCGCATTATGACTGTGTAGATGAAATTTATTTTGCAGGAGGAGAACCATTAATGATGCCAGAACATTATCAAATTTTAGATAGACTTATAGAATTAGGAAGAACCGATGTAAATATAAGGTACTCTACTAATTTTTCAAACATGTCATTTAAGGGTAAACATATCTTTGAGTACTGGGAAAAATTTCCTAACTTAGAGTTATATATTAGTATTGACGGAGTAGGTAAGATTGGAGAATATGTAAGAAAAGGATATGACGATAAAGTATTTGAACAGAATGTATTAGATTACAAAAACTCGGGAATAAAACATACTGATTATGCTTATGCAATTACCTACGGTACTTTAAACTACCTACATTTATTTGATATGGTGTTAGACTTTATAAAAAGAGATTTTATAGACAAAGAACTAGACAAAGGAACAAGAACATTATTCTTTAGCCCAATAGACTACCCTCCTCACTATGACTCAGCATTCCTACCTAATAAGTTTAAAGTAAAGTTTAAAGAAAGATTAGAAGGATTTGAATCTGAATTAAAAAAAACAGGGGTAAATAATCGCGTTATAGAAGATCTAATAAATAAGTTAAACACTGTCTACAGAAGAAGTATAAGCAAAGATTACAACCATGAGGAAATGTCTGAATGTAAAAGCATTACAGATAGATTAGACAAAATTAGACAAGAGAAATTTATAGAAGTATTTGGTTACGTAACTTCTGAATTTATAGAATAAAAAAGACTTTTTAAATGATAAGATTAATCTACGACAACTTAGACACTCCTAATGCCAGTGCTTGTGAAGGTATATTTAAAAATGATACCTTAGGGGGGATTCTTAGTGATTTTCCTGATAATTTCGTAAAACAAACTTTAGGATCATACGATAAAAATACTAATGGGTATTATGCTGTATCGCCATCTTGGGCTGAGATAAGTTTTGGAGAATCCGGTCCTGGATTTATCAAATTTGTTAGCCCAGAAGCTCTAACCCGTCTACAAGATCCTGAAGATGGATTAAAACTACTTATATTCTTTGCTTGGGAAGGTTTTGATTTAGAGTTTAAAAACCACCTACTTATAAATTATATTAATTTATTAATTAGTAAATATAATATTAATAGAGAAAAAATATTTTTCATGTTTGGGGACATAAATGTAAAGCAGACTCTAAAATTAACTCCTGTAAAACTTAATATCCCCGATAATAATGTTTTAGGAATAAATGGTTTCGAGTGGGTGGCTTGTCAAGACCTTAGGATGTTAAACTTTAGACCTTCTTTAGAAAATGCTTTAAATAGGAATAAAAAATTTTTATGTAAAAACGGAGTAGCTCGCCCACAAAGAATGTACCTAGCAGGTGCTTTTTACAATAAAGAACTTTTAGATAAGTTCTACTTCTCTTGGTTAAACCATACTAAATGGAAATACGATGATCATACTTTATATGCTTTTTCTAAATATAATAATGGAAAAATAAATAAAGAATTTATGAACTCTTTTCTAGAGTTTATAAAAGATGAACCCTATATTTTAGATATAACTAGTAAAGAAGCAACAGATAGAAAAAACCAGATATATAATAATACTAAACTATATAATGACAGTTATGCCTCTCTAGTAACAGAAACCGTAGTGGACAGTTACAATAAAGGTGTTTTATTTGTAAGTGAAAAAACATACCAACCTATTTACAATCTACACCCCTTTATAAATGTTGGTGGCCCGGGTATATTAAAATTTTTGAAAAGCAATGGATATGCTACTTTTCCTGAACTATTTGATGAAAGTTATGATGAAATAAAAGACTGCAGCACCAGAATACATAAAATTATAACTGAAGTAGAAAAATTTTGTAATATAGATAATAAAATTTTGGACGATATTTACTCTAGTAAGACATTTCAAGATAAATTAATACATAATATAACAAACTTTAAAGATTCAAAAGGTAAAAAAGACTTAGAAAAAATTATTAAATGGCTTGCAAGTTGTGGAAATACAGACAGTAAAGTAGTAGATACATACTGGAAATACGAAAATATAGAAGAAGACCACTCTCATTACAGAAAAAATGAGTAAATTAATTTACTATAGTTCTACATATAAAAAATATGTAGAGAGAAAAGGTATTATAGACGTTCTTGAATTAAAATATATAAAGGAACTAACCTCTTTTTGTTCTCCCACAGATTTATTTATTAATTCAATATGGGGTGAAATAGATGATACATTAATAGACCTTATTAAACAAAAGCCATCCCGAGCTATCGTGTATAGCGGTATGGATTGGGAAAATACTGTGTGTGAAAAAGACTTTCATGAATTTATTAATAAACATATTAAAAATACACTTTACATAGGTAACAGTGAGGGTATAGGGTATTTTAGCTTCTGGCTGTTTTTTATAGAAAAATATTATAAATCTTATCCTATTGAGCAGATTGAATTAAATAATCCTAAATATCTTTATATGTGTCTTAACAGAAAAAGACATACACACAGAGTTGAATTAGTAGAGAGATTAAAAGAAGAAAATTTATTAAGATACGGTCTAGTATCACTAGGTGGCGATAGAGAAAAAAATATACCTCAATTAGATTTAGATCTTAAAACGACAGATGGGAATAAAGCTACCAATTTTAGATCTGGAGATATACCTAACGATATAAGTTCTATTGGTGATTTAACCAATTGGAACAGCACCCTTATTAATGTAGTTACAGAAACTACTACCCACACTCATACATTTATTAGCGAAAAGACATGGAAACCTATAATAGGTCTAAGACCTTTCATGATAGTTGGTGATTATAAAATTTATTCTTACCTTAAAGATTATGGTATTGACACTTTTGACGATATATTCGGAACAGGTTATGAACATCCTTGGGTACATAAAAGGATTGAATGGGTGATTAGTAACTTAAAAAAGTATTCTAATACTAATTTAATAGATCTATATAAAGATCTGTACCCTAGATTAGTTAAAAATAAATTACAACTACAGGAAATTTTTAAAATAAACAGTTCTAAGTATCAAAAAGTTATTAATCTAATTAAGATAAATTCTTAATATTTATAAAAATAAAAGTAAGTTAATATGAATATAGGTTTTATAGGAGTTGGAAAACTCGGAAAAGAAGCTGCCGAAGTAATGGCAGAAAAACATGACGTTATAGGCTACGATGTAACAAAAGTAGAACCGGAGAATTTTAATATGGTACCCTCTATAGAGGAAGTCTGTAAGGATAGAGAAATGATCTTTATTGCAGTTCCGACACCTCACGACCCTGCATATGACGGAAGATACCCAACCTCACATTTACCAAACAAAGACTTTAATTATAGTATAGTTAATAATGTATTAGATGAAGTTAATAAGTACGTAAATAAAGATCAACTTGTAGTACTAATATCAACTGTTCTTCCTGGAACTATAAGAAGAGAGTTTATAGATAGAATAA
>Ga0070750_10001157_pt1 | contig 14779 bp, 10 predicted proteins | sample VirMetDEL_Nov_24_FD_77013 | JGI IMG/M metagenome (GOLD analysis project Ga0070750, IMG submission 77013) | Aqueous microbial communities from the Delaware River and Bay under freshwater to marine salinity gradient to study organic matter... | ecosystem: Environmental > Aquatic > Marine >...
AAATATTCCAAATATAACTAATAATGGTGTTGATTTATGTATCTTGGAAGTAATGGGAACAGATATATTGGTTAGACACTTCGCAGATTTTTCAGCACCATAATAAATAATTAGATTTTCAAGCACTTTAATTAAATGGAAGATGAATTTTTGAAGTTGGTAGGCGAGCATTTGGTGAAACAAATACAAAAAGAAATTATGACACCAAGAGCTCGCTTTACAAAAGCAGGAGCACCGAAAAGACCACCGACATATAATATGAACGCAACGGGTAGATTATACAAAAGCGTTCAATATATTATCCGTGATGGTGAAATAGATATTCTTATGAATGACTATGGTGTGAATTATGTTTTTGGTGAAGGCTCAAAACCATCATATCCCCCATCATCAAAAAAAGCTATTGAAAGTTTAGAAGAATGGATTAAAGCGAAAGGAATACAACCAAGAAGTAAAAATGGTAGATTTATGACAAGGAAAAGTATGGCGTTCGCAATCGGTAAAAACTTAAACAAGGTGGGATATAAGGGTGTCCCATTACTAACAGATGACTTCCAAGAAGATACAAGAAGATTTGTAAATAATTTATTGGAAGACCCTAAATATCAGGAAATAGTATTTGATGATATTTTTGACAGAATAAACCTATTCGGTGAAGAAACATATAATTTAGCATTATTTTAAATGATTACATTTTTATCACAACCAAACAAGATTGAGCCAAGTTATTCAAACTTGGTGTATCAATTTAGCTCCACAGCGGCTACTGACAGCTCATTATACAAATATAGATATGTGGTGAATATATATACCCCACAAGGTTTAATATCAACACAAAAAATAACACCTTCAAGTGAAGGGTGGGGACAAATTGACTTATCACCAATTTTAAGAAATTACACATTTTCAAATCCAATCAATCAAGGTTGTAGTGGTGATACACCAATTCATTTAGCCAAGTGGGGTTATTTGAAAGATAATATGATTGTGTATTCAATATCAGTAGGTGAAGAATACGCAACAACGCCGAATGGAATTACAATCACCTATAATGGAAAAGGTAGTGTAGGTGAGCCAGCCGTGAATAGTGAAGTATGTTATGCTTACAACGGGGTTAAAGAATGGTTTAATGGAAAGAATTATGACTTCACCCCTTACTATTTAACTGGCTCAACAGGGACATTCCCACAACTTACATCAAGGTATATGACTAATTCACCAAGAACAAGGTGGGTTAGGGAAACTGACTATTATACCCTATCTGCGTTCAACTGGGCTAAACAGAATGAAGACATAGGTAGTAGAAGTGTCTATTCAGCTTTATTTACCTTCTATGATGAATATAACAATATCTTATCAACGGGTAGAACATATAATGTTGATGCTGATTGTGGCACCCGTCCAAATTGTAGTTATTTTGACAGATATTGGGTTGATAGTAATTGGTATGAAAAACAAGTTGTTTATTTAGGTGTGGGAAAACCAAACATAGAAGAACATGGAATAAATTATCCATCAACAACAAATTTCTACAAGGTTGAATTGGAAGCTACTTTAAGTAATCCAAATCCAGGAACACCACAGATTGATACATTTGATGGTTGTAGTTGTCATAACTATTCAGGAACGGCATTAGTTGATGAAACAGAAGTTGAATATATTGATTGTCAAGGGGTATTACAACAACTTACAATAGATGAAGGACAGACCTTTAATGTATGTGGTTGTCAAAACACCATAGCTTACGCATTCGGGTCAGGGACAACAATAGTTGATTTAGGTGAATGTGATGCGTGTGTTTGTAAGACATATAGAATATCCAACAGCGACCCTGATTTTAGTTATACCTATACGGGTAGGACTTGTAGTGGATACACCGCATTTTCAGGGACAATAGAAGCCGACACCACCATAGATGTCTGTGCGTGTGAAGGGACATTAGAAGGGACTGGTGGTATTTCAATTACCTTATTGGGTGATTGTCCTTTACCATTTAGTGCTGATTGTAAAGTATTTGATGTTGGATTAAATGTCGCATATCCCGTTGAAATAACTTATACGGGTTGTTGTGGGACTTTAATTACATTCACAGCTCAACCATCAACAACTTATACATTATTGGCTAATGACCCATTCCCAACAAGTGTGTTATGGGGCTCAACAATAGTCGCAATCCCATTAGACCCGCCAGATTGTCCTGAACCTTTACCACCCCCATCACCAACAACATTTGGTGATGATACAAACATTATATGTAAGTCAGTATGTGATGATACAATATGGTATTTTAGATATACTGGTGAAACAATCCAAGTAGGACAATACTTAAATTATTATGATGTCCCTATGGAAGTCATCGGTTTAGGCGGTGGTGGATTTATCAGTTTAAATAGACCATTTGTATTTGATACGGAAGCCCAAGTATTATCAGCTTTCCCATGTCCTATAATCACAACGGGTGATTGTAAGACAACAACCATCATAAGTGAGCCGTTCTATTTCTATGTAGATGGGAATTGTTCGCAGGGTGATAGACAAGTTTATTTCATGGGAAAGATGGGGACATGGGAAACCTACAATTTTAGAGCCCGTGAAGATAAGGGATATGGTATTCAAAAACAAGAATATCAGTCAGTCCCTGAATTATATTCTACTGGTTGGGATAAGACATCTTACAACGGGTGGAATTCAAAAAGAAATGTGTGGAATAATCAGGTAAATAAATCGGGGGTATTATACACCGACTACATGCCAGAAAGTGAATTGATTTGGTTAAGCCAAGAATTATTCCAATCACCCGCAGTTTATTTAATAAGTGATGATGGTGTATTAGAGCCAATCACAATAACCAACACCGAAATTGTTGAGCCAAATTATCAAATTAAAAGCTCACAATATCAGTTGAATATTGAATACCGCTCGGGATATAATACAATTAGACAAAACCATCAGTAAGATATGATAGAATTATGGGTTAAATCAACAATAGATGACTTGTGGTATGATTTAGATATACCAGCGGACTTGGCAGTATCCATCACAAAATCATTTGAAGAAATAGAAGATTTTACAAAAATCAAATCAACTTTTTCAAAGACATTTAATATACCACAGACAACAAAAAACAATCAGTTTTTTAAGTCATCATTTATGGTGAATAGTAGTGATTTTGTGGATAATGTTGTTGTGGCAGCTGTAATGAAATATGGGGGAGCTGATGTGTTTGTTGGTGATTTAAGATTGAATAGTATTGTTGTTGATGAAACTAATGGAAGCTCTTATGAAGTGTTTTTAACACAAGATTTACCCAACTTATCAACAACCTTACAACAGATTAAATTAGTCAATCTTGATTTAAGTGATGTAGTCCATGAATTAGATTATGATAATGTTGCTTCAACTTGGGATTATTCAGGTGGGACATGGGATAGTTATAGTGGTTTAACAGGGAAAATAGTTTATCCATTAGCACATTACGGATATGATGACACCCAATATTACGGAAGGTTTGATTTATCATCATCGGGTTTTACCAATATAAGTGGAACATTAGCCCTAAATCAGTTTGCGCCGTGGGTGAATGTTAAATATCTTTTGGATAAATCATTTTCCGCCGCATCATTCACATATCAAAGTAGTTTCCTGAATAGTGATTATTTTACAAGTTTATTCACCATAGCTAAAACAAATGACACTATGGGTGTAAAAGTATCATCAGGTAATAGTGAAAATGCGAATGTATTTTTGGTTGAAAACACAAGACAATTTATAGACAGGGATAGTGATAATCCTGGTAATTTTGATGAAGCATACTTTACGGGTTTTATCTTTACAGATGTTTTAAATGACCCCTTGAATACTTTTAGTCCATCATTAAACAACACACCTTCGGGTAGGGGACATTTCTTTACACCAGCAGTAAGTGGTGAATATAAGTTTAAGGTTAGTTTTACAGCTACATTACAAAACGCATTACTTGGGACATATTTTAACTTCGCAATCAAAGATGTTGATACAGGTGTAATCTATAAACAAGCCAAAGGGATATTGATTTTCAATAGTAGCAGTCCAACGGAAATTACGGATTTTTATATCAACGCAACATTACCCGCAGGTGTAAGGGTGGCATTATTCTATTCAAGAAATAATGGTGGTGGCGACCCGTTTGCTGATATTGTATTCAAATATCAAAAGTGGGAATTATGGACTTCACCAATTATTAGCACATCTAATAATGTTTTATTACAAGACAACTTACCTGGTGAAATAAATTGTCTTGATTTATTTAAGGGGATAATCAATCACTTTAATTTGGTTGTTATTCCACAAGGTGAAAAAAACTTTTTAATTGAGCCGTGGGACAATTATTTTAGCTCGGGTAGGACTTATGATTGGACTACCAAGTTGGACTTATCCAGACCCTACCAGATTGAGCCTACAAATGAATTGTCAAAGGAGTTTATATTACAATTCGCAGAAACTGATGATATTTTAAGCGCATACAATATTCAAAACAGAAATCAGGTATTCGGGACAAAAAGATATATTGATAATCAATTATTCCATACAGGTATATTGACAAACACCAGTATCTTTGAGCCCCTACCAATATCAACCTTTGATGATGAAACTGAAAGTAATATTCTAATACCACATCTTTATCAAATACCACAAAAAACAGAAGATATTATACCATATCAACCAATAGGAAGTGGTTTAAGATTGGGTTGGTATAATGGAATGTTGGATTGTAAGATTACAGGGACAACAACACCAATATACATCTTTTCAGGTAATACTGGTATATCACATTCAAAGTATCCTGCTATATCTAATTTCAGCTCTTATGAATTTTCAGCATCATCATTTAGTGATTTGAATTACAAAAATCAATATAATCCTTGGCAGGAATGGAATGATAGTTATGTGGGTTATACATCAAAAGATGTGTATAATGATTTTTGGAATAATAGGATTACTTCAATATATGAACCTGATACAAAGAAATTGAAGGGTAGTTTTTATTTAACCCCAACAGAAATTGAAACCATCAAGTTTAATGATAAGGTGTATTTCCTTGACGCATACTGGCGTTTGTATAACATGGTAGATGCCGACATCACCGCCGAAGGAATTGTTGAATGTGAATTTTTAAAAATACCTTATGACATTTCACCAACCACATATATAGCCCCAACATTTATACAATCATCAGGGACAACCATACCATCAGTATCGGGAGCAAATTATTCACAGACATATTATTATGGGGATAATATATTAAACCTATGTAGTGGAAACGCACAGGTGGATACATATTGGAGCAACTGCGCCTTACTTGGTGATGGTTGTAGTTTATTTACAACATCGGGAGCTACAACACCAATAGATGAAGGATTACTTGTGCGAAACATAAGTGGCTCCACTATTTATCAAGTAATAGAAGATGGTGTAATTACATCAATACAAAATTGTTAAAAAAATTATGGCGAAGGAAATAGGATTAAAACTTAAAATAACAAGCTCGGGACAAGAAAAAGTAATATCTAACCTGAATGACTTGGAAAATGAATTACAATCATTACAAAACCAATTAAAGAAGGAAGATTTTGGTAGTGAAAAATTTAAGGAAGTAGCCCGTAATATTCAAATATTAAAATCAAGAATTGAAGATGTTGATAAGGCAACCGAAGGTGTTGGTATTGAAAAAAGGTTGGCAGGTATTGGTGCCGCAGCTGGTGTTTTAACTGGTAGTTTTTCAATTTTGACAGGGGTAGTTGGGACATTCATAGATAATGAAGAAGATTTGATTGCCGTTCAAGAAGCAGAAACCAAGGCACTTGCGGCGTTAAATATTGTATTAGGTGTCCGTGAAGTAAGTGAAGGATTATTGGAAGGTAAAATTGTTGCCAGACAATTAGCAGAAAAGGCGGCAACATTAGCCACAAAAGCCGCAACAGCCGTTCAGGCAGCGTTTAACGCAGTTTTGGCAGCCAACCCTATTGGTTTGGTGGTAGGAGCTCTGGCAGCTCTTACAGCGGGTGTTTATTTGTTTGTTAAAGCAACCGAAGAAGCTTCAACAGAACAAGAAAAAGAAAATGAAATCTTAAAAGCACAGGCAGCTTTAAATAGGGATTTAAGGGAAACCATAGTCAATACATCACTTGAATTGAAACAACAACTTTCAGTTTTAACTGATAATGTATCCCAAAGAAATCTTGAAGCACAGGTAATAGATGACTTGAAAAAGAAGTATCCTGGTTTTAACGCATTTATTAGTGAAAATAACCAACTTACAAAAGAAGGTATTGAATTTATTAAAACAAGGATTGCGTTAGACCAAAAACAAGCGTTAGTCCAAGAATTGATTAAAAGAAGGGCTGACGCACAAATCAACGCCGAAAAAGCTTTAAGGGAAGTTATTGATGACAATAATTCATTATTCGGTAAAGCTCAACAAACTATTAGTCAATTTTTTAGGGGTAATATAGGTGATTTAAATGTATTTACAGGTGCCGTTCAAAGTGCTTTAAAACCATTCACAACTGAAATTGAAGCAATCAATAGGGAAATAGGAAAACAAAACACCGAAATTGATAATTTACTTGGGACAATAAATCCATTACAGAAAAAATTAGATGATGCTGCCGAAGCTGAAAAGAAATTGGGTGAAGCAACAAAAAAGACATTCCCCGCACTTCAATTACAGAATACAATTTTGGCACAGACAAATAAGGCATTAGCTAATTATATTTCAGCATTAAAGAACGCACAATCAGCCAGTTTGGATTTGTCAAATGAAACAATAGAAGCGGGTAATAAAGCCGTTCAGGCACAAGAAGATAATATCAATAAAAGAAATGACTTATTAAAGACATCAGCTCAAACATTAAAAGATGAGCTCCGTTCATTCTTTCCAGAAGCAGTTCCAGGTGAAGAAGAATTATTACAATTACAAGATGGATTTTCAAAGTTATTTAACATAATAAATGATGGTATTGAAGCTGGTGATATTGATATTACAAAACCTATTCCTTGGGATAGAATAATTGAATATAGTGTGTCAAAACAACCTGAATTAAAAGCAGTATTTGAAGCAATCCCCGAAGAAAGCCAAGAAGTGTTTAGTCAATTCTTTAATGAAATTGGTGATAGATTACGGATTATTCAAAAGGGAGCCGCACAATTTGGTAAGGATATTAAATTGGATAATGCGACAATTAAATCATTTAGTGCGTTAGAAGACGCAATATTTAATTTAGAACAGAATAGAAAACAATTTGGTTTAACAGAAGAAAATTTTAGAAAAACCGCATTAGGATATGTAAGGGAAACTTTTGGATTTGATAAGGTTAGGGAAGATTTATTGAATAAATTAAAAACACTTGAAGGTGATATTCAAGCCGCATCAAAAGCTGGTAATCAAGAAAAGGTTAGTGTGTTAAAAGAACAAGCTAATTTAATCACCGAACAAATAAAAGGTGTAGATGATTTATCAACTGAAATATTAGATGGAGCTTTAAGAAGTGGTGAATTTTATGAAGGTATGGTTAAAATTGGGGAACAGATTGACGCCAACTATAAAAAGATAGTTTCAAATAGAAAAGAAGCATCAAGAGCATTCACCGCCGAAGAAGTGGAAAACTTACAGACATATTTTAGGGAAAACGCAGAAAACTTTGATACATTATTTGAAGACCTATTTAGTAATTTTAATGAATATATTAGTAAGATTGGTGTTGATGGTGTTAAAGGATTATTAAGCGCTGTTGAAGAAGGTTTGGGTGATGTTGATAATTTATCAAGAAAAGAATTAGAAAAACTACAATCATATTTAACTATTGTTGGTAATGAATTCGCAACTATGTTAGGTGTTGAAGACAACCCATTTTTAATGTTATTAGAAAAGATTAGTGCCAAATTGAAGGAATTACCAACTGAAAGTGAAACAGCTTTTAAGGAAAGTTTAGGTAAAATTAAACAAGTAGTAGATGCTGTATCACAGGCATTACAAGATATATTTAATAGGACATCAACAATCCTACAAGCTCAAACATCATTAGCCCTTGAAAAGTTGGAAACACAGACACAAGAACAACTGGCTCTTGTTGGTGAAGCTAATACTGAAAGTGTGGCTGAAAATAAAAAGATTGAAGCTGAAAGGGAAAAAATACAGAAACAAGCTGCCAAGACAAGATTTGATATTGAAAAACAAGGACGGGTTCAGGAATTACAATTTGCTTTGGCTAATGCGTTGGCTCAATCAGCGTCAGCGGTGATAAACGCATTATCATTACCATTACCACCACCAGCACCACAGATTTACGCAGGTGTTGTCGCAGGACTTACAGCAGCCCAAGTTGCCGTAATAGGACAACAAATAGAATTCGCAAAGTCAAAAACCTTTATTGGTAGAAGGGGTGGTTTGATTACAGGTGAAAGTCATGAAGGTAGAAATGGTGGTGTTCCCGCACTTTTAGAAGGTGGTGAATTTGTGGTAAATCGGGAAGCTGTTAAAAGATTTTCAAATGAGCTTCAAATGATAAATGACAGCACAGGTGGTAGGGTAGTAAAGATTGATGATAGTAGATTAGTCCAGGCCATCGCCAGCCAAAGTATGTCAAATAAAGCTCCACTTAAAGCGTATGTTGTGTATAATGAAATACAAGATACGGATAAATTAAATAAAAAAATACAACAATTATCAACACTATAATTATGAATAAAATATTTGAATTAAAGATAGATGAAGAAGATGAAATATCAGGAATTCAATATCTGTCTATTGTAAAAAAACCAGCAACGGAAATCGGCTTTGAAGTATTTTCAAGTGAAGAAAATAACACATGTCATTCATGTCATGTTGAAGAAGATTTTAATGATGATGTATTAAACATATTAGATGAATTTGGTGTTGAGCCAGACCCTGATATGTTTTTAAATGCGGAAATAAAAGATGTGGAAATTGAAATCACACCCGAAGCATTTGGAGCTTTCACACCTGATGCGAATGCCCGAGCTGAAAGTAGGTTTGATGATGATAGTGATGGAGCCACAAGAATATCAAGGTATATCTATGTAATTGATACTGGTGTTGGTGCCCCACTTATTAAAACATCAAGACAGATGTGTAGAAAACTTATTGGTGCTGCCAAGGTTTATACCCGTGAAGATATTGAAGCTATGTCTGTTAGATTGAGCGCCCAACCTGATACATTCAAGTTGGCACCAAGAGCTCAAATTCACCCACAAGCAGATTGTTTTGAATATAAGCTTGGAAATAGATGCCGTCATAAATGGGCGGAAATAACATTTAATATTCCAGCAGGTTCAAACTATGAAGAAACATTAAAGAAAATCCCTATTAAAGCCGCCGCAGCGGTTGGTAGGGGGACTAACACATCAGCTGCGTCCCGTCCATTTATTAGTGAAGCGAGATATTTAAACAGAATGCCAACAAGAATGAGCGCACAAGATGAATGGAAACCAATAGGCTTTCACATGGGTTTATTTGTGTATAATTCAAGGAAGTCAGCATTATTCGCAGAACCTACCGCACAGGTTATTTCAAAGGTTAAATTGGGTAGTTTGGAAGGATATTGTCCCGTTGATATTGATGAAAGTTATTTTGAAGGGACAGGTAATGTGGTTGAAAAATTCAAGATTAGACACACCTTTACAAAAATCCCTGATTACATGCGTGAAGCGGCTAAAAGAGCTGTTGATTATGCTGATGAAAATGGTTGGGGTGATTGCGGCGAAGCCACAGGAAAGCGTAGGGCTAATGACCTTGCTGACCCTAACTATGAACCTTCCTTAGATGTTTTAACCCGTATGTATTCTTATGGTGCCAGACATAAAGTAGATTGGGAAAGTAGTAAATCCATAGATGAAGGTTGTGGTTATTTGATGATGTTGTCATGGTCTTTTACCCCATCAAATTATGATGAAGCGATGAATTGGTTAGAAAGACAAATCAACAACGCAACAGAAGAAAACATGAAGTTTAGTAGTGATGAATTCAAGGGTGATATAACAGCGGTTGTATTTGAACCTGACACTTATATTTACAGATTTGATAATCAAACACAGACACCATATTATGTATTTATGTCCCGTGAAACAATCCGTAAGGGGTTGATGAAATTATCAAGATTGAAACCTAAAAACCTAATCAATTTAGAACATAGTGATAAGGTGTTTAATGGTGATGAAGTTTTTGCCTATGAAAATTGGTTAGTCGCAGACAATCCAAAGGAAGATAAGTCATACCAAATATTCGGTAGGGAAATGAAACCTGGCACTTGGATTACAACAATTCACTTTAAAAACAGAAAGTTATTTGATGATTTTATTTTATCACAAAAGACATCGGGTATTAGTTTAGAAGGAATGTTTGAAGAAGTCCCATTTAACTTTTTTGACATCAAGGAAGAAGGATTTGTAAAACCAACTGGTAGTGAAACCAAAGATGAATTTATTTCAAGGTGTATGGGTGATAGTAAAATGTTGGCTGAATTCCCTGATGAAAGACAAAGGGCGGCAGTATGTTATTCTTATTGGGGTGAAAAATTTGATGGACTTGAAAACGCATGTTGGAAAGGATACATAGCGTATGGGACAAAGATAGTGAATGGTAGGGAAGTCCCAAATTGTGTTCCTGAAAATATGGAAGTTGAAAATATGGAAAATCAAACATTCGCACCTTATGATTGGGATACTTGTATAAAAGACATGACGGAAAGATACGGCGAAAACGCCGCACCCCGTATATGTGGAAAGATAAGAAGTGAAAACATGTCATTCTTGGGATTAGTTGATGGTGTCCCCTATTTTCCAACAAGGGAAGAAGCGGAAATCATTAGTGAAGAAATAGGTTGTGAAGGCTCACATGAAATGGGTGAATATGGTTATTCACCTTGTAATACACATGAAGAAGCTAAAAACTTATATAATGCGTCAAACTTACTTTATTTAATTCAACAAATAATTAAAGAAAGTGAAACTGAATAAACAATTTTAATAATATATTTATTAAACAAAATAAACATTTAAAAAGATTATGAAAAACAATTTAGAAATCCTTAAAAAAGTAGCGGATTTAGTAGGTTTTAAATTTTCAAGCTCTTATACCTTCGCAGAAGCGGAAGTTGAAGGTGGTGTAATGATTACCAATTCAACAGAAGGTGAATTTGTTGTAGGGGACACCATCAGTATCAAAAATGAAGATGGGACTTTTACAATAGTAGGCGCTGGGGAGCACAAACTAACTGACGGCAGATTATTTATCACAGATACAGAAGGTGTATTGGTGGAAATTAAAGACATGACAAGTGAAGAGCCTGAAAGTGAAGTTGAAGTTGAAGAAGGTGGTGAAGGTGAAGAAATGAGCCAAAGCACCAAGATTGAAGAATTAAAACAGGCAATCCATGATGTGTTGTTCGCTTTTGAAGCGCACACAAAGGAAATTGAAACTTTAAGAGCTGATTTAGAAAGTTTCAAAAAAACAGCAGCTCATCAACCATTAAAGGAAGACAAATTTGTTTCTAAAAACTTCGCTGATGAAAGATATGAAATCATTAGAGCTATGAAACAAAATAAAAAATAAAAATTAAACTAAAAAAAAACTATAATTTAAAATTATGAAAAACTTAAAAAACTATAATTTTGATTTTGACACTAACGGATTGAGTGATTTTTTAAACTCTAATGCCGATTTGTTGTTGTCAAAGATTGTGATGGATACTACCGAAGCGCAGTATTTCCAAGTTTTACCTGATATTAAATACGGCACTTTGGTTCCAGTATTTGAAACAGGTAATATTGATGATTTAGCATTTCCAGGAACAAGCTGCTCATTCAGCGGTGGAAATATAACCCTTACCGAGATGGAATTGAAGGTATGTCAATACAATATCCAGAAGAATTGGTGCATAGATGAGCTTAACAGAACAATAATGTCAATTAGATTGCGTCCAGGTTCATACTTGGAAAGTATTGATGGTGGCGTTGAAGAAGCGTTTATGAATGACATAGCTAAAAAAGCTAATGTTTATGCTTCAAGAAAGTTTTGGGGAGCTGAAACAGCAACTGATGGTTGTTCTGGTTTGATAGAGCAACTTACATCTGCTTCATTATCAGGTGATGTTGTAAATATCAGTTATTCAAGTATGACACCGGCTACATCGGTAGAAATAGCAGACAGCTATATCACCAATTTACCGGATGCGTTGAAACCAGTTACAACAATCATGAGCTTAAACCACAGCGACTTCCAAGCTTTACAACTTGGGCTCCGTAATCAAAACTTGTATAATTTCAATCCAATCACTTTGGCGAACGGACAGATGGCAATCAACATTCCATTCACAAATGTAATCGCAATTTCAACTGAAATTCCTGCTGGTTATATGGCATTGACAAATCCGGATAATTTTTATTTGGGGACAGATTTGATGAGCGACATTACTTCACCTATTTCATGGTATTCACTTGACTTCCAAGAGAGCAGAATGAAATTAGCTATGAAGTTAGGGTCATCAGTAGCATTTGCTTCACAAGTAGTATTAGCTTCCTAAACCATAACAAAGTTAGAAATAATTTTGTAATAAACCAAAAATAAATTAAAAATAAAATAAAACAATTATGGGTTCAAATTGCGTCGTGGTAAATGGCCTAAACTTGTCAAGCTGTGTGAATAATGTTCCCGGTCTTGATGGGGTTTGGGTATTGACAACCACAGGAACAACAGCAGATATTTCAACTATATCTTATGATGTAGATGGAAAAATTGATGGCTTTACAGGAGCTACAAGTGATTTGGAATGGAAAAAAATTGATATTGTAAGAAATTCACCAGCAGCTTTAAATGAAAGCGTGGCAGTTTCTTTGGCATCATTAGGTTTTGACTTCCAAACACAACTTATTTTCACAATTCCAGGTCTTTCAAATGAAGGCGGGCAGTTGTATCAACAGATAGTAAAATCAACACAAAGTTATTTCTTGGTGAAATTAAAGACAGGTAAATTCTTCTTTGTATCACCAAGTGGAATGTATGTTGAAAGTGCGACTGCGGCAAGCGGAAGCTTACCAGGTGATGAAACACTTTATACAATCACTTTGACTTCTTCAAACACTATTAGTGTCCCTGAAATTGATATTACTACAACTTTGACAGCGTTTTTAGCAGCAGCTACTAACACAACTATTGATAGGGAATAATATTTTCCTAAATTAAAATTGGGGGGCAGGCATTATGCCAGTAGTCCCCCCTTTTTTTAAGCCTATGTTGGAAGTAGAAAAAAATTTAAAAATAAGGAAAGGTAATATATCAATACCTATAACAAAGTATAAACTTACTTTCCTTCAATTAGATTTACACACCAACAAGATATTTATTAGGGTAGATTTTTACAGGGAACAGAAATTAGTTTTAACCAAAGATTATGATTGTGGTGAAGCTGGTGATGTTGATGTAAATGAATTGATAAATAATATTCATAAAGAATTAAATGACTAAATACAAATCATTAGAAACAACCCAACTGAACGGGGATACAATCTATAATTTCGGTGGTTTAATACCTGATATTTTATATCCAGGCCCACCACCAAGTCCAAGTCCAACGCCGACACCATCAAATACACCTTCACCCACACCGACACCTTCAATTACACCTTCTTTAACACCAACACAGACGGCAACACCGACTTTAACACCTACGCCAAGTATATCACCAAGTTTAACACCAACAAAGACACCAACGCCGACACCTACTAAAACAATTACCCCAACACCAACTTTAACACCAACACCATCAAGTAGTCCGCCACCGCCAGGATATAATGAAGCTGATTTGTATTTGAATACAATAGTTGCCAACGGAGCGGTAGGGGTTGATGCTGGTGTATCAGGTGCCACACGCACCATGTTTAATCAGTTATTCACACAAGGATTATGGACTAAATTAGATGCGTTCTGGCCGTTTCTGGGTCAAGTTGCGGCTACACATAAGTTTAACGCTAAAAACCCTGTTGATGCTGATAGTGCGTTTAGATTGACATTTGTTGGTGGTTGGACGCATGACGCTAATGGTATTACACCTGATGGTATAACTACTGATGCTAATACATATATTGTCCCATCATCAGCTATGACTTTAACCGATAGTAGTATGGGATATTATTATTCATCAACAGCTTCAACAAGAAGTTTCCCTACTGAAATGGGAAGCTCATATTTTAGTGAAGGTATTACTTTATCTGCCAGAATGCCAGGTGATAATAACTTTATTGGTAGATTATGGGGAAATTGGAATGTTACTGGTTATGCGACATCAGCTGAAACGGGTAGTTTAATTATTTCAAGGACGGCATCAAATGTATTAAAACTTTATAGAAGGGGTGTATTAAATTACACCAATACAGGTGGAGCTGGAACAAAAACTAACACAACAGGGACAATTAGGATTGGGTCTAATTTCAGGGTTGATAGTGGTAATATAACTGAAAGAAGTGATAGGAATTTAAGGTTTGCGTTTGTTGGTAAAGGTTTAGATGACACCGAAGCAGGTAATTTGGACGCAATCATACAAAATTATCAAATAGCATTAGGAAGGGCAACATACTAATATGAAAGTAGGATTATTGACATTAGAACAAAAGGAAGAAATACAATATCAGTTGTTCGCACCTGATAGTTATTTTTGTGCCGTATTGGACGGAAATGGGAATTGGATTATCACACAACCACAGATGGATTATTGTGTAAATCCCGACT
>Ga0070750_10001170_pt1 | contig 14695 bp, 10 predicted proteins | sample VirMetDEL_Nov_24_FD_77013 | JGI IMG/M metagenome (GOLD analysis project Ga0070750, IMG submission 77013) | Aqueous microbial communities from the Delaware River and Bay under freshwater to marine salinity gradient to study organic matter... | ecosystem: Environmental > Aquatic > Marine >...
AGGAAGATCGAATAAAAGATTATCAAGGTCTACTGTTGTATCAAATCTCTTTACACCACCAGTTGTAATTGTGTTAAAGTATGTGTCAGAATCTACACCAAGTGATAATGTTTGACGGAATGTCTTACCGGATTCAATATTAACATCGAAAAGATATAATCTATAATTACCAGACGTGTCTTGATCAACTGCTTTAATTCTTGCTGTACCTACTGTAGCATTTGCAAAGTCAATAGTATCTTTTAAAGTAAATTGTTCAAATGTACTAATATCTGGTAGACTTTCATTTGTTGTACCAGATACGAGTACGTAGTTACCAAAGTTAGCAGCTACGACTTCGTTATTTTCTGTTTGGGTTGTTCTTGGTTTAGTTACTGGAAGTGCTGTTGCAGTTGGATTTTCTGCTCTATAACCATTTACATATGCAAGACCTGCAGATACATCAAAATTCAAGATTGTTGCATCCGAATCATCTGTATCAAATCCGAGACTAAATGGATTAGCAATATAATTACCAGATTCTTCTTTTGTTCTACGTGCTAATTTATCATCTAATATTGAATTATTATCAATCGCTTTGATTTGTGAAAGAATTACACCATCAACCATTTTACCGGTTTCAATAAAGTTCTGATCAGAGTCAACATCATCCTGTTCAATAAGAGTAAGCTGGATTCTATACCTGTCAGCACCTGGTGAAGATGTATTTGGATTTGCACCTTGATTATCATAAAGTGCAGCATTATCTAATACTGTAACAATATCTTCTGTAACCAAGAAACCGAAGTCAGTTGTTGGTGTAGTTGTATATTTTGAAACTGTAATTGTTTGTGGATTTGCATAAACAAAATGATCTTTAACAAAGAATACACCTTCAGCATTACTGATCTGTGTACCACGACCTACAATAGGTGCTGTTTGTCCAGTTGCAGTAGAACCAATTGTTAGTGTATATCCACCACCAGAAAGGTCTTCACCCTGTGCAACACGAATTGTTGAAGATGAAGGTGTTCCAGCACTTGTATCTGTGTATACAACAAAGAGTGTTGCTGGATCAGATCCAGTTGCTTCAATAACTTCTAATACCTCTACTTTAATACCACCATCTGATGTAAGTTCAACACCTACAAGATCACTTGGTGTAGAAGGAAGAGTATTAACAGACGTATTTAATTTGATAAATTCAGGATTGTTTTGGTGAAAGCCACCTGGTACGACTGCAGCACCTTCTTCAAAAAGCCAACGTCCCATCCTAGCATATTCTTCTTGGATGATTGTTTGCATTTGTGTAAGTTCACGTGCCTGAAGTGCCCTACCACTGTTAAAGAGGATTCGGTAATAGTTATCACTATCCCTAAAATCGTCTTTATAAGTTGATGCAAATGTATTTGAATTAAATGTATTTGGCATGTTTTCCTACACCATTAAATCTGAATAATAATTTTAAGATCGTCTTCCTGACCAGATGATCTTGTAATTGCTGCACGGTTATCAATATATAGTATATCACCAGAGAAGGGATCTACGTCTGGTGCTAGTTTAGGATGTTGTATGACACCTGAGCCTGATCCTGTTGTTTCTGTAACTGTTTCTGCAGAATCAAACTGAGTGAATCCAGTAGTTTCATCCTGATGATAATAAAGTAAATCTGAATCAACTTTATCTACATATGCTTTTGCACCAGATGTACCACCTTCAATAGTATTATCAATTGTAAATGGAGTAGCAACAGAAGAAAATTGTATTCTATATAGTGCATTAGCTGTTGGATCTGTAAGAAGATTACCAGAAGAAGCTGAATCCGGTGTATAAGGATTCTTAACTAATCCAATCTGTCTAAAGTCTTGATTAATTAGGAATTTACCACTTTCATCACCATCTGGTCTTGAATTATACATAATTGCTCTTGCTCTTAGATCAATACGAGGATCAGAACCAAATCCAAACCCTGTAGAAGATTTAGGACCAAGAATAGCACGGGCAGTAGCTTGTGTACCACTTGCTGGAGCTGCAATTTGAATCTCTGCGTAGTTATAACCCTTACCCATTGTAATTGTACCAGAGGAATCAATAAGTTCAAGTTTAGATACTTGACCACCATTAATAGTTGCTTGTAATTTAGCACCAGATCCATCACCTACAATTGTTACTGCTGGTGTTGAAACATAACCTGAACCACCACTAACTATAAGTCCACCAACTAATTCATGTGCAGAATCTGCAGCATTTTGAATACCAACTTGTTCTACTTCAGATGCTGTTAATCCCGGAGCAGCAGCTGAATCTTCTACATATTTAATAGGTTGAAAATTAGCAGCTAAGAAGTTAGTAGCATCAAGTGTACCTACTGAATAAAGAAACTTCCAAATATAACCGTCTGCAGTAAGGAATGGTTCTGTTGCAGTACCAGTTGGTTTGACTGTAGAAGTCTTAGCAACACCTGCGTTTGTTCTACCTTGTTGAATACAAACATATACTTGATTTTCATCAGTCATAACATAGTATGGTTGTGTAGGTTCATTACCTTCCTGATTATCATTATATCTACTATAAATTGTACCAGACGACCAAGCATTACGTGGAACTGTCAGTGAGGATGCTAGTACAGATTTCATTGATTGCATCGATAAACGAAGATTTCTTTCTTCTCTTTCTGTGGAGATAGGTGTAGGTGCAGTATCTGAACTGTCCCAATCATTGCTTCGTCCAATTGCTACATAATAATTCTGATCAGAATCTTCTTGTAGAAGTTTCTGTGCTAATAGAAGTTTAGCTGGTTGATTAAGTACTGCTGTCATTTGTTATCCTCTTAAGCCACTATCACTCTGTTACCAAGACCACCTGAAGAATCTAATCCTCTTAGATACCAATTTGCACCTTGCCACACTGCATCAATTGAAGCATATTGGTGTAGGGTAACAGTAGTACCATTACCTAAATTCGTTGGTGTGATTGTGCTACTTCCTGCTCCTATATTAAGTAAAGATTTAACATGTCCTATTCCATAACCATCACCCATTGTCATTGCTGTACCACCCCCTGCATTAATAATTGTTAATGGTACACCAACATTAATAGCTGTTGATGAAGTAAGAGTTTCTGATGCAAGCCTTTGAGCATCGTTAAATAATACTGTACCTGTACCCTTCGTTGTTAATTGAAGGTCAATATTTGTATCATCACCTGAAACTGTAAGAATAGGTCCAGATCCAGTAGCTGAGTTTGTAACTCTTAATTCATTTACTGCTGAACCTGTGCTAGTAAATGTTACCAATTCTAATCCAGCGGAATCTTGAACTGATCCGTGAACAATTGCATTTGATATTACTGGTGCTGTTAAAGTTTTATTTGTTAATGTTTGTGTGAAAGCATTCAGTGTAAATGTATCACTACTTGTTATTGTTGGTAATGTTAAATTATAGTCTGCCTGGATATTTCCGGCGACAATTGTATATTGTGAAACTGCATTTGCTGAATCCTGAATAACAGGATTTGTCATACTTGGTGTTAAAAGAGTTTTATTAGATAAAGTCTGTGTTGCACTATCTGCAATTAAAGTACCACTTGTTGTTGGTAAGGTAAGAAGAACATCTGCACCAGATGGATTACCTGCTCTTAAATATGTTTCATAGTCATCAACAGTTGTACCCTCAAAGACAATACCTGTACTATCGAAGGAGACTTTATCCATAGGGATATCGGAATCACCACCAAGAAGTTGGTAAATCTCAATAAAGTTATCATTAATTTTATCCCCAGCAGTTCTTAACGGATCACCTGTTCCGTCATTCGCTGTAGTACCAATATTGATATGTTGTCTCGTCATCTTTTATTCCAAATAAACTAGTTGACTTTATTTATATGATTTTTTAAGTAGAACTATCATAATACTGATAATTTACTTCGTCCATTTCCTCTCGGGTATTATCCATTCTCATAACTGCATATTCTGTTCCATCTGAATCTTCATCGAAGGTAAAGGAATTAGTTTGAACAAGTTCAGCAATATTATCATATGCACTATCAAGTTCACCAAGTGTAACTGTTTGATATGTTTCAATACGATTTGCATCAAGTCTAATATAATCTGTATCAGAATCCTGTGTAACAATTGATGTGATATCAGAGATTGCACTCAATGTTGTAGTAGCAGTATCTGATGCTACACGTACAACATCAAGTGGTTCAGCAGAATCTGTACCAGGAGTGATATCTGCTACAGATACAACCTGAAGACTTGCCCCTAGGTACATACCAGCAGGATGTACAAATAATTTATAAACCTGTTCCCAATCACTACGAGGTAATTCAGATTTAATTAATAGTGCAAATACTTGATATAGTTCTGCGTTTGTTAAAAATCTTTGTGATTCAAATCCAATTTGACTTTCACCTACAATAAATCTTTGTGACTTAGGATATTGAACTTCAACATCAATACCAAAGAATGCACGGAAAAACTGTTGGATAGAATATTTCGTACCCTTTGTTCTGTAGAATATATTTGAATATTTAGCAGCTGCTCTCTTATTTTGGAATCCACCAAAGTATGCTTGACCGAGAAGAAGTTCATCTTCAATATAGTCAAGTAATTCTTCAGGTACCTGATTAACATCTCTTGATTGAAATAGATCTTGTATTAGATGTGAGGGTGATACATCTGAGTCAGCCCATTGATAATATAACTCAAGAAAACGTATTAGAGTTGGATATCTTTCACGATAATATTCAGGTACAACTTTCTCTACCTGTCTAGTATCAAGTATCCCGAGTGATCTTCTATCCAGATCTTTCTCTGTGTAATATAAATGAGTCATATTAGTTTGTAGCCGATGTGACCACTACCCTTGCAAAAGATTCTGCTGGATCATATTCTAGGATCTCTTCACGATTTGGTACGACCGCACTTTCATTAGCTGGTATAGCTTTTACTTTTACAAAATTTACCCCACCAGGTATTGATGCTGGTCTCCAACCTGAAAGATTAATTGTTCCTGCCGCTGCATTATATGATCCTACATTATCAACAAGAACTGTAGCAGTTGTAACTGAAAATACCTCAATAGTATTAGATTTTAATCTATTCCTAAGAATACAACTTTGTCCACTAAAGATAAACGGTGAACTAGTAATTATATAATCAGTATCATCTACTGATCTGATTGCCTGTGGGAATCGAATGTTAATAGCATTTAGAGCACCAAGTGTTGGTACTACTCTTTGATGCATACGAACATTCATTCTACTTGAGAGAACAGATGGATCAACTTCATCAATCTGTGTTAGAAGATTTGATCTACGGAATGCCTCATCAAACTCACCTACTGCTGTAGCAAAATAAGATGTTATTGTATTATTAACTGAGGATCTAATTGCACTTGAGGAAAGTGTTGTTAGTCTTGGATTAAACTGGAAGAATGTATCTGTTTCAATATATGTTGTAACAGGATCAATAAATTCTATATCAAATGAAAGAATTGCTAATTGTTCTGCAAGATCAGTTATCTGACTTTGTAGAGATGTAATAGTTGCTGCAGATACATCTGGATTATAAACAATTGAAATATATACTGTACCAAATTTTGCTTCTAAGTTTTCTTCACCACCCCAAGTTTTAATATCACTAATAAATGAACCAAAGTTTCTAAGTATAAGTGTTGAATAATCTACTGCAGTAACCATACGATTCTGTGATGCATATTGATATGGTGCATTCTTTCGAATTGATTCAATTGATTCTTTAAAGCTACCACCTGCAGAAGCTGTAACTGTTGTAACAGTATAAGGATAATCTGTACCACCAAAAGAATAATCTGCAGAGCTTGCAAATCCTGTTGCCTCATTAGCAGCAGGTCCTGCACTAACTAAATATTCTACTTCAATTTTAGATCCAGCTGATGGGGCATTACCAAGTGTAACACCATCACCAAATGAAAGTTCATAATAACCATTTGGTGCTTCTTTTAGGATATAAAGTGTACTGCCTGCTGAGAGAACTGTTGCATCAATAATATTTGTATATCTTGCAAATGAAAGTGATGTTGGTGTTGGATATACACGAACAATAGCTGTTGATGTATCCATACGTTCTTCAGGGATAACATAGATTGAATTCTGACTTGGTGCATCAGCAATAAATGTCTTTGTCTTTACTGTACCTTCATATATTGAAATATTTCGAACTTCATCACCTGTAAGGAATGTATATAATCCTTCACCGTTATCTTCAGCTGTTATTGCCTCTCTTGTTTGAAATGTATAGGTAATATCATCAACAGATGCTGTAAAGACCTTACCTGCAGAAATTGATATCTCAGAAGGTCTTCCTGCTACACCTGAAAGATTTAATGAAAGGTTAATAATACCTTGTGATGGTATACGAGAATATGGAATATAACCAATACCTTCAGATAATGAAACCATAGAACTTCTAAGCTGAGCAGTACCAATATAGGATTCATTTAGGGCAAAGTTAGCTGTTAAACCATTAATATGTGTATTATATGCGAGAACATCTAAGATATTCGACAGACCAGAGGCTTCGAAATTATAATCAGTAAACTCATCTTGATTTTCTAAGAATGTTTTTAGATTGTTCTTGATCGCATCAAAATCAAGTGAAGTTGAACGAATTGTTGTTGCCATTATCTCAGCCTCGAAATATTTGTTGTTACTACCACTACCTCGCCAGTATTAACGATACTAAATTCTACTCTTACATCCAATGAGTTACTGTCAGGATCTGCACTTACTTCTATATTCACGACATTTGCTCTTGGTTCATATGTTTCTATCACTCTCTTTACGTTATCATAAACATCATATGCTGTTTCATCATCTGCTAACTCAAAGAGATAAGATCTAAGGTTACCACCAAAAAATGGTTTAAATGGCTTCTCAAAGAAATTAGTCTGTAAAAGATTTGATACTGCTTGCTTAACTGCAGCAGCATCATTCTTCTTAAAGATTTCTCCTGAAGGTTTGTTTGCAAACGCAAGATCAATATCAATATAATCCCTTTTACGTGTAGTAAAGAGTACTGATCTTTCTAGGTTCGCATCTTCAGGCGATAGTTTTCTTGTAATAGCCATATGTTTCTCTTTCTAGCTATTTATAACATTAACTAGGGAGAATTTCTGTTAATTCGTTAGTTGACTGAAGGATATTATTATAGAATGTTCTTACCTTCTTATTAAATACAACATTATAATCTGCTGGAATATCTGGGATTTCTATAATAATTTGAGCATTTAATTTTGAAGTACCTTCATAGGTATCATAATCAAGTATAAGTTCACCAAATGGAACATTTGCTGCTAACCAATATGCAGCTTCAAATGTTTTCTCAAGATTCATACCATTTTCATCACGTACCTCATAAACAACTCTACGTCCAGTTCTTGCCTTATCTAATGGTCCATCTACTGTATATTGTTCAAGACTATATGGAATGTATACACCTTCAATGACTGATAGCTCGAATCCATACATATTTGTTTTATTCTTATTAAATTCATTTAAGATGAAAGCATGATGACCAAGGTTACGTCCAACTTGTTCTGTAGATATACCAGCTTTTACTAATTGTGGTATTGTTGCCTGATAAGCTTCTGCTGCTAAGAATCTACCAGCTCTGATATTACCTGATAAAATAGTACCACTAGTAAGACCGAGACCAAGATATAATACCTGTTCTGTTGATGGTCTAAAGTTTCTAACTGGAACAATATTTCGAATAATTCTCTTTGCAGCTGCTTCAGTATTTGCACCTGGTAAAGCAGTTGATCCTTTAACAATTACCTTCTTTGTACTACGAATACGTCCAACTTCTGGTGGTAAAGGATTTGCGTAATTTGAATCAAGTGTACCTTTTGATTGATTAAAAGAAATAAACAAACCATTTGAACGATGCGCGGAATCACGCATACGTGCACGAACACCTTGTGCAGTTAATAATTGATTAGTAACATTACCTTGTTTAGCAGCAAGATTAATATTATTCTTAATCACGTCACCAGCATCAACAGTAACTTTCTTAATAGCATATTTTGTTAAGTAGTTAGTTACATTTGCTGCTGTTGGTTGTGCAGTTTCTGTTGTATCTGTTGCTACATTAACTTCTGATCCTGCTGATCCACCAGCACCAAGTGAACCTGCTGTTCCTGCCCTTCCAGCTTCTGTAGCTGTCTTTGCATTACCTTCTAATGCACCATGAAATGTTGGTGCTGTTACACCTGCTGTAAATGTTGCACTTGTACCATAATAATTCTTTGCATAATAGATAAGACTTTCACCACCAATAGTACCTGTTGATCCAAAGATTCTTAACTCTTTTGCTGCTTGACGTATTGCTTTTGATGCAATATTAATTTCTGTGTCTGCAGTAAAATCAATTGTACCACTTGCATTTTCAAGTAAGTTACCTTGAATCGTATGTCGACTATCACCTTTTACAATATTATTATATCCATTTAGACTTGTTTGTGTTGTCATACCTGTTACTTGTCTAGCAACATTACCATCTACAATATCTGACTTATTACCATAAACAGTAGTCTTGAAAGGTCCTTTTACAACTTCTGTTCTATCCTGGGAATTAACTTTATATTCACCATCAACATTTACTTTGAAATCACCTTTTACATTTAATGTTAGATTACCTTTATAGGTAATAACACCATTTTCTGCAGAGAAGTCATGATCACCATTAATAATATCAACCTTTGATTTTGATTTAACTATAAGGTTTCCATTAGGACACATATTAATAAGTGTGTCACCACTAGAATGTTTGAAAAGAATACGTTGATTACCTGAGGTATCATTCATTTCAATAACATGACCTGCAGGTGTTCTGTTATGATAATTATCTGTTACATCAGCATCATCACCAAAATTATTAATTCTTACAAATCCATTTGAACCCTGGATATCAACTGTTTCTCCGCCATGTCTTGCCTGTTGTGCAACTGATGATATACCACGGAATCTTTTTTCAGGATATATCCCATTTGGATCAGAGAAGCCAGTTGCTGTTCCAGTTGTATTAGTTACCTGTACTTCAACAGTTACGTCTTCAGCATCGTTTAGGTCAAAATATCTATCTGGCATTATATTATCTCCACTTTACTGAATTTGTGCACGCTGCAGTTCTTTTTCAAGTGCTGCTTTTCTAGCTGCATCAAACTGTGAATATCTTTCAGAAGCTGCAACCAATTCGTCTTGTGTATAAATTTTCTGATCTTTAAAGTTCGCATTAACATTTCGTATATCAAGTGATTCCCTTAAATTATTTACACTTGTAGTAAATCTCTGTGTTGTACCTCCTGCAATACCTTCAGGTGGTGTAGTTTCACTAGCAGAAACGATTCTTGCAAGTGGATATGCTGTATGGAATGATCTCATTAATGCTTCTAATGTCTGATATTGAGAACCTTTCATATTGATCAAATGATCTTTTGATCTATTATTCGTTCTACGTCTTGGCTCACTATTTTTACCAAAATCTGTATCACAGAATATCATTACTTTCAGTGTAAGATTCTGTCCATCTCTTGTACCTAGTTCAGGTTCTTCTTCAATAGCTAATCCAGTTTTTAGTGAACCATCTCTTAAAATATAGAAGTGAGCATATGGTTTACCAACCATATCCGCCAATCCATCTTGCTTTCTTAATTCATTATCAAGATATATTTGTTCATCTTCAACTTGGTAGATTTGTCCAGATAATCCTTTTTCAAAATAAGCAGAATTTGGTATTCTCTGTAATATAGTCATTTCAGTTATTTGACGTCTAATACCTGTAAACATAACATCAATTTCGTCAGTTGATGCAACTTGTACTGGTTTTGGTGTTGGTTCTATTGTTTTATTTTCACTTAATAAGTAATCATAATCACTCTGTCCAGCTTCAACAGTTTGATAAGTTACGTCTGCTGGGGCACCAGTTACAGTTGGATCTGCCTGTTCAGGTGGTAATATTTCACCCTCAATAGTCTGTGCTTGTTGTGTTGTTGTTCTTTGTGAACCAGACTGGGTCTGTTGTGATGTTGCTGAAATACCACGATTTGATAGTGATTGTTGTAAAGGTATACCATTAGCAACATCTCTTGCCACATCACCACCATATGCAACTGTTATCCCTTCAATATACACACTTGGAGGAACAGATGAATGTCTTTGTTGTGTAAGAGTCTTTGGATCAAATGGTTCTGTTGTTGCCTGTGTAGTTACTGTAACATTTCTTACACTTGTTGGTGGTGTAACCTGTGTAGAAATATTTGTTGGAATATTCAGAAGTTCTTGTTGTAATTGCTGAGTACTCTTATTCTGATTTGTAGGTAAATCCTGTACTCTAGCTGTAGCTACATCAATTTGATTATTCTGTAACAGTTCAGTCATTTCAACTGCTAGACCACCACCAACACCAACATTTGCAAATGCCTGTGGTTGTGCTGGATCTAATAGATTGACCAAATTTTGTATCGGACTAAGAGAAAATGAACCAGGTGGTTGACCTGGAAAACTTTGATATGATGCTGCTGTAGCAGCTGCACCAGAAATAATACCATTTAGTAAGTCGTTTGTACCACCTGCAGGTCTAACTTGATTGATAATATCTAACCCACCAACAGCTCCAAGTGCATTCAATGCACCTCCAAGATCTCCTAAGAAATCACCTACTATACCACCAGCACCTGATAAGAAATCATTTATACCAGATGAAATTGAAGTACCAACTGCTACAACTACATCAGAAAGATCTTCAATTGTATTTTCTGCAACTTCTAAAACAGATTCAACAAAGTCAGTTTCTGCAACTGCTTGCATATTAGTCTTTAGATTCTCATCACTAACTTCTTTACCTTCTAATGTTGCTGCATTCTGTAATTGTGCTTTTACACCTTCAGCAGAAGGAGAACCAACACTTACTTGTGTAAGTTGATTTGATAATCCACCAGCAACACCAAGAAGTGCCTGTAATGATGTATTACTTGAATCCGGCATTTCCTGAGTGATATCAGCTAATGCAGGAGTTAATGGTGTAAGGAATGCTGAACCAAATGCACCAAGATCAGAAGTAAGTGCAGCAAATCCACCAGCAGAATCATAAGGATTGTTTACTGTAGTTGATTCTGCAGCACGTAGTGGTTGTGTAGCTCTTTCTGACTCTCTTGCTTTTGCAGTAAGATCAATACTATCAGTAGCTTGTTTAGATTGTGAGTTTAGGATACGTGGTTCAATCATGCTGTCTTCACCATCATTTCATCGAAAATGAATCTAGAATCTTTAATTCTCTCATTTGCTTCTGCCTGATATACTTCTGCAATTTCTTCAGCAGATAGAATTTTCTGTATGATTGGGGGTTTATCCTGTACTAATAAATTATAATCTACTGCTACGGCTGGTGTTTCATAATATCTTAAAACTATTTCAGCAGCCTCTGCAACTGTTTTTGCTTTCAGAAGTCTATTCTTTACATGACGATGTGTATTTTCTAATTCCCAAGTAATATATTGTAATTGTGTTTCGAAATTATCAGGAGCAGTAGGTGGTTCAATATTCTGTGAAAATTCATTTTCAAGGAATACACGTCTTGGTCCTGTCCATTGAGCAATACCAAGACCACCTCTACCAGCAATAGGTTGTTCTTCTTCTGTAGTAGGATCTAATCCAGCACCTGCTTCATGAAGTAGATTACCTACAAATCCAGCTGCTATCTCACCTGCATATTGTGCATTCTGAGTTTCAAAATAAGATTTAATAAAGTTAAATGCTTTTTCTTCATTACCACCTGCTACAATAGGGATAGGTTTCTTTTCATACCTTGGTTCTCTATTTGTTTTACCAGTTCTATTTTGAGGATTATCAATAGGTACAAACTTTGAATCTTCTTCTGTCCCAGGTACAGTAAGATCTTCTCTCCTTGGAATAGAACCAAATACAAGTGGTATCTGTGATGCTTTACCATCCATAAAGATACCAAATACCTGTGCACCAGGTTTAATACCATATGGTTGATGTAAACCACTTACCCCAGGTTGTGTAATAGGTGCAACTACTGATGACCATGGTAATTCTTCTGTCCCAATATCTTGTTTACTTGCAGAATGAATACCATATATCCTTACACGAAGACGACCAAGATCAAGTGGATCACGAATATCTTCAACTATCCCAACAAACCAGCGAACGTCATCACCATAAAATTCTTTCATTACCATTAGTTTGTCCTCTCTGGATTTGTCATCTTCACGATATTCATTGATGCTCTATATTTATCTGCAGCTTCACCAGCAGAAAATATATGACGCATCTGATAGATAAGATAGTCACCAGATAGCTTTGTATCAACACCTGATGCAGAGTTATCACTTGTTGAAGAAACTGGTACAATAACTCTAATAGAATTACCTACACCTCTTTCTTCCTGTAGATAAGGAATACCTGGAACTTCAATATTCACTACAGATTTCAAAAGTATACTTCTAATAGATCTACTTTGTATTTTAGTTCTATACATCTTACCATCATTCACATGATCATGTAATCCATTTCTTTGATCAAAGACACGTGATGCAACAATTGATCTAAAGAAGTTTGTTTTATATGATGCTACATCTTTTGCTGGCTCACCAATTACCATACTATTATCAATTGTTAGACTTTGATTCTTTTGAGATGGATCAAAGAGTCTTTGTACAACATCAATTGTATTATTATTTGTTTTATAGGTACCAGAAGAAGTAAGATCTAATGTATGTAAGTCAGCACCAAATGCTCCTGCCATTGCTAGATCTAATATACTTTCTGTACCAACATTTTGCCATTTTAAAATATTTAATAAATCTCTTGGTCTATCAGGATCATCTATATTTGATGACATTGTTGAATAGACATATTCTAATTTCTTTTTAGTTGCATTCCATGGTGTTTTTGCTAACATAGTCTGTAAATCATTTAAAATGATATTATCACTACGTAGTGTTGAATAGAGGAAGAATGGTGCACCATCTGGTGTTGATATACGATCTCTAATAATTTCAATTGCATCTAATGGATTCAGATACGGTATTAGATATTGAAATTCAGGTTGTAATATCTCTGACTCATAAAGAGATATCATATCCTTTCTAAGAAAGTTTTGTAACATTCTAGAAATAATTTTATCACCTTTACCATGATATGTTTTACTTACCTTCTGTAGATAATTCAGATAAGCAAATTCTTCTACCATTGTAATTGCGTGTACTTCTTCCTTATCATTTACCTGTTCTGATTTAATAAGTTTTGTAATTACAAAATTCTTTGTAACAGGTGGGATTTCAGAATTAATTGGTCCACTAATAACAACTCTTACTCTTTCATTACCATATATCCCAAAAGCAGATTTTATACCCATTTGATCTACAATAAGGGCATTAGCAGTAAGATAAGGATATTCTAAGTTTTCAAAAATACTTAATTCCTGAACTAGTGATGGATTAAGACTAATCTCTGTGCCAGGAAATCTTTCAGAGGTTATGACAAACTCTTCAAGAGTATACTCGGATCTTTCTGTTGCCATGTTACTCTCTCAATAATCTTTTATATTCAGATACCACCGTTTCTATTGATGATGGCTTGATCACATTAATTGATTTAAGTCCCTCGTTAATTGAAATTAATCTATTTTTATAGGTAATTGGTATCAAGCCTGTTGTTGATTGATTATACGGATCTATATCTACATATTCACCTGCAGAGTTCTCATAATGATGTACTGCATTATATTCAACAATCTCACTTTTTAGTGTAACTGTATAAACTTCATCACCAACAGTAACACTGACACGTTCAGTATCATCATATGTACCAGATGATTCTACAAATAATTGACCAAGATCAAGATTACGTTTTAGAATTGTACCAGTATTACCTGTATCTTCACCAGTTACAGTACGTCCAGGTAAGAAATATTCTGCAATCTCATCTTCTGTAATCAAAACCCTATTTGGATATACTGATTCTGCTTTAGCCTCTATTTCTTGTTCTGTCATAGGCCAACCTTGTTCTCTTAAATCATCATTTAGGAGATACAAAGTCCAATGATAATCTGGTGTACCATATAACTTTTGTGAAACAATATCTGGTCTATCTCCATCTAATATTTCATATGGAAGATAAAATGATATCTCATCTTTGATAGTATCAAGAAGATCAATATATACACTCAAATTATTTGAGATGTTTGATGTAACCTCATCACCGAATCTATATCGTATTTTAGGAAAGAATTTAAAATAATTTGACACTAGTAACCACCTTGTTCTACATCTTTTCTTGATAGTGTTGATTCTTCTACAAATGACATAGCAATATCAACCTCTGCAAAGTTACCATCATCATGCATACCCATACCAGTTGGATTATAAGTTGCAGTAAAGTTTCTTAAGTAAGATGGTTTAATTTTCATACCAGGCATATCTTGATCAGCATACTGAATTTTTATTTCAAATGGATTCGGGAAAAGATATGCAAGAGGTAAACCCTTAATCTGAAGAACATCAGGATAAAGTTCCATTCTAAAGAAACGTATAATTGATTTTATTTCTTCTGCCTCTGCCCTACTAGTTGCAATCATCTTAAACTGAAATGCAAATTCTCTGAGATTAACTGATCTAAACAGACTCCTTGTATGAGGATTAACAGTAAT
>Ga0070750_10001177_pt1 | contig 14649 bp, 14 predicted proteins | sample VirMetDEL_Nov_24_FD_77013 | JGI IMG/M metagenome (GOLD analysis project Ga0070750, IMG submission 77013) | Aqueous microbial communities from the Delaware River and Bay under freshwater to marine salinity gradient to study organic matter... | ecosystem: Environmental > Aquatic > Marine >...
AGCGTGACTTACCCTGCTCTGGGCTTGGCTGGTGAGGCAGGAGAGGTTGCCGACAAGATAAAGAAGATGCTGCGTGACAAGATTGATTCCCCGGAGTATCGGGAACAAGTCATGCTTGAGTTGGGAGATGTGCTGTGGTATGCTGCAGTTCTGGCAAGCGACTTGGGGTATGACCTCGAGACAGTCGCTAATCGCAACCTAGAGAAGTTGCAGGGTCGCCAGAAACGCGGAACACTACATGGCACAGGAGACAACAGATAATGGATGCCCAGCTAAGTCACGAAGAATATATGCGGGAGAAAGCTATTCTGGAAGACAGACACACTAAACATCTGGATATGGTGAACAGTCCCCCGCACTATAACAAGGCAGGTATCGAGTGCATAGATGCTATCGGGGCTGCCACAGACGAGGGCTTTGAATATTATCTTCAAGGCAACATCATAAAATACCTCTGGCGTTACCGTTACAAGAACGGCGTGGAAGACCTAGAAAAAGCCCAGTGGTATTTGAACAAACTAATCGAGGTAAAGGAAACCATGACATGAGCAATACACTACCCACCCCCTACCAACAATTCATACACAAGTCCCGATACGCCCGATGGATCGAGGAAGAGAACCGCCGGGAAGATTGGCACGAGACTGTTGACCGCTATGTCAGCTACATGTCAAACCATGCAGAAGAGAAGCATGGCTACAAGCTGAAGGCAAGTGAGAAGGCCGATATTAGTGAAGCCATCTTGGGCTTGCAGGTCATGCCATCCATGCGGGCCATGATGACTGCGGGTTCTGCTCTGTCCCGGGATAATATCTGCGGATACAACTGTTCGTATATCCCGGTGGATAGCCCTCGTGCGTTTGACGAGTGTATGTATATTCTGATGTGCGGCACGGGTGTTGGTTTCTCTGTGGAACGGGAGAATGTAGACAAGCTGCCTACTGTCAGTGATGCCATCAACAAATCTACAACTGTAATTAAGGTAGGCGATAGCAAGCCCGGTTGGGCAAAAGCCTTTCGGGAGTTGATTGCGCTGCTCTATGCTGGTCAGATTCCCCAGTGGGACATGTCAGCGGTTCGCCCTGCTGGTGAACGCCTCAAGGTTATGGGTGGCCGTGCGTCTGGGCCGCAGCCTCTTGCTGACCTGTTCAGCTTTACTGTGGAAACCTTCAAGCGGGCAGAGGGTCGCAAGCTGTATCCTATCGAGTGTCACGACCTGATGTGCAAGGTAGGTGAGATTGTTGTTGTTGGGGGTGTCCGCAGGTCTGCCCTGATTTCGTTGTCCAACCTGAACGATGACCAAATGGCCCATGCCAAGTCCGGACAGTGGTGGGAGAATGAGGGGCAACGTGCGCTGGCTAACAACAGCGTTGCTTACAAGAGCAAACCAGAGATGGGAACCTTCATGCGTGAGTGGCTTGCCCTGTATGATTCCAAGTCTGGTGAACGCGGTATCTTCAACCGGGAAGCGGCAGACAAGCAAGTAGCCCGGAATGGTCGCCGGGAAACCGGACACATGTGGGGAACCAACCCCTGTTCGGAAATCATCCTTCGCCCCTACCAGTTTTGCAACCTGTCTGAGGTAGTTGTCAGGGCAGAGGATAGTCTTGAAGATTTGACACGGAAGGTCAAGTATGCAACCATCTTGGGGACGCTGCAATCCACCCTGACGGATTTCAAATACCTTCGCAGCATCTGGAAGAAGAACACCGAAGACGAACGGCTTCTTGGCGTATCCCTGACAGGTATCATGGATCACCCGGTGCTGTCCAAGACTACGGATTCTGTGCGCTGGTTGACTGCTATGCGGGAAGCTGCCGTTGCAACCAACAAGGAGTGGGCAAAGAAGCTGGGAGTTAGCGTATCCGCTGCTATCACCTGTGTGAAGCCATCCGGAACTGTATCGCAGCTGACAGACTCTGCTTCAGGTATCCACGCCCGTCACAACGATTACTACATCCGCACAGTGCGGGGCGATAACAAAGATCCCCTGACGCAGTTCCTTATCGAACAGGGTGTCCACAATGAACGGGATGTGATGAAGCCAGAATCAACGACTGTCTTCTCTTTCGCCATGAAGTCACCCAAAGGGGCTATCACCCGGACACAGATGACTGCTATCGAACAGCTTGAGTTGTGGAAACTGTATGCCCTGAACTGGTGCGAACACAAGCCATCCATCACAGTATCCGTGAAGGAAAGTGAGTGGATGGAAGTTGGTGCGTGGGTCTACGAGAACTTTGACGTTGCTTCTGGCGTATCGTTCTTGCCACACAGTGACCACACCTATCAGCAAGCCCCGTATCAGGATATTGAAGAAGGCGACTACTTGGAGTGGACAGAACGCTACAAACATGTCACGATTGACTGGAATAAGCTGACTGACTTTGAGAAGGAAGACAACACAACAGGCTCTCGTGAACTTGCTTGCACGGCAGGAGTATGTGAGGTTGTGGATCTGTCGGCAGCATGACAGAAGGGGTAGACATGCCAAACTGGTGGCAGTGGTGGTTGCTTGCAGCTATCACTGTCAATACCACGATAAACATCATCGTGTTCTTTAAGCATAGGTTTAGATCAAAAAGTAGAAAGTGATATGTCTGAACTGAAAAACTACACGAAGACAGAACCTGTATTTGAAGACGGGGAGTGGTGGTATTATAGTTCTACAGGAACCTACAGGGAACGTCTGGAAAGCCATGCCCGTAAAAACAAGACACGTATGTTTGTCAATGGTAAGTATATCCCTAAGTCTCATCCGCTGCACAAACCGGGAAGATACCGATCCCTAGATGATGCTTGGTCACACACAGAAATTGAGAAAACAACGGATGGGGAAGTCTATCTGGTTATCAACCCGGCATGGCCCGATTGGGTAAAGCTGGGCAAAGCTGCAATCGCAACAGATCGTCTATCCGGCTACCAGACAGGTTCACCCTACAGGGATTACATCATCCTTTGCAGCGTGTATGTTGATAACCGACATGACACAGAAAAAAGATTGTTGCAAACCTTCAAGAAACATGCTACAGAATATAAAGGTGAGTGGTTCAAGATACCTCACGGTGAGGCGATTGACCTACTCGAAGAAGGTTCCCATGACGGTGGGATCGCATAGTGACTGAATAACCCCTTGTGACGGGGGTAAGGTATACACGGGGAGTGGTTCTCCTGCTCAACCAGCAAACGTGTAGTTCGGGCGAAGTATCATAGACAGTTACTAGCCTGATGTGGGTATTAGTCAAGTCCCACCTATGCACTTTACGAAAGGAGTTAGACATGAAATACATGGTTGACTTACCGGACGGTTGGAAGTATGGTTTCCCAAAGGAGTTGCCCAAAGATGCAGTCATGTATTACGGTGGCAATGATTACGGCGTGAAGAAAGAGTTTAGCATCAAAGGGTGGGCTATCTCTGAAGGTTATCCGGAAGAAAAGATAGATAACTTGGGTGAACATTTTTATTATAGGCATTGGATAGAAAATGACTGATTTTAAAATAGAAGAAGATAAACCAAAAGCACGTATGTTCGTTGATTCAACTGCGGCTATTATGGTTGTCGAGGATTATGTGCCGGAAAAAACATGCAAAGACATGATTCAGATGGCAGAAGATTACATTAACGAAGCTGCTATATATGGCGAGAGTGAGGATTCAAGTAAAGCAAAAATTGATAATACATTCTTTAGACAGGACCTACAGCTTTTTATTCCCTTTGGGTTTTCACCACGAGGTGATTTTAATCTTCTTAGCTACATACAAGAGATGTGTTTTTATTCGGCACACTTATACGGAAAAGTATTTCACAGCGTAGTTGAATATGTGAAACCTCTTGCTAGAAATGCAAAATTACAGAAAACTCTTACCCATACAAAGGGCTTTTCAAACTGGCACATAGAGCAGTCCTTTGGAGATATGGCGGACAGGGCTTTGGTTTGGATGCTGTATCTTAACGATGTAGAAGAAGGCGGGACAACAGAATTTTTATTTCAAGGTGTAACGATAAAACCAAAGACAGGGACATTTGTTGTCTGGCCAGCAGGGGTTACCCACCCCCATAGAGGAAACCCACCATACTCTAACAGTAAATACATACTAACTGGATGGCTGCATGCACCCAGTCTAGTTGAGAAACCGTATGTAGATCATGTATACAATCGTATGCTTGAGGAAGACTTCAGCATATTTAAAGATTTTGATTGTCCAGAAGTGGATTAAATGTATGAAAGTAACGTTCGGACTAAATCCTGAAAAATACAGTGGAGAAGAAAGAAACTGGCAGGATTGGCAAAAAAAGTTTATAGACTTTAATCCTTCTGAAGAAACTTGGTTTCACAGATTGAAGGCAGGTATGATACCCTATACTAGTCCACATGGTGGAAAAATTCTTAGTGCAAGAACTTGTCCTTCTTTTGTAAGTAGCTTCAAAAACAGAATACTTGTAAGGAACATAGCAGACTTAGAAATTTCTAATGTAAACGATACTGTAAAAATAACATCTAGTCATCCCTATGGCGAAGAACGGCATGTTAATTACCACCACGAATATCAGCTAGGAAAAGAATTTCCTTTTGATAAAAGCGTTTTTAAAAATCCTGTGAAATTTGTATCGCCTTTCTGGATGTATTTTTCTGAAAAAGCAGAGGTAATATTTAGTCCTGTATGGTATGATAAATCAACACAATTTGTTCAAGCGTTACCGGGTATCATACGCCTCGAAAAGAATGAGCCTGTTGAATTAAACATAAACACTTTTGTAAAACAGCCTGAAAAAAATACAACATATACAATAGAAAAAGGAACTCCTATATGTCAGATATTTATAGTAGATATTAAAAAACCAAAAGTATTTTTTACAAACAACATAGATAAGAAAATAGTTGCTAAAAGAATGAGTTCTCTATATGAAAACATAGCAACATTAAAGTCTGTAAACATAGGAAAGTTTATAACCAGATGAAACTCGAGGTAACAGAATACATCGAACACGATGACGGTAGTGCAACGATGCACGTGGAGATGGATGACGATGCAAAGCGGATTATGATTGCAGAGGGCTTGGTTGCTGTGTTAAAACGGTCTCTGCAATACCTTGAGGACGAATTTGATTTTGAGGAAATCGATGCTGGAAATACAGATAACTCCTGACCACATATCCCGTGCCAAAAAGAAAACTGCCGCTGTAGGCATACTACAGGGCAGCATCACGGGTGGACTCAGCAACGTTGTTGGGGCAATCGGTGAAATCATCGTTGCCGACCTGACGGGAGCATCCGAATCAAACACAGTTAACTACGACCTTGTGGACAATGGCAAGCGTGTCGATGTGAAGACCAAACGGTGCAACACCCCACCCCTTCCCAACTACGACTGCTCTGTAGCAGCACACGGAACAAAGCAGGACTGTGACGAATACGTCTTTGTCCGTATCCTGTGTGACATGTCCCGGGCATGGATCTTGGGACGTGTTGGCAAGGAACAATTCTTTGAGAAGGCAACCAGACACAGCCGGGGGGATGTGGATCCGGCTAACGGCTTTGTATTCAAGGCTGATTGTTACAACCTACCCATCCGCAACCTAGAGCCTGTATCAGATGCCCAAGCTACGCAAAGCTAAACTATTCCAGATGGAAGTTAACCTACTTGATAACGGCAACGTAGAGATGTTGCTTGAATCAGCCGACCCGGAAGAGTTGCTGCGGATTGTCGATAGCCAGCTACCCGAATATGACGGGGGACACAACCTAGCATCGCTGCTGCGCTACCTGAAGCGAACGGGAGACGACATCTTGGAACGATCAGGACAGTTCGTCCACTGAGGACAAAAGAAAACCCCGGCAACTAGGCCGGGGCTTTTTGTAGGGGGGTGTGGTTATCAGGACTTGCCTTTGCCATCAGCGGCGTAGAACGGGACCATCTTACCAGCCTTGTTCTTGACCATCTTCAGCTTGCCGCCTTTTGCCATCATCGGCATACCCGTCATGGGTTCCTTGCGGCGTTGCATACCTTGCTGCATCGGGGTGGTGGACATCATGCCACCCATCTGCATCTTCTTTTTCTTGGTAGCCATCCCGCCATACATCATCGGCTTACGGCGAGTAGCACCACCATACATCATGCCCTTGCGTGGGCCGTTGTTGTAGGTCTTCATTGGGTTGCTCCTTGTTGTTTTTCGTCTTGCTTTGCTGCTTCCATCGGGTCGGACGGAAGGAAGGTTGTTTCGTAGGTGAAGGGCTGGTCAGTGGTATCTGACATTCTGACACCTTCCCGAATCAGGAATGATTTAGCCAGCGTAGTAAGTGTGCTGATATCTTGACTCGTGAGATCTTCTGGTATCTCCATCATCTTCAGCATAATTTCTGCTGCCCTTTTATCTGATGCTGCCAGAGAATATATAGACAAATTGTTCTGTTGCATCAATCGGAAGGCAAACTCTGCGGCAACATAGGTAGGGCTAACCATGCCCCGTGCAAGGTTGAATGAACGGCTGATTATTTCGTTAGCAGAGATAGGTCGGACACCACCTTTAGGTGCGTAAGGGGTCTTTGAAACACCCCCGGCTATAAACATGAACTCTGATATGTCGGATAGATATTGGATATGTTCGGAGTCCATACCGATATCTTCCAGTATCTCCACAACATTAGGGTTGTCAATCTGCTCCATCAGACTTGCAGGATTCAGCATGGTCTCCATTGTCCGTGTTTCACCTGTCAGGCTTTTGAAGGTTGCCGTAGGACTTGCCTGAACTTGCCCTTTCTTCAGAAAACCATTGGTTATCATATACAACATGCCCTCGTTGAAACGATTTGTTGCCTCGTCTGACGCAACACCCTGTTCTGTAAGTGATGCAACAAAGTTTTGACGAAGGTGCTGGATTTCTGTTACGTTACCATTTGCTACGTAGGTATCAAAAAAACGTTCAGGATCACGGATGGTAAGCTGTTCCAGTTCTTTGATGTCTCGTTTCTGAAGATTTGTAAGAACCGCAATTTCGTCTGAAGCATCTGCAATACGACCATTCACCGCGTCACCAAACTGATCCAACTCTGTTTGCAGTCTTTCGTTCTTGGTAACCAAAGAGGCTATGTCATTTTCTTCCGCAAGCATCTTCTCCAAATTAACAAGCGGTTCGTCTATGATTTCGCCGTTTTCATTACGAACAGATATTGTCATGTCTTCCTGAATACGGCGCATGTTTTCAATTCTGTTGAAATCATATCCCGTGTTATTTTGCAAACCTTGTTGCAAATCTTTAAGACGTTTAGAACCCCACGCTTCATACAAATCTGCTTCCAACATGGTCCGGAGATTAGCCAGCTTGTCCTGCCCTGCTTGCGTTGTTGTGTCAAAAACAAACTTGCCATCCACAAACTCATCACTCCAGAACCTTGCCAATTCATCGGTGTTATTTAGCATAGCATCTTCGGAGAATGGTTTACCATCGATTGCGTTTCCTATGTTGGTGACAAAATCCCTGTGCCACTCTCCGGGACCCATATTCTTCTTGTAAGGATAGTTAAGGCCCCCTTCTGCTGGATCCACAAATTCTGGTCCTGTGCGGGACTTATCAATATTATCTCCTATGCTACCCGGACGCTTCCGATCAAATACCTCACTACGGTATTGACTGCGGGTATCTGCCATGATAGGACCAATCTTAGGATGTCCCATAATCAGGCTATCAAGAGAACTAGCTGCTTCCTTGTAGGGACGTGCTTTCGCATCGTCAGCCGTGCGTTGACCCATGTTTCTGAAGTGACGATAAACTACATCAGCTTCAAAGGCATTTGCAGTAAAGGGGTTGATATCTGTAGTCTCACGCAGATACAGGGCAACGTCTATCATGCGAATATTTTTTCCTGCGTATTCAGGCATATTCTGCATGGCAGCAACAAGTTCGGCTACATCCGCTTCCTCTAGCCCTGCATTACGCAACGAACGACCCGCCATGTCATTGAAGGCACTGTAGGCAAGTTTACCAGATCGGCTGTTCAAGAAATCCCTAGACGGATCAAATATCCCCTTCAGTTGTTCTCCTTCAAGACGACCTACCTCGTCCACAAACTGCTGGACAAAATCCCCGATATCCAGAACCTCACCCTCAAGGGCTTGGTTTGCATTTTCATATGCAGCCTTACCGCGAGCATAGATAGCGGACATGTGGTTATCATAGGTAACTTCGAGGGTCCGTGCCAACTCCCGTCTGTGGGCCGGAGTTCCCCGCAACGTCTTTAGGTTATCCAGACGTTCCCTCAAACCTTGCTGCACTTCTGCAGTAAGCCCAGATATAATCTCTTTCTGCTTCTCAATATCAGCTACAGCCCCGGGAGTCATCTTTATTTCCAAGTCTGCCATACGCTGAACAAAGTCAGTATCCACATCTGCCAGCGGGTCTCGTATAACCGTGTTGCGATATTCGCGCAGCAAACCCAGATATTCTCTCTTGCGGTCAGCTAACTCAACAGTCATGGTGTCGGATGCTTTCTTTACGTTATCAAAGAAACTAAAGGCAACCTGACTATTTTCCGTATCCACCCCGGACTCTAAAAGCATCTCCCGAAGACGCTTCACAGCAAAGTCTGCTTGAGATATGTTATATTCCATAGCTTCTTGCATAGCTAGGGCTTCTTCAAAACTGGACCCTCGCAAAGCCGCGAAAGAAGAGTTTTCCATTGCCTGTAAAGGTGCAAGACCGGATACGTGTCCAAAAGCAAGCGTAAACATTTCACCCGCTTCTTCACGTTTATCTTCTGGGAAAGCATCTATAATACGGCTACGAAGATCCGTGTAATTCTTCATGCCGTTGTATACACCTTCACGTTGCTTAGGATCAAGATTTTGCATGAGATCAGCAACGGCTTTAAAGGAAGTTGCTTCTTTAGTAGTAAGAGGTCGGCCTATAAGAGTTTCTACCTGATCAAACTGTCGATTAATAAATATGCCTTGCATGTTAGGAACAAGGGGAAATACTGCAGTTACGTCCTCTATGGTGCGTATGAGATCGATGCCTACTTTACTGGTTGCACCCATAGTTAAAAGATCTGCAGTTCCAACAACTCCTTTAAATCCATATTTAATTGCTGGTTTTCCCATAAAGGCAAAACTAAGCGCACCCAACATACCCCCAGTATCGGCATCCAAGCCAAGTTGAGGACCCAGATTATATCCAGCGGTTTGACCTAATGCTATCACACCTTCGTCCACAAGAAGATTTGTCATGTAAGGATTGCCAGCACCTTTAAATCTAAGTCTGTTTATGCGGCCATTGAGCATACTCAATTCACCATTAAGCATCCTCAATCTGTCTGGGCTTCCTGCACTTAGCTTCTCATTACGAATGGCTTCCTGAACACGGGTTCTTTCTTTTTGCAACTTATTAAGGGCATTTTTAGAATTTCTATTTTGCGTAACGTTGCCAATCGCGCCGCTGGGATTGAACTTAGCCCCTAGTCGGTTGGTCATACTATTCCACGACCTAGTTAGACCGTTGCGGCTATTATCAAGTTTCAACTGCCGATATACGGTTGCGTCATCAAACGCCTTGAGTGCAGGATTTACCTTGCGGGCCTCTTCTACCATCTTCAGCATGTTCTTGCCTTTTTGAAGATGACGTATACCGAAACCAGAAGTTAATGGCATGTTTTGAAGAACAAAAGATCCGAACTGTGCATCAGCCGGAAGTTCCTTGAAGCTGAAATCTAGCAGGGAATTACCCAGTTCATCGGATATAATCCGTCCTTCAATGGGTTCAACACCCTCGATGCCCGGGTCAAATACATACCTACGCTTGTATTCCTCTTCTCCATAGGTGTCGATGAATTTTTGCTTCATCGTTTCATTCAGGCTTTGACCGAACGATGTTGCCCCAATATTTTCACGAACAAGATTCTCGTAATTAGACATAAACCGTTTCAGGCCATCCTGCCTGTTATACCATGCAGTTTCAAAATCTATGTTCTCAGAAAGAGCAGCTTCCCGTGTTGCGGACGTGTAACTTCCTATCCACATAGCTGCATTTGGAATTTTTCCAACGAGTCTAGGTAACTCCATCATCTGCCGACCTGTATCCACCAGCATCTCACCCCGGACAAAATGATCTAGGATAAGCTGACGGGTCCGTGCATCTTGAACACCCGAACCAACAAGCAACTGATTCAGGCGAATACCACCCGCACCGTATTGCCGCAACTCCTCTGCAACAGGCTCTTCCAACTCCTCTGGGGCAGCAGGAACAAGCATCCCCGTCTGTGGATCACGCCCTGTCCCCGGTATCCGAACTTGCCGACTCTGTGCCGCTTGCATAGCAGAGGTTGCATCTATCCGCTGCCGGATAAAGTTCAGGGCTTGTTCGTCCTGTTGCAGGGCCTTCTGAACAGTGTCTTCCGGTATCTCCGTATTTCCAATCATCCGGATGTCGCCGTATATTACATCCTCTAGGGTTGGAATAGCAGCAGGTTCCCGGGTAATCTGCTCCATGCCCGCTTCCCGTGCTTCAGAAGACAGGGCTGTGAATTTTGCGGTAGGTTGGGCGATTATCTGTTCAGTAGCCATAGATAAGTTACCTTATTTCATTGGTATGAAGGATTGGGTAGCTGGATCCCACGTGTAGATCCCGGGGAGACGATTTGCGCCTCGCATCAATTCAAATGTCTGTGGGCTTGTTCCCAGCGGTTTTGGGGTAACATCTCCACCTTTTACATCATCGATGGATACGCTACCTGCTGGTGCTGCTTCTTCCGGCTGTTCGGGCTGTTCCGGTTGTTTCGGAACCTGAACGGTTGTGGGCTGCTGTGCCGGGGGCTGGGCTGTTACCCTTGCTGCCGGGGTTGGAGCAGGGGCAGCATCAGGGGCTTTGGTAGTTAGGTCTGTTACGCGATTGCCTTGAGGATCAACATATATAAGGCTACCACTTGGATCTGTCATAGGTATTCCGTTCTGACCTAGTGCAGGATATACAGGGCTTCCATCTTCAGCCGTAAATTGACCTGATGGTTGTGCGCCTTCTGCAGGGGGAGTCAGCGTTGTAGCGGCTTCTTGAGCAACAGCCTTACCCCGTGCAGCCAATCTGTTTCTGTTCGTTACCAGCTTGGTAACAGCCACACTCGCATCTACAAGTCTTGCGTCTGCGTCTGTTATATCGTCTGTTCCGCCCAGATTAGCAAGTGCGTTTAAGCGGTCTCTTTCGCGGGAAACATCAGAAATAACCACACCTAGTGCTGCAAGGGCATCTTCTTTAACTCGAAAATTTGAACCCAAACGAACGAGTTGAACTTCGATATCTTGGTTTGACAGGCGGCCTGACGGGTCGGCAGCACGAGCAAGCTGGAAGGCCAAGCTAATCCGCATAGCTTCGAGTTCTGCAAACAGATTTCCTTGACCCGTTTTCTCGCCCAACCTGCGCTGTTCTTCTACCCGCTGATTAACATAGGTATCAAGCTGGTCTCTGTCCGTAAAATATGTCTTACCTTCTTCTTCTTCTCCTGTGAAAAAGAAGCCAGCAACATCGCTAACAACACCTTTACCGATGTCAACAACCGCCGCAGCCGTAGCTTTGAACGCGGCATAAGCAATCGTGCCTTCTTCCAAACCAGCTAAGTTTGCTCTGTAGGAAAGAAGGTCATCAACAACGTCTGTATTTCTACGTGCAGCATCTTCCAATTCACCGAAAGTTTTGTAAAGGCCCCCGGTTCTATCCAAGATATATTCATTTCTGCTTTTGCCAAATGTCTGTGTCTTACGTCCTGCAACTGTTACCTGTTTGCGTTGAGGGGGTGTCATGTAAGGAGCAAGTGCATAGACCAAGTTATTGTAGGTGTCTGCCGATGCAAAGTTGGAATCTCCCAGAACATCCAGCATGGTCTGTAGTATCTGACTTTGATCCTGTGATGTAATCCTACGTAACGCAACATCCGGATCGAGACCTGCAATACCGGGAATTGCACCTATCTTCACGCTAGTTACAAACAGGTCTGATGCCCGCTGCGGTGTCATAAGGGGAACATCTTTGAGGCGTTCTACAAATATGTTACCAGCGTTTGCAGGAGTTGTCCCCAGACTTTTTGCAACAATCGCAAGGGAAGCCTTCTGATCTGCAGTCTCAAAGGTGACTGTCTGAACACCACTTTTATCAACAAAGACACTATCGACAACCTCACCCGTTCCTGTCTTGACCGCTGTTGCAACGTTGTCTGCAACGGTTTCAGGGGCTGCGGGTGTTTCTTTATCAAACTGTTTGTAGTAGGAATCCAAGAAATCGTAGTCGAACGGGATAATTGCTTCCACACCTTTTCCTGCTTTTATAGCATCACCCGCGATTGCATTGTTTACAATACCTCGTGCTGCATTTATCTGACCGTCAAGGGCCGCATACAATTCTGGGTTAGCTTTGAGTTTGGTAATGGCATCATCACCCAGTGCCGCAACCTCACTGAGAAATTGTATAGCAGTATTCTGATTGACTGTTTTTCCAAACTGCGACTGAAAGCCCAGTGTTTCACCGCCGCCTGTAATAGTCGTGTTATAATCCAACTCCTTCTTGTTGACAATCCCCGCCAACTTGGTGAAGTCAATATCCAAACCATCTGTCTGCCGACCAAAGATGTCGATGGGTTCGCGGCTGTCCAAATCCTGCTGGGCAGATTTGATCAACTTAGCTACAGCATCTCTGCCGCTTTGACTGGACTTTGAATCCATTGCAGACTTGGCAACCAACTGATTGAGGGCATCAAGTTTCTGTTGATCAGCAAGCCGCCGTGCCTTCTCTTCTTGAATATTCTGCGTGAAGCCCTGAACCAAGCCAGTGGCAAATGCTGCACCGAAACCCATTATTCAGTCTCCTCTTCTATCTCTTCTGCTTCTTCCATTTCCATCGAAAGGAAGTTTTCTTCTTTGGGTGCGTCCGGGGCATAGCCTCTCCGGATACCCTCATTCACTGTCTCGCGGACATATTCAAACATACGTGGATTATTCTGTTGCATCATACGGAAGAAGGTCTCATCGTCCATCTCACCTTCCGTCAGGGCATCGTCATTCTCAAAGAACCGATACGGGATGTTCTCTTCTTCGGCCATGTTAGCGATATATAAGGCAAGAGGCCCCTTAATCAGCATCCCGACATCGGGAGTGAAGCGACCTTCTTGGAACCCTTGAAAGATGTAACCCTCAACCAACGCCTCTACAGATGCCCCTACGATAAGCATCTTGAACATCTCCTGCTTAATCTTGGGGATGGAGAGACGAGCAATCGCCCGATCCAATACGGCATCGGGGTTCACGTCCTGTGGGGGCTGACCCCACGGCCAACTCTCATTGTCCGTTGTCAAACCGTAGCCCGGTGGAGCAACAGAAAAAGGGTCCTTCGCTTCGATGCTTCCGGGCATCGGTCCTTCCATATCTATTTTCATGCTAACTCCGTCTTGCCAATTCCCAATGTGCGTTGCCCGGCGATTGTCGGCTGAACCATCTGGGTGGTCAGGAAATCACGTATCTGCTGGTTGCGGGCGTTCTGAAGCAGGTTACTCATCGCAGTCTGAATTTCTGGGCGACTATAGGGATTGTAGGTAGGTTGTGCTGCAGCCAGAGTAGGACTTACTGCGGGAGTTCCCCGGGTCAGTTCCTTGACTGTGCGGGGTCTAACTTCTGGGGCAGCAGCAAATACACCGTCCTTTGCAGAAGCCTGACCAAATGCCTGTGCGCCTTTCTTCACAAAACCAGCTACGTCAGAAATACTGGTTTCCTTGCCTTCTTTCTTTCCGGTCAGTCCTGAAATCAATTCGATGCCACCAAGAGCAACCGATGCAAATGTAAGTGCTTTGGAAAGGTTCATGCTATTACTCCGTCTTCTCTGCAGTTTGACCGCCATACCAGAGAGCAAGCCAGTTACCTATGCCCATAGCCAAATTATCTTTTTGTTGCTGATCATAAAGGGATTTGCTGTTCGCAAACTCCATAGCCATTATACCGATTTCGTGCTGTCTTTGCAAGGCAGATTCCGATTTCTGGAAGTTCCAAGCAGCATTGTCACGATACTTTTGCCACAAGTTATTCAGGGCATTTTGGCTAACCGCAAACTGGTTCTGGACATTGATACGGTTGGTTTCGTTTTGCAACGCCGTAGCAGCAGTATTGATCTGTCTGCGCCACTGCACGTTCGACTGGTCCACAGCAAACTGCATATTTGCGTTGAACTTCTCGCGGTTATCCCGCATAGAAGCGTTGAATTGACTCATGGCGTTTTGCTGACTGGTGGAGAACTGCTCCATAGCCGCAACACGGTTCGCATTGGCTGTCTCAACCTGTGAGGTAAGCTGCGAATAGAACTGCTCAACCTGCAACTCGTTCTTTGCGTTGAACTGTTGCCGGGCGTTCTCTTCTGCCGCATCCTTGAACATAGCCTGTGTCAGGGCGTTGTAGGACAAGGTGTTGGCCTGTTGCCGGGCATCCATGTTCTTTGTTTCGGTAGCCAACAGGACCTGTGCGTTCGTTACCGCACCCTGTAGCCGCGCAGACAAATTAGCCCTATCCATTGCAGCATACGTGGCGGCGTTGGCTAGGGCGGCTTGTTGTTCGTTATTCAAGTTTTGCAACTGGATTCGGGCGTAACTCTGGGCATCCGCAGCAGCAATCTGCACACCGGACTCCATCAC
>Ga0070750_10001180_pt1 | contig 14637 bp, 11 predicted proteins | sample VirMetDEL_Nov_24_FD_77013 | JGI IMG/M metagenome (GOLD analysis project Ga0070750, IMG submission 77013) | Aqueous microbial communities from the Delaware River and Bay under freshwater to marine salinity gradient to study organic matter... | ecosystem: Environmental > Aquatic > Marine >...
CTACTAGGTTGACCATAACGGATCTGCCTACAAGCGCCACTGGACTTGAGACGGGGACACTGTATAATGATGCAGGTACAGTAAAGGTAGCATAATGGCTTTATTTGGTGATTTAGGAAAAGCGTTAGGACTGGGCAGCGGCGAAGACATTTTGCCGATTATTGGCACGGCTGCTGGATTCTACTTTGGTGGGCCTTTGGGCGCGTCCATCGGATCTGGTATCGGTAGTCTAGCCGGCGGCAAATCAGTTAATGATGCGCTGACCAATGCTGCACTGGCCTACGGTGTGACATCTTTTGTTTCTCCGCAAATGATGCGTAACCCACAAGCTACGGGGGCGTTTGGGTCTAATACATTACAGCGGTCTTTATATAATCCGGTAAGCGAAGTTACTAAAACCGCAATAACCCCTGCTAATCTTGGAACAATATCTGATGCGGATCTGTATGACGTTGCTATGTCTGACACAGCGGGGACAAAAGGATCAAGTGGCTTGTTTGGGGACATAGGCGTAACTGACGTTTTGTTTGGAACAACTATTCTAGGCGGCCTTCTTGGAAAAGAAGATGATGACCCTACACCTCAACGTCCGTTTGGTGAGGGCGAGGCGTGGGAAGTGCCGTATAAAGGTGTTGTTTATGATTTAAATGACCCCGACGATCTTAGAGCCTACAAAGAAGCCAGACGTGAAAGCTTTGATCCAGAGCGGAGAGCTCACGGCGGGGCTATTCAAGGACACCCTGAAGCACACGGGGCTATGTACCGTCACGATAAAATGGGGTATGATGTACCAGTAACAGGTGAGGTTTCAGGTCCCGGCACCGGGACATCTGATTCCGTTCCTGCCCGTTTATCAGACGGCGAGTTTGTATTGACAGCAAAAGCGGTTCGTGGTGCTGGTGGCGGAGATAGGGATGTTGGAGCCGCCCGTTTATATGATATGATGGCGGAATTGGAGGCCACAGCGTAATGGCTACACAAACACAAGAAGTAACCCAACGGCTAGCACCGTTTCAAGAAAGATTCCTACAGGATATTTTTAAACAGGCGTCAGCCCTAAAAGGTGCTGGAATGCCTTACGAGGCTCAACAGCTTGCCGGTCTTTCACCGCAGCAGCTTGCTGCCGTCCAGCAAGCACAAGCTGGAGTTGGCGCATATCAGCCGTACCTGCAGGCAGCGCAGCAATATGCAGCGCCTAGCGGTGCGGCTCAGTTTTTTAACCCATACGAAAACCAAGTTGTTCAGCAAACAATGCAGGACATTGGCCGCGCTGGTCAAATGCAGCAACAACAGCTTGGAACACAGGCCATGGGTCAAGGTGCTTATGGCGGATCTCGCGCAGCAGTAGCTGGTGCAGAACTAGGCCGCTCTACAATGGAGCAGCAAGCACGTTCAGCCGGCCAGCTTCGTCAGCAGGGGTACACACAAGCCGTGCAGCAGGCACAGCAGGCCGCTCAATTGCAGGCTGGTCTTGGTGCACAAGCACAGCAAATGGGCGTACAAGACATTAACACGCTGCTTGGTATTGGCGGTCTTACTCAACAGATGGGTTATGCCCCAGCAGGATTTACAGGTCAGGCGGAGCTGGACGTAAATCGACAGAATCTGCTAGCACAAGCTTATAATCCATATCAAGAGATTGGCTTCCTGTCAGACATCTTCCGTGGTGTACCTGCCTTACAGCAGACAACAACAGTTGGTACAACGCCACCGCCAAGCACATCCTCTCAGCTTCTTGGTCTTGGCATTGCTGGTTTGGGTGCGTATGGTAATGCAATGCAGGGCACAGGCAACTTTTTGGGAATGGGTAGATAATGGCAAGACCACCACTTAATCGTCCAATGTTCCGTGTACCGGGGATGTCCCGTCAGCCTATGGGTATTCTTGCGTCTGGTCCTGAGATCATGAACGCTGCTATGCGGTCCACGAACCAAGATCCATTTATGATGGGGGACAACCCTGTTATGGCAAGGCAGGTTTCTACTGCCAATCAGGTTGTTGTGCCACCTGTGTCTACCAGTGCAATTCAGGACGCCCCTGCAATGAACAGTGCTGCCTTTAATGAATTAGACAGAGATATAATGGGTTCTTTGTCTGCTGCAGATGCAGAGACCATGCTTGCCAGTCAGTTTGATGCTCTTGGTGGGCCTAGTCCTACGGATGCAGCAGCGCGGAAAGGTGCTAATTTAGCTAAGGAAGCAACTGCGTCTGTTATGGACACAATAAATGCAAAAAACAAAGAGCTTCTTGAAAGAGAGGCTGCGAACAAAAAGCCAGATCGTCTTGGAGATTTTCAGTCACAGTTGCGTAAGAACATTGATAATTACAGGGCTGAATTGGACAAGGCAGAAGCGCCAAGCCTAGACAGCCCCATCGCTGCTTTGGCAGGCAAGTCTTACAATGAACTTGTTAATGAGTTCATTACAGAAAGTGATACAGATATACCTAATATCGCTGATTACAAGATGTCAGACTTTGCTGATCTTGCTATGGAGGTTACTGGTAAAGACAAAGACCCTAGCAAGGTAGCGGACGAAGATCGTCAAACAGCTTTCTGGTTAAATCTAATGAAGGCAGGATTAGCTATTGCATCAGGCGAAAGCTCTGATGCATTGACTAATATTGCAAAGGGTCTTTCTTTTGGGCTTGAGTCTTATGGCAAAGACATGAAAGAGATTACGCAGCAGGAGCGTGACGCAAATAAAGAACTTGCCGGCATTAAGTTTGCTCTTCTTAAGGATCAGAAAGACGCTGACGTTGCACAACGCGCTGCTAAAATTCAAGCTTTGCAGACAAGGGTCGCAATTGCAGATAAGCTGAACGCACAAGAGCTCGCTGCTTTTGATAAAAAACAAGCCCGTGCTTTGGAAATGCTTAAGGTTGAAAATGATTTTATTGTTAAATCTAATGAAATGGGCTTGAAGCTTGATGAATTAGACTTCAATAGAGAGAAATTTGCACAAACAGTTAAGGCAACCTTGGCGGGGCAAACACCTACCTTTATTCGTGAGCTAGCAGCAGCCGGATATGTGGCTGCTACAGATGAGAAAAAGGGTGTTGATTTCGCAGACCCTAACAGCTACACGCTTACTGAAGAAGGTGACGCTTTGTTCCGGGCGTATGTTGAATCTAAGGGCAGCGTTCGACTAACAGACTTAATGGAATCAGCTAACGCTGCATCAGATCTTGGTATGGCTTATGGAGCAAGCTTTAGTCATCTTCCAGAAGCAGAAGCTAAAAAAGCAGCAAAAACTCTTACACTAGCCATGGGTAAGTTGAAAATACCAACAACAGAACCAGAAGCGTCAGCGGCAAAACTGCCTTACTTTAGACAAACAAACGCACGGACAAGTGACGGAAATATGATACAGTATGTTTTAGAAAACAATGTTCCCGGCGTTACTTTCTACGGGCCAAGCGGGGAAGTTCTTAGCCAAGACAACTTAGATTTATTGAAAAGCAGAAACAAAAAAGCGTCGGCAACACCTATTCAATACATACAGTTTAAATCAAGAACACTGGCAGTGCCGGAGTAAAAAATGGCTAAGTGGAAGTACGAAGGGGAGTCTTTTGATCTTCCCGATAATCTTTCCGCAGAACAAGCTACTTCCCAGATTGAAGCTATCCTTGAAAATCGGCGGATAAAAGAAAGAATCGGCGAGGGAACTCCCGGCGGGCAAGGCGCGCCGGACACTGCTTCTACGGATGAAAGTATATCACCTAAACCTTCTGCCCCCTCAAGAGAAGAGGAAGAAGAAGGCTTCTTAGGTCAAGCTTTTGAAGGTGTCATGAGTGGTGCTACTAGGATTGTACAAGGCCCTCTTGAACTTGCCGGTATTTACACAGACTTAAAGTATGTCAGTGACCCTGTCTTTCAAGCAGCGATGCGAGAAAAAGTAAAAGACGGTGAGGCTATTCCCGCCTCATCAAATACTCCCATGACAGATCTGGTTATTGATAGTTTTGATGCTGTGCGCGAAACCCTTGATTTTACTCCAACCACCACTACCGGTAAAATATCAGAAGCTTTGACTCAGTTTGCCGGCCCCGGTTACTTGGCAGCGAAGACCGTTGAAGGAACCACTAGGCTAGGTCGGTACGCTACAGTTAATCTTTTACGAAAAGGCAAAAGAAATCTTTCAAAAAGGCAAAGACTGACACTAACAGGGCAGCAAATCGGTGCCGCTGCGGGCATTGATTTTATTGTAGCCAATGATGACACAGAAGGACTGCATGACTTTTTTGAGCTAGGCCCTGATCGCTCACCTGAAAAAGTAGTTGGGGAAACAGCTCTTGAGTCTTCAGCTATGCGTCTTTTGGATCGTAGTTTAATCGGAGCAGAAGCTGGATTAGGACAGGCTATCCTGCCTCCTTTGCTTGGCGCTACTTTTAAAACAGTGGCAAAGGTTGGTGCAAGCCGGCCCATAGAAACTGTGTCTGATGTATTAGCACGAAATGGTTATCAGCTACCCATAGCTAGTTCTCTTCCACGGAGCTTTACAGAAAGAGCGCGGCAAACAACAGTTGCAGACTTACTAAGCCTTGGTGCCTTGCCTGCTGCCCGAGCTGGGATAGAAGCTACCACCAATGCAATTCTTAAACAGGAAGCTCGTATACTAGATCCTACACAGGAACTAAGAGCTTTCGACAGAATCCTTGGCGGGATGTTCGCCAACCTTCGGTATCGTGGATATCTGGACCCAGCCGCCGCAAGAATTAATTCACTGGTCAACGCTGCTATCGAAGGCGACGTTAAGGTTGCTGAGACTCGCCTTCGCAATGTAGAAAAACAGATAGACAAATATTTAACCAGTCCCGCCATGCAGGAACAAAGTGATGTTACCAAACAAACACTGCTAAATGCTTTTATGGATGTTCTGGAAACAGGGCAACGTCCAACAGATCTCCCCGATGAATTGTTTGCGTCGTTTAAATCTGCGCGGTCTGTGATTGACAAGCTGTCAGAAAAGCTTATTGACTCTGGCGCAGTACGCAACCTACCTGAAACGGCAGCACCGGGAAAGATGAGCCGTTCTCAGCTAATGCAGGTAATTAGAGATAACATTGAAACAGGCGGTTACTTGCGACGCCGGTATGCTGCATATGAAAACCCTGACTACAAAATAGAATCTGGCTCTGCGCGTGAGGCCGAACTGTTTAACATGATTAGGTCAAGCCGTGGCGGCAGGTATGAGTCCACAACCTTTAATCACATTAAAGAAGTGTTGGGCAAGACTGAAGATGTGTTTAAAGTAACAGACGACCAGACAATTGACACGCTGACTGAAAGACAGATGCGCGAGTACATCCGCCTTGTCTTAAGCAAAACACCCGCAGGTCGGAGAATAAGCAGTGAGCCTGTTGGCCGTACAGCTATCCGCAGACTAAATCCACAGCTTTTAAATCGGCGTAAGGTTGATAGCCCGGTACTAAAAGAAATCTTAGGCCAATCTAAAAATCCAACAGAAGCATACATCGCCACTGTTTCAGACCTTTCGACCTTTATTGCTAATGACGCTTTTTATACTCGGTTAAGACAAATCGCCAATGTTGATATGGAGGATGCACTTTTTCGGCGCGGTAAGTACGGCGAGCGCTTTGCCTCGCCTATAGAAAGAGAACAGCTCGCAGCTCTTCGGGAACAGAACCCCGCCGCCACCTTGGCTGATCTTGGACCAAAGCGAAAGGCACGTTACATAAATCTTGTTGACGAGGTCGCTAGAAGAAGAGAAGAAATACAAGTGCAGTTAGATCAAGCTGCTGCAAGCGGCGCGTCTGAAGGTAGGATTAGACAGCTTATGTCGCAACTAGATACCGCTGAAGACGATCTGTTAAAAGAACTAAAGACCGAAGGCTATCACGTTATTGGACGTATGGATGGTGCCGGCAATATACGGTCGTCAGATCCCGGTGCAGCAGAAAGTGCGTTTGGTGAAATGCACAACATTGCTGTGCCTCAAGCTATGTGGAAATCTCTGTCTCGTAGAGCCGCAACTCAAAGCGAGGGTCTAAACGAAGTTCTTCGTCAAACCTACGGCATGATGATGAAGCTTAAGGGAATTACACAGTTTAACAAAACTATCTTGTCTCCAATCACGCAGGTTAGAAACGTAACCTCAGCCAGCCTTTTTGCAATGGCACAAGGAAACATTGGATCGGGGGCCAACATTTTTGAATCTGTGCAACTTGTGCTAAGAGATCTAGCGAACAAAACAGACGAAGAAGGTCTTGCATATCTGACTGATATGCAACGCAGAGGTCTTCTTGGAAGCAGCGCGCAGCTCCGGGAAATTCAGGATAACTTACGCAAGGGCACCGATCCACGAAACATGAACGTAATGGAAGATGCGGCTCTTGTGTCGGATGTAGCAACCACTGGTGACCGAGGCTATAGACTAAGACTCGGACCACTGGACCTTAGCGGATCGTTAGATAGAAATAACAGGCGCAACAAAGGATGGCAGTTCTTGGGTAAGGCTGCAGACCTATATCGTGCGGGCGATGATGTTTGGAAAATATACAACTATGAGTTTGAAGCATCAAAGCTCCGTGAAGCTTACACCAATATTATTGATAACATCCGCCAAAATCGTGGAGCTATGACTGACGAGCAGTACAAGTTCCGTATTGACGCTGCCACAAACAGATTTAAAAAGTTTATTGATGGTGAAGAAGCCGGCTCAATAGAAGAGGCAATCAAAAACCGCGCGGCAGAAAATGTGCGTAACCTTGTACCAAACTATGAACTTGTGCCTCAAGTAATTAAAGATATTCGCGGGCTTCCTATTGGTAACTTTATTGCTTTCCCGGCGGAGATTCTACGCACAGGATTTAACACCCTAGAAACTGCAGCTAAAGAGCTTACCAGTGACGACAAAGCCATTCGTGAAATTGGCATGAGAAGACTTATGGGCTCATTGTCTACTTTCTATGTAGCCGGGCCTGCACTTAGAGATATGTCAATGAAACTGGCGGGTGTTTCTGAAGAAGAAATGGAAGCAGCGCGGACTCTTGCAGCAGACTATCAAAAGAACAGCGTCCTTGTAGCTTTGGGTAGAGATCAAGATGGCCTGCTAGAAATTATGGACTACAGTAGGTTTAACCCATATGACGCATTGATCCGTCCTTTTGAGGCCCTGCTTAACAGCTTGGACGAACAGGACAAACTTAATCCCGATGCAGGCTTTGGAGAAAAAGTTATAAATGCAATGTGGGAGTCTGTGTACGAAGAATTTCTTGATCCATTTTTGTCAGAGTCAATTTCTTTTGCGGCGTTAAGAGATGTTGCACCGAAAGCTATATTTGGTAGAGGAGGTGAAACACAAACAGGGGCGCGTGTTTACCGGGAAGCAGAAACCCGCATGAAAAAACTAGAACGGGCCTTAATTCATGTAATCAATCAGACTGGCCCTATGAACCTTACCCCTGTAAGATTTCCAACCGGCGCTGACTTAAACGAAATGGAGCTTTCCCGCCTGCCTCGGTCTTTGTTTAACCGCGTAGAGTCGTTTGGTATTCAAGAAAGAGAGCCAAGCACAGGCAGAACTTATGCCCCGAAAGGTGAGATTTTCAGACAGCTTGTAGGTTTGCAAACATTTAAAGTTGACCCAGACCGCATAGGTAGGTTTAAGGCAAACGAGTTTAAAGAGTTGCGGTCAGAAGCAGCCACGCTGTTTAACGACATGGCTAATATGGATTTCGCCGATGAGGATGATTATGTTCGAGGGTACCTCGCAGCAAACGAGGCACGGCTAAGAGTGTTTCGTAAGTTTGCAAAAGATATACAAGCTCTTCAAGATTTAGGCTTGAGTAAAAGGGAAGTAGAAAAACTTTTAAAAAAAGAAAAACTGGGAAGGCAAGAGATCAAAGCTTTGCTGAGAGGAGAATATCTTCCATTTACTCCAAGCAAAGAAAAGATTAAAGAGGCTAGAACTAAAGGCCACAATATACCAATGGGCACATTAAGGGTTCTTGAAGCAGAATTGAAGCGCTTGTCCATTGATCCTGATTACCCTGAAGCAGTGCCGGAAGGATCATTTACTGATCCGGAAGACAGAGCAAGTATGTCAGCGCCTGCTCCCGCACCCGTGCTTCCTTCTTTGGCTGGTGAAGCACTTCGAAATGTAACGCTGCCTAGCCTAATGCCTAGCCCACAACAGGCGCCGGCCCCCGGTCCAACAACCAAGGTTCCGGGACAGGCGGTCGGTACACCTGTTGGGTTTACTTATCAGGGTCAGCCAATACCTGCAGAACTTCTTGGTGGAAACCCAGAAGACATAATGAAGAATGTTGAAATATACCGCAGGAGTCAGCAGTGAATAAAGATCAGTTGAGAGAAGAGCTTGCAGAAGACGAAGGTTGTAAGTTCGAGATATATTTAGATCACCTTGGTCTACCAACCTTCGGAATCGGGGCACTTGTCAAAGAGCATGACCCAGAGTATGGCTTACCTGTCGGGACACCTGTATCAGAAGAGCGTGTACGGCAGCGGTTCAACCTTGACATCGCTGTGACAATCGAAGATTGCTTGAGACTGTATCCAGACTTTGACGAGCTGCCCGAAGAAGCTCAGTTAGTCATTGCCAACATGTGCTTTAACCTCGGATACCCTCGCCTGTCCAAGTTCAAGGGCATGAAAGCAGGGATTGATGACAGAGATTGGGAACGCGCAGCCGACGAAATGGTCGATTCGAGGTGGCATGATCAGGTTCCGAACCGTGCAAAGCGTTTAGTTAAGCGAATCCGTGATCTCGCAAAGGACTGAAATCATTAAATAAAAACATCGATTCTCGTCGAGCTCAGTATCAATGGACGTACCATTATACCCCGAGGTCGCTGAGAATTGACGTTTTTGTCTTTGTACCCATCATTTCTGCACACATTCCCTCTGATACTATAAATTGTCCTGCAGTTCGGGGATCGTTCATTATATCTATGGTCATTTCAGCAAGCCTGTCATTGCACTGGCCGATTGTTTTATATGGCCCCCGGTTATCAATGGCGGTAATACACTGCTGTTGATTAACTACAAAGCACAATAGTAGCATTGCTTTAAACATTTACCCTACCTCACCCCAGTTGTTTCCAAGTTCAGCATCGACTTCGAAAGGAACCTTAAGATCAGGGACGCAGTTTGACATTATATCAACAATTCTGTCCGCCTGTTCTTTGCTTTCGATGTTGAAACAAAGTTCATCGTGAACTGTAAGCATTGGACATAAGCCCTCACTATAACAATCCACCATTGCTTTCTTTGTTTGGTCGGCGCTTGACCCCTGAATCAACCTGTTCAGGGCTTTGTATGTAAATGCTCTGCGGATACGTCCTTTGCCGCCATACTCTTTCATTGCCTGCTCTTGAGGCAATGGCTTATTATAACTGTATGATACTGGCTCCCACATGTCAAAGCGGCACTTTCTTCCAAGCCATGTACGAATCACGCCACGGTCAGAGGCGTATCTGGATGTCATGTCAGCAAGCCCTTTAACAAACGGAACCCTTTCATAGTATTTATTCAGAAGCGAGGTGGCTTCCTCTTCTGTAATGTCAAGCACGTTTGCGAGTTTCTTCTTTCCCATCCCATACATAATGCCAAGGTTAACAGTCTTGGCTTCCTTGCGTGGAATCTCTGCCATGTCGGCCACCATCTGGTGAAAGTCGGCGTTGCCTTCACGATACATTTTCACAACCTCGTCAATCTGTGGGTGCCGATCCACGCCTGTCAAGGTGGCACAGTAGTGGGCTAGCCAACGAGGCTCTTGCGACGCATAATCAAACGATCCCCACTTACAGCCTTCTTCAGGGACAAAAAGACCGCGAATCATTTTCTTAATCTCAGGATCCCTCGCAGGAATTTGCTGTAAGTTTGGGTTGCTCGAAGAAAATCTTCCGGTTACAGTACCCCCATCATCAGAACGAAGGGCATTGAAGTCACAATGAATTCTACCGTTATGCGAATGTTCAAGAATTGTTTCAACAAAAGTAGTGTTTGCTTTATTAAGTTCACGAATTTTCACAATCTTCTTTGCGAGAGGATGCTCGTGGTTCGCAAGAAATTGTTTGGTAAAGGACGGCGCGCCCGTTTTTTCTGTTGTCGCGTACTTGATCCCCACAGAGTCGAAGGCTTTTGCAACAGATGTCGCAACCCACGGCTCGATGGCGACGCCGGTCTCTTCCTTCACTTCTTTAAGTAGGGTGCGCTCACGAGCAGTAAGTTCTTTTTTTGTTTGCTCTGCACGATCCATGTCTACCCTGACACCTTTAGTCTTCATGTCCAACAGGACAGGGATTAGACTTGTTTCCAGTTCAAAAATTGATGTGCATTCATCCTTTATCAAATCAGTCCGCAGACGTTCCCACAACCTCAAGGTAACGGCAGCATCCTGCTCTGCGTAGGGGCCAACATATCTAGACGGCAGCCGAAACATTTCACTTTTGGCATTGACACCAAACTCCTCTGCTGCCGAACGAAGAATTTTTTCATCTTTGCGCTCTGAAAGATAATCACGAGCCAGTGAATCTAGGTTGTACCAGCGGCGGTTTTCATTGAGCAGCGGGGCAGCAACCATTGTGTCAATTATCTTGCCCTGTACTTCGATTCCTTCCGCCCGCAGCCACCCCAAATCATACAGTGCGTTGTGCATAATTTTTTCAATGTGCGGGGTAGCCATCATTTTCTTCATCCAAGCCATTACAGATGAGCGTGGAAGATTCCCAGCGTCATGTTTGACAGGCAAGTACCATGCACTATCTCCTGCCGCTACGGCTATACCAATGATGTATCCGTCTTTTCTAGTCCAGCCCGGACCAAGAGTTGTAAGGTTGGGGTCTCTGGTCTCAAGGTCAATTGATATCCTTTCGTATTGAGTAAGGTCAGGCAGCGACGAAGGCGGCGACCAGTCACTATCTGTGTTGCCCCACGCAACGTCTTTTAAATCTTGCGCTAGCAAGTGATACTGATATGACTCACTCATAATAACTCTCGATATCTTCCAGTGAATGCCTGAAAATAAACACAGGGGTTCTTTCCCCAACATAAGCTCCAGCTACGTTGTAGTTGAAGTAGTCGATTGCCTCATGTTCTTCCATGCCCTGTGCAACTAGAATGTCTAGGCACTTGTCAGCATCATAAGCAATCACTTGTTGTAAATCCCCGCATCTTTCCGCGATGCCTATAACAGCCTCGTCAAAACCCTCTGCCTTGTAGAAAAACTTTCCGGCTTCTTTAACTAATGTCATTGGTCAATTCTCCTCCGCAGGCAAGATACCCGCATCCATCTACCCAGTTGTCAATGTGATTCGGATTAGATGCTATCCGTGCAATCTTTAACAATGTCATCTTGACAGCGCAGTCCATACCAACAGGCAGGTCATCAGGTTTAATGCTGTCCCACCAACACCAAGCTGTTTCGATGTTTCTAAAATTATCTTCCATGTTACCGTGCTGGGAGGCACGATCTTGTGTCACATAGCCTTTAGCCGTGTCTAATATCTCTGCTCTTTTCATACTGTAAATCCATAATTTCCTGTTGGCTCAATTAGGTGAAGGTGTTTTTTAGTGCGTGTAGCACCGACGTAAAAAACCCTGACCTCGCTATCTTGGTCAAGGTTTTCTATACATGCTTTTGTGGAATCTAAGAAAAGGGCGACGTTATCCGCCTCGCCACCTTTTGCTTTGTGAATCGTCGAGATCCGGATCCTCGGACTGCCAGATAGTAATCGCTCCCCCCGCCGACGTACCGACGTAATATAGCCTATCTCCCTGTCCGACACTTTCAAGACATTCATCCACGGCGTCTCGGCATTCGCGTTCAAACTGCACCGTTCGACTATGTCGTCCAGAGTGTAGGAAAGATCTTGATCTAAAGACTCTAGGTTTTTTCGACCAGACTTCGTAATAACATTTCCGTTGAGTATCTTCGAGAAGTTCTTCAGTTCTGCTGCTGATAAGGACAAGCCTTTGCATAATTTTAACCACACCTCAATGCCATTTAAAACATTTTGAGATAGGGACCAACCAGCCCCTTCTCTCCAGAAGAGATAACCGTCTTCCTTTAGGCGGGTGGAGATCTTATTCGCAATATAGTTTGTCCGTGCTAGAATCAGCCATTCACCATTCTCCAAATCAAGTTCCATTATATCGCGATGCCAAGAAAGGTTGCCCTCTCTTTCGGTGGGTTGCCAAACTTTATTTTGTCTGAAAGCAACGCGCTTAACTAACTGGTCTGAAAAATTGTGCACGGACAACGGTACACGGTATGATTTATCAAGAACAATCTTGTCTTCGCTAGCATTCAAGAAGTCCGATACACGGACCCCCATCCATGAATATATACATTGATCGTCATCACCAGCGTAGTAGACCTTCTTAGCATTTGGAACTAGAACTTCCTTGACCATGCGCCACTGAAGCGGAGCTAAATCTTGTGCCTCATCTATGATCAGTAGATCAAAACTTGGGCTGGTTCCTTGCTTAATAAAGTCCTCGATCATGTCAACAAAGTCACGCTTGTTAAGTTCTTTCTTAAACTCGCGATAGGCTTTGTCTAATACTCTTAGCTGTTGAAAATGAAGGTTGTAGTCTGCAGCGTCACTGAATTGCTGCTCAAGACTAACCTCACGGACTCTTGCCATCTGTATCATCGACATGTACTTGTCACCACCGGAACCCGGAATGAACAGAATGCCTTCTGACATATTGTTAGATGCGTTCGCACGGAAGTCTAAACCAACAAGAGTGCCGAGGTCATGATAGTCTTTGCCTTTGAACACATCCTGCGACCTCATACCCAGCCAGCTAAATGCCAGCGAGTGTAGGGTACGAAACCAAATCAAATCTCTTGAGCTTACCGATAGTTCTGCCAGAGCTCTAGTCTTGGCTTCCTCCGCAGCCTTCTTACTAAAAGACATAAAGGCTACGCGGCTAGGATCCATCCCACCAGCTATCGCTTCTTTGACAATGCTAATCAGCCTTGTTGTTTTTCCTGTCCCCGGAGGACCAAAGATTGTGGTTTCCATTAGAACGGCACCTCCGACTTCTCAACTACGATGTCAGGTGTGGCAACCTCTGAAGCAAACTCAGGCACCCACCAAACACGAACTGATTTCCACTTGCCACTTGATGTCTTAAAACGCTTTACACCATGTGCATCTGTGCCGTCGTTCATTTCTTTGATCCGCTCCTGAACCTGCGCTCTTGTGTAACTGTCAAACTTCTTTTGACGTAGGTATTCCATAAGTGAGTCAAGTCTAAAATATGTAGCCTGTTCATCTGAATCTGTGTATGGCTTGCCGACCATGATCTCTTCAACAGTCTGCGCCTGTACACGGCCTGTGCAGTAAGACTCAATCAAATCGTGGAACTGCCCCTTGTATGTCAGCTCTTCTGGCACTTCGATCTGGTTGCAGTTTTCCATCAGGTTGTTGATTAGTATTTGCCAGTCAGCGTCTTTCGCTCGCTCTGGCATAAAGTTTAACTGCTCCATGCATGACCTTTGAAACAAGCGCGGGTTCTGAAGCTCGTCTGTGTCAAGCTCCAGTCTGCGCCCGTCGATATCAAGGAACCATAACCGTGGTTCGGAAAGCACAACAGAAAGACCGCTAATCGTGGGCAGTGTGCCACCGCCACCAATACCGTGCTTCAGGGTGCGGCATACATTTTTATTGCAGTAAGAAGCCATAGGCTCTTCGCTGCATAGGTAGCCCCACTCTTTCTTTTCCACCTGATTCTGAATTGTCACAATCTCTGATGCCGGCAGCGGTGGGTTAAAGTCCTTGGCGTTATGCTGCTCAAGCAGAGACTTCCAGTTGATCTCATCATATTTTTTCAAAAAGATACCAAGCTGGAAAGCAAACTTGTTGCGCTCGCCTTCGCCAACACCGATCATAAGTTTGGCACGAACGCAAGGTATGTAGTCAGGATATAGATTTACTTCGCCGCCGATAGGCAGCTTCATGAACTCGTTTGGATCGATGCTAATCTCATCGACCATGTCGAGGAAGGCTTCTAATGTCGCCCCGTCCCCGTCCGGAAGAACCGCTGGGCGGAGCGTCTGTTCCGCATGAAAGTACGGAAGGTTAATAAAGTTCCCAACATCACCACGCTCGACCAGAACCTGTTCCTGCTTCGGAAAGATTTCGCACTTGCCATGCCCAAGCATAGCAGCAATTTCTGCAGCTTTGTCTCTGAATTGTCCTGCACTGAACCACTCCTTAAAGAAAAAGAATATATGCGCCCCGCCTGATTTAGAACGGCACACGATACACGGTACATTGTTTTCGGATAGCTGCTTGATAAGGGCAGCATGGTCTAAAGGATACACGTCGATATCAAGCGCACCAAATTTGCACTTGTTTTCTTCATTAATAGGTATCGCCCCGACGCCAGTCTTGCCGTCGAGATGTTCTTGTACAAGCTCAACAGTCAACGGCTTACGAACAACGTATGACTTGGCTTTAGTTTTTCCGGCTCTTCGTTCTTCTGATATATCTGTACGTCCATGTGCAGCGCCAAAACCAGCAAACGCTGCCATGAACCTTTCCGCAAGGGTCATAGCTTTCTCCAAAGAGGTGGGGGGGTAGTTAGATGTGGAATGAAAACACATCTAACTACAGTAAAACACCAATGCTAGCATTCCA
>Ga0070750_10001182_pt1 | contig 14626 bp, 5 predicted proteins | sample VirMetDEL_Nov_24_FD_77013 | JGI IMG/M metagenome (GOLD analysis project Ga0070750, IMG submission 77013) | Aqueous microbial communities from the Delaware River and Bay under freshwater to marine salinity gradient to study organic matter... | ecosystem: Environmental > Aquatic > Marine > Coastal...
CCTTGGTAACCTTGATACCCTTGATAGCCTTGAGGAGCGCAAGGCCCAATACATATTTCAAGCAGTCTTGAAGTATCTATCTGATCTGCTTGAGTAGTATTAAAAAGGTTAAAATGTATTTCATTGGATGGAATACCATCCCTACTTAATGTTATACCACTAAGTCTTATGTTTGGCCTTTGAGAGATGCAAACCTGAGTTCCCTCGGTATTAAAACAATCTGGATTTACTTCATCGCTTGAAACTTTTAATCTATCGGTTGCAAAGACTTCAAAAGTTGCAGCAGGGCTAGTAAAACAACTTGGACAACCTTGATAACCTTGGTAGCCCTGAAAACCTCGTGGCCCTAATGGACCCCTGCAAATTGTAGCACCCGAACCATTTGGAAATTCTGGGTTACCTGCATCGTCGAAAGCAGGAATAGGGTAATTGTTAGTTACGGTAAAAGCTGTCAAGTCGCCAGCAAGATGCAGAGTTTTTTTCACGCTTGCAGTTACAAGAAGGCCACTTTTCGAAGTGTAAGTGAGGGTCGCTAGACCCGATGCGCTATCATCAGGAGGAAAGATGCTATCTGAGAAACACGCTTGATCATTATCAAAACCACTTACATAAAAAGCGCTACTCCCAACGTTATTACCGTAGGTGTACCCTGTTATATCAAAGCAGGTCGGGCAACCCTGATGCCCCTGATACCCCTGATATCCTTGATATCCTTGATATCCCTGATGACCGTGAGCCCCTGTAACACAAATTCCGTGACAAATAGTAACAGCATAATTTACATAATCTAATTGATTTTCTATTCTGCCTACATCACCAGTTATGTAAAGGTCATTAAAATCATCCCCAGTGATTCCTCCATTTATAAATATTTTTTTCCCGTCAAAATCTGAGCCATGAACACAAATTGGCTCGCCGCTTTTCCAATCTATATGATTTTGGGCCTCCTGAGCACTACTGTTTACTGGTAAATAGATTTTATTAGGTAAACCACCTGCGTCTGGGCTTAATTCGTCGTTTCCATAAGAAACGCACTGAGAAGTACCTTGATACCCTTGGTAACCTTGGTAACCTTGGTAACCTTGAGCACCCAGTGGTCTAGGCCCATGACATATGTAAATAGCTCTGACATTCTCTCCTTCTTTATCCGCTGCAACTTCAGTGGCTTCGACAAATTCAGCATCTACCTCCACCTGAATTTTTCCGTCCCCGATATCCGCTCCAAAAAGGTGAGCTACTTGCCCTGAACCTGCTGGCTCGTTAGTGTCTTTAAAAGTGAAAGTAACGAATTCTCCAGTTTGATAACACTGCGGAACTTCATAACCTTGCTGATTGATTCCAGAAACACCACTGTTTATAATTACAAAAGCGCCCCCGCCACCCCTCGGAATTATATTGCCCGAACCAATTAAATCGCAATAATCACATCCATCTCTACCTCTTCCAACAAAAAATGTTCCATCTCTTCCATCTGGATATTGTGGGGTAGGATTAACTAGAGTAGTAACCCAAGTGCCACTATCAACGCCGCTATAATCGACGCCTGTGATACTCGTACCTTGATATCCTTGAAAACCTTGGTGACCTTCATCACAGTAACCTCTGCATATATCTAAAATACCCGTAAAACCACCAGCGGCAGTGGAGAGACCAGGAACTACATGCCCAAAACCACATTCTTCATATATTGTGCTATCATGTTGAGTACCTGAGCCGTCTTGAATACAAATCGGCATCCCCGAGGGGAAACATCTATCCATGTCTATGAGAGCCGTGGCAGTTTGCACCCATTGTCCAAAATGTGATACTTCATAATGAGCGCTACACCATGAAAAGCTTGGATTTATCCGCGCTTCTTCAGTGAACCCTCCTCCTGAAAGAAAAAGAATAGGAGCATAGCCGTTAGTAAACCAGCAAGATTTCCCCGTTGTTACCACACCTGTTACACCGATTTGGGTCGCGGGAAAAACATCACCACCAACATCTTCAAAGCAATCCAGTAGCCCTAGGAATGTGGCATTCGCTGCGGTGTTACACAGTCCTGTAAAAGCTTGAGCAGCAAAATATTTAGTACCTATACAGCTAAAAAGAGGATCGCTTGGATTAGGGGCCAAATGAACCGAAGGAGTGGACTGATAACCTGAACCGCAAAGATAAATGTTCCCTGATCCCTCCCAACAGTCTAAGTCGTAAACAGCTTTTCCTGTAAAACACGGATCGCAAGCTTCTAGCCCCTGATTCCCTTGAAACCCTTGATACCCTTGAAACCCTTGCTCAGGACAATTACCGTGACAAACGGTGATAGGGTAAATAGTATGATCTATAGTAGTCTCTATTTGTACTGTAGTGCCAGTTATATAAAGGTCTTCTAGATCACTGAGATCAATACCTCCGTTTACTTGTATTTTTTCGCCGCTATCATTGAACCCGAAAACACAAACCTTTTCTCCGCTTTTCCAATCGCGTGAAACTTGCGCGGTATCTGGGAAGTAAAGTCTATTGGTTCGCGCAGGGTTTGCGTCTGGTGATAATTGTTCATCTGGGAAACCTGAGTAACTAACACACGCTCTATTCCCTTGATATCCCTGAAATCCTACCGTGAGGGTTATTCCAGATGCGCCTGAAAATCCTTGAAAACCTCTCCCTGCAAAACCGCCTGAAATCCCCTGAGACCCTTGAAATCCTTGCCCCTGATAACCTTGATAACCTTGATGACCGCTACCTCCACCTCCTACTAAAGAGCGATTATCTAAGGCTACCCAAGAATAAATTAAATTATCTGTTTTACCATTTGGCGGCTCATCTAATTGTGCGCCCCATCTAGTTACGGCATCTCTTACCGTACTATCACTGTAAGTATCTCCTATTTTATATACTGATTTTTTTTGACAAGTAATTTTAAAATTACCTGATCCCGCTTCTGCTCGTGGAGAACCACTAGCAACATAAGGTCCAGCTATTTCTGCGGAATAATACCCTGAAGTTACATTACCTACCCGAATTGGATCGCTTGATTTTTCGGCTGCTTCAAGTAATGCGGGTCTTTGAAAAGACTCACTTTTTTCTACAACGTAATATTGCTGATCATTCGGTCTGTAACAGATAAAAAAACTACTTAATTGATCTAGACCAGCACTACTAGTATAATTAGCGTCCAATCCGTACTTATAATCATCTAAAGAAACAATTATTAATTCCTCCGTGGTGGTCGGAGGGACTTCTATTTCCGTAAATGTACCAACAGGTCTGCTCATTATTTAATTCCTGTAACTTGCAAGGTGGAAATTTGACTACCGCTTCCGCTCACGGTAAGGAGTGCAATCATTGGAAAAGAATCATAGTAATTATAATTTTGTACTTGTATATCTATATTTGTTTCTACACCTAATGGAAGAGTTAAATTTTGTCTAAAAAAGACATTTTCTCCCGTATAAGATAAATTACCTGATGCTATTTGTCCAGCTTTATACAAAGTGGCTGGGTGGGAAGAATCAGCATCAAAAGTTGCTTCACCAACTGATATTGAAGGAGCACCATCTATACCGTCTACAACGCAGGAAACACTTTCCGTAGCAGCAGATGTATTCGTGTACTCTATAATTACAGATTCTCCAAGTGAAAATTGGTTAACGTCACTTACGCTTGATGCACGTAACAGTATTCCAAATGATGTATTGTATGCTGGATCAATTTCCCCAGTTATGAAAACATCTCCCTTGCCCGATCTAAAATTATGATAAGGACCGCCTGATCCAGTTAGTAAATTAAATACCCCAGTAAAATCTTTGGTATAATTACCAGTAACGCCCGTGGCTGATGCCCCCGAGGACATATTAACTGTTCCGCTAAAGCCGCTTGATAAAACCGCGTTACCTGAGCCGCTAATGGTTGGAGAACCCCCAGATACTAACACGGTAGGAACTCCCGTATACCCTGAACCGCCTGAAACTAGCTCAAATCCAGTTATAAACCCTGAAAAAGCGGTAGCAGGATCACCCGTGAGAGCATTAACAGAAGCTCCTGAGCCCCCTCCATTATTTATAAAAACAGTAGGCTCTGAAAGGTATCCTGAACCCGAATGTGTTAAAATAACACCGCTTAATCCTGGTATAATGTTAAGAGTGGGAACCCCTGTGTATCTATTTCCAAAATTTGTAATAGAAACAGAAGAAACTGCACCGTTTGAAACATTTAAAGTAGCCGACGCGGAAGTGCCCCCCTCTCTACCCCCACTAATTTCAACCACGGGAGAACTAAAGTAACCTTGACCACTATTATCAATACTAATTGAACTTACACCTGAATAAATTATAATATTAGGTGGTTGACTGTAGCCACTTCCTCCTTCTACCACCTTTATCCCTGTCAGAGTTCCATTATCAGCTACCAAACCTGTAACAGTTGCATTTTCTCCATCGCCGCTTACAACTATATCTGGTAAAAAAATATTAGAATAATTTGTTCCAGATGTTAATATATTTACCCCTGTTAAAGCACCAGTTATTTGCCCAGTAAAACCTCCTGAGTATGATAAAGCGACATTTAGAGAAAGTCCTGTTGCATAAACGGGGTCACCTGTAAATAAAATATTTGATGCAGAATAATTTAAATATTTAATTTGATTTGGAAAACCTCCAGATTCTACAGTTTCTTGTAAATCGTCTAATTCTAAAGAAGCTTGATAAAAAGGTGTTGAACCCGTTATATCAAATGTTTTTACAACCTGACCAAAACTAGTATAAAGAATTGCTTCAAAAGTATAGGGGGTTTGATTTTCGATCCCATTCAAACCGCTTACCACTAAATTGCCTGTACTCTCTATTCCTGTTGAAAAATCCGTAATAATAGAAAAAAGACCTGTTACTTCAGGTGTTAAAACTTCTCCTGAAAAAATATCAAATTTTCCAAATTGTGAATCGTTAACAACAATTTCTCCCGTGAAATTACCGCTGTCACCTACACTTTGATTCATGTTTTGAAAGGTGAAAGTTGTTGCCCCTGAGCCGTTAATTATTAAGTTATTAACATTTAAATTACAGCCCGTACAATCTACAAAAAATCTATCTACCTTAAAATTATTTTTAGAACCACTAGCTACTATTTGCTCGTTATTTATAAAATAATTATAGTTTTCATCATTAACTATTCCTGATAATTGAAAATCTCCCGTATTATAAGAGAAGGTATAATCATCGCTAGGATCAATAATTCTACCTCCAAGAAAGTCAAATTGAAACTTTTGCCCTTCGCCCGAAAAACCAAAAACTGCATTACCAGTGGTATTGCTAACAGAACCATCCAAGAAGAAGTTATAGTCTCCTTTTTCTTGTATTTTTCTATAGTTAGCGCCACTAAAAATCATTTTAAACGAAGTTACTTCTTGCTAAGAGTTGAGGTTCTACTTCTCTTATAAACAGGTCTTGAGAAGGTGGGGTGGCGGGCCTATTAGTCCATGATGCTGTCGTGCTTATACCTTCCGATTCAATACTGCAACTTAATGAGCTCAAACCGTTTTTTGAATTAAAAAATTGTGAGATTGCGCCAAAATCTATATTTCCAAATTTTACAGTTAAATCATGCTTAAGTCCCCCCTCATTACCTTGCTCAGTAAAAGACTGTAAATATTGATGATAATCTTCTATTGTTAAATAACCATAACCAGGTATATATATATTTGTTAGTACAGAAATTATGTCTGTGCCAGTTACTGGGTCAAATGTTTTCGCACTGAAAATTGGGTCATTAGAACTAACGTTATTTAACGTCATTTTTATTTCAGATACGTTTTTAGGAGGTTTTAAATCTTTATCTCCTAAAAATTTTTCAATCTTAGGGGAATAATAATCGCTATTTATACTTTCCTTATAATTCGCTAAATAAATATCATTTACATTCGGGAAACTACCTGCGGGACCAATTATGTTTATTCTTCTGGGGGGTCCAAGCTCGCTAAAAGCAGGGTATTGCCCACCTTTAATCGGTGGCTTAAAGCTTATTGCTAACCCTCCCCCTCTTTGATCTAATATCCCCTCTGGAAAAGGGTCATTATCTCTAGCAGCGTAAATTTTACCCACGGAATCTGTATCAACAGCTTGAGGGGGTATTGTCGGATAACCTGCACAAATAACTTTAGGGCTACAAATATTTTTATCTAATCCCTCTTGAATTTCACATGCCATCGAATCATCGCAATTAGGTTTATTACCTAATCCAGAACTTTTACTAAACCAATAAGGGGTTTCGGCTGGGTTTACGGCTGCAACTATAGGACTGATATCTAATAACTGCTTTAAATATTCTGGCCTCGGCGCAATCATTATACATGGCACAGTTTTTTGTTTTATATTGTCTACAGCTTGTGGAATTGGAATTTGAGTTCCTCCAAAACGAGACCTTAACCTTGTCTCTATCATTCCCTCTATCTTCTGGAAGCGCGGCAGGAATGGTAAAGTTAAATCTATTGGGCCATCTTTTTCGCCATCGGCAGTCGGGTCAGAAGTTGTTGGGGCTTCATCAGTGAAAATCCTATCAGCTTGCTCTTGAGTAGTATTCCAAGGTGCATCACTCCTTTGGAAGATTTTTAATCGAGCGTCACTGAACCAATCATAAAATTTCCAAAAATTCTTGGGAATTGCACCCCATAAATTTTTAGCAAAAGGTAATTTTTGTTGATTATACAGCCTAGATTGTAAGTTCGTTGCATTGGCGGTAGATTGAACAGAAGTAAAAATAGGTTTTATTTCAGGGGTTATGCTAGATTCAATTTTATATCTCCAATCTGCGCCAGTAAAACATTGTTGATACCCTCCATAATTACTGTCAGCATAAGTATTAAAATTAGAAAAAAAGTATTTACCTATAAAATCTTCCGCGAAACTTTTTTCAAACTCAGCATGTTTACCAGCCTCTTCTTCACTGTAGCTGCCTAAAATCATATCAAAATCAGATATACCTAAACCAGCCGCTGTAAAATTAGATGTTATTTCTCTGTAAGTTTCGGTATTTAAGCATTCATCAATTATTTCCTGTTTAAGAGCTCCAGTTATCTGAAAGTTTGCAGCAAAACCTAACGCTTTATACATTGAGCCGTCTGTGTACCCGCTATTCCTCCATTTCTCACCTGCTATACGGGACAAATATAAAGTTCTAGCGTTTTGATTATATTTAGCGAGATAACATGAAGTATTAAACTGTTCAAGACTCCTATAGTTCATGGCCTCTGTGCTTAAAATATCAGCAGCTTGAAAGCATTTGAATGCTGTTCCGTAAAAAACATTTTTTGAAAAATTTCTTTTAACTCTGGGCCTTTTGTATGTAGTAATTAAATTATTTTTAAAAGAGCCTTTTATTGTTTTAGTTTCATCTATACTTTCTACTAAAGCACTGGAACCGCTGTTTATAGTTTTAGCTAGATTGCTTATAACTGCTATTTTACTTCCTAAAACATTACTTTTTAAATCGACCTCCCTAATAGTAGGTTTAAGTGAGGAGTAGTCATAATAAAAACTTACACCAAAGTCCCCGCACCAATCTTTTAAAACTTTTCTTAAAGTACCCCAATGGCTTTTTCTTAGTGCATGTATGTCATTATCGGGATTGTAAGAGGGGTCATCTATACCTATTTCAATCCCTAGGTTAAGACAAGCATCTTTTAAATCTTGAAAACTATAATCTACGGTGGGTATCTCACAGCTAGTTCGAGTAAATTTTTCATCACCTAGAAATATATATCCCCCGTTTTTCGAATCACCAATTACATTTTTATTTGCAGACCTTAAGGCTCTTTGCGTGTAAATTGGATTTATAGAAACATGATTTGTTCTAGGGTCAGGAAAAGGATAAAATGCGCTACTGCCCGTAAAAATTTCTTTATGATTTGGATCAAGAATACCGATTTGATTATTAGTATAACAAGGAGGACATGCAACGGGTATATCAGCTACTCCAACCCCTTGGTTGGAGAATTGGTTATTGTTAGGGTCTATATGAACGCCTATACCGCCTACAAAAACCCGATCTAATATGTGAGAACCGTCTACAAATTCTAATTCTGTAGTTTTAGATGAGCTAGATATAGATTTTTTTTGAGTTATTAAATAACACCAAATGTTTAACTGGTCTCCTATACGTAACTCATACGGGTCTAAATAATTTAAAGATGATTGGTTGGTCGCAGGGTCAACAAGGCCGTAATCCCTGTACGTTCCTAGCTCATTTATTAAACCTATGTTAATAGAAGTGGGGTCGTCAGTTAGCCCAATGTCAATATTCAATGATTTTATATAGGCATTATCAAACATACCCGCCTCAAAGCTCTGAGAGCTAGAGGAAAGGTTTATCTGCGGTATAGATTGTATACTCGTAGAGGTTGGCATCCTTTTTCCTTATTCCTACCTTAAATTACACCAAAAATTAATATTTAAGTATTAAAAAAATCATTACTATCATTATAAATTATATTGTTGAAGCCTGATATAAATTTAGGAGATTTCAATTTTCCTATGTTAGAAACTCTTATATAATCTTTATTAAGAATTTTTCTTTTTCTGTTCAACCAAACCTGCTCTTCAACTAAATTAACGTTAGTATTTACAAATTGATCTGCTACGCCCGTAAATATAATGTAATCACTGTTTATACGAGGTAAAAATATCAAATCCCCCGTGGTGTACTGCTCGTTTTGAACTTGAGGGGCGATTAAAGTCACTGTTGTTGGGGTTTGAGTAAAATCTAAGCCAGATATTAATTTATACCCATTTAAATATGGGTCATTTGAATTAGAGGTTGAAATAGTATAATTGTTTTGATCTATAAAAGCTTCGGCAGTTGCTTGAACTGAAGCGCCTCCCCCTTCAATAGTGATTGTAGGTGCAGTTACAAATCCTGACCCTCCAGATGTTAAAACTAAACCTGTCACCTTGGTCGTGCCGCCGACTTCACCTGTTATAGCGGTAGCGGCAGCATTTTCGCCGCCACTAAATACTACAGAAGGAATACTTGTATAACCGCTGCCAGAAGTTAACAAATTTAAACCTGTAACTTCAAATCCAGAAAAAGTACTTACCGCTTGCTGATTGCCGCTAATCCTGTCAAACACTACGGAATCACTGCCATTAAAATTACCTGAAAAATTTATTAATTTAGAACCTAAAAAATCTTCAACAATTGAAAATTCTGAACCAGAATATTTAGCTAAACCATTTGTAAAAACATTTATATTTCCTTCTGCATAACCCGTAGATGTAAAAAACAATGAACTTGTCCCCCCTCTATATTCTGCTTCTAAATTTAATTCTTGAGGGTGAAAAGTTTCAAACGTATACAATTCTACAACGCTATTTTCAGGTACTTCTTGTAAAAAGGTTATCCCTTCTTCAGCGTACTTTAAAGTTTTAGCGTAATCATTTACTCTGGTTGGCTCTATCTGCGTAAAAGTTGTGCCTGTAATATATCCAGTGCCCGTTTGGTAAGTTATCACTTCCCCGAATAAGTCTCCCGAAACGCCTGAATCTTTATAAAAATTAATATCCCCGCATAAACATGTTTCGATTGTTTCGTATATTGCACTTATAAACCCTGTTACACCCGAGCCCGTTATACCAGTTAAATTAACATCTACTCCAGTGACTTCTAGACCGCTAACTAAAGTGCCGCTGGTAGTTCCTGTAGTAATTCCAGAATAAAAATAATCTTCCGCAATAATATTTTGTGTTTGAGCGGTTAATGCTCCTTGATATAAAACAAAAGAGTCCATCGCCCCACTAAATCCTGTATATCCATTATTTGTGCCAGTGGGAAAATTACCAAAATATAAATTTTCCGATTCTACAAAATTAGGAATTTGAAACTCTTCATTTTCATGTTCAAATGATCCAATATCATGATTACTCATGGAAATTGTATCGATGTTTTGAGATATAGAAATTAAATTATTAATACCTAATTCTTTTGAATGGGTATGAATTTTACGAGTATTGTCAGAGCCAATATATTCAAAATACAACCTATTAGAACCATTAACGCCAAAATTAAAACCTGAAGTTCCCGTATAATCAGTCATACTAGAAACTAACACCGTGGCTACATTACTTTTAGGAGCCACAGGCTGTTGATAATCTACAAAAATAGTCCAATTTCCAGTGCTTAGTTTTTCTACGACCTGTAAGCTTTCTTGAGAAGTAAACTGCCCTGAAGAAGTGGAAAGATTATCTATAACATTAGAACTACAAGATAAGGATACTGCGGGCGATAATTCCATTACTGGGCGAGTTAAATCGCCGTTATTAACTTGACTTCCCGTTGGGTAAAGATCGTTAAAAAGTAAACACCCGCTTCCGCTTTCAAAAGTATAAACCGCTTGAATTACCCCAGTGGGTAAATCATTTATAATAAAAATATTTTTTAAAGTTTCAGCGTTCACTTATTGATAAAAACTTGTATCATTCTTAAAAGTATAAGCTTGAGTAATGGTGGAGTCAAAAGTCTGTTGATTGCTAACTAGTTTAGGGGACGTACTATTTTCCGATTCTAATACTAAATCATTTGCAGAGCCGATTAAACTATCTCTTAAAAGGGTAGAATAATTATGCATATCTTCTAAAAAGTCAAAAGAAGAATTATAAGCTGTTAAATCTGCTTTAGATTCTATACTCATATTTACTTTTTCTCTAGTATTAGTTTTTAAATCAAAAATTCCATAAAGGCCATTTTCATTGCAACTAGCTTTGGCGCTGTATTGATTAAGCGCAGGGGATATGTCTATTTTATAAACAAATTTTTTATAATCGCTTCTTACATCTTTATTATCAAAATTAGCACTACATTTTACAGTTCCAGCAATTTCGTCAAAATCAACCGACATATTGTTGGCTAAAGGATTTAACGCCCAACCTGTGTTGCTGTAAAGCTCATTATAGTTTACGCCTGTATATATCTCATTTGCAAAATCAAATAATTTACCGCTTACTTCTTCGTGATAATACCCTGATTTTAAATTAAATTGAGCTCTATTGTTTCCCCTTGCTTTTATTTCTCCTTGTATGTTAACGCTTGCGGTGTCAGTTACATCATCAGTACTTACGTCAACATTATAATCAAAAAATACCCCCGTTCCTAAGCTTTGAAATATAGTATTTCCATCAAAAGAAGCGTTTACTACGATTGTTTTGTTTGTTTCAGAGGTATCATCTACTTCTAAAGTTAAAGGAACTACATTTAAATTTTCTGTACCTGCTACTCCAGTAGCAATCTTAAATAATGTACCCGTGCTGGGTTGATTACTTCTAATAGACGAGGCCGAAGCAAATTTATCACCCTGAACTGTGTAATTAACAGTTACGTCGAGGTAGTCTGAATCGACTCCTGAAGAAAGGCTGGAGTCTATTATGTTTATATGCCCCGCGTCCAGTGGGATATCTCCTATATCTCCTGTTTGAACCAAATAATTAATCGTACAGCTATATGAACCCTCAACTCTATTTATTTCTTTATCAATATCAGTAATTACTAAATTAGCATCACTAATTCCGTTCATAAACTGAGGAATAACTTTGCTTACATTATACCCTGTTCTTCCTTCTACAAAATTCTTAGCATTTACTATTGCCATTTCCGCACCATCTGATGCGGTATTTGTTGTAAAACCTTTTGCTGAAACAGAATGAGAAATAGATATTGTATTGTCTTCATTATCTGTAAAATTTACTGAATCTGAGGGGTCTAGAACTCCAAATGTACCTAAGAATATGTCGGTACTGTCTTCATCTTTCTGAAAACATTCTAGCTCTATACTATAATCTTGTATTCCGTGATTAGCGGGAGAAAAATTAATGTCTCTAACTATACATCCCTCAAATTGAGTCCTTAAAGTGTTATTTTCAAAGACTCCCAACTTATTAAAACTTTCCCTGAAGCCACTTAATATTTTATTTCTATCATTTAAAAGAGATATAGTATTTAGTACTTCCCCAGAAACTGGCTCTGAACCTATAATTTGACCGTCTAATGTAAGAGTGGTTCTCTGACACCATTTCCCCCCATAATAAACCATCTCTTGAGAACGAGATAAATATGGAGTGGGCATACCCGAAAAGAAAAAACAAAGCTGGGGTTCAGTTTTAGAAAAACTTGAACCATATCTTATATCAACAGTATGCTCTTCGATTGCCATATTTTATTAAGGATTAAAAGCTAAATTATATTCTCCCGCCACCTCTCTTTGCATTGTAAATGTAGATTCTAGGGTCATGTTAAAAGTGTTGTCCGAATCGAAAGAGTAATTAGCTGAAGTCACGTAAATTTGCCCTCTATCCAAACTTCTTACATTATTGTTTGCAAATATCATATATGCGTCTTGAAGAGCGTCAGTTTTTGCACTATTTATAGCAGATATTGGAATAGTTCTAGTTTCTAAATTATTAGTAAATTGAGGTCTTCTTAATTGCGCTTGAATACGTGTGCTACGAGAGCCTAACGATGTTTGATCTGGTGTATGTAATAGGTTAGAGCTAATATTTGGAATTACAATGGTACTTTGATTTGGCGCTCCTAATCTATCTGAATGAACTATTTGCTTTCTAGCAAAAATAGGGTCGGTACTTCTATCAAAAATTTCACCATCACTTGTAAATGAATAAGTATAAGTAACTGCTTTACCGTATTTAGGGATATTAAATTTATTGCTTAAATTTTTTAAAGTATACTGATCTTGTACGGGTATATTATCTTCATAAAAACTTTGACAGCGGGCCTTCACAGTGCTTCTAGAAGGTAACAAAGGGTAAGGATTAAAGGTGGCGTTTTTTGCGTCTATCGAAGTAACTGTTCCGTTCTCGGTTACAGTAGTTACATTTTCTTGAGTATCTAAAACAATATTACGTTCTTCTACTGTGGTTAAGTTTTGTATATTTAAATTATCCGTGTATTGCACAGAGTAGCTAGATGTGCCATTGCTATTGTTTAAAGTTTTATTTTTTGAAACAGCCTGAGTATACAATGTGCTAGAATTTGAACCTAAATAATTTTTATAAGAATCATAAATATCACTACATCTTTGGTAGGATTTTGTTAATTCTGCATCCAAAGCTTCCGTAGCCTCATTTATAAATTGTGGTGAACGAGGCGCTATTTCTCCATCTTCCGAAACTGTAACAATTCCTTGTTCATCAAAAGAAAAATTATTAGAAAGCTGAAGAGAGTATGTAGACAAACCGCTCGGCAACAAAGAAAATCTTTTTTCAAAAGTAGTCGAGCCGTCTATCCTATTATAACTTTCGGTAAAGTACTTACGAGAAGCCTCCGAAATACTACCGTATGAAGGAGGGATGACTGTGGAAAATTGAGTTGGAGTTTGATCAAATAAATTAATTGCTAAAGATTTAGCAGTAGCAATCGGATCGATTGCGGTTCCGCCTTTTTCTACACCCGATACATAGGTAATGTCTAGAGAATGTTGCAGGTTATAAATATCATCTTCTCCTAACTCTACTGAAAAATTTTCCGAAAATGAGTCAAGAAATTCAGGAAAGGGAACTATATAGTATACTCTTATATTTGCGGAAAAAGGATTGCTACCAATATCCACTACGACGGTTCTTGATGGGTCTTCGTATAGTTTAAAGGTGTTTGTGGTAACATTGCCTACATAGTATCTAGTATTTAAACTAGGTCCAGTGCCATCCATGAAAGTAATTTCTACTTCCAAACCATTTAGTAAATTATGATTGTTTTTCGTAAAAACATCGGTCACATTGTTACCCACGACAGTTGTTAAGTCTCTAGTGGGTGACTCAAAAGTTTCTCCGATATTACCGCTGTTATATATTTCTATGTCAGCCGTGTATTTTCCATATAATATTTGATTTTCATCTGTAGCCGTAGAAGCGGGGAAGTTTATAGTTAATAAACGGCCAGTACCGAATCCTGTGCCATTTATAATTATATTTTCGGTTACAGATTGTCCAGCAGATGCGGCTACATAGCTGTCTATTTGATCTAAAGCTTGCCTTACACCCTTGTAGTCGCTATTTGAAGAACGGACATCTATGTATCCTTCTATGGATATAGTATCTACTGATCTATATTGGGCTGTACTGTCTCCAAAATAGTCATTTCTTCTTTGAACGCCTAAAATGTAAGCGGTAGTAAATTCCATATTATCTTATACGATCACTGGCGCTCCTGCTGTGGACGCTGATTGGTTTTGTTTTATTAAGTTTAGTTCAGCTTCTATTCTTTGAATTTTTTCTGAGCCGTCAGCGTTTTCAATTTTTATTTCAATTGGAGTTGTTATAGTGAATTGCTTGTCCTGAGTGTTTTGAACAGCCATAGTTTCAGCGTTTTCTAGAAGTCTGGAAGCGTTTTCTAGAAGTTTTTTTTCTATATCTTCTCTTCTTTTTTTGGCTTCGTCACTCATTGGCGGTTGAGTTTTCATGCGTCCACGATCAAGAAGACTGCGATCTGGATTTGGGCTGCTAATAAATTTGGCGGCTATGTCCATTTCATCCTCTAGCTGTCCAGTGGAAAGGGTGGGAATAGTCGATATATTTTGGTTAACTGGTGTGGGTGTGACCATGCTGGGCTGGTTACGCCGATAACGAGCCGCATCTTCTACCTCTTGAAGCAGTTC
>Ga0070750_10001186_pt1 | contig 14590 bp, 21 predicted proteins | sample VirMetDEL_Nov_24_FD_77013 | JGI IMG/M metagenome (GOLD analysis project Ga0070750, IMG submission 77013) | Aqueous microbial communities from the Delaware River and Bay under freshwater to marine salinity gradient to study organic matter... | ecosystem: Environmental > Aquatic > Marine >...
GATGTCGGGAAGGTCGTCCGAAACCAGCGCACGGAACGTGGGATTGTTGTCCGCGCCCGTAGTCGGTCCAGCAAGGACCGTGTTCGCCGTCTGCGTGTTGAACTCGAACGACAGGTTTCCGCTAGTCGTGACCGATGAACTAGTGACGTTGATGAACGATTCACCACTTGTCAGGCCGACGCTTGTGACGCTGCCGCCGCCGAGACCCGAGATCAGGTTCGCTCGGGTGATCTTCTTGACGGCACCGGAGGCCGCGCTGTCGGCGATCAGCAGCTCGTCGGCATCGACAGCAGCGACGGACTTCTCGGTCGCGCCACCGATGTCGAGTTGCAGTCCCTGCGCGGTGACGTCGAGACCGCCGCCGACACCAAGTTCCTCAATCGCGCCGCCAAGCGCGGATCCGCGCCCGAGGATCTTCCCGGTCGCCGCCGTGGTCAGGCCGCTCGAGGTGATGAGCCCAGCGTCGGCCTTGCCTTCGCCGCCGACCTCGACGACGGACGTGGCTGTGCTGCCAGCAGTGCCACTCCCGATGTAGACCTTACCGGTGTTGCGATCGAAGGCGAGTTCGCTGTCGACGACGTTGCTGGTCGTCGGTGTCGTCGTTCCAGACTTGATCCGAATGGTCGGCATCAGTACGTACCTCCGTCAATGTCTCCGGTCGCAGCTTGCACCACCTGCCACGATCCGGGAGTCGTGCAGCGGTATTCTTTCTGAGTGTCGGTGTCGAAGATCAGCATGCCGGCCTTCTGGTAGTTGGTCGGGTATGCGGAGTTGATGGCCGAGTCGGTCGCGGTCGTCAGCAGACCGGACGCGATGACCACGTAGCCACCCTTCCCGAACCGGTCTTCGTGCGAAGGTGCGGACGAGAGCGCCGCCTTGATCGTTTCGCCGATCAGAATCGCCATCGGTCACTGCACTCCCATCGCGAGCGCCTCGCCATCCTCGAACGGGTTTCCGCCGGCCAACTGCCAGACCCGATACACGTTGCCGTTGACCTGGAGGTTGCCGATCGAGATCCCGCTGAAGCTGAACACGGCACTCCCGCTGCCGTCCAGATATGCGAACTGCGGCGAGTACGACGTGTCGCCGCCGGTGTTGCGGTGTGCGTAGTAGGCGAACCGCTGTGCCGAGTCGCCCTCGTTGTTGTTCCACGTGTACGACCGCAGCGACGACGTGTCAGCGATCTCAGTCGGACCTGCCTCGATCGTGATCGCAGCCTCGCTGTACGCCGGCGGCGAGTCCGCGGGATCGAGGTTCTGCGTCGACATGAACGCGAGATCGAAGTCGGCGTCGGGATTCGGACCCGCGCCGCCGTCGGACTGGAACACCCACTGGGTGCCGTCCCAGGCGAGATACCCGGTCTGGCCGGCGGTCGCTGCCGGCAACTGTGCGTCGGCGCCTGCCGGTCCTGCTGGACCAGTCGCGCCGGTTGGTCCGGTCGGACCTACTGGACCAGCCGCGCCGGTCGCGCCGGTCGGTCCCGCTGGACCCTGCGGACCCTCGAGGGTGCTGAGCGCGACGAGATCCTGCCACGCCTGATCGCCCACGTATCGCCACTGGATGTGCGTTGCGGACGTCTGGAGTTCGACCTCGCGGCCGTCCGCACCGCCTGAACCCGAACCGCTGCCGGCGAAAATCCACGCTGTGCCGTTCCACTGCATGACCTCGCCGGCGGCCGCACCGCCGGGCATCCGATCGAGGCCGAACCGACCGCTGCGGATGTCGCCGGCGTCGTGGCCGTGCGGTGCCACCAGAGGAAGGTCGAGGGAACTATCGTCCTCGATGATGATCGCCGTCGCCATCAGTCGCTTACCTCCGGCGTGATCCGTGCCACGCCTTCCAGAACCCGTTCCACGACGCCGGTCGGACTCTCCAGCTCGACGTCGTAGACGTCCGCACGCGGCGCCTCGAGCTTGCCGGTGTCGGTCGCCGACACCTCCATCCGAACGCGACCGGCCGCTGGCTCGATGACGATGCCGCCGCCGGGAAACGTGTCGAGCGCCAGCGTCGTCGAGGAGTCGCCGTACTGGCGACGTGCCGTCAGCCTCGCCGAGTACCCGGTCAGATCACGAGGCACGCCGTCGTCCTCGACACGAAACACCAGACGCCACGTGGCGCCTTGCTTGACGAGGATGTTCCGGCGTGCCATCGGATCAGCCCTTGCGGATGAGGCTCGCGATCCACCGCAGCGGGAACAGGTTGCCGGCGACGTAGCCGGCGAACGCCAGCATCACCGCGAACCACACCGAACCGAGAAACGATTCAAAGCTCATCTCGTAGCCTCCTGCGGCGCCACGCCGCGTCGAATTCCGGATCCATGCCGCGCATCGCAGCGACGGCCTCCTCCACGGTCGTCGTCGCGTAGTCGCTCGACGCCTCGTCCAGCAGCTTCGCCGCGGCCATCTGCCGCCGCGGCACCCAGCCGAAGACCGTCCGGGTGAGCCGTCCGAGGCCAAGCTGCCAGACCAGCACGACCGCGGCCACCGCAACCGCGGCGATCGCAAGCCATGTAAGCGTGCCGAGCCATTCGCTCGGCCTGTCCTGGACTCCCGGAACCTCTCTCGCGATGACGTCTGCATTCCGTGCGATGTCGGCGGATGCCTTGGCACCCGACGCCGCCTCGCCGACGATCGCGTCGGCCTCGAAACGCACCACGGCGGCACGCTCCCGGATCGCGTCGAAGCGTTGCTCGCTTTCGACGGCCTTGACGCGGACGTCGGTCGCGGCGTTGGCGATCCGCTGCGTCGGACTGCACGCCGACAGCATCGCGTACAGCACCACGCACGCGATGATCGCGGCCGCGGCCCAGTACGCTCGACGCTGGTCGGATCGGCTCCACATCATCCGCCGCGCTCCAGACGCTCGAGGCGCCGCTTGATCTCTTGGATGTCGCTTTCCGCGTGGTCGGACCGCGCGTCGATCCGCGCGACGACCTCCGCGAGATTCGTGACGATGCGGGACAGCTTCTCGACCGTCGAGATCGTCGTCGTGAGTGCATGGTCCTTTGCACCCAGACGGGTCATCATCACGATCACGGCACCGACGACGAGGATCGCCTGGGCGAGGTTGACGATCTCCGCAATGCTCATCCCTGCGCTCTCCTATCCACGAACACGGACTTCAGTGCTTCGACGCCGACCTTGGCCGGCGCCGACTCCAGCATCGGATGGAAGTCGTACGGCGTGAACGCCTTCGACTTGCGAGGATCGCGGTGGATGTTTGCGGTCAGTGCCATCATCGAAGCCGTCGTCGTCCACTCGTGACGCATTCGCGCCTCTGCCATCCACACCAGTTCCCGCAGCGTGAGGTCGCGCGGGTCTACACCTGCAATCCCGGCGAGCTCGTAGATGCTGTGGCGGATTGAATCGCCTCCCGCAACTTCTCCGGCTGCGTCTCGCGCTCCATTTCCTCGTACGCCTCGTCGATCACTCGGCGGATTTCCGCGAGAAGCGCCTTCCTTGCCCGGCGCTCGGCCGGGTTCGGGAAAAAATCGACGATGCCGTCCATCAGCGCCTGCCGCGCCTGTTCGAGGTGGTCGCCGAACAGGCGCTCCATGAAGTCCGCTTCCGACACGTTCCGGCGATCCGCTTCCGGCTTGACGACGGCGTACAGCGCCTTCGTGGCCTTGATCGGATCGCCAATGAACTCGGCGAACGTCTCGCCGCCGATGATGTCCAGCAGGTCGATGCCGGCCATGTCCCGGCAGCGCTCAAGCGCCGCCGGGGTGACCCGCACCTGCCACTGTTCACCATTGTCGTCGCGGAATGCCGGCATGGGTTAGGCGGTCTGCCAGGTCGGTGCGGTTCCGTAGGTCGGCTTCAGGCTGACCGACGCGGTGACGGCTTCCTCGAGGGACTGGTTGATCGAGAAGTTGGTGACGCGGCACTTGGCGACAAGTCCGTCGCCGGCGGTGTCGGTCGCGCCGCCGTCCAGCACCTTCACCCAGAGGTCGGTGTCGTTCAGGAACGCCGCCTGCACCTTGGCGAAGCCGACAGTGTCGTCGGTGTCATAGATCATCTCGAACTCGACCGACGCGTCCTTCAAGGTCGGCGTCGTTGCACGCCAGCCGTTATTCGATCGGGTGGTGACGTCCGCCTCCGCCGTCTCGAGGGACAGCGACACGTTGCGAACGTTCGTGACTTCGCTGTAGGAACCCGCGCTGCCATCAGCGATCGGCTCGGCGATCCAAAGCTTCGCATCCAGTCCCAGTACCTGCGCCATGTTTGGCCTCCTAGTCCATCACGCGGTAGGTCACCGTCAGGACGGACGTGAACTGCCGCATCTGTTCAAGGGTGTCGGTGTCGATCACCGGTTCGTTCTCGATCGAGACCGCACGCAGCGGCGCGCGGTCCTGTCCCTTCCACGTCTCCGAGTCCGGCAGCACGTCCTGAGAAAGCAGGTCGCGCACCTCCTCGATGAATGCCATGAGTCCGTCGATCTCTTCGTCGTACGGCTCCTCGCCGAGAAGCGCACACACCACGACGCGGATCGACGGTTCCCGCTGCCACGAGTCGCGGCCGAGGCGTGCCGTCGTGTACCCGTCGCCGCTGGTGACGATCACCTTGGTCTCGGTGCCGAGATCGGCGAGGTCGAATCGCGGCAGCCACTCCCGCTTCGCGACAAACTGCCGCGACAGGCTGGCACCGTGCAGCAACTGCACGACGGCGTCGGCGATCTCCGCCACCGACAGCAGCCGGTAGCCAAGACGAGGTTCGGCGGCGGTGACGACCTGCGCCATCAGTACGCACGCTCCACGAGCTTCGTGTGGACGCGCAGCGTCGTCCGGTATGCGTCGGCCCAGTGGACCGGCGGCGTGCCGGACGGCGCCATCACGCGGTAGGTGGCCTTGCCGCCATACGCGCCGGGTTCGGTGATCGTGTCGCCCTCCGCCGGCTTGACCGGCAGATCGGCCGGGTCGAGGAGGAAGTCGCGAGACTCCACCCGTTCGACCCGGCCGTCGCCGGTCTCCACATCCCAGACCGTCCTGCCGACGCGCGCGGACAGGGTCGCGGTCTGCGAACCGCGACTCCATCCGATGTCCGTGGCGAGCGCTGCCTTCTGCTGCGACGCCAGGAACGCTGCACCGTTGGCGAGGACGTTCACCATCAGCGGCCGAGCTTCACCCGGACCACGGTGTCGCCGTCGCCGCTGGCGGCGATGGCGTGACCGCAGAGAGTCTCGCCGGTGCTGGTGACGCAGAACCCGGTCGCGTCGTTCCAGTAGACCGCCGCGCCGGCCGCGAACACGGTCGCCGACTCGGTCGGCATGTCGAAGACGCCTTCCATCTGGACGGCGCCCTTCTCGTTGGCGGCGATGTCGCGAGGCGCGACGCCGACGAGCGCACCGATCTCGATGACGTCGCCAGCGGTGACAGCGGAGGCGGGAGTGTGGTCGATCGCCATCCCGCCGTGAACGTAAGTAGCCATTCGAAGAATCCTTTCGGTCGTGCCGGACGGGGCGCGAAGCCCCGCCCGGCGATGTCAGTCGGTAACGGGTCAGGCGGTGTTCTTGACGCCGGCACGCGGCTCCTGCTTCGCGACACCGAAGTCGAAGTAGCCACGCATCGAGACGCCGAGGGTGTTGAAGTCGGCGTCCGCTTGCTCGACGGTCGGAGTCTCGACGCCGTTGAGGAACGCAACCTCGATCGTGGAGAGTTCCGCCGGATTCGCCAGCAGGTACCACGAGGTCGCGGAGTTGCCGGAGATCGCGGCGTTCGACAGGTACGGCGACGTCACGACGGAGAACTTGCCGGCGTGCGGATTCGCGACCGGGTACTTCGTCGAGGTGCTGGTGTCGCGGACCTCGGTGGAGGCCATGACCTGATTGGCCTTCGCGTACAGGCCGGTCGGGACCAGCAGCACGGACGGCATCATCGCCAGCGGGTAGCCGTCGGCGTCGACCTGATCCAGGAACGCCTTCTCGGCGGCGGTGAGGCCGTCGATCCCGAACGCGTTCGACGTCTCGAGGTTGTTGTTGCCGGCGGTGAAGAACGAACCGTTCGCCAGGAACTCGGTCCAGAACGCCTTGTTCATCGCGAGCGCCGCACCGCGGCCGATCCGCTGCGGGATCGCGGACAGCGCGCCGAGGTCGTCGTTGATGATGTCCTGACGCGTGACGGAGAACATCTTCGCGTAGGTCTTGGCCGCGTTGGTGAACGACTCTTCGCTGACGCCGCCAGCCTTGATCTCGCCGGCAGGACCGACTTCCTCGAACTCGAAGCCGCCGTTCAGCCGGTAGCTGGTGACGGTCTTGAAGTCCGACACGGCGCGGGTGCTGCTGATCTGGCGCCACGCCTGATCGACGGCATTGAACCCGGCGAGGAGGAACTTGTTGGCGATGTTCGAGAAGATGCCCGGCAGGGACATCGTCGCGAAGCCGGCCTGAAGGACGGCGCGGGTGTCGGCCTTGACCGAACGACCGTCGAAGCCGTTGCGGCGAGCCGCGATGAGCATCATCTCTTGAAGGCCGAGGTTGCGGTACGAGTCCGCGGCCTCGAGGGTCTCCGCGTCGAAGTGCTTGTCGATGTTCCCGAGGTTCGCGGCCTTGCAGGCGGCGGCCTCGAGGACGGCGTCGTCGACACGCGGCGAGTTCTTGACGATGGCGGCAGGCGCCTCGGCACGCTCGGCACGCAGCACTTCGAGTTCGGCGCGAGTCGCGTCCCAACCCTCGGAAATCGCCTTGGCGGCGATGCCATCGTTGCTCGCGGCGACCCTGCGGATCGCAGCGATGCGGTCAGCCTCGGCGGCAGCCTCGGCACGGATCTTGGCGACGACGTCGCCGGTGTCGACCACCGTCTCCGCCGGAGCGGCGGTGGCCGCCACGTCGCCCTGGGGCTCGGTGGTCTTCTTGTCCATTGCGGACTCCTGTTCTGCGGCGGTTGCCGCGACCTTGGCCTCGGTCGCGTCATCCGCGCCGAGTGCCACGAAAGAAACCTCGCCGAGACTGGCTCGGCGAGACACGTAAACCGGACCTTCGAACTCGCGACCGTTAGCGGTCGCGGTCTCACCCTCGGCGACGAACTCGATGCCGCCGGCATCGGCGCCGATCGACGCCTGCCACGGGAACCCGTTGCGGCCCGCCGACACCACGTCGTTCGCGACGCGGCTGGTCGCCGAGACGACGCCCTCGACGATCAGCTCGCCGTCGACCTGCCGGATCGCGGTCGTGTGGCCGATGACCAGCGACGGTTGGTGATCCTTCAGGATCGGCCGAGACTTGGCGGTCCAACTGAGGCCGGCGAGATCGACGACGACCGGCGCGTCCCAACCGCGGACGGTCATCGCGCCGCCGGTGTAGGCGATCATCTGAAACGTCGGCAGTCCGCTCGCCTTGTCCTCGTAGTCCTCGCCTTCGGCGGCGTTGATGGTGCCGGCCTTCGAGGCGTCGAGGCGGTCGACGATCGCCTGCGCCCAGGTGCGGCCTGCATCGCCACCCCAGAGCGCCCACGCGATGCGACCGGCCGAGGGATACCCGTCCTCGTCGCGGTTCCAGCCCTCGCCGGCCTTGTCGGCCTCGTGGCGTGCGAAGTAGGACGCCATCCGCTTCACGGTGTCGGTCGAGAGGTTGCGGCCGTTCGCGATGTCCCGCGCCCGGGCGACTCCGACCTCGGTGCCGCCGCGGCCGTACTCGCGGCGCCACTCCAGACCGCGTTCGGCCTCCTCACGCATCGACGCGGTAGGTGCGTGCGAGTCGTCCTCGTTCGCCTCCAGCCAGTCGATGCGATCGCTGGTGAAAGACGCCAGCTTGCGTCCCTTGAGTCGCTTGCTCATGCGATGTCGTCCTCGTCGTCCTCGTCGTCCTCGGCGTCAGCAACCGCCGCGCCAAGCATCTCGAGGCCGAGTTCCGCTGCGAGTTCCATCTCCCTCGCGCGCTGTCGAAGCTGCTGTTCCCAGTCCTTGCCTTGCGACGCGTACTCGTCAGCCAGCGTCGTCAAGCCGGCCTCGAGACGGATCGAAGCCGCCGTCGCCTCTTTGTTGGGATCGACATGCGGGTGGCCCGGCCACATCCACGAGTGTCCCCACGGCGTCGACCGCAGTCGCGGCGGGATCACATCTTCGAGAAGGACGGCCTCGCTTCGCCACGCCGCGAGGATCGGATCGAGGATCGTGCGCCCCAGCACGTCGCGCTCGACGCCGATCGCCTTGTGGTACGTCTGGTGATCGAGGCGGCCGGACGCGTAGTTGTATCCGCTGCTGTTGCCCGCCGCGACGTTGAACGGCATCGACAGGCACCGCGCGATCTCGTTGAGGATCTCGTGCTTGAAGTCGCCGTAGCCGGTCGACGGCTGCTCGGCGCGGAGTTGTTCCATCCGCCACCCGCCCGGCATCGTCAGCAGCGCCTGCCGCTCGAGGTTGATCGGATCCAGAGGCTCGATCGCCTCCGCCTCGCCGCCGGCAGGTGCATCGGTGTAGAGGATTCCCGCGAACGACGCCGCGGTCTCGGCGGCACCCAGGACCGCCAGCGTGTACCGCCGCAGTTGCGCGAACAACGGCAAGGCCGGCGTCAGTTCGGGAACGCCGCGGTGCTGGCCGGGGCGCTCGCCGCGGAAGTAGTGCAGCACCACGTCGCGAGACAGCCGCCGGAACCGGCCGAGGCCGGAACGCAGTCCGTCGCGGGCGCCAGGATGCACCTCGGCGATGGTGTACGCGATCGGGTTGCCGTCCCGGTCGATCACCACGCCGTCGATGTTCTGTTGGTCGTCGGACGGCTGGATGTCGCCGCCGAACGGCGCGTAGACCTGGTCGGCCTCGATCAACTGCACGTCGAGGGACACGCCGGTCGCCTGGCCGACTCGCGGGTTGCTGGTCAGCACGGCGAACACCTCGCCGTCCCTCGCACGCGACATCCGCATCGTTCGCAGCTTGCCCGGCAGGTCGACGAACGACGACCAGCGGTGCCACGCGTTCTCGACGATGGCCGAGGCGTCGCGGTCGCCGGCCTGGATCTGGAGTCGCGGCCCGGTGCCGACGGTGTCGTCGGCGAGGGTGCGGACGATGCCGGCGGCGTACGAGTTGTTCGCGACCTCGTAGCGGCTGCGGTTCCGCAGCGTCTCCCGGACCCGCGGATCCATCGCGGCATCGGCCGAGAGCGCGTCCGCGTTCGCCCAGTGCCGTTCGCCACCCGCGCCGAGGGCTGCGTCGTAGCGGGCGCGGACCAGCCGCGGCTTCGCCTCGCCTGTTCGCTTACGACTCAGCCCCAGCGCGGAGAGAAGGCCCATCAGATCGTCCCCGGCGGGTCGAACCGCTGAATCCGCAGGCCGCGATCGCGGCGCTTCGCGGCGGCCTTCGCGGACAGGTAGCGGTCGAGTGCGATGAGGTCGCCGATCGACCGCGACGAGACGGATCCGGTCTCGTTCGAGGCCGTCTCAGGCGTCGTCGCGGCCTGTTCGAGCGCCGTCTCGAGGATCTGCTCGGTGGTCTGGCCCTCGCTCACGCCATACATCCCTGTGCCGCATCGCGGCGAGCCAGTCGCTGGCCGGGATCTCCCGGCGTTCGAAGGCCAGCATGCGTTTTCGGAAGCGATCGACGGCCGCGGCCGGGTCGCGCCCCTCGAGGCGTGCGAGTGCCGCCTCCTGTTCCGCATCCGATCGCCAACGCTCCGGCGTCAGCCGAAGCACCAGGCGAAGTCGTGCGGCCGGATCGAGTGTCACGGTGGAGGATCATCCACTAGGTACGCCGTCTCGCAGCGACCTAAAACCGCCGGAATCGCCTCCGGCGGTGCGGATCCTTCACATGCGGACAATCCCACGAAAAAACCGCCCGACGCGAGACCAGAGGAAGCGTCGGGCGGCACAAAATGGGGCGCGGTGGACTGTCAGAAACCGTGCAGGGTGGGTGCGCGAAGGTTCAAAACTTTTGAAGTTGCGTGGTCCGAATCCGCCGCACTTGTCGACAAGTGTGGCGGATTCGTAACCTCAATCCAAGTGTCGGGTTTAGGTGCTAGCGTCGGGCGCCTCGCAGCTCACGGGTAGGCGAACAGCGACACCTTCAATGTGCCAGTTGCGAGACGTGGCTTGCCGTTCACCGGATCGAACGAGGCGACGGTGATGCGTGCATCGTGCGGGTCTTCCGTTCGCTTGCCTTCCCGAAACCAGATCTTGGCTTGGGATCCATCCTCAAGCTCCCACTCGCCAACAAGAATCCATTCCATCGGTAGTCTCCTAAGTCAGTCCGTATGGTGTTCGACCGGCACAGTCAGTCTCTGGTGATGCCAGCCTCGAGCGTCTTCGCCATCTCGTCTTGCACTGCGAGCGTGTTCGCGTGCATCATGCTCATCGCCATCAGGGTTAGTTTCATGGCCGGCGTCGGACACCGCTGGCAGGCGGCCGCCATGTCGCGGCACGCTTGAGCGGTGAACCCGGTATCAAGGCCGTCGCAAGCCTCCACGAAGTCGCGTCGGATGGTGATGGTGGCCTGGTCGAATCTGCTGTCGTTGCTCATGTCTGGTCTCCTTGATGAAGCGGCCCCATGCCGCTCAGATGCTCTTGAGTGCGGTCGGGATGATCTCGTAGTCGTGGATGATGTCGTCGCCGTACGGCTCGGCGAGGATGGCCTTAGCTCGCGCAATGTCCTCGGCGTCGTTGGTCGCGAGGACGCCTCGGGAGTATTGCCAAAAGTCGGAGTGTGCTGCCCGGAAGCGGTGCCGCACGTCGACGATGGTGGCGGTGGTGGTCATGATCTGGTCTCCGTTCACGCCTTCTGCCCTGCTTCGTACGCGGCCTCAAGCGCGGCCTTGAGGGACCACACAGCCTGGTCAGAGAAGTCAAGGCCGTCGCTCCGCCGAGTCTCCAGCGTCTCGAGGCCAAGCTCCCGCATGGCGATCTCCAGAAGCTTCGCGTCGCGGCCGTTGTTCTTCCGTGCCTTGGTCTTGCTGTTGTTCATGGTCTGGTCTCCGTTTCTGTCAGGCCCCATGCCTGACACCTGAAGGATAGCGGATAAACCTAGGAGGTCAACCCGCCGGCGGAGGGAATCCCGACTTTTTTCGAGGGTCGCCGATGTCCGCCAATGTCCGCTCGACGGTCGTCGCCTCGAGGCCGCAGTGCCGGCACCGGCGACGCCGGCGGATCGACCCGTCCACGGCGCGGTAGGTCCAGATCACGCGTAGATCGCGACACCAGCACCGACTGCACGCCATCACCCGCGGCGCCTCGTCGCGGGACGTCACGCGCCCCGCCTCCTCGCCTGGATCTCGGACAAGCTCAGCCGCCGCGTCACCCGCGACGCCTGCGACGCGGCGACCTCGCCGATCGTGACGCCTTGCATGTTCGCGGCCACGGACGCCAGCACCATGCAGTCGAGAAGGTGGTTGTCGAGGCCCGGACGACGCAGCACCCACTCCTCGACCCGCCGGCCGCGTGCCTCGACCGTCACCGCCTCCTCGGCCGCGAGCTGCGAACCGAACTGCTCGTGACGGCGGAGATCGGCCGGCGAGTCGCCACACAGCACGATCGAACCCGGCGACCCGACCGACGCCTTGAACCGCGCCGACAGCCACGTCTTCCAGTAGTTCACGTCGATCAGCACCTCCCGCACCGTCGTCCCGAACCGCAGCGGGTTGCCGCTTCGCCAGTGCAGGCCGACGCGATCGCCCGGCTGCCGCTTGCGTTCGTTCAGGCCGGACGACGACTTTGCGCCGATCGTGCGTCCCTTCGCCGGCATGACCGGCGCCCGCGACCGCTTGCAGGCACTCCGCACCGCCTCGGTCATCCAACCCGCGTCGATCAGCAGGCGATCCACCCGCACCGAGGCGCCGCCCTCCATCGGCCAGTCGGCGTTGCAAAGCCTCGCGAACGTCGCCTCGATGCCGGCGGTGATCCGCGCCTCGTCGTTGGCACCCGGCGCGAGATCCTCCAGCGTCCTCGAGACTTCGCCGAGGCCGAGGCGTCCGCTGGGTTGGTCCGGCGTCGTGCCGTAGTCGACGACCCAGCCACGAGCGTCGTCCGTCCACGCGACCACGCACCAGTAGAGGCATGCACCCTGCACGTCGACGCCGGCGGTCAGCACCGTCGCCTCGCTTGGCACCGTTCCCCGTGGCACCCGCACACCACGCTCGAGGACTTCGTCCGGGTCGATCGACACCGCACCCGTTCGCGACTCGGGTTCGGGTTCGTTCATGAACTCCGCCGCGAACGCCGCCTCGCCCCGGTCGATGCGGAGGTTCCACGCGTGCTGGATTGCGGACGCCTCACCCGGCACGAAACGCGACGGCCACCCGACGCGGACGCCGTCGTCCATCGCCTTCCGGTTCTCGAGGTAGAACGCGTCCGCGGCGGCCGCGCCGCGTTCGGGATCACGGCGGATCTCGCCGTACTCCCTCCACAGCGCCTCGCCGGTACCCCAGTCGTAGACCAGCTTCGTCCTCTCGCTCGTCCAGTCAGGATGCTTCTCCGGCGTCAGCAGGCGATCGGCCAGGTCGTCGGGACGGATCACCGTGACGGTCGCGAGCGCCGCCATCTTCTCGCCCGGTCCCGCCATGCCGAGGATCGTGCCGGTGATGATGCGCTCGCGGTAGTCGCACTGACTCGGTGACTTCGCGGACTCGTCCGTCTGCGGATCGTCGATCAGTACCAGCGACGGGCGCACGATCGAACCGTCGCCGAGACGCGCCTGCATCCCGCGGATGCGTCCGGTGATCCCGACGCACTTGACGACGCTGCCGCCGGACTTCATCTGCGCCGGCTTCGCGACGGCGCCCCGCGGCACGGTCGGCAGCACGAGTTCGTCGGCCGTCAGACCGATCTGCGTCCGCTGGCCGAGGCACAGTTGACCGCCGGCCCGCTGGTGGATTCCCTCGAGGCGCCGCATCGGGTAGCACGCCTCCGGCCAGTCCTCGAGCAGCTTGTCGTTGTGTTCCAACTCGTCGGTGATAACGCCAAGCATGTCGCCGGCGGCCTTCGCGTCCGCGCCGACGATCACCACCATCCGACGCCGGCCGGTAAGGAGCGCCCAGATCGTGGCCCAGGCGACCATCGTGGTTTTGCCGCTGCCGCGCGGCATCGCCAGCGCGAACTGGCCGCCGTCGGTCACCGCGGTCTGCAACCGATCGAGAACCCGCAGGTGGTCGTCGGACCACTTTCTGTCGAACGCCTTCGCGCCGTAGGTGTCACAGAACTTCCGCAGCGCCTTCGTCGCCTTCGTTCGCCTCGACCAGTTCCCGACTGCCGGCATCTCGCCGATGTCCCGGCCCGCCGTCGACATCTCGGCGGCGCGCTTGGCGGCACCTGCCTTGTGCTGTTCGTAGGTGCGGCCACCGCCACCGCCGAGGACGCGCTTGCCCTGCTTCGCCAGTTGCGCGGCGCGCTGCACTCCCTCCTGCAAGCGCTTCAGCTTGTCGGCGGGATTCTCAGCCACGCGTCGCCTTCTTGCCGGTCAGCGTCTCCCACCGCTTCACGATCACGTCGCAGTAGGCCGGGCTGATCTCCATGCCGTAGCACTTGCGGCCCAGTTGCTCGGCGGCGATGAGTTGCGATCCGCTGCCGCTGAAGGGTTCATAGACGACATCGCCCTTGCGGGTGTGATTGCGAAACGGAGGCTCCCATAACGCGACAGGCTTTGCGGTTGGGTGTTCCTTGCTTGTTTCCCTTCCGACGTGCCACAGCGTTGTCTGGTTCCTTTCGCCGTAGAAGTCTGGCCGAAATCCCTTGCGCCACCCATAGAAACACAACTCATGCTGCCAGTGGTAATCGCCTCGTCCGAACACAAGGGATGGCTTGCACCAGATGATTTGCCTGTGAATGAGAATGTCAGCAGCAGCAGCAGCAGCAGCAAAAAACGTGCCCTGCGTCAGCATCGGATGCCACAAATAAAAAGCACAGTTGTCGGTCAGGTGCGGAAGAACAGCCGTGATCGTTAACTCTAAGAACTCCTGAAGTTTTGCTCCGTCCAGTTCGTCATTCTCAATGTCTTCGTGCGAGACCGCCTGTCCTTTGCTCTTGGCGTTTGCAACGTAGGCTATTCCGTAAGGCGGATCTGTCTGAAGCAGTGCGGCCTTCGCCCCCGCCATCAGCCGCTCGACATCCTCCGCCTTCGTCGAGTCACCGCAGAGCAACCGATGCTCTCCGAGCAGCCACAGGTCGCCCGGCTTCGTGATCGGATCGGCCGGCGGCTCCGGCACCTGGTCTTCGACGATCTCCCTCGGCTGATCCACGACACCCGACTCCCTCCCCAACTCGTCGAGCATCGCCTTCAGTTGTTCGTTCGAGGTCTCCACCTCCCGCAGCAGGTCGTCCAAGATCTGCGGATCCGCCTCCGCCATCGCGGCCAGCGGATCGTGTGTCGCGAGGATCTTCCACGCCTCCTCCTCGTTGACGTCCAGCACGAGGACCGGCACCTCGCGGTCGCCAAGCGTCTCGGCGCGCAGGTGGCCGTCGACGAGTTCGAGGACGCCGTCCTCACGCTCCCTCGCCAACACCGCGTCGGCGATCCCGACTTCGGCGAGGACGCCGCGCAGTGCGTCAGCCTGCGCCTTCGGGTGCTTCCGCCAGTTGCGCGGATTCGGTGCGAGGGACTTCGCCGGCACCCGGCGGAGTTCCACGATTCGGTCTCGGACGTTCATAGCAGCTCCAGAAAGAAAGTGATTTTCACTAGATGCC
>Ga0070750_10001187_pt1 | contig 14581 bp, 18 predicted proteins | sample VirMetDEL_Nov_24_FD_77013 | JGI IMG/M metagenome (GOLD analysis project Ga0070750, IMG submission 77013) | Aqueous microbial communities from the Delaware River and Bay under freshwater to marine salinity gradient to study organic matter... | ecosystem: Environmental > Aquatic > Marine >...
GCTTTTTACAACATCCCCATTGAAAATTTTACCACCTATGGAGACATAATATGATACAGAAAGAATTAATTACGGAAACGTATCCCGATAGAGTTGAAGTTAATAGTGTTTTAAGTTTCTTGCATGATGCAGCAGAGGCCAGGTTAGACAAGGTTAAGTACCGTAGGCTAGGCTCTGCACCACCTAGAGGCCAGAGATATACCCAGCAGGGTGAGTCTGATAAGTACCTACTTAGGTTTCAGTATGAGACAAGCAGCCACTACGAGGAAAGAATAAGGCTTTGCAACTGCTATGGCTATACTAAGATTGTTGCAGACTCTTACAGATTCTTGTTTGAATCAGCAGAGAAGCACTTAATGATAAGTGGGATTACAGATGAGCAGAGAAAGATTCTTTTTACTAACATCGACGGAAATGGCAATGGGATTAATTCGTTTGCTGGTCGAATGTTCTATAATCTTCTTATTGATGGTCAAACATCTATATGTTCCGATATGTCAGCAGATGGTCAACCGTATTTATACCCCATTCCTAGAGAGAATATCAGGAATTTCGCTAACGATGATAACGGTCTGGCTTTTCTTATTCATGGCAGCTTTAAAGATAAGGTGGAAGGCATTAAGACAGAAAAGATTGAATGTATTTATGTTTTCACAAGGGATGAAATGGCTGAGTATGAATATAGTGACAAAGGCTGGACTGAAGTACAGTATATTGAAAATCCGTTTGGCCAGATTCCAGTTTCTCAGTGTTCTTTATCTGATAAGACCCCGTTAATGCAGCCTTTGGCTAGTATTGATTTGAATATGATGAATCTTGACAGTGAAGCAAGAAGCATCATTCGTAACCAGGCAGGTTTATCTTTTATGGTCATCCCTGAAGAAGTTGACATGGATATGCTGACTGACACTACCGTGATCTCCATGCCCAGGGGTTCTGATGTTGTTGAACCAAAGTGGGTGGCTTACCCTTCTCATGGGTTGAATGCTCATTTTGACTATATTCGTTTTTTACAGGGAACATTGCATGAAATATCAAGATTACGGAGACAAAAGAACCAGGCTGAGTCTGGTGTAAGTAAAAGCTTAGACTTTACTCAGACAAGAGCCGTTTTGAATGCAGGAGCCGATGCTGTTGAGAAGTGCCTGGAGTCGGCTATTAAATATTACTTTGCCTACCTTGGGCAGACCGTTGAGGTAGAATATAAGATTGATAGGAATTTTGAAGTAAACCAGATTGATGATGAGATCGGTGTTCTAATGAAACTTATGAGCTTAGATTTAGGCAGTACTGCTACGGCAGCAGCTAAAAAGCAATTTAGAGACAAGTTTATCAAGCTTGATCCTGACATGGCTAGGCAGTCTGATGACGAGCTTATGGATAGTGATGACACCTTTGAAGTTAATGCTGGAATCAATAATGACTAAGGAGATTGCAAATGAGTGAAGAAACTCAAAATACAGAGGTAAAACAGGAAAGCACAGAAAATGTTGAAGTAGTTGAAATGGTGAATGTCAAGGGGTATGAAATACCAAAACATATTCACCAGGGCATCATTGATAGTGTTCAAAAGTCTATCAATACCAGGCATAAGGAACAACTAGCTTCGATTATAGGTGAAGAGGATGTAAACTCTAAAAGCTATCAGCAGTTAATTGATGGCTTAAATAACAAGTTGACAACAATGCCAGAACCAACACAGCCCCAGGCTAACCCTGAGAATATCAAGGAAATCTTGGAAATGGAAAGGCAGAAAATTGTAGCTGAGTTTGCTCAGAAGGAGAAGGAAAGACAAGACCAGTGGCAAAAGAAATTGCAGGTGGATTCTATCCGTTCCCATAGCATACAGATGGGATTGTCTCCAGAGTTTAATGACATATTCGATACAATGGTTGACAAACAGTTTGCCATTGAGACAGTCGATGGAAAGACCGTATTCAAAGATCGCAAGTCTGACAATATTATCTTTGATGAATCCGGTGAACCTGCTGGAGCTGGTAAAATAGCCGAGGTTATCAAGGGCCGATACCCAGGTGTCTTTGCCCAGGTTAAGCAGGGTCTTGGTTCAAAAAGCAATGGTTCAGTCGGAAAGCCTGACTGGAGCAAGATGTCTGTTGAAGAATTATTGAGTAGTCGATGAATATTCAACAAGACTTGAGATTGAGAGAAAAATATACTGAGGGGTTTGTCCGTACCAAGCCTGTTAAGTATATTACGGTTCATGGGACGGGTGGTGGCAGCTCTGCTGCCCGTCTTTTAAAATGGATGCTCAAGCCAGGAAAGCAGAGAGAGGACTGGTACAAAAAGGGCATTGCCTTATTTCATTACATTATAGACAGGGATGGCTTGATTATTGAGCTTATTGATCCTGATAAGTGGGTCTACCATGCTTCGGTTGGCAAATGGGATGCTGGCTCTATTGGTATTGAGCTTATGAATCCAAAGGCTGACAACTCTGGAGATTATACTTCCATGCAGTACAGAGCCTTGACGTTTTTATGTAAAGAGCTTATTGGCAAGTACCCGATTGAGAAGATATACAGCCACAAGTATGCGAAAGAAGTTATAGCAAAGAGGGGAAGTAAAAATTGCCCTGGTAATTTTAATTGGAAAAAGTTTTCCAAAGAGCTTTACAATAAGGAAACTTTCCAACAATTAAACAAGGAAAGTAATTTCAAGGTAAAGCATGAGAGAAATGATTGTATTGTTGTGACTCATTAACAAGTTTTCCACACTAGCCCTTCGGGGCATTTTTTAGGAGGGCATTATGCCATTGAAGAAAGGGTACGGAAAGAAAACAATTTCCAAAAACATTAAGAAGATGAAGAAAGAAGGCTATGGGCAAAAGCAGGCAGTAGCAGCCAGCCTTGCCAGTGCCAGGAAGTCTAAGAAAAAAGCAAAGAAGAAGTAATGTTAGTCTTAAACAGGGATGACTATGATCTAATCCTCGGTTCATCCGAGGATGTTTTTAACTACATGAAGCAAGACGAGTGCTTTGGCTTAAAGAGGTCAGAGTGCTATGATACTCCAGAGGATTGTTATATTGCTGGCCTTGTAAATCTTAATCCCCAAGGTAAGCCTTTTGTATTTTACAATCATATTCGATTAAGCCACATTCGTCACGTTGAAGATTATTACGAGCTTCTTTACCATGAAGCTATCCATTTAGCCTTCGAACTTACAAGAGAAGAGAAGGTGCAGGATGAGGAACAGTTTATCAAGATTGTCCAGGACATGATAACCTATATGGACATTTATCATAAGCCTGGTAATAAAAATTACTGAAAGATTATTTTGGGCAATGGAATATTTGCAAATAAGGTACTCTACAAGATTTGTACTTCTAATAGGTCGATTCGCTATTAAAATACCGATAGATAAGAGAGGCTACCTTCAAGGATTAAATGAGGTTCTTCTTTGGGAAAAGTATCGATCCGATAATTTGGCTCCCGTAGTGTGGGGCAAGTTTGGTGTAGTTTGTCAGAGGCGATGTGAACCTCTCCGAGTCTTTCAAGAGTCCCTTGCTGATAACATTAAAGAACACATACCTGAGCTACGGATAGAGAAATGTGACCTGTGCAACGAAATGAACTGGGGTGAGTATAACTCTCGTCCTGTACTGCTAGACTATGGGAATGATGAGACTATAAGTCAAATGTACCACCACGACACGGGATCCTTGTCAAAATTACTGAAAAAAACTTGACTGTTTGTTTTGTTAATATTTAACTAATCTTGTGCCGAGCAATTCGGTCAAGACAATTAGCTCAAAAGGACAGCATAACTGGAGAATTAACCACTCTCCAGGCTGTCTTTGTTAATGTCCTTCTTTTGCAGTCCATAAGCTGGCTTTGGAACTTATCAATCTAGGGTCAGCTTTTTTGTCATTTCCGAACATATAAGACAGTATTTTTTGTCATTTCCGCCCATATAAGACAGTATTTGAATAATTTGTAACAAAAATCACACCACATATATAGGGGGATTTGTGTCAAAAATCACACCACATATATAGGGAAAACTCTCAAAAAAAACTTGACACATTGCACCATGAGACATAAAGTCCCAGTTAGCAGTCTCTTATGCTGACTCAGGGCAGTATCAACCTTGAGCTACCTGTCCAGGCAAGGGTTAATCGTCTGGCCACCTTTGCAGGGTGAAAGCAATCAAAAAATTTAGAGGTATTTTATGGCTAGTTTGATCGACATTCGAAGCCGAGCTGAGACGCCAATGATGGCAGGTCTTATTCGTGCTGTTGAAGAAAGATCACCTTTTTACAACTACCTTAATCTTCGTCAGGTTGATTCTATCAGCTATCAGATGAAAGAGCAAGGAAAGTACCCAGGTGCGTCTTTCAGAGATTACAATGCTACCTTTTCAACTCAAGGTACAGCTCCCCTAGATTTGATTAATGTTCAGATGATGGACTTCGGTTTATCTTCTAGCACTGATCCTATCTTAGCTCGTGAGCGTATGAGAGAAGGTGGTGACTACATTGCCTCACTTAGAGCCGAGGTTGCTTATTCCATAGGTTTAGACTGGAAAAAGCACATTCTAGGTGAAGGTCACTCAAGTGGGCAACCACTTGGTGTTAAGCAGTGGATTGACTTTTACAACACTTCAAGCAATCCCCTACTATTTACTACTGCAGCTAACGGTGAAAAGTTATCAGCATCAGGAGGTCTGCAAAGATTTCTTGAGAATATGGGCAAGCTTATTCAAGCTGTACGTCCTAACGTGCTGGTTACTTCTCGTGACGTAATTGCAACATTGTACTCACTTTCTGTGGCTAATGCTCAGAACAACGTGCTAGGTTCAATGTTCAGCTACCAAACTGTTGTCGTAGATGGCAAACCAGAGATCATTTCCAACTTCATGGGTGTAAACCTGATTGAAGCCGGTGAGGATTCTTCCGGTGCAGATATTATTGCTTTCGATGAAACCGTCGGTTCAAGCAGTGATTGTGCTACCGTGTATGGTATTCGTTTCGGTGCAAATGACTTCTCTGTATTACACAGATTCCCAGGACTGATTGATTACAATGAGTATATGCAAGGACAGCAAACCATTATTGATGTTCATGCTCCTTTTGCTCCAGTAGCAGAAAACACTCGTTGTGTTGGTCGTGTTCGTGGCATTAAGGCAGAATAGGAGGATAGATTATGAAAGGTAATTTTATTGCAGATAGCGACTTAATTCTTACGTCAGCTCAAACTGTAACTTCCGATGCTGCTGGTAACATTAGTGCAGGTTATGTTGACCTTGGAACAAACTACATCGACTACCCTAGTGTATTAGGTGTGTTTTTTCTTGGTACAACTGACTTTGGTGATGGAGATGAAATCTATGAGTTTAAGATTCAATTCTCCAATGTTACTAACTTTGCTACCATTGAAGGTGAATACAGTGTAACTTGCTCAAGTGCAACAGAGATCGAGCGTAACAACTCTACTCTACTTGTACCAGCAAGAGCTACTGGTCAGTATGTCCGTTGTTTTACAGATGTGACTGGAACTACTCCATCCGTTGTAATTGACAAGGCTTTTCTGACTAAGGAATAAGAACCAGGGGGCTTCGGCCCCCTTTATGAAGATTATGGCATATACATTTAACACAGACAACAACCACACCTGGACAGTCGGAGACATTCCTTCGGTCTATGGGACAGTGCAGGGTAACGAAAGAACTCTTGAAGGGGTCACGGTTACTTTGACTTTAACCAGGGCAATAGAGCAAACTGAGTCTTTCAGCTCTACTACTTCTGGCAGTTTTAATCTTATATTGCAGCCATTTACTCAGCCAGATGGCGGCAGAATTTTCGTTAAGGCTCTTGAGGGTTCAGGGGCCACATTTACTTTGAATGGCAGTATTTCGGCAAGTGACCTTACTGCCACAGTCGATGGTGACACCGGAGATGTGCCAGCATCAGGATATTGCAAGATAGATAATGAGTGGATGCAATACAGCAAATCAGGGGTTACTGTAACTTTTCAAAGAAGAGGTATCTGGAATACTACGGCAGCAAGCCATGATGATGACACTGTTGTTAGAACAGTCGATAATATAACTACTTTAATTCCATATTATGAATGGCAATGTTATGATCCATCATTGCTGCCAGAGGGTGTATGAACAATTCAAAGTATTGTGAAGTATTAGACGTAAACACTTATGCAACAGATCATGGCTTTAGCTATTGGTCAGACCTGTCAGCAGACGAAAAGAGCAGGGCTGTTATGACAGCTACTCTTGACATTGAGCAAGCTCATCAGCAACCAAGAAGGGGCAATGTCCCCTGGCAGATTGGCTGTATTACTCTAAGGGAAGCTGCTGTACTGCAAAGCTTGTTTGTTGCCCGGACGATCGGTCAACGTGATGCCAATGACTCCATCTCAAGTCTTGGTTCTAGCAATGTCAGTGATGGTGTTATTAATGTGGGCAGTATCTCTAACAGGAGGATGGATGAAGCAGCAAAGATGCTGGTAAGAAATAAGATTAAAAAATCAAGGGTTTTGACAAATCAGTATGGAAGGGGTTAAGCTTAGTCAAGAGGACGTGCTGAAACTTCAAAAAATACTGAGAAGGGCAGACTCCTTAAACAATTTACTCTACATTATAGAGACAGAGCTACCAGAGCTTAACATGGATATTCAGAGGATCGAAAAAGAACTCTTGAAAGCAATCCAGTCAGACAGTTTTATTGGTGAATCCTTAACGGTGGCTGCCATAGCCTTGGCTATCAGTGAAGAGTCTACCAGGTTCGTACAAAGATTAAATGACATTGAGCCATCATTGAAGGCAAAGGGATTATCCTTTGCAGAATCAAAGAAGCTTGCAAGGCAAGTTCGAGAAAGGCTTATAGCAGACCTTTCCACACAAATAGGTATTTTAACTAAAAATCAAAGGGCAAAGATAGCTACAATCAAGCTTCTCCAGGCTGAATATGAATTACAAATAGACCAGTTAATATCGGCAAGAAAGATTAGAGATGACATCCAGCTACTTGCTGGTCAAGTCAGAGATGAACAGCTCAATAGGCTGGTTACTTTAGCCTTGGACGGCAAGGTGACTCCAGGTGTTAAGAATGCAGCCACAGTCGAGAATCTGCAAGACATCTGGACTCAGCTTGGTAAGAGATATGGCAATGCAGGTTATATTTTATACAGGGGTAGCACAGATGACCCGATTGACCCTGAAGCAGCCCTGAACATTGTAGACAAGAGAAGAAACTATCCATTAGCCTCGTACATCGAGCAGAAGATATTTACAATAGAAAGGGAAGTGCAGACCCAGGTGTCTACTTATCTTGCAGCCAAGAATGGTATTTACACACTAAGATTCAATGAGAATGGAACTCAAGACTCTTGTGTGTTTTGGGAAAACAAGGTTGTTTTTGCCTCTGCCTTAGCAAAAGAGCAATTTATAGCTCAATTTCCACAGTACAGAAATGCAGTCACTTGGCCCACGGTTGAAGATGTGAAGAATGATAATACACATATGCTAGGCTGGAGATGCAGGCATACCTTATTGCCTTATCCTATTCAAAGCTTTGACGAGGTTGCTCAAAAGAGAGCTGTTGTCGATAACAAGATGCCAAAGGTTCCAAAAAAGATTTCAGAGGCCAAGGTTCGTAAGCAAGTGGAGAAGGGAATCTTATGAGATTAGAAAAGGTTACTTTTGACAGGTCAACTGATGCTTTTACAACTGATGGCTATGCCTGGATTGTTGCTCCCAGGTTGCAGTCCAGGGTAGCCCATGATCGGGATGGCAATGCAGTTTCTAATCCAATGCTTGTTTTTTCGAGCCATGAAACATTAGGCCGAGGTCAATACCTGCTTTACAAGTCGAGGTATTATGTCGTATTTGATTTTACTGATAGTGGATATTACTTCAATTATGAATGTAAGGAAGTCCCTAACAAAGTATAAGGAGAATTAGATGAAAATTGAAGAAAACGAAGTTAGAGAATCGAAACAAATACCAAAGGAGTACATTTACAACAGGCTCATAAGCATGGGCAAGTTTAGTGGTAAAGTGTTGCTAACCAATGGTCAAGTTGTGGATCAACCTGACTTCACTATGGCCTGTGAGCTTGAAATGCTTCACGGTGCAGAGATACTGGAGGCTGGAGATGAGAGGATTCACAGTGGAAGTAAACCAGAACGATCTGAGAGCAATGGAAAAAGACCTGCCAAGCTTTCTGCTGGCGAGGTCGGAGAAAGCAAGCCAGAAGAGTCTGAAGATGATCGAGATGAAGATTCAGAGGTCGGGTCAGGTTCCGGTCGATACTGGAAAACTAAGGGCAAGCTCAAAGATAAAAAATCCGAAGATTCGGACGAGTAGTTCAGGATTCTATATCGAGCAAGAGTTGACGTATGGTGATAGTTCAGGAATTGATTATGCAGCGGCCCAATATCTTGGGGTTTCTCAGAAGGGAGGCACATTTATTCGACATTATGTTGGAAAGTATGGGGCACCTTTGCGTAAAATTATATCGTTATATCAGAAAGCGTCAAGAACGTCAACTGGCCGAGGCTTCACTGGCCCTAGAACTAGAAAAGCAGCATACCAGGTGGCTTACAGATATGCCAAAAGAAATGGGCTTCTTAAACCTTATGGTTCTGGTAGTTTATCGGCAGGAGATTCAGACTCAAGGTGGATTCACAAGACTATTGAAAAAGGTCGTACAGGAGAACAGATTTTCAGAAATATTATGAAAGTCTTTAGAACAGGAAAATGATTAAGACAGCAGAGATGGTAAATGCAATAACCAGTGCAGGGCAAACAGTCCTGCCTGACTATGGCAGAGGGATCACTGAGTCAGAGAAGGCTTCTTTGACCGGGACAAATGTGACTTCCTTGGTCAGATTAACCTATGATCCGAATGACAGTGTAGCAGAGACAACCGTTGGTGACATATCAGCAGCAACAATCTTTGTCATGTCATTTAGCAAAGATCGTAGGGCAGCCATTGATGCTATCAAGGATATTAGTCTACTAGGATTTCTTGATGAAAGAATGGTAGTACAGAAAACTGCCCCGTTTTCCATCGGAACGGGTGCTGATGAAATTAAATTTTATGGATGGAGACTGCTAGGTGCTTACGATGAACTTGTCCAGGATATAGGTTCTTCTATCTATATGGCTGAACAGGCAATCGAAGTACGATTTAATAACAGACTAAGCTGACTCTTAGAATTGATAATAGGAGAATTTTATGGCTTTTACTCAAGCAGATTTAGATGCCATTTCGTTAAACCAGTATCAGGTTTTCTTTGATGACTTGAACCTGGGATATATCGTTGATGGCACATTGACTGTTGGTGTTGCTGGTCAGTACACCGAAGTCAACAACGTCAATCAGTTTGAGGGAACTATTAAGATGTGGAACAGGGCTAACATCCCATCTGTATCTTTTTCAGTTTTTTCAAATGACGTAGACACAATGCGTACAAAGTTAATGAAGGGACAAGTTCAATCAGAAACCTTTTCTGATGGGACTTCCAAGATTGGCTTCGGCGTAGAAACAATAGGATCAGACAGCTTTGCTGGAGTCCTGCTTATGACCCCATACCCTGCACCGTCAGGATATGATTATGCAAGTGATTTCCGGTTTACCAAGGCTGTTTTAAGGATTGACTATGATAACATCATAGCTTCAAGCAAGGAAAGTCCTGCTGAAGTTCCGATTACTGTAACCATGTTACCTGACACTACTCAGGCTACTGGTTTTGAGTACGGAGTTTTCGGCAACTGGCAAGCTTCTTCTAGCACCCCATTAGGCGTGAGCATTACTGCTTATCAGTATGCTTTATCTGATGACCCTAGAATTAGTTTAACGGCAGCTACATTACTTGCTGATGAACTTCAGAGGCTAGAGTGCCATGCTCATTATGGTACTGTTTCTTCTACTGCAACAGCAATCAATAACGGTGCAGGATATTCGGCTACTGATACGAGTATTGTAGTTGATAGTGTTTCAGGAATTGCAGCTGGTGATTTCATTAGAATTACCACTTCTGGCCCTGTCCAGGAGTATGCAAGGGTTTCTGCCGTGACTGCTGGTACAAACACCTTGACTGTTGAAAGAAATGCTCTAGGTTCCACTGCTCAGTCTATTGCAGATAATGATGTAGTAACTTTAATTACTAATGTCTCTACTGTAAATGTCCGTGACGGTGCTACTTGGGCAAGCTCTGATGCAACCAAAGCTACTGTTGGTAACACTTACCAGGGAACTGGCTCTGCTAACAAGGGCGTTATAGCTCATGTTGCTACTGGTTCTGCAAACATCACTGCTACTTTTAACAGTGTTGCTTCCAGAAATCTGGCCATTACTGCAAGCTAATGAGACTAAAAAGACTTACACTAGCTGACCTTGAGAGACTGCAAGAAATTGGAGATGAAATCCAGATTTCTAATTGGTTCAGCAGGTTAGGTCTTATTAGTGAGTTTATAGGTCACCTGGTTTATGCCAGGTGGCCCTTATTACATATTAAGAAGCTACCGAAGCTCATGGAAGCACACGACCTGTTAAAAAAAGGTAAGGGTGGTAGCTCCAAAGGATTGACTCCTTTGGCTGCATGGTTAGGGGCCAGGTTAGGCCAGACTCCACAACAGATAAAGGACACTGTTTCGTCCACTGAAGTCCATGCCATATACGTTGAATTATTAAGAAAAGATATTGAAAAGAAGATGGCAATGCTCATGGCTCACCATGACCCAAAGGCATTGCAAAAAGCTATTAAGCAAGACAGGCAAAAGCTCAAGCACAAGCCTGTCAGAAAGAAGTCGATTGTGGATTATCGTCAAAAGACTTTAAAATTTGAAGCTGCCGAGAAGAAGAAAAAGGAGGTCAAAGATGCTGTTCAACCTAATAACATTCCCCGTAACACTCATCATGTTCGGGCTAAGAACCCTTCTAGCTTTACTATCAACTAGCGTAATTATACTGATACACTTGGTTGGCCTATTTCTTCATTTTGTCATCTTGTTTATAGATGGCTTTAGTTATTATCTATGTTATGTCCCATTTAGGGAAGTGTATTGTTTTAGAAACATTTACAAAAGAGCTTGCTGCTATCGAACTTTCAACCATTACAGGGGCGGTAAGCTATGAAAGAATATATCATACGATTATTATTTAAAGTCGATGCTAGTGGGTTAAAAAAACAACTACAATCCATAAGTAAAGAAGCGGCCAAAGTCGGTGCGGCTATGGCCAAGTCTATGAACAGGGCTTTCAAGACCGTAGCCAAAGAGGGCGGTAATGCTTCTAAGCAGGTTGTAAAGTCTTTAGATGATATTGAAAAGAAAACTAAAACAACAAATAAAAGAGTAAAGGAAATTGGAAGTTCGTTTGCTCAGACTGCTCAAGTTGTTGCTCAAGCTTTTGCAGGCGTTCAGGTGTTTCGAGGGATTTCTTCATCTATTGACCAATTTGCAAAACTGGAGTCTAGTCTTGAAAAATTAAAGTCAGCCACACAAATATTTGGCAAAGACTTCTCCAGGATACGGACTGACCTTCTTGCGATACGTCAAGATGGGGTTCTCTCTTTCGAGACACTTGCATACACGGCTAGACAGCTTCTTAGTCCTAACATTAACATGGCTTCTGAGTCTGTTGGAGAGTTTGTTAATGCCTTAAAAACTGTTGCAGTCGTAGAAGGAATCTATGAGGATATAGATTTTGCAATTCAATCATTTGTCCGAGGACTTCAAACTGGTACTCCAGAACTACTTGAGAACTTGTCTAGTGACCTGAGAGCATTTATTCAAACTGAGGCTGGTGGATTTGCAAAGGTTCAGCAGGATCAGGCTGCTCGTCAAATGGTTTTCAACGAGATATTGAGAAAAGGCACTGAGCAGCAAGAAGAATACAATAGGTTGCTAGGCACAACTGCAAGTACATTTAAGATTCTTGCCAATGATTCTAAAAGAGTGTCGGAATCACTTGGAGAAGCTTTTGCTCCAGTATTAAAGGAGATTGCAGAAGCGTTTAGCGGAATACTTGAAGATATTGAAATATTCTTAGAAAAGATGACCGCTACCGAAAAAGCGGCATTAGTTGTTGGCGTAGCAATGGGAGGTCTAGCTTTAATTATATCTGGGCCTCTTGTTTTGGCTGTACGGGGTTTGATTGCGGCCTTTATCAAGTTGAATGTGGTATCAGGTGGTGTCCTTATAGCCATCGGAACTGCTGTAACTGGACTTGCTTACATAATATCAAAAAGCATTGCCGAATCCAGAGAGACATTTGGAGGTCTTGCAGAGGAATTAGATAAGACCAAGAAGAGAGTAAAAGAATTAAAAGACGAATTAGCTAGAAATCCAAATGATAAGGATATTCAGGAGGACATAAAGGATTTTCTTGAGAAGCAATTAGACCTTGAAGAAAAAATACTAGAAAAAACAAGAGAAAGAGTCATTGCCGTTGGGCAGGTAAAATCGGCAGTAAAATCACTTGGCAGAGCAGGAGCAATGAATATCGCTCAAAGAGTTTCCGAGGAAGCTTTTGTAGCCAGAGTGGAAGCTTTAAAAATAATTGAAGGAACAAAGCTTGGAACAGGCGTTGAGCAGTTTATTGGAGCTGGCAGAGGCGAGAAAGGCATTGCAAAGCTGATAGAAGAGGGGTTTACTAAAGCACAGGCCAATATCATTAGAGAGGTTGTTCAAGGCATATATCAGCCTACTTTCCCGGCAAAAGGCAGAACTGTCAGCAGCTTGTCCCCAGAGGATAGGAGAATCTATGATGCTCAACAAGCCTTAGCTCCTGGTGTACCGATGCGAGAGTTCCAAAAAGCTTTTGCTAAATCAGAACAGCAATATAGAAATGTAACGAATTTAATTCAGCAGGCATTTTCTGGGCTATCTCAGGTCTTGAGAGGTGGAGGTACGGATGACGGCCCTAGAGGTGGTATAGGGGGAATGTCCTCTGGCCTTGGTCGTGGCTTATCACTTACTTTTGAATCCAGAGGGGTTGAGGGACAACGTCAGCTAAACGAAACACTTGCCAGCATTGAAGAATTTGCTACATCTGATGGCATAAAGAACCTTGAAACTCAGTTAGCGGGTACTGGTGTTACTGCTGAAGAATACCTAGAGACATTAAAAGAAGAAGCAAAGATACGGTATCAAATATCAAGGCTCGACGATTTAAGTTCAGTATTTGATGGGATTACATCATCATTAGCCAAACTGAAGAATGGTGGAGTTGATGCAGTAAAAGGCTTGGGTTCTTTGACTAAATCTATTGGAGAGCTTTTACCAGAGAAAATCGGTTTGCAGTTTGGAGTTGCTGGCTCTGCAATAGGACTCGTTGGGTCATTAGGTGGATTATTTAATGAGATTTTATCAGGTGGAGCAGAGGAAAGACTATTAAAAGAGCAAGAAAAGCATAGGGCTATCCTTGAGCAATCAGAAAATCATTTAAAAACTTTAGCTAGTATATCACTAGAAAGGCAAAAATCTGAAAGAGAGACAGTTGACCGTGAAATAGATAGTGCTACTCGTCAAGCCGAAAGAGACAAGGTATTACTTGAAGGTCAATTTAAAGGTGAAGAATTACGAAAAGAGCAGCTTAAAGTAGATCAGCAGTTAAATAATGAAATAGCAGAAATTCTTAGACTTAGAGGGGAAAAGATAGGGTTAAGCTTCGGAGATGATGGAACTGCACTTACAACAAGGCAAGATGTTTCAATGTCTATTGCTAATCAGCAAGAAATTGCTAGGATTGGGAGACAGTTTGCTCAAGAGATGGCATCTATTGATGTCTCTTTTGGAAGTAACCCGGCCTTCTTTTCGGGTGTTCGAGAAGATGTTATTAAAAGGGTTAGGTCACAAATTAGTAGCTTGCTTACTGAAGAACAAAAATCGTCACTAGAATTTTTGACTGGAGTTCAAGGATCGGAAACAGGTTTAAGAAATTTTTTTGATATTTTTGAAGCGGATTTCGAAAAGCAAGAAGTTACCTTTAACGAGCAATTAGACATTTTAAATCAACTTTTTGATTTAGAAACGAGTAATTTTGAAATACAAAATGATCTATTAAGGGAAGTTGCTGAAAATACTTCAAATCTTCAAAAGATTCAACCTAGAGGATTCGGGGCAGTCGATGTCTCCAGGGGTGGCCTAGCCTTTGGCCGTGATTTCATACCAACAGCAGCCAGCCTGATTAGCAATGTCGGTGTTCCAGCTCAAATAGGCAACCTATCAGTGGCAGCAGAGGCCAATAAGACCATGGATCAAAAGATACTGGACAGCTTGCAGAACCAACTCAATGAGTTAAAAGTACAGACTAATTTATTAGCACAATTAACAAACACTGATGCCAGGATAGTAATAGCCAATGCACAGCAAGCAGTGAAAGCAACGGGGTTCTAAGATGCCATTAGACATAAAAAATAGCTACCTACTCAAATACAATAAGAGAAAGTCAGGAACTCCAGAAGAGTTCAATAGTGTTGGTGCTGACATATCGGAAGCTGGTCTAAATAATGGCAAGACCTTGGAAACTACTACGGCAAATATAGTTTACTTAGATACGGAAAATGGTGACGATGCAAATTCAGGAGATAGTCCA
>Ga0070750_10001189_pt1 | contig 14580 bp, 20 predicted proteins | sample VirMetDEL_Nov_24_FD_77013 | JGI IMG/M metagenome (GOLD analysis project Ga0070750, IMG submission 77013) | Aqueous microbial communities from the Delaware River and Bay under freshwater to marine salinity gradient to study organic matter... | ecosystem: Environmental > Aquatic > Marine >...
ACTCCAACTGAAAGATTTGCGCGTGGTACAGGATATCTAGGATTGTTAAATAGATATGGTGTGCCAGGACAATTTATAGAACAAACTGGCTTGCCGAGAACTATACAAGATGCTATTAATTTGTATTCAAACGTTACAAATAAAGCTAATCAGATTAATTCAGGTTTCAGCCAAATAAAATCTGGACTAAAATTTTAAATAATTAAGGAGACTATATAATGCCACTACCTAAAATTGACATGCCTTTATATGATTTGACGATTCCTTCGAATGGTGAAAAATTAAAATATAGACCATTCACTGTAAAAGAAGAAAAAATTATGCTAATGGCAAGAGAGTCTGAAGATCCTAAGGAAATCATTTCAGCGATTAAACAAATAGTTAGTAATTGTATTTTTGGTGCTAAATTAGATGATCTTGCTCTTTTTGATTTAGAATATATCATTCTAAATATTCGATCTCGCTCTGTTGATAATGTAATTAAGTTTGAAATTACAGATCCTGATACGGAAGAAAAAATTCCAGCGGAACTTGATTTGAGAAATGTAGAAATACAAAAAAATGAAGATCATAAAAATAAAATAAAAATATCTAATGATTATACTTTGTATTTAAAATATCCTCATGTTGATGATTTTTTTGAATTGCTGATGGATGAAAATCCAAGTCAAGAGAGACAATTTGAAATCTTAATATCTTGCATGGATAAACTTGCGTCAGAAGAAGATGTTTATAACTTTAAAGATTTTAGTAAAGAAGAAATAGATGATTTTATTGAAAGTTTAAATGCAGACACATTACGTGAAATGAAAAACTTTTTTGATACAATGCCAACGGCGCGACATGAAGTACCATATGTAAATAACAAGGGTGAAAATAAAACATTTGTAATACAAGGAACTCAAAGTTTTTTTATCTAATGTTGGGCCATATTAACCTTATGGTTTACTATCAGAAACTATTTGGAATGGTTCAGCATCACAAATATTCGTTAACTGATTTAGAAAATTTAATACCTTTTGAAAGAGATCTTTATTATGATATGCTGGTAGATTATTTAGAAAAAATGGAAGAAAAAAATAGAAAGTAATTAAATGGCAACTCTAGACGACTTAAAGCCAATATTTGAATCCATACAAGACTCAAGCGAAGAGCAAGCATCACTTTTAAAGTCTTTTATTCAAGGACAAGAAAGAGAAGCTAAACAAGGAGCGGCAGGCAGAAGCACAAGAGGCGGCGGAAGTCGAGAAGGTACTACAATTCGTGGTGGTATAAGTCGTGGAGTTGAAGGTGGTCTTGGTGGTATTCTTGGTGGTATAGCCACAGGTGTTAAACTTTTTGCCGGATTAGGAGGAGCTGCGGTCGGTCTTGGTGCTATTGGCGTTGGTCTTGGAACTTTCTTTACTGCATTAAGCGGTGCAGATAATATTATTGGAAAGTTAGGAGATGGTGAAAATTTAAAAAATCTTTTGACTAATGTTGCTGGTGGTATAGAAGCGTTTACTACACAAAATCTTTTAACTTTAGGGGGTTTATTCACTGGCTCTGCATTATTTGCCTTAATTAAAGGCGGTGCTGGAGCTCAAATATATGGTATTGCAGCAATTGGTACTGGATTAGCTGCATTTTTTACTGCATTTTCAGCCGCGGATGCACTTATAGAAAAATATGGTGGTGATGGAAGTACAATTAAAACCGTTGCACAAAACGTTGCTGATACTATTTCAATATTTACAACTAATGGAGCTGAAGGTGGTGTTTTTGCAGCACTGCTTGCGGCCGGTGCACTCTTTGGAGTATTAGGAACAGGAAAAGGAAAAGGACTTAAAGGAGTATTTACAGGCTTAGGTGGTAAACTTGCTAAAATGTCTGGAGCAATAACAGGCGCTGCAGCTATTGGTTTTGGTATTGGATCTTTCTTCTTAGGATTTGCCGGTGCTGAACAAGTTGCAAAAGAACTTGGAATAACAAATATGGCCGCCTCGTCAAGGATTATTAAAAATACAGCGCAAAACATGTATGACACTGTTGCTATTTTTACTGGCGGTGATATTACAGGTACAGTTCTTAGTGGATTGTTTGCGGCGGGTGGGATTTTTGGTGCTATTACTGGTGGTGCTGCTTTAACAGGACGTCTTCGAACAGCTGGTGTTACTGGAGGGGCACTCGTTGGGTTAAGTTTTGGAGTTGGTGCTGTAGGTTTTGCTATTGGATCTTTCTTCTTAGGATTTGCGGCTGCCGAGGTCCTTCTTAAAAAAATAGATGAAAATGCAACAGATATATCAGATGGATCTCGCATAAAAACGATTTCAGAAAATTTGATAGCGGCTTTTAAAATATTTAGTGATAATAAAGGACTTGCATCTTTATTTGCCGCTGGAGGCATTTTAGGATCTGTTGCTGGAGCTGCAGTTGCTATTCCTGGCGGTCAGGCGGTTGCTGGAGCTGCAGCCCTTGCAGTGGTCGCTGGAGCTTTTGGCTTAGGAGTAGCAGGTTTAGCATTAGGATCTTTCTTTGTAGGATTTTCTATAGCCGATAAAGCTGCAACTTTTGTTGGAAGTGATGGCACAACTGCAAAGAAGATTATGGTGCATATGGCGGAGGGCATAAGTGCGTTTAGTACTATAGATCCTGACCACTTAGGAAAGTTTGGAGTCGCATTAGGAAAACTTGGTGTTGGTATGGGCGCATTTTTCTTGGCAGAAGGTTTAGGTTTTGCTTCAGCCTCAATAGACACCGTAGGAAAGATGGTTGGAAACATAATAAGTTTTTTTGGTGTTGATACTAATTTAAATAAATCGCCAATTGAAGCAATTGTTGATGGTATACAACCAATAACAGAATTAGAAAACAATAAGATAGAAAAAATAGGTAAATTAGGTGATGCTTTAGACAATTTATTTAGATCATTTAGAAACTTTTCAAACATTGGTAGAGGTGTGATGGGGACAGACCTTACCAGGACGGTACAAGGTATTAGTACTTTTTTAGTTAGCATGAATGCGATGTTATATGGTGGACCTGCGGTTATAAAAGAAGGCGGAAGCAGAAGTGGACAGACACTTAAGTTTGGAGGCGGATTAGTAAGTTTAACAGATGCCGAGTTAGGTTATGTGAAAGAGGGTATACAAAAAATTTATGATACTTTTGGATTTAATTCTGCAGGAGGAAGTACTGCAGTATTAAATACTCAAAGACTTAGATCTTTAGACGAAAAGACATTAATAACAAATCTAAAATTAAGCCAATTGGTTGAAATACAAGAAGATACTTTTGAATTATTAGAAAGAACTTTCCCAGCTGGCACGTCACAAGTAATTATCGCTCCAAACAATAGCGTGAATACAAACGCGCCGACAAGCAATGTTGTTGATAATCATTTTAATCGTAATAATACCAATGATTTGGACGCAACTGCTCTACCTAGTAATGTAAATTAAAAAGGGGAGCCTTTGCTCCCCTTCCTATTTACTCTAAAAGAAGTTCAGGATCTGATGTGATCTGAATCTTTCGTGGCTTTTTCTCTTCAGGAATTTCATTACGAAGTTTGACTACAAGCATACCTTGTTTTAGACTTACGTCTTCAACAATGATTGTGTCAGCAAGTGTAAAGTCTCGTTTGAAACTTCTTGCTGCAATGCCTTTATGAAGATACGTTTTTGTGTCTTCAGTATCAGTTACAACTTCAGCGCTGATACTCAATACACCATCGTGTAATTCAATATCAAAATCTTTCTCACTAAAACCGGCAACCGCGATTTCAATGAGATATGTATCATCACCTACGTTGATTAAATTGTATGGGGGATAGTTACTAGCATTATTTCCTGACCTATTCATTGCATGCATTCTATCAAAAATTCTGTCAAAACCGACAAAGAATGGGTCGTTTAAAATATCTGTAGTAAATCTACGTGTCGTAGTATTCATTTTTGTTCTCCTTTTATAAGCGAGTATGTAGTTTTGCCGTTATATAACCGGCGGTTAAAAGTAGAGACCCGTTTGGCGCCTCTACTTATTATATATAATACTTTTTATATAAATGTCAACCATTTTTTTAAAAAAAATTAGCCACTTACATAATTATTTTTAGGACGATACCAAACTTTTTGATGATGTATCCTGCCAAGAAGTTCTTGTATCTCGTGCATTTCTTCTTTTAATTTTTGTGAAGTTTCGCCTTGGGCAATAGCAAGACCTCTACGACCTGCTTTAGCTCGAAGAGCTTGTTCAATAATCTCAATATCCCTAACGTTTAACTCGAAGTTTTTATTAGGCTTCATATATATTTACTTTTTTTCAGAAACAAAAGAATACATCTCTTTTGCTTTTTCCATCAGCTCTTCCATGGAATACATTTTTGTCATTTTTTGTAATTCTTCCATTTGCATTTTACCTGCTTCAAACATTTTTTCAGCAAACTCTTTATTCATATAGTATTGCTGATCCATATAATCTTTAGCAAGTTGCAACATTTCAGAGCGAATTTCAAAAGGGTTCTTACTCATAATATCACTCATTTTATCATTTTAGCCATTGCTTCACCGGTTGCATTAGCAAACGTGGTGGTTTGTTTCATTGCTTCTTTGGTGAATTCTGTTTGTGTTTTGATGAAATCGTGTAGAGGCTTGCTCATTGTTTCATCTTTAACCCAGGTATCAACCCATGCTGTTTTTGCATTTTGAATTGAGTCGATCCATACGTTTGTTAGATAATCTGTTGAAAACATTTTATTTCTCCTTTGTGTTGTGTGTGATATACGGTAAACCGTATTTTTTATTTATTCATCTATTGGTTTAACATCTATAAAATATGATGTCTTTTCAATACATCCTGAAGCAATTATATCTTCATTCTGTAAAAGAGAAACAGCCTCAGTAGAACTTTCTAATGCTATTTCTAAATGATTGTTATCTCCTGGTTCAATTACTTGAATTCCGTTTATAAGTCGGATACCTTTATTTAGGCTTGTATTATAATTCGTATATAATTTAACAATATAACCTTCTGGAACATTAAAGCTTAGCCCAGTAGGAATAAGAATTTTTTGTTGTGGATATATTTGAATACTAGGAGTATTATTGAATTTTTTAATTGGTACTTTTACTTTTTTGTTTAAAGAATTGTAACAAAAAACTGGTTCGTTTTCATCCAAACACGCTTTAATATCAAAAAATATAGAACCTTCCGAAGGTATAGATGGTTCTTGAGCGTGTGGTTTAATTTTATTAATAATCATAATATAAAGTCCTCAAACTTATTTCTTTTTGCCTATATTATATTTTGGTTCAAGTAGCCAATTATCTTTATCTTTATGAGATAAGATTTTTATCTGACTTAAAGGTGCAACCGGTTCATCACACTTTATTGGGCTTACGATTGATAATAAATCCCATTCTTCGAGTAAGTTAATAATTGTATTACGTCTTGCCTTATCTTCATCTGTAAATGTATTTTCTTTTCCGTCCAAAATAAAAAGCTCTTTAAAATGTAATATAGCATAACTTCCTTGTTTATGTAAAATATGACAAGATTGATAGATCTTTTTTTCTTTTTTAGACGCTATGCCAATACGCGTTAATGTTTCTTTTATTTTTAGAAAGTTATCAGGATTAGGAAGCGTAATTTCAACCCCTACTCCTCGGAATAAGTCTTTCTCCATAATGATTTCACCTTTATAGTTATTATTATTGCGGTGATGCCTATAAGACCATCCGAATATTTATAATTACCCGCCTTTCTCTAATTTGTTGTGTATATGCATAAGATCTGATTTTGAAAGAGTTTTAAGATACTGTTTTGCTACTGTTCTGTTTACAGAATATACTTCTTGAATAGCATCAAGGTCTTTATTCTTTTCTGCTTTGTGCCATTTAGAAAAACGATTACGTGGTCGTAAAGATCCTAAGTAATAACGATATTGAGCATCGTTAAATAAATGAGCACGCATATTCATTTCATTTGCGTGCAATATAGTATCTTCAAAATACGAAAAGCCTCGGTTCACAATATATGGAGTATATTGTTTTTCTATTTGAGTAGGATAGTCTGAAGTTTTAATCAAATCTTTTTTATTATGAGATGCAGACTTAATAAAATCAAATGGACTAAATTCTTTTGCCATATAATTCTTCCTTCATATCCGCCATATCATCAAATATTTCTGAACATTCTTTACACATTTTTGTAGTATGTATACCGTCTGCTGAAGAATATTGCAGCGTAAACGTATTCTCTTCTGTTAGTTTGACCTTACAAAAAAAGCATTCGCTTTGCTTTTTTGCAATAAGTCTTTTCATCCATTCGCTCATTTGTAACTTGCTTCCATCATAACTTCTGTTAGAAACGCAATCATATTTATTTCAGGATCCGCGACAAAGTGTGATTTATACATATAATCCGCAAGCGTTACAATAAACCCAGGAAGACTTTTCAATTCAACTTTTTCTGTTGCAGTATCATATATAGTACGAAACATTTCAGTTGCGTCTTGATCGCTATTATCAGAACACCATTGTCTCATTCCTGTAAAGTTTTTTGTCTTTAGCATTTGGAACAATGCTTCAATAGATTCTTGTTTTATATTAACAAAGATGCCTTCATCAATATTACCAGAAGCAGCATATGATTGAAGCTCAGTGAGTACACGGCGAAAATCAGGAAAATGTTTTTCAATAACTTTTGCGACTACTTTTTTATCGTGATTTACGTTTTCAATTTCAAGAATCTGCAAAACTCGTTTAAAGAATTGTGACGCCATTTTTGGACGATCTGTTTTTTCAATTGTAAAATCAACTTCAGACAGTCGAGAACGTAGCGGTTCAATAATTCTGTTTTTAAAATTACAAGTAAAGATAAATCCACAATTTTTAGAATATTCTTCAATAAAATTGCGAAGAGCAGGTTGAACATTTGTTGCATTTAAATAATCTGCTTCGTCAAGGATTACATATTTGCGGCCTCCCGTGAAAGATACCGAAGATGCAAATGTGGAGATCTCATAACGAAGTGTATCAAGGTTTACGTTTAAAGATCCGTTCTTAACGATATAATCACAACCGAGTTCTTCAAGCATTGCCTTTGCAATAGTTGTTTTTCCCATTCCTGGGCCACCTGTTAGCAAAAGATTTGGAATAGATCCGTCTGACACAAATCTTTTAAATACATCTTTTGTTTTTTGTGGGAGAATTGTATCTTCAATAGTCTTTGGTCTATATCGTTCAACCCAAAGTATTTCTTCGGTTTTTGCGTCAAGCGCCATACTATAAACTCCTGTGTAGTGTGTTAAAATGCCACCAATTAATCGGTGGCATCTTTTGTGTTTGCTTCTTCTTCTTTAACAACTTTATTTTCTTCAATAAACTTGGCAAGTTTATCTCGTACAGTACCAACTGCGGTAAGTTCATTACCTTCAATTGCGCCACGTTTAACACAAATGTCAATAATAGAAATTGCATTTGCCACATCTTGTGGATCAATATTTGTCATTATTATCCTTTCACATATGTTGATTTTGTATCTACTCCGACAAAGTAAGATACGTCGTTTCCTTTAAACAATGAAATACCTTTTGCACAAAGAGTTACTTCATAATCTTGTGGCAATAACTTAAGATTATCAGTCTTAATGATAATTGTAAATGTATCACTAGTTTCGCCAATTTCAACGCCAAACGTATCAGAAGATGGGTTTTTATTATCTACTGCACGTAAGAAACATTTTCCATCTTCGCCAACAAAAGCAATTTCTTCAAACTGTAAAACACCTGATGCTTTCATTACTGATTGTAAATCAGACCATTCAACATTTACTTTTACGTCTTCAGTTGGAATAGAAATTTGTTTCTCGGGTGCCGCATGTACCATAGAGATATCAGCATACACATATTTTGTTTTACGCTTACCTTCCGAAATGATAAAGTGTTTTTCGTGAAACTCAACATCAGGGTCCGTATATAGACTTAAAATTGATAAGAAACGTGATACGTCGTAAATAATTGCTTCTGAAGGAAATTCGTCTTCCAAATTTGCAATAGCAATCAAAGTTTTTTCAGGAGTAATAGTTCTTAAAGTTTTACCAGGTTTAATCACAATTGATTTGTTAATTGCGGCAAAACTTTTAAGGACTGTTAAGGTACGTTCAGAAAATTTCATTATATAAAGCTCCATTATTCATTGAGATAGTTTTAATTATATCACATATTTTATTGATGTCAATCATTAACGCCTAAAGGCCATCTTTTTTTTCTTTTGATAATTTTTAGAATTTGATTTCTTTGTAGCTGTAGGAGACGCGCCAATTGCAGCTATAGCTCCCATAGATCCTCTGAATATATAATTACCCACATGTTGTAATTCCATCCAAGGACACATGTGTATTTTAATTCCAATTTTTCTTGCGTTGCGACAAAAGAAATAATCCTCTGATAAATATCTTCTTGAGGTAGGATCAATTTCACAATCAAAGAAAGCTGTTATTTCATGAGACCCATCAAAAGATTCCGATCTTGTATGATCTGGCTTATATTTAAGTTCAGGATATGCTGCGGCATATTTTTCCAAAACTTCACGTGGTATCAGCATAAATCCAGTGCCTGCTTCATTTACTTCTACAGGCTCATCAAGCCTAAATTCTTTTTGACCTTGTATTGGATTAAATACATAATCGCCAGTATAAAAGTTTAAATCAAAAGGATTCTCAGCTTTGCCTTGTTCAACTGCCGCTTTTACTTTTTCCCACGAAATGGTCTTTTTAGGATAAGGACCAGTCATAACTTCGTATTGATCTGGATATGTTGTTTGAATACCCAAAAGAGAAAGAACATCGTTTGGTCTAAATCCAATATCAGAGTCAACAAACATAAGATGAGTACAATCAGATCTTATAAATTCGTCTACAACATAATTTCTTGCCCTTTGTACTAAGCTTTCATTAAAAAGATAATATACTCTTAATTCTATACCATATTGAGCACAAAGTGTTGATAAGTCATTCGTTGCTTTACAGAACAAACCTGCACATTGACCACCATACATTGGAGCTCCAAGAAAGATTTTATATTGTCTTAAATGTTCCGCTGTTATCTTGAGTTCCATTTAAATTCCTTCACTGTTAATCATTCATAATAGGTTCGTCTAGAGACATTTTGTATATCGGTGGTATACCTTCTTCACCTAATAGTTTGCATTCTTCCGAACAATACCAAACTTTATTATTAATTATGCGTCCACACCAAGTATCTATTGCCTGAAAAGAACCATTTTCCATAGGTTCAAAAAACAAATGTTTCTTTTCACACGCCATTATAAAATGTCTAAATCGTTTTCGGCGCGATGTATTTGTTGAAAGCGTAATACGTCAGCTAAGATATCCCACGAACTATCATGCTTCTTAAATACTGTATCCCATTTTTCTTCATTTGTCAATGGTGGAAACCCATTTATTTTTGGAAAGTTTAACTTTGCGTCAATATATGTACGAGTATCTCGAACTCTCCAATATTTAAGATATTCTTCAAGATGAAGTAATTTGCCTTCAGCTTCAAATATGCGAGCAAGAATGATTGGATCGAACGTATTTGAACGACTCCACCAATAATCTATTTTAGGAGACTCAATTAAAAACTCGTGAAATTGTTTTACAAAATCTTTTACCGTAAGATCCGATTTCTTAGGAGATATGTTTGCACGCACGTCGGCAGCCTGTTCTTCCCAAAAAGCAAGAGTCGACCTATCAACTTCCCAACCATAATTTGTTACTTGATCTTTGACTGACAGTTTAAACTTTCGAGTTAAACTAATACTGTCTAAACCATATGGATTTGAAGATAGCATTCTATCCATATCAAATACCATAACAGAACAATCAATTACGGCGCAAGTTCGTGCATCCTTGCCCATTGTTTCAAAGTCAATTACTAAATGTTTGCTCATGCAAAAAATTCCTCAAGTGTTGCTCGATTTACCGTACCACGAGGATCGTTTTCAACTGTCTCTTTGTGATTGTTTTGTCTAAAGAAATTTGTATCAGATAACGGAAGTTTACCTTCAATAAATTTTAAGATTTCAGTATGAATATCACGAGATGTTGGAACAGGTACGTTCTGTGCAATATGATTCACTTTTGGCAATCCGCCAACAAGTTCAAAGTCGTGTGGGAAACCCATCATATGTAAACACTCACGAATAGTCAAAGATCTTTCGTGCACCGGATGAATTGAATCTACCATATTACGACCAATAACAGCATTCATATATTCACCAAAAACATGAACCGATCCGTCCCAAATGCCTTTACCCATTCCAAACTTTTTAATAGCGTGTTCAGACAACTTAATACCTTTTTCATCACCGATATCTTTGAACCATTGATTTGCTTCAGGCAACAAACCTTTACCATTTACATAGTTAAAGGTTGACTTTACGTTTGCCTCAATACAAAGTTCACGAGGATCGCGGTTTGTTTTCATTTTAATAAATCGCCAATAAGGTTCGGTTGCAACACCGTCATTTACAATTAAGTCTTGTTGTAATGCGTCAGACGGTACTCGATTTAAATGCTCAAGGAATGTTTCTCTATCGCGTTTATACCAACTCATAATTGGTGACGTTTCAGATTTCCATCCAATTGCAAAAGTACGATCTCGAGCTTGAGGCAAACCGTGATACTTAGTTGACGTTTTATATAATGTCAAACTATATCCTCTTTCTTTACAAATGTCAAATAGATTATGTGCTACTCCACGACCTTTGTTTGTATAAAGAGCAGGAGCATTTTCAACAACTACTGCTTTTGCTTCAAATTTATCAATACCGTCTTTAAATACTTCATACATATATTCGTTCTTTGCACAATTAGAACCTTTAACCTCTTCAGATCGGCCTGTATTCAATTGTGATAAAGCAGCACAAGGAGGAGTACCCGAGATTACATCAACTTTGTGTTTTGGCATTGGGTTTGCTTCATTGAGCACAATATACTCAAGGCCGCGTTTCTTTACGTTGTTTTGATAGTTTATGTAATGAGAATCGTTTGCTTCAAAACCATCGTATGAATATATCGCTACAGGTGGTTTTCCAAACGCTTTTTCAGCACCTAACATTTGTCCACCAATGAGTGGCACAAGTGGTGCCCAAGTTAAATTTGTCATAATTTACTCCGTTTATAATTCTATATTGGCATAATCTCTTACATACTTTTTAACTTGATTATGTAAGAAAGTACCGTCAAACAGATCGTCTTTGTCAAAGAATTGCCAAAGAACATCAAGTATCTTTTCACGCTCATCGGGATTTGCTTCAAGATAATCTATCTTTTCCCACATATCCTCAGGGCTATTTATACGTAAAATATCAGGTACGTCTAAGATCTTTTCAGTATCATAACCTGGGTGAAAGAACGGAATAATACCGTACATAATCATTTTCCAAAACTTTTGAGTTACAAAGTTTCCTGTTGGCTGATGCGGTGGAGGAATAATTGTATATTTCGTTCTAAAGAACTCATCCTCAACTTCAGCAATACGTTTTTCTTCAAACATATCAGGATATTCGTTTGTAAACTCTTCAGCCCATTTACCGTATACTTTAACATCAGTACGGCCTTTATCAATAAACCAATCACGAATAAACTTATCTCGAGATTGTCCACCATTTAAACCAATCGTAAAGAGGATGTCTTTATTAATATTCCGCCAATCTGTTTTCTTTTCGTCAAGCATAAAGATTGTTTCAATACCTGCATACGAATGATGTTCGTATACTTCTACCGGGTTCAGGCTGTTTTCGTATGAAGGAATGCGTTTTGTTTTAAACTTACCTTCGGTTTGACTCATTACAACTTTTGGTTCGTTTAGCATATCACGAGCAATAGACGGAACATATTTAGGATCACCGCACAAACCAATCCAAGGAATTTGTGTTTCATTTAATGTGTTCATAATAGGACCGTAATAAAGCACAAACATATCAAGAGACTTTGCAATGCCTGAACCATCAAGACGCATAATACCTTTATCAGGTATACCTACGTTTGGCATTGGCCCATAATAAATCAATCCTAAATCAAACTTAAGACCTAAACGTTGAATTTTTGCCCATAACCAATTATGTGGCAATTCTGTTATATGCCTATCCCAATCGTCAAATAAGTCAATAATATTTGATGGAACTGTTTCCTCTTCCTCTTCTCCGAAGAATGCACTTAAAGTTGCATTACTTTCCTTTTTACGGACACGCTGTAAATCAGAACGCCCAATCAAATAAAAGTTATGTTCAGGATATTTTTTTGCAAGCATAGTATACATCATTGGTGCTTCTTCATCACCATTTGTCATACTACGCTTGTCTTTGTCAAAATAGATTGAGCGGCCGATCTTACCAATTACAATATTCATTTTCACTTCCCCACTTATATAACAATTGCTTGCCAAGATAATACAAGTACATAGAATAAGGATACTCGTGTAAAGCAGCAATATTCAAATAGATTAATGCAGTTAGGATCTTTGTTCTTTCAACACAAAATCCATTACTATTTAGCCATTTGTAATACTCTTGCTCAACATCAACAAGTGTAGAAGGCCGCAAAATATCAATAGTAATATTTCCGGTATCATCATATGAAACTGTAAAATAATCGTTATGAACCATTGAATGTGATACGATTAAACCATGATTGAATTTTGCAAAATCATAATAAGCGTCGCCTATTTCATAATTACCTTTACCAAAGTTTTGCCGCCAATCAATTAGAATAGGATTATTCTCATCATCAACCAAAATATTTTCATTGTGGAAATCACCATGAAATGCGGTAGCAAACGGATTTTCGCAAAGAAGGTCCCAATTAATATTGTCAAGTAATACAGCACAAGATGGAATTGTCATTCCATTAACTGTTGTAGCTTTATCCATTACTTCGTATTTTGTATGAAATAAATCAACGCGCTCTTTTGTCTTTTTTTCATAAAAATCATAACAAGATGCAATCAATTCTGGTGTTGCTTCAGTATGATTTGGCTGCCACATCTTTTCGTTAATTGTATCAAGAATGTGATGCATCATATTATCGTTAATCTTTTTACTCAAGATATCGCCATAAACCATTTTATAAACATATAAGTTTTTGTCATACGATATAATTTTTGGAAATAAATCTTTGTGTAATACGTTTAGTCTTTGGATCCTATCAGCAATGAATGCTTCATCAACTGAGAACTTAATTACGTCATCACCGTTAAACCAAATAGCTTCGTTTTCTTTTTCAAGAATATTAAACCGACCGTCGTCAAGTTTCTCACGTGTTTGCTGCAATGAATCCATATTACCAATATCACACCATGAAGCAAATTCATAAGCCGTAATATCATCAAGGGCCTGCATACCGTATGACTCACCCATTTTAACGGCTTGTGGATCATCCATTGTATCCCAGAATGTATCGTAATCACAAATGCCTGCAAGACCAATATAGGTATGGTTTGCATTGTCAACGCCTTTTGGATTGATTGAATTAACTTTTTTGTTTGAAATATTTAAAGTACGATATTGAGAATTGTCTCTACCTGTATTTGCCCAACCCATCCAATTACCGTAATTTGTTGGATCAAGATTACAATCGTCAGTAGGAATAACTGTATCGTTTGGTACAAAGATAAACGGACATTGCAGTTTATGTCTTGCACAATTCAAAGAACGACCTAATCCTGACTCAGGGCCGTCCCATACATCAACTTCAACAAATGAAATATTCTTATTAGGATAAAAAGCTTTTACAACCTGCCTTGTGTAATCACCTTTGTATCCTAAAAGAATAACAATTTCTTCGGCGTCAGGAAAGTTATCAATGACGTGAGTGATAGCAGGACGATTATTGATTGTCACCAATGCTTTATTCATAAACTTGGTATACGGACCAATTCTTGATCCGATACCTGCCGATGGGATAACTACTTTATACATGCATCAATTCCTTAATCTTCATACTATTATTATAAACTGAATCGTCAGTTTTGTAAATAGTTGATGTGCCGCCAACAAAGAAATTTGCGCCAGCTTCAATTAGACGCGGAATTGTATCCCAACCAACACCACCATCAATTTGAACAGTGATAGGTTTATCAATTCTATTAAGCAATTCAGGAATCTTTTTATAAAGTACTTCGGGTTTTGAAGTTTGTTTTAGTACGCCAGGATGAATACCCATAAAGCAAACAAAGTCAAGGTCAAGGTGATTGATACAGTTGGCAGTTGTTGCAAGCGGTGACATTAAGTTTAATGCAATACCCGCTTGTTTGCCTTGACCGCGGATCTTATCAATAATGCGAGCAGCATTCTTTTCGTTATCGTCAATGTGAAAAGTAAATGTTGTGATTGCGTCAATGTCTGCAAATTGGTCAATTGCAAACTCAGCGTCTTCAACCATCAAATGACAATCCTGTTTCATATCAGGAAAACGATCCGAAAGGAAACGACTGATCTCAGGATAAATGCCATAACGAGGAACATAGTGGCCATCCATAATATCCATATGCAAATAACGATGGCCCATATCATAAAGTTCTTGTGTATCACGCTCAAT
>Ga0070750_10001193_pt1 | contig 14551 bp, 17 predicted proteins | sample VirMetDEL_Nov_24_FD_77013 | JGI IMG/M metagenome (GOLD analysis project Ga0070750, IMG submission 77013) | Aqueous microbial communities from the Delaware River and Bay under freshwater to marine salinity gradient to study organic matter... | ecosystem: Environmental > Aquatic > Marine >...
GTTAGTCATTCTATATAAGACAAATCCTACTACAAATCTCTAGTAACGAAAAAGTTGTAGGGTGCTACATGAAAAATATTTTGTTAAAACTTTTTGTAAAAGTTTGTATGCATCCTAGAAATTATTTAAAAAAAAAATTACAGAAATAAAATCTATTTAGATAGTATAAATAATGTCTAGAATAATCAAAGTTCCCTCGCGCCAAAACACTCAGCCAACCGCTACTCAAAATTTAGTTGATTTTGATTTGCCTTCTGGTCAATATGATTTGAGTAAATCGTATTTTGTATTGAACTCATCTCTTGCAAGTGCAAACCAAAACTCAATCAATCTTTTAAAATTAGTTACTACAGATGCCGCTGGAAACGCCGACCCTACTATGCGTGATTCTACTATCTTTGTAAGACACGCAAAATTGCGCTCTTCAATGAAAGGTCAACTTGAAAATAATAGGCACATTAACCTTTTAAGACTTAATCAAAAAACTTATGAACAATCAATTAGCAATATTACATCTCAAGCCCTTATGACTGGAATAGAAGTTCAACGTAGTATTAATAACTTATCTGGTTCTCATTATAGAAACATTAATAAACTAGGAACAATTCTTTCAAGTGATAAAACTCATAATTACGTTATTAGATGCAAAGATGTTCTTAACTTCTGCAAAAATGATTATTACGATACTGAAGATAAGGGGGAACTTTCTATCGGGCTTGAACTTAATTTAGATAACCTTGCCGCAGTCCAAGCTTTAGCGGCTGCTGATAATTATATGACCCGAACTCCTGATGGAGGACCTGCAAATGGTGCTTTAGCGAATATTGCTGGAGCTGGAACAATTACTGCTGGTACTGCAATTAATACTCAGCGCCCTTTCCCTGACTTACAAACATCTCCCTACTATGTTGGTCAGCGCCTTATACTCACTGGGGGTAATCTCACTGGAACTGGTGTTACTCAACGCCAGATTACATCTATTTCTAAAAATGCTGATAATACTTTAGCCATAGCTTTTGATACTGATATTGTAAGTACCAATGCCGTTAATGATTTAACGGCAGCATTTGTTGATGAAGCCAATTTAGCCACTAAGCAACCAGTATTTAACTTTATTGAATTAGTGTTGGTTCAAGTTCCAAAACAATCACCAAGAGATTATGAATATACCACTTACAGACTTCAAGAAGACACCATTAACACCACCGCACTTAATAAAACATACATGATTAGTCCAATGACCAAGAATGTTTATGTTTGCACTCCAGATGATAACGTTCAGCTACTTTCAAATACTCAGATCAATTCATATAGATTTGGTGTTGATAATAAATTAACTACTAACCGAGCCATTCAGTTTGGCGCTGGTACTGATAGTTTACATCAACTTCAAGTTCTTAAGACTTATGATAATAAAGATGAAAAACTCACATCACTTACAGGAAAAGAACTATTAGTAAGCGCACCTGGGCAAGAAGACGGGGGAGTAGCGCAAAAGAGTTTTATGGTTATGCAACCTGTCCCTATTACTCCTGGAAAAGCTAAATTGCTTTCACTTGAACTTAACTCACAAGCTGCTATGGGGCGTGTATTAATCTTTGAAGAAGAAGTTAAAATGTTATAAATATATAAATGGAAATAATAGAAGAAGAAATAATAGCTCTTTCTATTTTATTATTAAAAAAGTATAAAATAGAAAAAAAATTAAGACAGACCTTTAAGTGCTTCTTAAGAAAACTATTTAGTTGTTGTGGCTTAAAAAACATAGAAAATGAGTTGATTCATTTAAATCATGAAATAGAAAATATAAAAAAAACAAGAAATGCAAAATTAGATAATCTTATAAATAACAAAGTGACTTATATTTGATCGAGCCATCTCGGCCTTGCCTTTTTAGTCTTCATGTCTAAAATTTTATCGTAATCATCTTGCGTTAATATTTTAGTTTCCAGTAGTTCTTTCAATGTACTATAACTTTTAGTTGCTAGTTCACCATAATTTTTATTTACTACATCATTATCTTTAATGACTTTAGTTTCTTCTAATTCATCATCTATTTCATCACTTTTCGAATAATTCACCCCTTTCGGTGAACGTAGTTTAGGTCTTGTTTTTATTTCAATTAATACTTTACTAAAATTATATTTAATCTCAGCAAGTTTAAAATCAAATGGTGGATAGCTTTCCGGAACTTTAACTAATTTTTGTCTTAATCTACTGATGAGTGTATATACTGCACGATTATCTAAAAAGTAATAATCTTCTGGTGGATAAAAGAAGCTATTGATTGTATCGCCTTGCACTGAATATAATGTTCTACAATATCCAAGGTCAAAATGACTATCATAATCTTTTCTTGTTATTTCAATATCATCAATATCATCAGTGATAATAATTTTATCGCCATCAACTTCTTTAATAGTATATTCAAACTTATTAAAAATATTATGCTTAGCTAGTTTATTATCTGTTGCAATAATTTTTATACCAACACAATATTTATCTTGAAAGCCTTTATGCTTCATGATTTTATTATTCCATTTTGCTCTGGTTTTATTTCTATAAGCAATTACTACTTCAGCTTCAGTCCAGCAACTATTATGAATATTTACTTGTTCCAATAACCAGTTTCTACCATTATCCCAACCACTTACAATACCATTTGGATTATATCCATTTATCAACTTATCATAATATTCTTTGGTGAAATTATTTCTAAAATTGTGTTCAAGATTTAATTTATATGAAAATACTTTATCAATAAAATTTTTACTATTGAAAGTTGTATTTTCAAGAACTGGAAGCAATTGTTTAAAATCACCGAATGCATGAATATTCTTACCATCAAGATAACACATGTAAATTAAGTTCCAAGCTTTAGTATCCATCATACCCATCTCATCAACATAAACATTATTTTCATTTGGTAAGTTATTAAAATATGTATTTTTTTGAATCACATTGCAATTATAACCAACTTTCTTATAATCTTTTAATGTGCTATGAGATGGTGTTAAAATAACATAATCTTCATTATGAGTAGACCTATACATATTATCTATTTCATTTTTAATATAAGTACTCTTACCACAACCAGCATAACAATCAAATAGTCTATTATAATTCAGTTTATTTACATATTTAAATGTTCTATCTTTATCGATGACTTTTCTTGTTTTAATAGCCTTATAGCTTTCAAGCTTCCAGCCATCAATATTATTATTAATATATTTGGAATAGTCTTGACCACGATTGATGAATGTGAAACTATCAGTTTTAATCTGTATTATATCTTCAGTATTAAGATTACATGCTTTTAATTGATTATAAAGAATAACTCGTGATTGGTCCTTGATTTGAATTGCAATTGGTTTTCTATTCAATACACAATAATCTTTTTCAAACTCATATTTCAATTTATATTCATCGTTAAAATCTAAATAATGACCACCATCTACCTTCTGTTGGTCTTCATTACATATTCCAGTAACCTTGCGATTTACCAATGTCTCTTGTGACCTTTCAAACTTACCAATCATAACATTAATAATATTTTTAAAAGAGTTCATATCAGTTCTTTCAACCAAATCATCAATCATTGCTTTATAATAATTATCATGTCTCGTACATTCCAATACTTCTATAACATGAAAATTCAGGCCTTCTTTTTTAGCAAATAATAAATGTTCTCCACAATATATATTTGTATTTGGTAACAATATAGAACTCATTTCAGGTCGTGCAATATATAAATTATGACTTATAAGCTTTTCACCACCATATAAACTCCAATTTGAAAATCTTTTAATATCGCAACTAATCAAAAATGGTAAACATCTTAAAGCCCAAGAATAACATTTATTTTTATCAATTGTATCAATAGTATAATTAATATTTTCTAGTTCATCAAGTTCAAGAACGTTCTTCTCATTATTATAATTGAAAGCTCCTTTTATAAACTGATTATTATCCGGTAAGAAACTATCAATAAATGATTTAATATAAAGTTTTTCAATTATCTTATAAATATTTTTCAGATTCACAAAAGGTGTAAGTTGGTCTAACAACCCATAAGATTTTAATATTTCTTTACATTTTTCATAGTCTGGGTTATTAATGTATAAATGGTATTTATCATTTTTATCAACATAATTAAAGCTACATATATCCATGGCTTGGTCAAGTTTAATATTTGTTGGTAATATCTTTTCAACTTCAACAACCCTTTTTAGTTCTTCCCAACAATCACTCACAAAATGATTTTCTACTTCATATTTTTTTCTTGGTCTTATTTTTTCAAGAGTTGCATTTCTAATAGGGTATAAATGATTATTATAAGCTATGAAGTTTACATTCTTATATCTACCTTTTGATTTTACATCATGATTTTCAGCAATAACCTTACCTGTAATATCATATGCAACCATTCGTACACCTTTGTTCTTACAATATTCAAGAATATCGCTTGTTGTCTTTAATGTTCTCAGTTTTTTATTTGAAGATTTTGGATGTATTTTATGTAAATAATTATAGATACAATCATTATTCTCACCAACATTATCATAAACAATATCATTAAAAAGACTTGTTAGTTTCAATGGTTCATTATTTCTAAGAAACATATCAACAATTTTTATTGATTGGCCTGTTAGTGTACTAACAATTTCAAAATTATCAACAATAACATTGTCTTCATTATCAATTGAGTAAAATATCATGGCTTGTTCCCTGACTTGATTATCGTCAACATCAGCGGGTGCAATATCATCTTGATAAGTAAATTGTTTCTCAATGTATTCATCACTAAATCTTATCTTAACTTTTGCCTTAATAGTAATACTAAGTGGAGTAGCACTCGAAAGATTATTTAATGTCTCATATCCTGAAACCTTAAGATTTATAAATCTCTTATTTCTAATTCTTTTTGTTCCTTCTTTATCTTCTAAAAATTTTTGAAGTATTAATGGTTTCTTGCTTAAATCATATTTCAAAAAATCTCCTTCATCATTTACTAAAAATCTTGTTGTCTCTCCTTTGTTATAATCTTGAACATATTTTTTCGCTACAGCCTTATCAATGTTTGCAGCCTTAGCAAATTGGTCGTAACGTTGGTATCTATAGGTCTTTCCTTTGAACTTGAGAGTTTTGAACGGAAGTTGAGGCATTTCTTGTATATATATAACACAGATTTTTTTTTTAAGTCGTTTAAAAAATATTTATTTATTATTATTACGAAATAAATATTTTCAATTTTATAAAAAAGAAAAAATAAAAAATTAGCACTTCTGGATTGTGCAAACAGATTTCAAAAATTTATTCACATTATCACGATGAATTAGATTATATACAACATGTCTTGAGATTTTTACTTCAACCTTATATTTATCCAATATCTCTTGAGTTGCAGTTCCTATAAGTTGGTTCATATTTAATTCGCTAAAATTATTTTCTTCACCTGTTGGCGACCGAACGGATAGATTGTATTTTACACCTTTCATTTTATAATATAGTGTTAGATATTTCTTAAATCGTTTTTATACAATTAATCATAATGGTTAAAGGTGTTTGTAGTGCCCGTTGTGGTGAAATCAATCCCGGCGTTTTCAAACTTGAAAAATCTAAATCCACGAGTTAGACTTCCTCGTACGGCTGTATCAGGACCAACATCACTTGGGGTAAATAATTGTGACTTAACATAAGTGCTATTATCATTTGAACCATGCACTATTATTCCTGAATGTGAATTAGACATTCCTTCAATATGGAAATTGAGGGTTTTGTGATGTCCCATATCAATTGCGGTTGATGTTAAAGTGCCTGAAGTCCAAGTAGGAGATGGAACAGAAATCACACCTCGTACGATATTTGATGATATTAATAATGCACCTTGAGTATCCTTAGCAAAATGATCTGAACTTGAATCGTGAAGTTGATAAAATGCTCCATCATTATTTAAAAGTGGTTGTGCTGAACCTGTCTTATTTTGTATTCTAAATTTAGCAAATGGAATATAAAGACTGGCCTTAATAATATCATTTGTATTGGCGCTATTATTTATTCTACCATCAAGGGGTCTTAGCACCGCAATTGGGTAAAAATTACTATCATCATCAGTGCCTTCAACAACAAAGCCGTCGTCTTGGCTCATCGAACTTGAAACAAATGCTATATAGATTGTTGCTAAACTATAATTACCCATGGAAACAAGGTCAGTGGATGCATCATTATTCCAAGTTGAAATATTTGCTGCTGAAATCTGTAAATTGGCTCTTGTTGGTTCTCTGGGCATAGTATTTACATTACCAGCTGGGTCAACCAACATTTGAACTTGTGAACCTCCACTATTACCCGTAACAGCAGCTTCAGTTCTTAATGTCCCATCACTTTTGGCTTTGAGGGTTCGAAATTTAGTTACATCACTTTCATTATAAGCGCAAACTTGAACTGAACTCATCGAAGTTGAAGTAGAAATTGGTCCTGATTGAGCAAGTTCTACAACATCAACTAAAAGTCTATCTCCTGAACATTCGAGAGGCTCTAAATCTCCATTTGCTTTTCTACCATACATCAATACAGATTGAAGACTACCACCAGCAGAAATAGTAGAATTACCAATTGTTATTTTACTTTCTTGAGTAATTAATTCACCAATACTATTAGTTTTTATAGTAGTAGAACTACCTGCACCATTATCGCCATCATTTCCTTTAATTACATTGTCTGTATTTACAATTAATAATTCACCATTAGCATTAGTTTTTATAGTTCTATCTGTTCCGGCTCCATCATTTCCATCATTTCCTTTTATTGTATTACTTGAACTATCAACTACTAGTAATTCACCATTAGCATTAGTTTTTATTGTTCTATCTGTACCGGCTCCATCATTTCCATCATTTCCTTTTATAATTGTTGAACTAGCACCCCCACTACTACTATTTACTTGAAATACTTTCAAAGCGTGTTCACCATCTGTCTCTACTCTTTCGAATTTTTGTTTATTAGGGTTAAAACCGAAGGTATTACTTTCACCACTCATAATTATATACTTATAATATATATTTTTTTTATCTTATATTTTTGAAAACAGATAAAGAAAGGAAATCATTTAAGTTTCAATTGGCTTAAAATCTTTATCCCTATATATTTGTTCCTTTGAAAAATCAATGCTCATAAAATTATGCTTTGACCCCCCTGTCTGGTTTCGTACCATATCAAAAAATGATTTTTTATCTTTCAAGTAGTTAAATGACTTTTCATACATTTCAAGGTCTCTATTATTTGGAGCATTGAATATAATACTTGTGGCTTGTGTTATACAAGTTGGAGAAAATTGAATAATACGCTGGTTCAATATCATAATAGAAACCAAAAATTTTCTACCATTGCACATGATTTTATCAATAGCACTATTTTCTTGTTTTGTTTTATTCATACTATTTTTAAATCCTAAATCATCTATGAATATAAGCTTATGTGTAGGCCGTTCTTTATTTTCAATGGCTTCATTATAATCGTCAACCATGTTTTCATATAGTTCATTTAATATATCATTATCAAAGTCAGTAAATATGTTCTCCTCGGGAATATCAAGGAACTTTATCAATTGAGCTAATTTAAAATCTCCCTTTGGTTCACCATCTTCCATTTTAAGACTGCCGGAAAATATGTACACATCATTTTCAAAATCAAAGTCATCTTTGTAACCTAGTTGACCACCATTTGCGAGAAGCCAACCCGCCAAAGAACTTTTACCGCCCCCACTCTTCATACTGAATAATATTTTTGCAGGTAAATCTGGTAACTCTTTTTTTTTTATGGTAAATCTATCTGTTTTATCCCTCATAGGTAATACCTTCATAGTAATAATATATTATAGTGTTATAAAAAAATTATCAAATAAAAATATCTTAATAGTATATATAATGTCTAAGTATTTACGCTTAACAAGCAGTTCTGGAGAAGGAAAAGTAGAAACTAATTTTAGTGAAGATATTAAGATTGAAAAGGATGCAAGCATTGCATTATTAAATGCTAGTTTTTCCGTAGATGAAGGTAGATTTACCATAGACAGCACTAATGATGTAATACAATATAAAGAAACACAAGGAGGAGCTTTTAGTGACCTTATATTAACCAAAACTCAATATACAAGAGCTAATGCCCAAGATTTTTTAGATGATATACAGAAAACACTTAATGAACAACAACAAGAAAATCAACAGAATATAGGAAATCAATTCCAAGTCGATAGTGTAGGAGGAAAAACTCAAATACAATCAAGAATAAGTCCCAATTCAAATAGTCTTATACAAGATATGACCGACGGAACTAATGGCGTACGAAAAGAAAATGCAACTTTGGATGTAAACGCTGGTAATATTCGTCTTCGTAATACTGGGGCAGCTGTAGCAGACCATAGAAATTATGTTGCTAGTTTTAGGCCTTGGGGTAAAGGTCAAGCATCACATCAAGTAAGAATAGCATCATTAAATTCAAATGCTGGAACTGAAGAAAGTAATGGATTTATTATTGGATTAAGTAAAGTTAACCCTAAGGATTGGATTTTAAATGCTAATTTACTTAGTCAAGCAAATATGGGCTATGCTATTGAGGTAAATGACCCAAATATTGCTAATCCTAACAATCAATTAAGAATCAGAGATGGGTTTAGTGATGCTAATACATTTCAAAATGCGACAGGGTTTGCTCTTGATAAAACTGGAATTAATGCGACACCAAATGCGAATTATGTTGAAATTGTAAGAAATGTTCCAACTACTACTACAACAGGTTCAATCCAAATGAGACTTTACAGAGCCAGCCAAGCAGAACCTGAATTATTAAATACTACCGACTTTGAAGTAGCTGAAGGTATAGATTTATTCCCTTATGTAATTATTAAAGGCACATCAGCAGGAAATGCTATGGTATTAAATAAATATAAGTTCTTTGTTGACCCCTTTGCTACAGATGTTTCAAGATTTATTGACCAACCAACAGATGATGTAACAGGTGTAGGAGCTGAACCAATCGTAGTAAAAAATAGAGGAGCAACTAGATTTTTAACTATTCAAAGTCCAGTTGTAGCAAATATATTGGGATTTCCTAATTCTATATTAACAAATATAGCTCAAACACGAGGTGAATTTAGAGCCGAAGCACCCAATATTTTCAGTCAGTTAAACGAAAATCCGTACTTTGTTGTTAGATTATTGAATATGGAACTTGATAGTTATGATGCTTTTGTGAAAGGTCGTTTCAATGTTGTAAGTTCATTTGGTGATAATTCCCAAAACACAAGAAACTCGGTATTTTATGAAGCTAGTAATCCTATATTTTTAAAGATTGCGAATAGTAGTCCTCGTAGTATAAGAAACATGAAAGCACAGATTTTAAATGCAGACTTATCACCAGTTGCAACAGATGGATTTATAAGTTTAGCATTTTTAGTAAATTAAAGTTTTAACAAAAAAATTACAAAATTATTATCTGTATAATTAGTATAATGCCCAAAGACCCCAAACAATTATTCGAACAGCCAGAAGAAGAAGAAGTTGAAATAGTTGCAAGTATTGAAGACCCAGTCCCAAAGGAAAAACCAAAAAGGCAAAGAAAGCCATTAAGTGAAGAACGTAAGGAACAATTAAGAGAACAACTTAAAAGAGGTCGTGAAAAATCTCTGGCTAAGAGACAAGCAGGAGCAAAAAAGAAGAAGGAAAATAAAGATTTCGTTGATAATGATCTGAAAAGTGAACTATCATCATTGAAAGAAGAACTAAAAAATCTACGAGTAGAAAAAAAGGAAGCACCAAAAGAAGAGAAGGAATTGAAAGAGGATGAAATATCATTATTAAAAAAACAAATGGAAGAATTGAAATCTATGCTTAAAAAAGAGCGAGAAGAAAAGGCTGAGGCCAAGAAGGCCGCTGCTCCAGCACCTGAGATGCCTAAGGCTAAGCCTGAAGTTAAGAAGCCTGAAGTAGTGCTCCCACCACAACCAAAGCCTGAAAGGTTAATATCTAGAGGTAGAGTTAGTTATGCTAAATATTTTAATAAATAACTTTATTCAAACTCCAATATAAAAGGAGGTTTTCTTATCTTTCGTACTTTATTGAATATATATACATTTTTATAAGGTGTAGGTTTCAATACACCAGTATCTTTTAGTTTTGTAAATGTTTTTTTCAATCTATAGTAAGAAAAGTTTTTATCATTATTTTTCAATATTTTATAAATATCAAACTTTGATATACTATCAATATTTTCGGTATAAAAAATATCTATGCATCTAATAATATCCATTATGTAATTTTATAACATATTAATTGCTTAAACTCCTCCCAATATATATATTTTCATTTTCTATTAATTGAAGAATTTTTATTATTCTTTCATAATCATAGTAACCAATTACTGAGAGATTGTTTATTATGTTATTTATTCTCATATAATATAGACTACTTTTTTATTTTGTATTTATTCCATATATCTTTATCTACTTGCCTTGCTTTACCATTCATTATTACACTTGCAAGTCTAGCCAAAGACCAACTTGTAGGTGTTTGATTTGGTCTGCTACCACCTGAGAAATATGCTGCTTTACCTTTATCTATAATTAAATCAATACCCTTTTGACTAATAATTTCTTTCGATATTCTATTGAAGTTATTAATCTTATACCCATATTTCTTTTCAAACTTTACTACATGAGTTGACCTTTTACTATCAAAATCTACTTTTGGTCTAATAGTCCCTTTCCTGATACTTTCAACTTGTTTTTTCTTATCTTTTGCAGATAATCCCTTAGGCACGTATTTTTTAGGTAATCCTGTTTTTTTATCTTTTGCTACTTTTCGTATGTCCATATACTATATAACTAATTATATATTATAATTAAAAAAAGTAAAATCAAAAAATCTTTACTATATATATAATGGCCGACCAATTAAATCAAGCTATACAGCAGAATCTGAAGACAGCTCAGGATAAAGAAAATGCAAGAAAGCAATTAATTTCAACAGAATTAGCCCCTATCACAACGACGCTGACGGACATGGCTAGTGATAAATTAAGAGACATAGCAGATTATTCATTTAAGAAATTAGGTAAGGCTGGTACGAGGCTTTTCCAAGAAAAAACGGGTATTAATTTAGAAAAACCTACACAACAATTGGAGCAAAAGGCTCAACAATTATATACTCAAGCAAAAAATAGATTACCAGCATTACAGCAACAAGCACAAGCACAATTATCAAATACACTTAGTCAAGGTAGAAATTCAGTAGCAAATGCTATTGATAGTATAAGAAATGCACCACATAATCCAGCACCACATATTCAACAAAGTATAGAAAGAGGTGTTGGTGAAGAATTAGAACATGTAAAATTATAAATTTAATAAAAATATATAATTATATTATATAAATGTCTACACAACAAAGAATAGGTGGTGGTTTAAGTGGTTCTGCTCCAGTAGTACAACAATTTACAAGTAAAATGAAGGAAAAAAGATTAAAGGAAGCAAGAGAGAAAATTGCTAGACGAAAAGCAGAATTTAAGAAAGCACAAGATGAAAGAAAAGCAAAAATGGATAGAATAAAGGCAGATAGGGCCGCTACGCAAAAAGAATTGGATGGGGGTGATAGAGTAAATCCAACAACAGCACCAGCATTACCCGAAGAAGAAGAAGTTAGTAATATTCAAAATCGTATATTAGATAACCTAAGGGAACAAGTAGCAAAACAACAACAAGACGAACAATCTATAAACACTGACCAACAACAAGAAGATAAACCAAGTGATGATGATGTATTAGAAAATGTTAATGTTAAGCCAGATGCCCCGGAAGAAGATTTAAATACAGCCGAAGCAGATGTAGAGGGCGCAGAAAAAGGAGCAAAAGAAGGTAGTAAAATAGGTGAAATAGGCGGCGATTTAGAAGAGGCGGCCGCCACAGACGAAGCAGCAGGTGGCGAATTTGACCCGCTTCAAGACATAGCTGGTGCAGTTTTGGGTTTGGGAGGAGCGATTTTTACGGAATTAGCACCCGACAAAGAAGAAAAAAAGCCACCACCACAACCAACTATTCAACAACAACAACAACAATCAGCATTTGAAGTCTAAACTTTTAAAAAAAGTTTTAACAAAAGAAACTATAAAAAAATATATGTAATATATATAATGTATTGCTATTTGTGTGAAGATTATATTGGTTTATTAACAACAGGTAGATATTGCGAAACTTGTCGTAAAATCAAGAACATTCAACGAGTGTATGGGAAAACCGAAGTTCTAGAAATTCTTGTTGATATTTGTCTTCGTGATGAAATGAAAAGAGAGAATAAAGTAAATCATGCAGTAAAAAACAATTGTTACTCTCCTGCTTGTAAAAATAGACCTCAAACAAGAAGTCAAACAGCAACCGAAGAAAATTGAAGTGGATAAAAAGCAAATAATTATATGTAGCTATATTGTATAATGGATAAAGCCAACGTTCATAGCAGATTAAATCGTAAAGGAAATACCCAGATATTTAAAGATGATGATTATGAAACAACGAAAGAGATATTAACTGATTTAGTACCATATCTTGAAAAGAATAAAAAAATATATGACCCTTTCTATTGTGATGGTAAAGTTAAGGAAGAATGGAAAGAATTGGATTATGAATGTTATAATGAAAAAGAAGATGCTTTTAATGTTGAACCACCAGATTTTGATTATCTTATATCGAACATTCCATTTAGTTTGAAAAAAGAATGTGTTGAATTGGCTATGAAATATGATAAACCATTTATGCTTTTGATGCCGATTGATTCAATGGGTTCAGTATGGATTGGTAAATATTTTGATAAACTTCAATTTATTATTCCAAAAAAAAGATATAATTTTTATAAGAAATCAAATGAAAAAAAATCTTCAGCTTGGTTTGATACTATGTGGGTTTGTTATAAAATGAACTTACCAAATAAATTAATTAAGTTAAAATAATTGCTTAAATTAACGACTTAAAAAAAAAGTATTTTAATAATATATAATGGTTGATGTTATAGCATATGAAATTGATGAAAAACATATAAGATATAAATGTCCTTTTTGTTATACTTTAAGCTCTGGTCGTATTACAGATAAAGCATATAATCCAAGAACATTTACACTTTATAAAAGCGCTAAACCAAATATTCATACTCACGGGTCATGTGGTGAACTTCATAATAGAATTGAAACAAGAAGTAGTCATTGTACTTTTAATAATGAACAAGTTAATATACATATTACAGATGAAACTAAAAGACCATTTGGTAATAATGTAGTTAATTTTTTTAAGAATTATAATCAAACGATTTAATTTTATAATTTTTTTTATTATTTATTTATCTTATATATATATATAAAATGAATAATATTCGCTATCACAGCACTCGCCCACTTAACGATAAAACCTTTTTTGTTGGTGATGATTTAGTAGATTTTGAACTCGATGCTCCAGCTGATAGGTCACTTGTTGCAGGTTCTATTGAAATCTCAGGAGTTGTAAAGGTGTATGAAAATACACGCCCAGCAGATGGAGTTGCAAATCGTCTTGTTGAGGCTTCAGCAGGTAAAGCATATATTAATAAAGATGTAGGAGCACACGCTCTATTTGCATCTATGTCCTGTAGTACGATAAATCAGGGTTCGGTTGAACAGATTTCCGTCGCCTATCCTCGTTTCGTTGGTATGATGGGTGCTCTTTCAAAAGCTGACCAAGATAAGAATGCTGTAGATAGTATTCTTGAATGGAAGTTTCCAGACAATGTAAGAAGTGATAATTATTTAAGACAAGGTGCAATTATTGGTAATGGTAACACAATTAATGTAGACCCAACTTTTAATATTAAGCCTATGATAGTATTTAATCGTAGTGATTCAAATATCCCTTTTGCTAAGACTGGAAAAATGCGTATCAGTGTAAATCTTGAAACTGACGAAAAGGCTTTAGTTAATCGTATTACTAAAGGCGGTGTTACTGATTTAACTTATGCTATAGAACAATTAAGATGCCGTTATAGAAGTGTTCCAACACCTCAAGGTGCTATGGGTGCATCTATTCTTGCTGAAAAGGTTGTTCCACTTAAGGCCACCATCAATTCATCCCTTAGTACGATTGCTCTTAATGTCCCTACACAGGCAGCTTCAGGATGCTCCATTTCATTCCAAGCAACGGCAAATGAAGGTCTTAAAGATTTAGATAATAATCAACAGGAAAAAATTAATATTTCAGGATTACAATTCTTTTATAATAATGCGAACACATACCTTAATTACAAACTTGACCATCTTAGCGAAATAGTGTTAAGAGGCCTTAAGAGTTATTCACCAAGTAATGATGAAGCTTCAAATAGTGTTAATGAAGATAATATCGCAAGTAATGAAAATTTCATAGTGGGAACGGACTTCGATGGAGTGGTAAGTCTTCAAGATGAAACATTTTCAGTTCAAGTTGAAAGTGATGTTGCAGTTAACACAAATGTATATTTATACTTCCATAGTATGTTGAACTTGTAAA